>ERZ791746.1215-NODE-1215-length-18045-cov-9.990106_pt1 | contig 18045 bp, 10 predicted proteins | sample MGYA00510038_ERZ791746 | MGnify/ENA primary metagenome ERZ791746 (study PRJEB30046, sample SAMN00792018) | human gut metagenome | study: EMG produced TPA metagenomics assembly of the A metagenome-wide association study of gut microbiota in type 2...
AGGCCGAAAGTACTTGCATGGAGACGTGCTGGGAGGATAGGAAGTTGCCAGTTAGAGCCTTTAGGCTCATTATAATGGAATATGGCGGCTATGGTGAAGCGGTCAACACGGCGGATTGTGGCTCCGTTATTGCGTGGGTTCGATCCCCACTAGTCGCCCCATTAAATTAGGGGTATAGCTCAATTGGTAGAGTAGTGGTCTCCAAAACCATTGGTTGTGGGTTCAAGTCCTACTGCCCCTGCCATTATAGCATACAGTATTCCATTAAGTTTTATTAAAATTTTATATCATGGAGCGATACTCAAGAGGCTGAAGAGGACGGTTTGCTAAATCGTTAGGCGGCTTCGCCGTGCGAGAGTTCGAATCTCTCTCGCTCCGCCACTTTAAAAATGTAGAGTCTTTAGATTTTATAATCTAAAGGCTCTTTTTGTTTTTATTGACTTGTATTGACTTGTGATGATAAACAAGATATGATTAAGTTAGGATATAATTTTGTATCGGTCATAATAAGAAAGGAACTTTATTATGAAAAAAATAGTTAAATACTTTATGATGGTTATTGCCTTATGTATATTTGCTTTAACGGCAAATAGTTTTTCCATGGCTGAAGCTTCAGCATTATATACTCCAGCTAGCTATTGGAATAATGATACAAATTATCCATTAGCATTTTCACAAAACGGTGTAAATAGATATGTTGATTTATCTTCAGCAAAAATTATTGAGCAAGAAGAAAAAGTTGAAGAAAATACAAAAACAGCAGTATTTTCTTATGATGTTGTGATGGTAGATGGAGATAAAACAACAAAATTCACTTATAAAACGATGATAAGATTTATAAATGATGAAATGTATGTTGCTAGTGCTAGAGGAAATGGCGATGGCTGGTTCCAATTAAGTAGTCGTTCTTTTGATCAACCACAATATAATGCTACATTGATTTTGGCAGATTATTTTAATATATAGTTAGAGTACTAAAAAGGTAATTTATAATGAAGTTTATAAATTACCTTTTTATTTTTGCAAATAATAGAAAATTTTAAATATTTATAAGAAAAATAATATATTTATTAGACCCATATTGAACATATTAATATTATTTCTGTATAAATATACATTTTCATTAGATTGAAATATACATATATTTTTAAGATGATTTTGAACCTATATATATTAATATATGTAATATTAATATATATTTTTTATTATAAAAATTAATAAAAAACATATATAAAATAATTAATTATTATAATATAAGCTTATAAATAAGAGGTTTATTTCATTTCTTATTGATAAATATGAATTTTTTCATAGAGAATTTAGAGTATTTGCAAAAATAATTAATATGTGCTAAAATTAGCTCATAAAAGTACTAAAGACTTATTAATTATCCATTTATAATTCATATTTTTACTAATTATATGTAGTACTTACATAGAAATATTTATTGAACAGGTATAATATCATTTATTTAAAGCAAACATAATATCACTTATTTGAAGTAGAGAAAATTATCTTTATGAATTGTTATATGGATAATAGTCTAAGTCTAAATTTTTACTGTTTGACAAAAAAATTTTTTGAGTCAATATAGTAAAAGATTTTATTCGAATAGGAGGGCAATTATATGAATAAGATTTTCAAAATTTGATGTAAGAAAGTAAAACATCAATATTTTGATAGATTTTATTCATAGCAAAGTAAAATTCTTAAAATGTCCGTTAACAGGACGAAATAATATATAGTGGTATCAATTAATATTGATGATTATATATTATCTAATGATATTTTGGGGGTGGGATACAACTAAAATATCATCATGTAGGCGACAATATGATATTTAAAGAGGTCATATAATAGTTGTAATAATTTTACATCGTTTTCCTTTTTAGGGAGTGGGATGTAAAAATTATATGGATGAATTGAGATTTGAAAAAATTTTAGAGTATGTGACATAGTATATCTACATAAGTATTGTGATGATAAGATTTATTGATTTAATAAGATTAATACAATACTATTGGAGATAAGAATACATTTATTGTATATGAATATATGATAAACAAGATGAATTCATGAAACCCGAAAATATTCATATTATTTATACTTAGTTATGTGAAATATGGTAAGTTGTCAGTTTTTTCATTGGCGACAAAAATAGGAAAGATGGTAAATTAGAAGATATATATAGTTGTAGCAGATAATAGTAGTAATTCTTATGCTATATTTAATGATATTTTAGGGGTGGGACGCAATAAAAATATTATTATGTGTACATACCAAGATTAAAAAAACTTGAAGAGCCATTATATGTGTTTAACTTAATAAGTTTATAAGACCGAAAAATATTTATATTGTCAATGATTGAAAAAGCCTAATGAAGATGATTCAAGATTAGTATTTTTAATGTTAGATTGTGAACTAAAATCGTGAAATATTTTATTTAAATGGGAGGGTAAACTTATGAATAAGATTTATAAAGTCATATGGAGCAAGGTAAAAAATCAATATGTCGTTGTATCGGAACTTGCTCATAGTAGCGGCAAACAGAGCAGAACGGCAAAAAGAAGCTTGCGCAGCAGAATTGCGGCGCTCGTTGTTTGCGGAGCGATTGCAGCGTTTGGAGTATTTGGTATGCCGGATATACCGTCAGCATATGCAGCAGATGGTGGAGCAGAAACGCAGTCATGGCAGTATTTAGCTATTGGTGGAGCAACTACTGACCAAGCAACAGATTGGGATAGACATTGGGTACCTTCTTGGGGAGGAGGTCATTGGGAATATGATGCTTACTATAGAGATATTGAAGATGACCAAGGCAATACTCATAGATATGTATATACTCGGGGCGATGACGGCAACTATTACTGGGTACGTGAAGGATATAGTATTGATATTGTAGAAAATCAGCGATATCCATCTGCTGATAAAAATACTATTATAAATGTTTACAAAGGTGAAGGTGCCGATACAGATGGTATTGTTCAATCATATCAGAATGTACAGGAAAGTTTAAATGTAGGAACATTAAACGGCGATATATTATTTGATACAAATACGGATATGTATGGCGGTGCTGTTAACACTTCTACTACAGCAATTACGTCGGGACAAAATTATCGTATTGAACAAAACGGTCGATATATAGAAGCTGGTATGGATAACTTCGGCGATTATTTTAATACTGAAGACGTTGAATATAATTCTCAAACAGGGTTATATACTTTCAAAGGTAAAGACGTTGATACGGAAAATTTATATGTTATTGACGGAAAGGTAGGCGTTTTCACAACAACAGCTAATGGTGATACGGTTTATACTGGTGATGTATATGGTAGAAATAATGAAATATTAATGACCGGTGTAGATAGTAATGATAATTTAGTAAGCTATTGGGGTGCAGAAATTGTAGATCCTAATGCTACTATTGGTGATATGACTATTAGCACACTCGAAGGTAAATTTGACGAAGTAAATAATAATATCGAAAAAATCCATAAAGATGATATTAAGGAAATTCAGGTAGCTCCTATAGGCGTTTCTGATGATGGCAATGGCGGTACTATCGGTTTGCAGACTAACGGTGAATTTGATGCAGACGGTAATCCGACAGGCGGTGCTATGATACCGGGCGGTATTACTGTTACTAGCGTAGCAAATCCTAATGAAGATACGAAAATTAAATTTGAAAATGAAAAAGGTTCATTCACTGTAAATGCTGGTTCTAGAGTTGAAGGTACAACTGGTGCAGCTAGTGGAGAAACTCTTACTGGTCTTTCCATTAATGGTGTAGATTATCAGCTGGGCGGCGGTAAGACTTATACTGATGGTGATGGTATTAGCATTAGTCAGGATGATACAAATACTATTTCTGTTAATACTGGTAATGGTTTAAAAATTGAAAATGACCAAGTTGTGGCTAATGTTGATGGAACTACAGTAAAGACTAATGGACAAGGTCAACTTACAGCAACCACATTAGATGAAGATAGTTCCGGTATTACGGCAACTAGTACGTATGGTAAAGATTATGCTGTTAAAGATACAGCTGGAAATACAGTAACAATTGAAGATATAGCCAGTGCAGGCAAGTTGGAAGAAGTAGATACTACAGTAAAAGGTCATACTACGACGATTAATGCTCTTGATGGTAGAGTAACAACTGTTGAGAATAATACGATTGATGGCGGTAGCATCAATGATAAAGGTAAAATTAGTTTAACGCAACAGAACGGTCCTGGAATAACATTAGATGGTGCTGTTCATGACTATGCGTTAGATGATCAGGATCAGACTGCTAAAGAAGGTAAGGTAACCTTAACAGGAAAAGACCGTTATGGAGATGAAACGTATGATGTAACAATCGACGGACTTGTAACGACGGATACTATTGCTCAGACAATAAAAGATAATAATAATCTTAAAGTAGAAGCCGGAGAAAAGGGTCGTTGGACAATAACGGATACAAGCAAACCGGAAGGACAACAGACCTTCACTAATACAACACTTGCAGATAAAGTATCAAAAGACGGCGATAAAGATAAAGGTTACACTTATACAGTATCTGATACAGCTGGAAATACGGCAGTAATAGATGATGTAGCAAGTGCAACGAAATTAACAGAAGTAGCCGGAGATGTAACTGCTATTGACGGCAGAGTAAAAACTGTTGAAGGCGACATGATCACTGGTAGCAGTATTGGTTCTGATGGCAAAATTAATTTAAGACAGCAAGATGGCGGCACAATAACATCGGATAATGCTATTCATGACTATGTAGTAGATAATGCTAGTCTTAATGAAGAAGGTACGCTTACACTGAATACGAAGGATCAGTATAGCGGACAGGCTGGAAAAGATATAACGGTAACAGGCATTGCTAGTCAAAGTTATGTAGGAGACCAGATTACTGAAAACAATAAAGTAATCACGGAAAACTATCAGAACTATTTCGGTTCGCATGATAAATATTTGAGCAATGCAACATTTGATAATAATTCAGGAGAATTAAAACTTACAGTTGCAAAAGCTGGAGAAAATGGGGCTGCACAAGAATATTCATTTGATTTAGGTAAGTATGTTGAAGGAAAAGATGTTTATGTAAATCAAATAAGCATAGACAAAGACAATAATAAATTAATTCTTAATAGAAAAAATGCTACTCCATTAGAATTAGGACTTGAAGAATTATCAGATATAGGTGTAAGTAGTACAGATTATCAATTAGTAGAAAATCCAGCAAATGGCAGTGATGGAAAATACACAGTAGATAATAATGGAAATTTGACACTTACTGTAAAAGACTTAAACAATAAAAATGCTGCTACAAAAACTATAACAATTAGTGGACTTGCTAAGAAAACTGATGTTGCTGTTATACATGATCAATATAAAGATGGTGAGTATACTAATTTAAGAGATACAAAAGCACAAATTTGGGATGAAACTTCAGGTGCAAGTGATAAAAAATCTAGTAGTATAGCGCTTGGAAAAGATGCATTTGTTTCTGTTCAAAATGGAAGAAAAGCAGATGCTATTCTTTTTGGTAGTGATACTTATACAGGTGGTATTGCCATTGGACAAGATAGTAAAGCTTTAAATGGAACTGTTAATATAGGTGTTAAAGATTATACAGGTAAAATGGGAGATGTAATAGTAGGTGATCCTAATAACAGAGATTTAGATAATGGAGAATATAATACTTATACCGCTATGGGTGTAGGTGAAACATCTGTAGGTTCAAACTCGTATATAAGTGGTAGTTTATCAACAAATATAGGTTCATATAATGTTATAACTACTAAATACATGAATGGTGGCAACCCATTGGATTCTGCACAAAATTTTGGGTCCATAACAGTTGGTACATTAAATAGTATAGAGTCAAATTCAAGTGATAGTTCAATGTTGGATACTATATTTGGAAAAGTATCTGGTGTAGCTAATAGTGTTGTAGGTATGGCAAATAAGACACAGAATAGTAATGGCTCATTAGTATTTGGTACAGGTAATGAAATTACTAATTCTATAGATACAATACCAACTCCTAGTAGTGTTAGTGGTGATGTAGCAGATGTAGCAGAAAACTTTAGAGATTCAGTATCTGATCGTAATAAATCAAATGGTGGTGCTGTATTAGCTATTGGCGGTGGCAATAAAGCTGATTATGCACAGAACTCCCAACTTATTGGTGTACAAAATGAGATAACAGGTACATCAAGAGATATATCCAAATTTAATATGATTAATGGATATCAAAATACTATTACAAATGGCTCAAATGATACAGTTATTGGTACTAAAAATACTGTTACAAACGGTGATAGTAACGTAGTTTTAGGCGATAATCATACTGTTCAAAATGCTGATAATAATGTTATTCTTGGTTCTTCGGATAAAGTAGCAACACAGACAGCTTCTAATACAGTAGTTATTGGTTATAATGCACAAGCAAATAGCAATAATGATGTGGCAATTGGTAGTGGTTCTGTAGCTAACGGAGCTGTAAAAACAGCAGGATATGCAGGAGCAAATCCTATTGGTACTGTAAGTGTAGGTAGTGAAGGCAATGAAAGAACTATTACTAATGTTGCAGCTGGAAGAATAAACGAAGATTCTACAGATGCAGTAAATGGTAGTCAGTTATATGCTACAAATCAAAACGTAACAAATTTAACAACTAAAGTAGATGCAGGCTGGTCGTTGTATTCAAACGGTAAAGAAGTTAAAAATGTAAAACCGGGTAATAATTTGGTAAATATTGACTCTGGTGAGAATGTATCCATCACTAAGAATGAAGATGGCAACGGTATTACAATTTCTGCTGATTTAAAAGACTTAGATGTAGAAGATACAAATGCTGTTCTGTATGATAATGAAGGCAAAACTTCCGTAACTCTCGGCGGCACAGGTCATGAAGCTGTTAAACTTACCAATGTAGCGGCTGGTGCATTAACTGAAACATCTACCGATGCTGTAAACGGTAGCCAGTTATTTGAAACCAATACTAAAGTAGATGCAGGCTGGTCGTTGTATTCAAACGGTAAAGAAGTTAAAAATGTAAAACCAGGTAATAATTGGATAAGTATTGATTCCGGTGATAATGTATCTATCACTAAAAATGAAGATGGCAACGGTATTAAGATTTCTGCTGATTTAAAAGACTTAGATGTAGAAGATACGAATGCTGTTCTGTATGATGATGAAGGTAAAACTACTGTAACACTCGGTGGCGAAGGTCATGAAGCTGTTAAACTTACAAACGTAGCAGCTGGTACAGTAAATGCTACATCTACAGATGCAATAAACGGTAGTCAGCTTTATGAAGTTCAGCAGCAGGCTGGAAAACATACAACTGTAACAGTTAATGGCGGCATGACAGCGCCGGAAGATGGAAGTTACACCCATGATGAAGAAGGTCGTTTAGACGGCAACTTACTCTTAAAGAAAACGGATAATAATGGACAGACTGAGTATGATTTGAAATTAAATCCAGATCTTACATTGCAAGGTGAAGACGGTTCTACTGCTCGTGTAGAAATCGGTGGTACGAACGGTACTATTATGGCAACGAAAGACCCTAATAGTATGACAGCAACTACAACTATTGACGGTGGCAATGTTTATGTAGGAAGCAGTGTATCTGTTGGTGATAAAGTAGTAATGACGAATAAAGATATTACTGGATTGTCCAATACTACTTGGGACGGTACAACTGATGATGTAAGCAGAGCAGCAACGGAAGGTCAGTTACAGGCAGTATCTAATGAAGCTGGAAAACATACAACAGTAACAGTTAATGGCGGTATGACAGCACCGGAAGATGGAAGTTATACTCATGATGAAGAAGGTCGTTTAGACGGCAACTTACTCTTAAAGAAAACTGATAATAATGGACAGACTGAGTATGATTTGAAATTAAATCCAGATCTTACATTGCAAGGTGAAGACGGTTCTACTGCTCGTGTAGAAATCGGTGGTACGAACGGTACTATTATGGCAACGAAAGACCCTAATAGTATGACAGCAACTACAACTATTGACGGTGGCAATGTTTATGTAGGAAGCAGTGTATCTGTTGGAGATAAAGTAGAAATAACAGATAAAGATATTACAGGACTTTCAAATACTAGCTGGAATGGCACTACAGATGATGAAAGTAGAGCAGCAACAGAAGGACAATTGAAAGATGTATCAGATACAGTAAATGCAGGTTGGACAGCAACAGATAGTAATGGAGCTTCAATTGTTGTAAATCCAGAAAATGGAAGTACATTGAATTTTGCTGGAGATAGAAATATCGAAGTAAAAGCAAATGAAAAAGATGGTTCCATTGATGTATCATTAGATGATGATATGGTACTTGGAGGTAAAGAAGGTACTTCTAGAGTAGAAATAGGTGGTACAAATGGTACTATCATGGCAACAAAAGATCCTAATAGTATGGCTGCAACAACAACAATTGATGGTGGAAATGTTTATGTAGGAAGTAGCATATCTGTTGGAGATAAAGTAGAAATAACAGATAAAGATATTACAGGACTTTCTAATACCGAATGGAATGGAACAACAACAACACCAGATAGAGCAGCAACAGAAGGTCAGTTACAACAGGTATCTAATGATGTAAATGCAGGATGGATTGCAACTGATAATAATGGTAGCCAGGTAAATATTACTCCAGATAATAATAAATTGAACTTTGCTGGAGATGAAAATGTTACAGTAACTGCTGCTAATAATGAAATAAAAGTAGCATTAAAAGATGATATAGTACTTGGCGATTATCTTAACGGTGACGATGGTGTATTAATTGGTGGAAGCAGTGGAACAATTAGTGCGACTAATTCTATTACTGTTGGTGAAGACCAAGGTCTCATTATTGATGGACAGAAAAAAGAAATTCAAGGACTTTCTAATACTACATGGAATGAAAAGATAGCAAATGATGCAGCAGTAGAAGGTTCTACAGCAGCAAGTACAGCAGCAACTCAAGGTCAGTTACAAGAAGTATCAAAAGTTGCTAATGCAGGTTGGACTGCTTCTGATGGAACAAATTCAATTTCTGTAAAACCAAATGAAACTTTGACTTTTGTTGGTGATGAAAACTTAACAGTAAGTGCAGATGGAACAGATAAAGAACTCAAAGTATCATTAAACGATGACATTACTTTAAAAGGTGATAGTAGCAGTATTGAATTAACAGGCACAAAAGGTACTATTCAAGTAAATCAAGAAACAGCAGAAGGTACAAATTTCACTAATATTAATGGTAATGTTGTTTCTATTGGTTATACTAATAGTGAAGGTATTGAAAATGCTATTGTTATTGATGGTGGCAAAGGTACAATAACAGGTCTTTCAAATACTACTTGGGATGATGAACTCGCAAAACAAGTAGCAAACAGTGAAGAACTTCAAGGAACAGCTGCAACTCAAGGTCAGTTACAACAAGCTGTTAGTGCGGTAGCAACAGAAGCTGCTAAACAACATACTACAGTATCTGGTGATGATAACTTAACTGTAACATCGAAAGAAAATACAAATGGTGGAACAAATTATCAAGTAACATTAAACGATGATATTACTTTAGGTAATCCAAAAGCTGGTAATACTGAAGGTGAAAGAAGCTTCACAATCAATACTACTGATCCAAATGGATATGTTCCTGAATCATATAAAACTGGTAGTGGTGCAAACTTTATAGAAGAAAATGGTGGATTTATGCTCTTTGCAACAGATACTCGAGGTTTTGGTGTATTTGGTGTAACAGCAAAAGGTTCAGCATGGGCTAAAGATTTTAAAACTTATACTACTGATATTTATGGTAATAATACACAGTATAGTTTAAATGAAATTGGCGATGCTGTAGCACAAATGTCTTCTTATTATAATGAAGAAAATGGAAAATCTTATACTGTATTCTCTCGTTATCTTAATGAAGCAGAAAAGGATAATCCATTTGTAACTGTAGATGAAAATGCAACTCGTGATATCCCATTAGCTCTTCGTGATGACGGTGCAGTGCTTATTGGTGCTACTATTAAAGGTGAAGACTTCACTGATAATGGTATTAGAATTAATGGTGAAATTGATGATGATGGTAATAATGTTGCTACAATTACAGGTTTAGAAAATACAACATGGACTCCACCAGCACCAGTAGCTACTTTCGCAAATGAAGGAACTGAAACAAGTAGAGCAGCAACAGAAGCACAATTAAATGACTTATATGGCACAGTTGTTGGTTATAATGTTGATACAAATGGTGTTAATTATGGTACTGTTACTTTAGGTGGTGGCAGAACAAGTTATGACCAAGATACACATGAAGGTGGTACAGTACTCAATAATGTAGCATATGCTTCTGGTACTGATGGTAGTGAAGCTGTAAACGTTGATTACCTCAAAGACGCTATTAGCGACGCTGCTGAAAATGGAAGTATATCAACTAGCGATCAGCATCTTGTTGCTAATACAGAAACTGGTTCAAATGGAGTATATAAACCAAATGATGATGGTAATGTAAACTTGATTGTTTCTGATGAAAAAGGCAATAGTAGTACTATAACTATTGGTGATGTAGCAAGCAAAACTGAACTTGATAGTTTGAAAACTAATGTTGGTGACCTCAGCTATAGTAAAGTACAGGGCGATGATGTTAAAGATGGCGATAGTGTAACTGATGCTATTGGTAAACTTGATAATAAGATTGATAATATAACTGGTACAGCAACAGATGCAGATAATAATACTGTAACTGGTGGTAAAATCAATAGTGATGGTACAATATCTTTAACTCAAAAAGATAAAGATAGTATTAAATTAGAAGGTCAACTCACAGACAGTGGTGTAGTTCAAGAAGGTACTTCATTTGATAAAGAAACTGGTACTATAACAATTACAAGTCAGGATAAATACAGTGGAGAAACATCTTCTGTAAAAGTAGAAGGCATTGCAAGCACTGAAGTAGTTGGTGCTACAAATAAAGAAGATCTTGCTACTGCATATAAAGATGCAGATAAAGATGGTAATGCAACTACTGAATACATTACTGATTCTGAATCTATGGTAGAAGCCGATGTAGCTCTTGATCATGCTATCCAAGATGTAGCAGGTACTAGCTACGCTAATGATATGGTTTTAAGTAATCGTATCGATAGTGTTGAAAAACGCTTAGGTAATGTTGAAGAACGTATTGATAAAGTAGGTGCTATGGCAGCAGCTATCGCAAACCTTCGTACTATGGGATTTGACCCAGAAGCTCCAACAGAAATCGCTATTGGCGTAGGTCAATATAAGAGCGAAACTGGTATAGCTATTGGTGTATTCCATTATCCAAACCAAGACTTCATGCTCAGTGCAAGTCTTTCTAGCTCCGGTGATGAATTAATGGGTGGTATTGGTGCTACATGGAAACTCGGTCGTAAATCCGCTGCTGAAAGAGCAAAAGATGAAGAAGCAAGACATCTTGAACAAGCTGAAGAAATGAAAAAATTAGCTCAGCAAGAAAAAGTAAAAGCACAAGCTCAAAGACATGCAAAATTACTTGCAGAAAGACAACAAGCTTCTCAGAAAAATGCTTAATTAGCAAAAGTATTTAGGTGACAATTGAATAAAAATATAGATAAGCGACAGATTTTCTGTCGCTTATCTAATAAAAAAGAGGTATGAAATAAAATGAAAAAAATAGTATTTACTTTAACTTTAATCATGATGATGGCATTTAGTGGATTATGCTTTGCTTCTGATGGAAGTGATTTAAATAAAGAACAAAAGATAGCAGAAACCTTTATGGGCGTATTCACTAAAGAACAAGCACCAGAATATGCTGTAGTTAGCAAAGATTTTTCTGATAACTTGAAAAAAAGTGTAAGTGAAAGAACATATAAGAAATTACCAGCTGAAGTTAAAGAAAAATTTGGTAATGTAAAAGATGTAAATTTCCGTGCATTTGAGAAATTTGAACAAGAAGATAGAGTTACTTATTTAGCTACTTTTGATAAACAACCAGTAGCTGCAATAATTTTTGTATTTGATAAAAATCAAAAATTAGTAAATTATGTATTTACTCCAATACAACAAGCTTCCAAATAATTTTATATTAGGTAAAAAATATGGATATAATAAGAGATAATATGGGAATAGTAAATATTTTTATATTGTGTATTATCATCATAGGAATCATATTTATTAGACCTATTAAACATGTACAAGCTCAAGCTTTTAAAATGGTAGGAAATTCAGATTTAGGAACAGTATATATTGATACTGATACTGTAGAAGTAGTAAAAAAAGATGGACAATATTACTTAATAGTATCTGCAGAAGAACATTATAAAGAAAGTAATTTCCTAACAGAGCTTAGAAAAGATGAAGATTTAAAAGATACAGTATCTTCATTGACATTATATATGTTTACTAATGATGGGAAATATTATTGTATGCCACAGAGATATTTGATAGACTCACAGGGTAAAGTATGTGGTGATTTAGGTTCCAATATGCAAATGCAAATGATTGATGATAAGATAGTAAGCAAAATTTATACAAGTGCTTTGAAAAGTTTATCAGATAAGAAACGTTTTCAAAATATGATGAGACGATAAGTATATAAAATATATAGTTAATAGATTTTATTCATCAATGATTTTTTTATTTATGTTAGATAATTTGTTTAAATAAAACATTTTAGTATTAAAAAGGCAGTTTATGAAATTAATCATAAACTGCCTTTTTTTAATGGATTTTTATGAACCATTTGAAGAAATGGAAGCTAATAATGTTTGTTTTTTTTCTTCTAAATCTAATTCATATTCAACAATTTTACGTTTTTCTTCTATAGTTAATTTGTGATCTGGTTTTGTTAAAACGGGAGAATTGTCAATATTTTCTGAAGTCAACAATCTTAATAAAGAAAGAAAATGTTGACGATCTTTAGCTGGTAGATTGATATATTTTGTAATAAAAGCTATATCATCTATATTTAGATTATATTCATTAGCTAGTTTTTCTAAGTTATCAGTTGCTTTTGGATTGGGTTTATCTTTTATATTTAGATTATCATAAATCAATGAATTTATATCAACATCTAAAGCATCTGTGATAGCTATAAGAGTACCAATTTTGGGATCTTTGATAACAGAAGATAAAATCTTATTCAAAGTACTGAGGGGAATACCTGATTTTTGAGCTAAAACTTCATTAGTATAGCCTTTTTCTTGTTTTATTTTTTTTATTTTTTCCAATATAGGTTTAAAGGATTCCATAATATATTATTCCTCCATTTCGGATTATTGAAATAGTATATCATTTATAAATTTTAGTGTAAAGTTGATAGATTTCTGAAAGTTTTAATATTTATTCGTGATTGTTTGACTTTTTCCATAAATGGAAGTAAAATAAAACTAAAATATTTCCATATTTGGAAAGGCGGCGATGTTATGTATAATAATTTAGTTAATGAGATTGTAAAAAAAGGTTATAAAACAGAAGAAATAGCACATATATTAGCTAATTTGCTAAATTGTTCAGAAGAAATTATCGAAAATAAACTAAAACATGTTGGGGAATTTACATTCCAAGAAGTAATAAAAATAAATAGTGAGATTTTTAATAATGAAATGGATATAAAATATCTATTTACAGAAGAACATGATAATGAAGCTACATATCATGATGATATTATACAGAAATCAAAGCCGTCTAAATGGTGGATATAAATGAATAATAGTTATTTTTGTTTTTTGGAGCAATAATTACTAAGCCAGAGGGAGGATATTTTTATGGCAAGTAATAAAAAAGCCCATATATTAGCAGTAATAAAGTATATTTTTTCCATTATTGGAAATAATAATGCTAATATAATAATAAATGATAGTGATATTAGTGGTATTACCATAGATAGAACTAAAAAGGGAAAATATTGCTATATACTACAAAGATATTTAATAGATTCACAAAGTAAAGTATATGATGATTTAGATTCTAGTATGCAATTACAAATGATTGATGATGAAATAATTTTTAAGATTTATACAAATGCATTAAAAATTTTAGAAGATAAAAATCGTTTTCTAAAAATGATGGAGAAATAAATGCATTTAAATAAGATATGCCCAGTTTGTCATCAATCTTTCGAAGCTAGAAGAAAAGATCAAGTGTATTGTACCTATTATTGTCGAAAAAAACATCATAAAGAAACATACTATAGCAAAAATAGGATTGTAGAAGATATAAATGATGAAGAAAATACAGGAGTTATACTAAGACAATTTAGATGTAAAAAATGTCATGAATTAGTAACAGTTGTGAATAAGCATGATAGGCGAACTATTTTTTGTTCACCTCGTTGTGAAAAGTTATATTGGAAACATCCTAAAAAGATAATAAATAAAAATTAAATATTGTAAAGAAGAAAGTAAAAGAGGAAATTAAATTTTTTAATTTAATTTCCTTTTTTTATTTGCTTTTTTTTATTTTTTATGTATAATAATAAAGGTAATAGGTATTACCTTTTAAGAAAGAGGGTTGATTATGGAACAAATTGGGAAAAAAGACTATATTAATGAAAAAATTCCTGTAAGTAAATTAACAATATTAGGGTTTCAACATGTATTAGTAATGTATTCAGCGGCAGTAATTGTGCCAATAATTTTAGCTAATGCTTTGCAATTATCTAATTTAGATTTAGCTTTTTTGATTTCGGCAGATTTATTTACTTGTGGTATTGCTACTTTTTTACAATCTTTTGGTATTGGTCGATTTATTGGAATCAAATTACCAGTAGTATTGGGATGTGCAGTAATAACTTTAGGTCCTATGATTTCTATCGGTAAAACTGGTGGAATGACAGTTTTATATGGTGCAATTTTATTATCTAGTGTATTAGTTTTTGCGTGTTCATTTTTTATTAATAAGATTATTAAATTCTTTCCACCAATAGTAATAGGGTCTTTAGTAACTATCATTGGTTTTTCATTAGTTCCTTTGGCTTTACAAGATATGGCAGGGGGGATTGGATCAGAAAAATTTTGTGACCCAATAAATTATTTAGTTGCTATTTTTGTATTGATAATTATTTTGTTGATAAATCGTTTTTGTAAAGGTTTTGCAAAATCTATAGCTATTTTAGTAGGCTTAATTTTAGGTACAATATTTGCTAGTTTTTTTGGTATGGTAGATTTATCTCATCTAAATGATGCAGATTGGTTTAAGCTTATTCATCCATTGCATTTTGGGGCTCCAGAATTCACATTCAACAGTGTAGTTGTAATGTCTATCTTTTTAGTTATTAGTGTGGCTGAATCTGTGGGGATTTTTTACATGATTGCTGATATTTGTGAAGTGAAAATAACGCCAAAAGATATAGCAAATGGTATTCGAGCTGAAGGTTGTGCTCAATTTTTAGGTGGATTATTCAATTCTTTCCCATATGTTACTTTTTCTGAAAATGCAGGACTTATGACTGTTACAGGCGTAAGAAATAGATTTGTATTAGTAGCTGCAGCAATTATTTTAGTTATCTTAGGTCTTGTTCCTAAATTTGCAATGCTCACTACATTAATTCCTCATCCAGTATTAGGAGGAGCTATGATATGTCTATTTGGTACAATTGGTGCAAATGGTATTAAAATCTTATCTAGTGTAGATTTTAAAAAGAATGAGAATATTATTATTGTAGCTTGTAGTATTGGTATTGGTTTAGGAACAACTGTTACACCAGGGCTTTTTAATGAAATGCCAGAAATTTTGAAAATGCTTCTAGAAAATGGTATTTTTACAGGCACTGTTACAGCTATTATTTTAAATACTTTATTTAATTATAGTGAAATTTTTAAAACAAAATAAAATATGGATATATCTGGTAGAGATAAATTGACAGCTTGATTTTTTCAGTCATATAATTAAAACAAAATTAGTTAATTAGTAGAGGATTTGTAAATGAAATTTTGTAAAGTAAAAGAACAAGCATTGAGTCAATTGACAAAACAATCTATTTTACAGTATATACAATCAATGGATTTATCTATATCAAACAAGCTCCCTAGAGAAGAATTATTGGCTCAAGAATTAGGTGTTAGTAGAATTACTGTAAGAAGTGCATTAAATGAGCTTGCTAGTGAAGGTATTATTTTTCGTAAACAGGGAAAAGGAACATTCGTTAATCAACAAGCTTTGGGCATGAATGTAGTATTTAATCCTATTGGAGATTTACGTGATGTAATTGCTAATAGTGGTTATGAGGTAAAAACAGAAGTGTTATCTACTAATAAGCGTTTAGCTACAGATGATGAAGCTAAGAAATTACAGTTAGATAATAATGAAGAAGTTTTTATTGTTGAGCGAATGTTTTATGCTAATGAGATGCCAGCTATTTATTGTGTTGATAGAATTCCTGTAAAAATAGTTAAAGAGAATTTTTTGCAAAACTGCTTAGATATGTCTATATATAAATATTTTAGCGAATTTTTAAAGCGTACAATTATTTGGGACAAAGTAGAATTATCTACAATAACAAATCAAGAATTATCTTCTTTGACTGATTATTTTAAATGTGAACAAATAACAAGCTTTTTAAATTGCGATATTATCAATTTTGATAATAATGATGAACCTGTCTTTTATGTTAATGAATATGTAGATACAAAATTTATTCATTATCAATTAATTAGACAAAAGAAATATTAATTATAAGTAATTTGTGAGGTAAAATTATGGATCATTTATTTTATTTAAGAAAAGCAATTGAAGTATCAAAAAAATCTCGTGAACATGGAAATACTCCATTTGGTGCTATCTTAGTAGACGGTGAAGGCAATATTTTATTAGAACAAGAAAATATTGAAATCACAGAATCTAATTGTAGTGGTCATGCTGAAACTAGCTTAATGATAAAAGCTTCTAAAAAATACAGTAAAGATTTCTTATGGAATTGCACTCTTTATTCTACTGCTGAACCTTGTGCAATGTGTGCAGGTGCTATATATTGGGGTAATGTAGGTAAAGTAGTTTATGGTATTAGTGAAAAACGCCTTTTAGAATTAACTGGTGATGATGAACAAAATCCTACTTTTGATTTACCATGTAGAGAAGTATTCGCTAGAGGTCAAAAAGATATAAAAGTAGAAGGTCCATTCCCAGAAGTGGAAAACGAAGTAGTAGAAGTTCATAAAGATTATTGGAATAAATAATTTAAGATAAATAATAAAATAAGTAACATAGGAAAGCTTGATGAAATCTTAGAAAATATAGATAAGATTTTATCAAGCTTTTTATTTTTAGCTATTAATCATAGAGCATTTTGTAAATAATAAGGTTTATTATGGATAAAATGTATAAAATTTTTATCTTTTTTCTTAAAAATAATGTAAATATGTAAATTTTTTATGGATTTTATGATATAATGGAAAGCGTATTATTTTATAAATTAAGGGGGTGATAATTTGAAAAATCTTAGTATGAGCGCTAAAGTTTTTCTAGGTTTTGGGATAGGGATTATCTTAGGTCTTATTTTTCAAAAAGATATTTTATGGTTACAACCTATTGGAGATTTATTTTTAAAACTCATTAAAATGATTGTTGTTCCTGTTGTATTTTTATCTATTATTAGTGGAATATCTAGTATAGGTGATATTGGAAAATTAAAACGCATAGGAACAAAGGTAGTAGGGTTTTATATTGTAACTACAGTGCTTTCTGCAATTATTGGTCTTATTGTGGCACATATAATGAAGCCAGGTGCCGATTTTGCTGTAAGTCAAATTGTAGATACAGGCGAAGTGATAAAACCTGCTGAGCCAATGACTGTTAGCCAGACTATTTTGAGTATGGTTCCTGATAATCCGATAACAGCTTTAGCTACAGGTAATTTAATGCAAATCATCGTATTTGGGGTATTTATTGGTATTGCGATAACTATTTTGGGCGATAAAGTAAAAAATGTTAAAAAAGTTATTGATGAAGCCAATGTTATTATGTTTAAAATCACCGATATGGTAATGCAAGTAACTCCATTTGGGGTAACTGCTTTAGTTGCTTGTAGTG
>ERZ791746.1229-NODE-1229-length-17880-cov-7.949229_pt1 | contig 17880 bp, 9 predicted proteins | sample MGYA00510038_ERZ791746 | MGnify/ENA primary metagenome ERZ791746 (study PRJEB30046, sample SAMN00792018) | human gut metagenome | study: EMG produced TPA metagenomics assembly of the A metagenome-wide association study of gut microbiota in type 2...
CTCGATGCTGTCGGCCGTGATGTGGGGCTGCGGTTCGGCCTGGTCGGCCACGTCGAGCGTCGTCTCGCCCGAGAGCACCAGCACGCCCATGGCCTTGGCATTGTGCGCCATCGCCACGTCGGTGTAGATGCGGTCGCCGACCATCGCGATCTGGTCGGGTTGCAGGCCGTGGCGCGAGAGTATGCCCGAGAGCATGTTGGGATCGGGTTTGCCGAGCGTGATGTCGGGCCGCCGTCCCGTGGCATGTTCGATGCAAGCGCAAATGGACCCGCAGTCGACCAGTACCGTCGGCTGGTCGGTGGGGCATACCCGGTCGGGGTTGGTAGCGATGTAGGGCACGCCCTGCGACACCCACCATGCGGCGCGGCACAGGCGGTCATACTGCAGCGTCATGTCGAACGCCGCGACCACCACGTCCGGCACGTCGTCCGCCGAATCCGCGGCCGATTCGAAACCTGCTGCCTCGAATTCCGAGATCATGCTCGGCGTGCCGAGCAGGAAAAGCCGTTTGGCCGCAGGGTAGTGCTCGCGGATGTAGTCGATCGTCGCAAGGGCGGTGGTGTACATTTCCTCGCGTGTGGCGTGTATGCCCAGCACGTCGAGCTTGTGCAGGTAGTCGGCGATCGACTTCGACGGATTGTTGGTCAGGAACGAATACCCGATGCCCATCTCCTTGAGCCCCGCGAGGAACGGCTTGGTGTAGGGAAAGAGCGACATGCCCATGTAGATCGTGCCGTCCATGTCGAGTGCCACGTGCCGGGTGCGGCGCAGGCGTTCCATCAGCTCGTCGTGCGTGTAGACCGAGCGGTATTTTTCGAATGCAGCCATTTGTTTACTTGCGGTTGAGATCGAGGTTCTGGAATAAGTAGGGGTAGTCGGTTTCGATGACGTCGCAACCCGTCGGGATTTCGAGCTCGTAGCCCTGTATTTTCTGCGCGTCGGTGGCCCTGCGGTCGTGCGTCGGGGCGAGCGAGATCATGCACATCACTCCGTTGCGGTGCAGGTTGTCGTAAAGCTCCTGCTGGTCGGGCAGCATCATCGTGCCGACGTAGGCCATCACCTGCGACCAGGGAATCCGCTCCCCGACATACTCGTTGAACTCCTTCATGTTCTTGCACCAGCACGAGAACATCGCCTGCGGGTCGCGGTCGAGATACGTGCGCGCCTGTTTGGCGTTGCGCACGGTATACATCACGTTGGCCGGTGCCAGGCGGTTGATGAATTGCGACATCACTTCGAGCGGGACGTCCTTGATGTCGAGGTTGAGGATCGTCTTGCCCTGGCTCCAGGCGATGCACTCCTCGAGGGTGGGGATCTTGTAGGTCGTGACGTTGCCTTCGCGATCCTTGAGGAAGAACTGCTGCAACTCCGCGTAGGTGTAGTCCGAAACCTTGCCCGTGCCGGTCGTGGTACGGTCGATCGTGGCGTCGTGCATCAGCACGATCACGCTGTCTTTGGTCATGCGCGGGTCGATCTCGAAGAACGAGGGCATCATCGTGAGCGTCTTCTCGAACGACTCGATGCAGTTTTCGGGGAATCCCGTCACCATGCCGCCGCGGTGGCCGCTGATGACGACCGGCCGCTCGGGCGAATAGCGGAACCACTCGTGCAGCTGTGCGCGGTCTTTGATGTCGATGTAGTAGGGCCCTTGGGCCTTTTGCCCGCCCGGGGCGCATCCGAGCAGCAGGGCGGCGGTGGCGAAGGCGGTCAGTAGTCTGGATGTTTTCATAGTGTGTTTTATTGGTTCTCTGCGGTTTGTTCCAAGAGCAAAGGCGCCCGGAAGCGCCTTTGTCCCTGTTCTGTTTCCTTTCAGGCGGTTACTTGTCGATCCGGTGGCGTTTGATGACCTCGCCGCCCGTGTTCACGACGTCGATGTCGATCCCCTTGCGGTCTGCCTTCACCACGAGCTTGTCCCGGTTCGAATTTACGAGGATCGGGAAGTTCGTGCCCCGGCTCCCGTCGTCTATCCACTGGTAGCGGTGGTAGTGCCCGCATAGCATGATGTCGACCGAAGCTTCGTTGAGGATCGGTACGAACAATCTGCGGATCTCCTGTTCGCCGTGCCAGCTGCTTTTCCCGCCCGGGATCATGTGCAGCACGACGATGTGCAGGGGTGCCGCGCGGTATTCCTCGCTTTCGACCACGCCCTTCAGCCAGCGGGCTTCTTGTTCGCGGTAGGCGTCGGTGGTCGACAACCCGTAATAGCGGATGTCGCTGTCGGGTTTGTCCTCGCCGCAGTCCAGCACGACGAAATAGGCCGGCCCCTGCCGGAACGTGTAGTATACCTCGCCCGTGGAGGTCGGGAAGTAGTCGAGGAATCTCGGGGAGAAAGAGCCGCGGTTCTCGTGGTTGCCGCGCGTGGCGAAGATCGGGATTCCCGCGGGCGTCAGCAATTCGGCGGCCGAATTGAGATACCCCTCGAAAAGTTGCTTCTCCGTCTCCATCGAAGTGAGCATGTCGCCGTTGAAGCAGACGAAATCGGGTTTGGCCTTTTCGGCACCTTCCAGCAGCAACCGGAAGATCGAATCCTGGGCGTGAATGTCGTTCACAACCCAGAATTCGGTTTGATCCTTCTTTTCGTCGAGCGTAGTGGCCGTATAGGGCTTGTGTTTGAGGATGTCGCTCCCGTAACCTTCGCCCAGGACTACCCGCTTGTTGCCTTCGTCGCAGAGCACGCCCTGCTGCATGATGCGGTAACGGTAGGTCGTCCCCGGAGCCAGCCCCTCCACGCGTACGCGGTGCAGGCGGCCTATGCGGCGTTTGCCGATGTGCGAATCGTAATATTTCGGCCGCTCGGCGGCGTAGAAATGCGATCCGTCGTCAGGAGCGACTTCGACCCACGATGCGGCATTGATGGTCGTCGTCCACACGACGGTGAAACCGTCGTCGGTGACCTGTTGCAGGTAGGGCCCGTGGGCAATGCGTACCGAGGGCTGTCCGATGGCAATGCCCCAGACCGACAGGGCGACGAGTATCGAGATCAGTCGTTTCATTTCGTTTCTGCTTTTGAATCGCAATTCACAAAGTTACGAATTTTTCCGTAATAATCTACTCGCCGACCGGGAAATCCTCGGCAAGGCCCGTAGTGAATTTCGACTGGCTGTAAGTCTGGCCGAATTTATCCGTGGCGCGGACTTCGACCGAAGCCGTGGACGATTGGAGCGTGTAGTAGTACAGGTGGCTCGTGTTGGTGCGGTCGTAGTTGCTCGGGGCGCGTCCCTGTACGCCGCAGTGGTAGCCTGATGCCCATGCGTCGCGTTTGGTCGCATTGCTCTCGTAGGGCTTCATTTCCCCGGTCTTGGTGCCGTTTTCATAGACTTCGATCTTCCAGTCCTTGTCGGCGTTCCAGATGTTGGCCACGATCTGGTCGTCGCCCTTGTAATAGAACTGGTACGAAGGCGTATACCCTTCCATGAAGATGTCGCTGCCGCGGTAGAGGCGTATCTGGAAATCGGGGTCGAAGCCCGTGGCCTTATAAACCCAGTTGTCGATCGTCGCGCCCTTGACCTTGTAGATCGCATAGCCGTTAGGCGTTCCGTCGGTATTGATCGTCGAATGCCACCATGCGCCGCAGGCTGCGCCGTGCACGTGTTCGTAGTGGCTGTCGTAGGTGTTGTTCTCGGCATAGTGCGTGTGTCCCGACATGATATGCACCTCGGCGAACGGCTTGAGCAGTTCGAGTACCGCCTGTACGTTCTGGTTGTTGCTGGCGCGCATGGGGATGTGTACGCAGAAGATCACCATTTTGTCTTTCGGAACATAACTCAGATCCTGGCGGAGCCACTCGACCTGGTCGTCGCGGAATCCGAGCGAATAATCCTTGTGGCTCGGGAAAATGATATTGTCCATGGCGACGATGTGCACGTTGCCGCGGTCGAACGAATAGTTTACGGGGCCGAAGATGTATTCGAAATTCCGCTGTGCGGCGATGTCGTGTGCCACGGTATAGTCGTTCTTGCTGACGGCGATCACCTTGTTATCGTGGTTGCCCATCACCTGGAAGAGCGGCAGCCCGACCTTGTCCATCTGCATGGCCTTTTTCATCAGCGGGAATACGTCGTTCGTGTAGTCCGTATTCTCGGTGTTCCACCCTATGTCGCCCAGCGTGATGCCGTACGAGGGCAGCGCCGAGGCTGCGACCTGTGCGGCGATGTCGGGCACCGTTTCGTTGTTGAAACGTGCGATGTTGGTCGTGTTCTGGCACTGGGGGTCGGCCACGCAGAAGAGGTTGAACTCGTTTTCGGCACCTCCGGCCAGCGGGGTCAGCGTGAAGTCGTAGCGCTTGCGCCCTTCGGTCAGTTTCTGCCAGAAGCAGGGCAGCCCTTCGGACACGGGTACCTCGTATGCCGCGGGGATCGAAAGGTACACATGATAGGAGAATTCCCCGGCCGTAAGCTGGTATACGCCGTTCTCGTCGGTGGCTGTGCAGGTGTATCCGTCGCTTACGACGATTCCCTGAAGTCGGTTCCCCTGGTTGTCGGTCACCACGCCGTAGATGTCGGTCAGCGGATCTATGGGGGTCTTTACCGGGCGGTCGTCGTCATTCGAACACCCGGAAAAGATCAGGGCAGTGAGCGCGGCGATGATAAATATGTATCGTTTCATTGTATGCTGAATTAAGGTTTGTGTCGGGATGCGCGCCCCGGGAAAATATCGCTCCGGGGCACGTTTCCTCCCTGTTTATCTCCAGTAATAGTTTTGTCCCAGGTCGGGGTTGATGTTCAGTGCCGTCTTGGGGATGGGGCGCAGGTAGCGCTTTTCCTCGAAGTTGCGGCCCACGGTATAGAGCAGGCGTCCGGTCGTGCCGTTCTCCAGCGAGTATTTGCTGTTGTCGAGTATGATGTACGTTACACCGGGTTCGTTGCCGGCTTCGCCCGAAGTCACGCAGACGTCGTTGATGCCGTCGCCGTTGAGGTCGTAGGAAGTGTCCATGGCCGGGATGTAGATGCCGTACCACTGCTTGTTCAGCAGTTCGCCCGCATGCCAGCGCATCAGGTCGTCGTAACGGAACCCTTCCAGCAGCAACTCGATGGCACGCTCGCGGCGGATTTCGAGCAGGTCGCTGTCGCTCAGCCCGTAGTACTGTTGCAGATAGGGGTCTGCCGATGTCGGGCGCTTGCCGTCAACGCCTGCGCGCTCACGCAGCGGCTTGATGGTCTTGTTCCAGATGTCGTCGCTGAATTCGCCCAGCTCGGCCTTCGCCTCGGCGTAGTTGAGCAGCACCTCGGCGTAACGCATGATGGGCAGCGAGTTGTAGGAAACCGATGCCGACTCGTATGCCTTGTCGTCGATGTTGAACTTGATGACCTGGTAGCCGGTCAGCGTCACCGTGAAATCGGGGGGTGTTGCGGTCGAGATGCCGCCCACCAGCTTCGTGTAGCCCGGCGTGATGATGCTCTGCGAGAGCCGGTAGTCGCGGTTTTCGATTTCGGTCGTGAACTCCTCGCCGGTGGTCGTGTGGCGCGAGCCGTCCAGGTTGAGGTAGGTCTTCACGAAATCCTGGTCGAGCGACCAGCGCTGTCCGTAGCTGCCCGACGTGTAACGCCACGTAAGGTCGTGGAACGTGGTCATGCCGACGCTCATCTGGCGTGCCCAGATCACCTCGGTCGTGTTGACGGCCTCCTGTGTGAAGAGCTCCCGGTACTGGGTCTTGACCTTGGCAGGGTTGTTCACGATGCTGTATACGCCGGCTGCCATCAGTTCCTCGCAGGCCTCGGCGCATTCGCGCAGGAATTTCGCCGAAGCCTGCTTGTCTTCCCATGCCTTGCCCGTCGACGGGTCTACCGAATGGTATTTGCGGTAGGTACCTTCGAACAGGCACACGCGGGCCTTGTAAGCCAGGGCGATGTACCGGTTGATGCGGGCGCAGTTGATCCAGTCCGACGACGTGTAGCAGTGCTCGCAGGCGAAGTTCAGGTCTTCGAGCACGCGCTCCATGACGTATTCACGACTGTCGCGCGGTTTGTAGAGCGCCACCATGTCTTCGGGGTCGATCGGTTCGTCGTACCAGGGTACGGCACCGAAGGTCTTGACCTTCTCGAAATACTGCCATGCGCGCCAGAAGCGGGCTGTGCCTTCGTAGTGGTTGTAGGTAGCTTCGGAGAGCCCCTTCGCCTCGCGCATGTGCACCAGGAAATAGTTGATGTTGTAGATCGGTGTCCAGTTACTGATCGACCAGCCGCTCTGCAGGTCGGGTGTCCACGAAGCGTTGGTCAGGAACGTGAACGACTTTTCGGTAGCCATGATGTCCGAGTATCCGTCGCCGTAACCCAGGTCTGCTGCGCTGGGGGTGTATTTCTGGATGAACCCGTTGATATAGGTCAGCAGAGAGCCTTCGTCCGTGAAGTAATCCCCGGATCCGACCTTGGCGTCGGGATCCCTGTTAAGGAAATCCTCGCAGGACGTGAGCAGGAAACAGGCCGAAAGTAAAATATATGTTATCTTTTTCATTGTCGTCCGTAATTTAGAAAGTTATGCTCAAACCGATCGTGTACGATTTCATGACGGGATAACCGTCGCCGTCGCCGAAGTTGTCGCTACCGAACTTGTTGGTTCCGTAGTCCGCATCGCCGGCGTAGATACCTTCCGGGTCGTAGTTCTTCGCGTACTTCTTGAGCGGTGAGAAGGTCAGGAGGTTCTCGCCCGACACATAGATCTTGAGTGCCTGGAGGCCGATCTTGTTGACCAGCTCCTTGGGGAAGTTGTAGTCGATGGTGAGGTTCTTCAGGCGGATGTACGAAGCGTCCTGCACGTAGCGCGTGTTGGGCTGCGCGAGGATCAGGCCCGAGTCGCTGGCCGAATAGCCGACCAGGCGCGGCCAGTAGGCGCCGCGGTTGGTCGGTGACCAGCGGTCGCTGTTATGCCACGGGAGTGCCATGCTGTACGGGCGGCCGTACTGTCCCCAGAAATAACCCGACTCCTTGGCCGGATACCAGTCGCGTTTGCCGACGCCCTGCCACATCATGCTGATGCCGATGCCGTTCCAGCGCACGCCGCCCTGGATGCTGTAACTGTAGCGGGGCGTGGTGTTGCCGATCTTCACCAGGTCGCCGTGGTCGTAGATCGTGTTGTTGCCGTTGTTGACGTATCCGTCGCCGTTCAGGTCGAGGTAGCGCGGGTCGCCGGCCTGCCAGGTCGCCGAACGGTTGGTGAACTTCGAATAGTTGGCCCATGTCTGCGCCTCTTCGTCGCTCTGGAACAGCCCGTCGCACTTGTAGCCCCACATTTCGCCGAGGGTCATCCCCTCGTAATAGTTGATCGAGTAGTTGGTCGGGAGCGTGCCAGTTTTGGCCGTATAGCGGGTGATCTTGCTGGTGTTGTCCCATACGGCGACTTTAATATTGTAGCTCAGGGTCTTGCCCGCAACCTTGTGGCTGTCGCGCCACGACAGGCTGGCCTCCCACCCGTCGGTGCGCATGTCGGCGTAGTTACCCTTGGGGGCGCTGTTGCCGAATACGGCAGGCAGCTCTTCGCCCACCACATACATGTCGGTTGTTTTCTTGCGGTAGATGTCGGCCGAGAAGTTCAGGCGGCCGTTGAATGCCTCGAAATCCAGGCCGAGGTCATAGGTCGTGGCCTTTTCCCATGTCAGGCTCTTGGGAATCGGGGAGGGTGCCTGCGTGTAGTTGAACACCGAACCGTTGTTCAGCAGGCTCGACTGTGCGATCGACATCGTGGAGAGGTAGGCGTAGGCATCGCTGATGAGGCCGTTGCCCGCTGAACCGACCGATGCGCGGATCTTCAGGTTGTCGAGCCAGTTGGCGTTTTTCATGAAGTTCTCTTCCGAGATGCGCCATCCCACCGAACCCGAGGGGAAGAATCCCCAACGCTGGTTGGACGGGAACTTGGAGTTGCCGTCGTAACGGCCGCTGGCTTCCAATAGGTATTTCCCTTTGTACGAGTAGCTTACGCGGTAGAATGCGCCGACCAGTCCCCAGTCGTAGCTGCCGTTGTCCTTCAGGGTCATCGCTTCGCCTTCCAGCAGGCTGAAATTGGGCTTGCCGGGGATGATGATGCCTTCGCGGCTCATCAGGTTGCTCTTGTAGGTATAATCTTCGATGTTCCAACCGCCCATGATACTCAGCGAGTGGTTGTCGCCCAGGCGGGGCGTGTAGGTCAGCGTGGCGCTCGAAGCGACTTTCTGACGGTTGTAGGAGCGCTCTTCGTAGAGCGAGCCCGAGGGGCGTTCGCCCGAACTGTCGGGCCCCGTGTAGTAGGTGTAGCTGTTCACGGCCTGCCGGCGGTCGGTCTGGTTGAAATAGAAGCTCACGTCGGCGGCGGCGACCAGCACGTCCTTCAACAGGTCGATCGTGACCGCCGTGCGGTTGTTCATGTCGAACTTGCGGTCTTTACGCCACGAGTTGCCCTCGACGAAGCCTGCCCAGCCCGTGTATACGGCCGCTTCCGTCCACGTGCCGTCGGGATTGGTGACCAGGGCTACGGGGTAAGCCTGGTGGTTGAGCATGCGCGATACCGTCATCGGCGTTGTGGAGATGCCCGTGTGGCTCGTCGGCTGGTGCGAATAGCGGTACATGAAGTCGGTGGTGTTCTCCACGCGCAGCCACGGCTTTACGTTGACGATGCCTTTGGCTTTGACGTTGAACTGCTGGTATTTCTCGTCGCCGGCGTTGTAGATGCCGTCCTGCTCGAACATACGGCCCGAGACGTAGTACGATGCCACGTCACCGCCTCCTGTCACGCTGATGTTGTGCTGGTGTCCGGTCGTATAGTCCTTGTAGAATACGTCGTACCAGTTGGTGTTGCCGAAGTATTCGTAGACGTTGCGGTTGTTGACGCGCCATTTCTCATACGAGGGGTCGCTGTTGCGGCGTGCCAGTTCGTTGTACCAGGTGCGCGAGAATTTGAATACGTTGTTGATGTTCGAGGGATCCTTGCCGAATGCGTTGACGTAGGATTCCAGGAACGAGGTGGTATAATCGTAGCCGTTGGTGACCATCTCGGGTTTGGTGGCGCGCTTGTAGAAGGTGAAGGTGCCGTTGTAAGTCACCTTGGCGCTGCCTTTCTGCGGTTTCTTGGTGGTAAGGAGGATCACGCCAAAGGTACCGCGGGCACCGTATACGGCGGTCGAAGAGGCGTCCTTGAGCACCGTGATCGACTCGATGTCGTCCGGGTTCACGGTCGACATGTCGGTTTCGACGCCGTCGACCATCACCAGGGCCGAACCGCCTGAACCGATCGAGTTCTCCGCGCCGCGGATGCGCACCGTCGCGCCGCGGTTGGGCTTACCGTCGGAAAAGGTCATCGTAAGGCCGGGGATGGCGCCCTGCAACGAGCGCGAAATGCTCATCGACGAACCCATGCGCTCTTCGAGCCCCTTTGTCGAAAGGGTTTCGACGGCGCCTACGATGTCGCGGCGCTTCTGTACGCCGTAGCCGACGACGACGACCTCTTCGAGGCTGGTGTTGTCTTCGCTCATGGTGACGTCGATGGTGGATTGGTTGTTGACGTGGATTGTCTGGGGTTTGTAGCCCACATAGCTGAAATTCAGGCTCTCTGAATTGTCAGCATTGATCGTGTATGTACCGTTGGCATCGGTAGTCGTGCCTTTCGTGGTACCGGGGACGGTGACGGTGACACCTATGAGTGGATTTCCCGTGTCGTCTTTAACGATACCCGAGACGGCCTTCCCCCCCCCTTGTGCCGAGGCCGGGAGCGCAAATGTCACATATAAAAGAATAACCGTCAGGAGCCTGATGTACGAGCGTATTTTGCCCAGTACGTCAAGTCCGGTCAGCGTGTAACATTGTTTCATTTTACATCAGTTTAAGTTATCAATCGGTTCGTTGCCGGATCCCATACCTATTATTATATAAGGCCGGGTTTTTCCGGGGATTTCGGCTGGTTGCAAGTCATTCCCGATATAACTTCTGCTGGAGAGTGTGAAAAAAAGTAGTTAGGTTTTCGCGTGTGTCAGGTTTGTGTGTTTTAATTATTTAATAAATAAGGTTCTTCTAATTTTGCTTTCAAATATATGTTTTTATTTTCTTTCATGCAACTATTTGGTTTAAAAACTTTGCAAAAAGAATAGTAAAAATTATGTAGGTTTGGGGTGTTTTTATATTTATATATTGTAAATACCTTAAAATCAATTGTTAGTGTTTGTATTTTGTTAGTCTTGATTCGTGTTGCCTTATTATTGTCTTTTGTGTGGCAAAGCTCGTTTATTGATGTTTCATGCGTGTTAAAAACTATTTAAATAATCACTAAAGGAAACAATTTGTGTTGCAATAGTGTTTTTAAGGTGCGAAAATTTGCAAAAAAGAAAAAATGTGCTTATGTTTGTCCTGCAAGTTGTTCCGACATATCTCTTGAGAGTAAGGACGCGCCCCGAGGCGTATCCGCTTTGCTATTTTCGGTAATAGTTATTACTCTAATCAAAATGTTATGAAACTTATGAAAAATTGGATAAAGACGATGCTCTTCGTGTCGGCCCTCTGTCTGGCGGCTTGCTCCGACGATCCGGATGTGGCTCCGCTCAAACGGGATACCGATGCCGTCGAGCTGACGTACAATTCAGGCGCCACGACCCAGATCTCGGTACGCTATGCCGGTTCGTGGTCGGCGCGTGTCGAGTGTACGGACGGAAGCGGGGCTCCGGTGAACAACTGGTTCTCCGTCTCTCCGGACAATGGTGTCGGTAACGGACGCGATTACCAGTGGGTGACCGTTACGGCCGAGCGTAATCCCGGCGACAAACGTACGGGATACATTTATCTGAAACCGGCCAACGGTGAGGAGATCAAGATCGAGGTCGCACAGGCCGACGGTCATTTCTCGGTGAACGACCCCGTGATTTCGGGGACGCTCAAGTCCAATACGGAATCCGCCGCAATGCTCGAAATCGCCTATGACAAGGCTTTCGGCGAAGAGATGGTGGAAATCGAAGCCACGCTCGACGGCCTTGCCGCCGAGGGGCTCGGCATCAGCAGCCCCTATCAGTCTGTGATCGAGCACGAAGGTAGCGGTACGATTTCGGTGCCTATCACCGGTGTGCCCGTGACGCTGGGTGAGGTGGTGTGCCATGTGACTTTCAAACTCGACGGGGTCGTGAAATTCCAGGGCGATGTTTCGGGGAACGTAAGTTCGTCGAACGAAGTGTTCGGCATGGGCTTCGACCTGTTCAAATGGGGCGGCGATTACCCGAACAACAAGAAGGGCCCCGGCCCGAACGGAAAGGACGGCGCCGGCAAGGAGTTCGATGGCACGGAGCCTGCGGAACCCGATGTGATTTCGGCGGGATCCGACGGTACGAGCGACGTTTTCAACACGATGGGCGAGACCTACCGCATCAACCGCGGCGTTGAAAAGTGGTCGGGCTTGCGTGTATATGAGCACCCGGGTTATGTGAAGCTGGGGGTTACGGCCAATGGCGGCTGGATCATGACGCCGGAGCTCGAAAGCCTTTCGGCGGCACCCGAGACCGTGTCGGTTTCGATCGACTTCCTGCGTTTCGATAACGAAACGGGTACCTACATCGTTTCTGCCGAGGGTGCCGGAGTCGTAACCAACGGCGAAGTGAACAATACCGTGCTCCCGGCACAGACTTCGGCTGCCGGCCGCAAATGGAAGACGCTGACCTTTACCGTTCAGGACGCTACCAACAAGACGCGCATCAAGATCGAGGCGCAGACCTATAACGAAAAGGGGTACCGTATCAATATCGACAATATCGTCGTTATGGCTGCCGACAAGACGGAGGTGACCGAGAAACTGCCGGCCCCCGAGCTTGAAAAGATTACCTATACGCCCGCCAAGACTTCCGTCGCATTTGCGTGGGAAGGCGTGAAGGGGGCGACCTCCTATGAAGCTTCCGTGGCGCAGCAAACGCGTCCCGACTTCAGGAAAACCGTCGAGACGGAGGATTCGAACTGCGAGTTCGCCGATCTGGAACCCGGCCTTTATATCTTTACCGTCAGGGCGCTTTACGCCGGGAATGCGGAATTCAATTCCGACCCGACGCAGAAGGTCGTGGGGACTTTGGGCTTTGCGGCTGAAAAATTAGCGACGCCAACAGAATTGGCGGCTGCCGACGTGACCTCCTCGGGGGCCAAGATCAGCTGGGCCGAAGTGAGCGGCGCCGCCAATTACCGGGTCGTGGTCAAAACGACGTCCGACGGGAACGAGGTTTCCTCGGCGGTCGTCAGCGCCACCAGCTATACGGCTTCCGGGCTCAAGGCCGGTACGGATTATACGGTTTCGGTTCAGGCGCTTGTCGGCGACGGCTCCGTGGCGAATGAATTCGATTCGGACGTGGCGGCGGTTCAGTTCGTGACCACCGATCCCGTGCCTATGATTGCTCCCACTGCGCGGATTTACGCGAAGACACACGGCCTTGCCGTGCTGGAGTGGGAGCTGTCCGCCGCAGCGTTGGAGCAGCAGCCCGTAGGGTCGACCGATACCTATGATTTCCGGGTGAAGGATGCCGGCGGGAATGTGATCCGGTCGATCGAGAACTTCTCGAAATTCAATTTTACGAAGTATAAATATTACCGGCTCGTGTGGGGCGGGCTGACGCCCGGGGCGACCTATACACTGGAGCTCCGCCGCAAGTCGACGGCGAATAAGGAGGCGCTTCTCGATTCCGAGTGGGCTTCGGCTTCCGTTACGACCGACGCGGCTCCCGACAAGTCCGGATACCTCCTCTATAAGGACTTCGAGAATCTTCCCGGAGGCGGTCAGCCCTTCTATGGTGCCTACGGCTTCAGCCTGGGCAGCACGACCGATTTTTCCGATCCGGATAAGATATTGATTACGACGGGCGATGCGAACTCCATCTATTGCCAGGGCGTGAAGGATAATGACTCTTATTTCAGTGCATACCTGCCCGAGTGGGATCGTGCGGATTGGAAGGCCAACAGTTCCAATGTCGGGATCGCCGCCGGATATATGAAATTCGGTGGCGGCAAGAAGCCCGCATGGCTGACTTTGCCGAAACTGTCCTCGTTGTCCGGCGCTACGGAGATCGAGCTGGAATTCGATGCGTGCCCCTATTATGAGCCCAGTACGAAGGGGGATATGATGGCACCCTCGAACACCGACATTATGGAGTATTTCGGGGTGACGGTGACCGGAGCGACGATCGTGAGCGTAACGGGCGAGACCTCGGCCGATGCCGTTATCAGCGACGGCGGTGCCACGGTGACTTTACGTAACGTGCTTGTGGATAAAATGATCGAGGAGGGGCTGAAGGATACGTATCGCTATACGAATCACAAAGTGAAGATCACCGGTGTTACGGCCGATACGCGCATTAAAATCTATTCGGCTCTTGTTGGCAAAGAGGGTGAAAACTATCGTATGTGGCTGGATAATCTGAAGGTTAAGAAGGTTAATTAGTTTTGGTGGATATGGTGAACCGGGGGCTGCGGGTGTCTGCAGTCCCTGGTTTTTATCGACATTGGAGATTAAAAAGAAAATAAAAAGATAGTTATTTGTTGGTATTTTGTTTTCTTATATTGCATAATAAAGTAAAATATGTTAACTTTGAGGCATGAAAGGGAAAATTCTTGCGTCTTTATTTTGCTTTAGGATGGCTTATCCCCTTTTCCGGATGGTAATAAATTAATTTCGTACTATGAATAAAGTAGAAAGTGCCCTGTCGCGCACGACCGACACCAAGGCGTTGGTGATCGGAACCGATACCCTTCCGCAGGTTGCGGATATGTTCAGAAAACTGTTCCCGGATAAGCGGGCGCTTGTCGTGGCCGATGCCAATACATGGCGCGTGGCCGGCGATGACGTGCATAAGATACTGGCCGGAGCGGGTGTCGCGCAGGATGAACCATATGTCTTTACCGACCCGAAGCTCTATGCCGAATGGGCGTATGTCGGGGAGTTGGATACCGTGCTTGCCGAGACCGATGCCGTGCCCGTAGCCGTCGGTTCGGGGGTGATCAACGACCTGACGAAACTCTGTTCCAGCCATAACGGACGCCGTTACATGGTCGTGGGTACGGCCGCTTCGATGGACGGTTATACGGCCTACGGGGCTTCGATCACCAAGGACGGCAACAAGCAGACTTTCGATTGCCCGGCGCCGCTGGGGATGGTGCTCGACCCGAACATCGCTGCGGCTGCGCCTGCGAAGCTCTCCGCCTCGGGCTATGCCGATCTGATCGCCAAGATCCCGGCCGGTGCCGACTGGATGCTGGCCGACGCCGTGGGGTCGGAGTTGATGGACGACTTCGCATTCTCGGTGGTGCAGGACGGCCTGAAAGAGGCGCTCTGCGACCCGGCGGGCGTACATGCGGGGAATGTCGTCAAAGTGGAACAGCTGGCCGAAGGGTTGCTGCTGAGCGGTTTTGCGATGCAGGCAACCCAGTCGAGCCGACCCGCGTCGGGAGCCGAACACCAGTTCAGCCACCTGTGGGACATGGAACACCTCAAATACAACGGGGCATCCGTTTCGCACGGGTTCAAGGTGGGCATAGGTACGCTTGCGTCGACGGCATTCCTCGAAATGCTGCTCGAAGCTCCGGTCGGGGAACTCGACGTCGAAAAGTGCGTCGCAGCCTGGAAATCATGGGAGGAGACCGAGGCGGACATTCGCCGGATCTTCGATAACGACCCCGAATTCGTGGCCCGCGGGTTGGTGGAGACCAAGGGTAAATACGTCGATAAGGAGGGGCTGTGCAGGCAGTTGCAGCGCCTGAAGAAAGCATGGCCCGAGCTGAGCGTGCGTATCCGCCGGCAGATCATCCCGTTCGGGGAAGTCCGCCGCCGCCTCGAGCTGGTCGGTGCGCCCTACGAACCCGAGCAGATCGGCGTCTCGCGTGCCAGGTTCCGGGCAAGTTTCGAAAAAATACCTTACATGCGCAGTCGTTTCACGGTCATCGACGTCGCTTTCCGTTGCGGTTGGATGGAACAATGGCTCGATAAACTTTTCGGGAAAGGCGGAATTTGGGAAATAAAGTAGTATATTTGCAAACTGAAACTACTAAACTTTCATTCCGAAATGACTCCTGAACAAACCAAACGCTTCAAGTATTGGCAGACGCGTACCATCATCGCCACGATGGTGGGTTATGCGCTCTTTTACTTCGTGCGTAAAAACTTCTCGCTGGCGATGCCCGGCCTGGAGGCCGACCTGGGGATCTCGAAAACCAGCCTGGGTATTTTCCTGACCCTGAACGGTGTGGTCTACGGGCTTTCGCGTTTCGTAAACGGTATCCTGGCCGACCGCATGAACGCCCGCTGGTACATGGCCATCGGGCTTGCGCTCTGTGCGCTGGCCAACTTCGCCTTCGGATTCGGCGAGGATGTCTCCTACTGGATCACGGGGCAGCACGACGGTTCGCAGTTCACCAATACGATGATCCTCTTCATGGGGATCATGTGGGTGATAAACGGCATGTTGCAGGGGACGGGATTCCCTCCCTGTGCGCGTCTGCTGACCCACTGGATTCCGCCTACGGAGCTGGCGACCAAGATGTCTGTGTGGAATACCTCGCATTCGATCGGTGCGGGCCTCGTGGTGATCCTCTGCGGTTACATCATGGGTACCGTGGGCATGAACATGACGGCCGACCCCGACGCCGTGGCGACGATCGCCGCCAATCTGGGCGTTGCGCCCGACGATGCTGCCGGGATGGAGCGCGTCATGGCTTCGGCGACGCATGTTGGGGCCTGGAAATGGTGTTTCTGGGTGCCTTCGGCCATCGCATTCGCCGGGGCGATCGGATTGGTCGTCTTCCTGCGCGATACGCCCTCTTCGGTCGGGCTTCCCGAACTGGAAGGCACCGAGGTGAAGGAGGTGAAAAAGGAGACGAAGAGTGCCGAGCACCGCGCTTTCCTGATGAAGCATGTGTTCAGGAACCCGCTGATCTGGATCCTGGGCTTCGCCAATTTCTTCGTATATATCGTCCGTTTCTCGGTGCTCGACTGGGGGCCTTCGCTGCTGAGCCAGTCGAAGGGTGTCAGCATGTCGCATGCCGGGTGGCTCGTGGCGATGTTCGAAATCGCCGGTATCGTCGGCATGTTGTTCGCCGGCTGGGCTACGGACAAATGGCTCAGGGGCCGTGCGCACCGTACCTGCGTGTTCTGTATGGCCGGCGCTGCGCTGTTCGTGTTCCTGTTCTGGCAGCTGCCCGCCGATGCTCCCGTGTGGTTGCTTTTCCTCACGCTGTGTGCCGCCGGGTTCTGCATCTACGGCCCGCAGGCGCTGATCGGCATCGCAGCCGCGAACCAGGCCACGAAAAAGGCCGCTGCGACGGCCAACGGGCTTACCGGCCTGTTCGGTTATGCCAGCACGGTCGTTTCGGGCGTGGGGCTGGGCTTCGTGGCGCAGCATTACGGTTGGAACTGGGCTTATGTCGGTATTATCGGCGTAGCCATCGTCGGTATGCTGGTCTTCCTGATGATGTGGGGGGCGCGTGCCGACGGTTACGATGCCGAACCGGAACGGAATTAAACAGTATGTTCCTATTTTAGATGATGATACGGGTCTTGCGATCCGGGAGTGTCCGAACCGGAGCGCGGTTTCGGACACTTTTTTTGATAAAAGCGAAAAAATAACTATATTTGCTCCAATAACTGCTAAAAAGACAGAGAGATATGCTGAGCATTGCCGAACGACACAAATATATCCTCGACAAACTGAACAAATATGGTTTCGTGCGCATCACCGACGTGGCGAACGAGCTGGGGGTTACGAAGGTAACGATCCGCAAGGATGTGAAAATCCTGGAGAGCAAAGGGCTGCTTTACAAGGTACACGGCAGCGCCCGTCCCGCCAATCCCCATGTCGCCGACCTCGACGTGCATGTCAAGGACAATATCAACCGCGATGCCAAGCGCCTCATCGCGCAGCGCGCCGTGGAGTTGTTGGACGATAACGATTCGATCATCATCGCATCGGGGTCTACGATCTATTCTTTCGCCGAGGAGATCAAGATGCGCCAGTGGCACCATCTGAACATCGTCACGCCGTTCCTGCGGCTGGGCGTGCTGCTCAACGAGGCGGAGAACGTCAATGTCGTGCAGCTGGGCGGTACGGTGCACAAGAAGTCGCTTTCGGTGCTGGGCGAGGAGGCCTCGCGGTCGCTGGACGACTGCATCTGCTCGAAACTCTTTTTCGGGGTGGACGGCATCGACCTCGAACACGGCATCACCACCTCGACGCTCGACGAGGCGAAACTCACGCGCAAGATGATGAAGGCCTCGTCGCAGAATATCGTGCTGGCCGACTCGTCGAAATTCGGGCAGCGCGGCTTCGGACGCATCTGTGCGTTGGAGGATATCGACGTGATCATCACGGACGACGGGATTCCCGAACAGATGGTCACCATCGTCGAAGAGGCGGGCGTCGACCTGATTATCGTCAGATAACGCTACCCGGGGAGGGAAGCTTATTCCGGATTACAGAGCCGTTACGGGGCGGTTGGCGTTTCCGGCAGCAGGGGGTGGTGTGGATTATTTGTTGAAAATTTTCCGGCGAAATTTTGCATGCCCGGCAAAAAAGCCCTACCTTTGTGCACAATTATAGCGATCCCGAGAACCTATGAATTGTAAACCCAGCATATTGTCGGCGCAGGCTTCCTGGCAGCAAGACTATTGGTCGGGCGACGTATTTCCTCCGGTTTTCGGCGATTTTGTTTTATTAGGGTAACTGTTTCAGTTGCCCTATTTTTTTACGCTTACGCAGATGAAAACGCTTTATACCAATGCCGTAGTTTATGACGGCGGTCGTTTTGCGGCCGGAGAGTTCGCCGTCGACGGGGGGCGTATCGTGCCCGCCGGGGACGTTGCCGACCGGGTCGTAGACCTCGGAGGGCGCCACGTGGTGCCGGGGCTTGTCGACGTGCATGTCCACCTGCGCGAACCGGGGTTTTCGCAGAAGGAGACCATTGCGACGGGTACGGC
>ERZ791746.1244-NODE-1244-length-17740-cov-3.795872_pt1 | contig 17740 bp, 11 predicted proteins | sample MGYA00510038_ERZ791746 | MGnify/ENA primary metagenome ERZ791746 (study PRJEB30046, sample SAMN00792018) | human gut metagenome | study: EMG produced TPA metagenomics assembly of the A metagenome-wide association study of gut microbiota in type 2...
AACTCGAAATCCAGTTATCCTGAATTTCGAGTTTTTTCGACAGACTGAGGAGAGACGAAATGTCTCTCCAATTGCTATGTCCTTTTACTCTTTTTTGACCAAATTGTTTTGCAACAGTGCTTTTAACCTATTCAACTCCGCTTCTCGTTCCCGCAATTTGATCTGATTGGTTTCGTCTGGGAAATCAATTGCGTGTTTCAAAGTTTGCTGTCGCCGCATTGTTTCGACGATGGATTTGTTGATTTTCTCACGCGTTTTATCAAATGAAGTTATGAAATTTAACACTCTGCGCGCATTCCCTTTTGCGGAGTTGCCCATTTCAACCACATACTTTTCGCCCTCGTCACAAAGCAGGATGTACGTTTTTTTCTCGTTTTGCATTTCAGGAAGCATGACCCTAAAGCAAAATGTCGTTAGATTTTCCGGCAGTTCTCTATTTATGATAGATTCTAGCGTCAATCTTTCGGAGAGTGTGATGTATAAAGCCTTCTTTTCTTCTTCCCCAAACTTGGAAATCTTGTTTTCTGTAATCAAAGAAGCGCTTGAACGGCGAGAAAGCGCCTTGTACTGTTCTTCCAACTTTTCAATTTCCGATTTCATATCCTTGATACCCGCTTTCTCCTTTGCAACGACAATACGCAGCGCTTTGACCTCGTTTTCGGTTTCGGCAAGCTGTTTCATCAGCGGTTCTGAAAGAGCGAGTGCCTTGACTTCAGCGTAGGTAAGCACATTATCTTCTAAATCTGTAATAGAGCGTTGATAGGAACTGCCGGACAAAAATTGTGAAATAAATTTCTGTTTTGTCTCTAAAATCTGCCAGGAGTAGGAATCAAAACTCCCCTCGGAGATATAACGGTAAATCTGCACGCTTTCATTCTCATTGCCGCGGCGGATGATACGTCCCTCTCGCTGTACCATGTCGGCGGGACGCCACGGAACGTCGAGGTGATGGATAGCTTTCAGTTTCACCTGCACGTTTGCACCGATACCAAGTTTAAAGGTCGACCCGATCAAAATTCGTACTTCACCAGCGTTGAATTTACGAAACAATTCTACCTTGCGACTTTCGGTGTTGTAGCTGTGGATAAATGCAATTTGATTGTCCGAAATCCCTTTTTCCATCAGCTGTGCTTTTAACTCTTTATATACGCTGAAGTCTTCGCCCTTTGGTGTGGAATAATCGCAAAAGATTAGCTGCGTGCATCCTTCATGGCGGTGATAAACATCCAGCACATTTTGAATACAGCGATAGATTTTAGAGCTTTCGTTATACGGCTGCTTTGCACCGACGAGGGTTAAATCCAATGCAGCCTTTCGCCCGTCGGTACTTACCTTGAGCATATTGTCATACTTGCGGTCGATTTTACCGCTTCGGATTTCCTCGGTACGCTCGCAAAGAGAAGCCATGTAGTCAGTCAATTCTTTATATTTGTCGATCACCACATCGGTATAGCCTTCAAACTCCGGTAGTGCATCCTGATCGTTGACCGCGTAAAAAATGGCGATCTGTGAAAACATCCGTGACAGCTCCGGCAGGTTGTGGAATCGGGCAAATTTACGAACCATACGATATTTCGAGGTATCAACATCGATTTCCACCAGTTGCTCCGGCTTTGCAAAGGTTTTAACCCAGTTATCGAACTGGTCTAAATTTGACTTTTCCAGTTCCTCATACTGCAAATACATCTGCATACTATAGGCGTCGGATATGGAATTGCAGAGCGGCGTACCGGTTGCAAACACCACTCCGCGCCCGTTTTCGGAATTCTGTACACAGCGTATCTTATGCAGCATATCAAGGCATTTATTTGAACCTCTCGTATTGATGCCATTCAGGTTTCTCATCACGGTCTTGATCGGAAGATTTTTATAGTTATGAGCCTCATCTAAAAATAGCGTAGAGATTTCGAGATCTCCAAAGGTCACATCGCCTTTGGCGGTGTAGGTCATGCTGTTTAGAAAATCATTGGTCAGCTGTACGATTCGCTTCTTTTCTTTTTCCAGCGTATTTTGACTCCAGCGATCATAGCTTTTGCTGGTGCGAAGCTCATAAATGGCATTTTCGATCGCTTTTAACTGTGCGTTCATGTTATCCAGTACCGTATTATCGGAAAGCGGAATCATTTCAAAGCAACTATAAGCGATGATAATGCCGTCGTAATCGCCCTCCTCAATTTGTCGCAGCACTTTTTGGCGCATCTCCGGTTTGAAGGATTTCGGCTCGATGGCAAGTACCTTGGCCTTTGGGTAGAGATCGGTAAAAATCTTCTCCCACTGCCCCACGATGTGGTTGGGCACAACAAACATATTTCGGCGGGAAATGCCATCCCGACGCATTTTCATCGCTGCAGCAATCATAATAAAGGTCTTGCCCGCGCCAACGTCAAAAGCGAGTAAAGTGTTTTTGGAATCTAAAATCTTTTGCACGGCATCCTTTTGATAGGGGTACAGCTTGAACTGTTCGCTCATATCCTCGAATTTCAGCTTGCTTCCGTCATAGCGTTGCGCCTTATATCCACCGAACATTTTGTTATAGGCTTCTTCGACCTCCCAACGCCGATCCTCATCAAGCCAGATCCAATCTTTAAATTCCTGCTCTATCTTCTTCTGCTTTTCCAGTGCAGCAATGGTTTCAGCTTCATCATATTTTCTGTTACTGTCACATAAACGAATCTCACGAAGATTGAGCGATGCTTCAATGATATATAACGCATTATAACGCTCAGTCCCATATTTAACGGTTGCATTGGTGTTTCTGTTATAGTAATTATAAGAACGCTTATCCTCAATGTACCAATTCCCGGTAATCGGCTCGTATTTGCAAAAGTTCGACGTGATCGTATATCCGAGAATGTGTGTAATAAATTCGTTGATAATGTTTACGCTGATCCAGGGGGCACCAAGAGACACCTCAATATCAGTATAGGGAATTTCATGTGGAGTGCGCGGTTCTTTTGGCTTCTCTACGAACAACATTTCCTTCTGTTCACGCACTTCTCGTGCCTGTTTATAAATCTCGATCCATTTATCAAGGGTAAAATCAGCGAGATCATTTTCTGAAAGCATGTCCACCAGTTCTCGCGCCGGAAGCTCGGCGGTCATCCCTTGTAAATAGATCGAATAGTCCTTTGCATCATAAACAGAATAGTCTCTGTGCAAAAGCTCGTAGGCGATTTGCAAACCGAGCATTTTGTCATCGACCGTTTCCGCAATGCGGTCGGAAATGTATCCCTTTTCCTTTTGGGCGTACAAGGGCATATCGTTTTTCATGAGAATATTTTTCAGTTCCAGCTTCCACAGCACCGAAAGTTGCGACCTACGGGATACAGATTTATTTGATTTTGCCGGGCGGTATATTTCTATACTGTCTTGTTTTACAAAGATGATGCCCCAGTGTGCCGGAACCTTATCGATTGCCGACGCAATATGCCGATAGCCAACAACGATATAATTCCTGTCAAAAAACTTGTCATATGCCTTGACTTGCGCATCCAAGCGCTGATAATTATCACCGTCGCTTTTGATTTCGTAACCGGTCAATTCATCGGTAACCGTCATAAGATCGCAGATCGAGCTGCCAATGCTTTTTTCCTGATAAATCCGCATCTCATGATTAGTTGCCTTCAGATAGGAAATCAATATTTCTTTTATGTTTTTAGCGTTCATAAAAGGGCCTCCTCTGATGTCTTACGCTTTTACTATACAACATCAGGAGAGACGTTTTTGGTACATTGCAAACTTGAAAGCCAAATTGCTTCATGTTTCCCAGCTTATGCAGTTGAGGCCTCCACCATATTTCGCTATCTCGGAGATACAGACAGGCGCTACAGTTTTAGTGAATATTTCGGCCGCCATGTCTATAGCTTCTCTGTCCATTTCTTTTCCAAAAGTCGGCAGAAAAATGTGCGACGCGGTTTCCAAAAAGTTCAGATAACAGCCCTCGGCGCTGATGCCTTTACTGTCAAAGTAGGGAAACTCCGTCGTATGGATACCATTATCCTGCAAGATCGATGCAATCCTTTTTTTCAAGGAATTTTTGCCGGGCACACGGTTGCCAATAACAGTGTTCTCATCGATAAACCTTACCATGCCATCGGCGTGACCGGTCATATCATATCTCATAGAGAGGGAGGGAATCATGATCACCTGCGTTTCCAGCAGCCGTTCCAGTTCCTCTACCAACTCAGCGGAAGAGCGGTCGGTGTTTTCCGAAAATATCCGGTCGCTGATAATCGCTTTTGTTTTCAACGGCGAAAACACCACGTTCCCGCCGTCAAGATTGATGTCGGAATAAACGATATCCTCAAAAGATAACTGTCCGCTGATGTCCCGCCGAAAATCGGTTTTTAAGTATGGGTAATCATTAAGATAACTCGGTTCATACCGGAATGATACATACCTGCCCGATCTCGTTTTCACCAGCATAAAATCCCGCACCCATATATCTTTTGTACCCAATATAAATTTATATTTTATATTAAATAAATCAAGTGCGGCGAACAAATTGTCCGCCGCAGGTTTGTAGGTAGGGTCTGTTTTGAGTAGAGAGGAGAAATAGATCATAAGCTGTTATATCCTAAACTTTCTTTTGCTAATTCCCAGTATTTGTTTTCAATTTTTGAATTGTTGTACTCGTTGGCCTTTTCTCTGGCTTTTTCCTCATCGCTTATTTCTGACAGAGCGCGTACCGAACATTTCCATTGCTTTTGATATCCGCTCGGGAAAGAAATATTGTAGCTGTCGAGAACAGCATGTAGGGGACAAGTGGCAAGGAGCGAATCTTTAAAGCATGGCTTCTGTAAATTGACCCGGACAGCATTCAAAACTATGTCGTCGTTCTCACTTTTCACAAGGACACTATCCATTTTTTCGATGTCCTGTTCGGTTAGACCCGTCTCGGTCAAAATATCATAGATTTCTGTTTGCTTTTTAAATGCTTTTCCATCCGTTATTCTCTTCCCGGTTTCATATAGCAAAGTTGCCTTCAGTAAAACCGATAAATAATAATCTTCATGATCCGGCACCGGTGCGGAAAGACAAATGTCTAACCCGCCTCGACCTTTTTCGTGAAAATAAAGCTGACCAAAACGATTTTTCTGCTTGTCGCTCATATGCGTATTGCAGTCTGGGAATTTATTTTGATCATAATAATATGCTTCTACCCATAAAGGTTCAATCGTAAAATTGCCGATCTGAATAACATATTTCGTCAATATTGTTTTGTTGATTTCCTGTAAGATATGAATTTGTTTATTTGGATCGGTTTCTTTTACAAGCCGTTCGACAACCAACTTTTTTAATTCATCCATTTATGAAATCTCCTTTAACTTTCAATAAAGTTCCGAACATAATTGACTGCATCATCGATAGTTTTAATCTCTATTCCGTCCTTGCCAATTAAGGGACTTCCGTTTTCATCAACGAATTTACCATCGTATGAAATATAACACTCTTTACCATAAACTTTATTAATATGTGCCCAAGAGGTATTAGCATCAAGATACCCGCGACCAAATTGATACTCAATCGCTTCTCCTAAAATAACTTTCACGGCATATGTGTGCATTTCGGCATATTCGGCACTTAATCTTGCTCTGCTATATAGAATAATCCTGTTTTTATATTTGTCACCAGAACAAATATAAAAACGTTTTTCATTCATATAGTCCAGTAATTCTGGAAACTTAACTAAGTAATATAAAAATTCATCGGTCTTGTCATCAAACTCGTTGATTCTGGCACTCAATACGTTTTCGATTTCCTTCGAATCATTCGCACATTGCTGAATCTCACAGAAAAGATTTTTAAATATTTTAAATGAGCGATCTTCACGCAACATACGACGCCAATTAAAATATCCTTTTCCGCTTTCAAAAAAGAAAGTACAGCTTGAATTTGCCCATATTGAGTAATTTCCGTATGTAAGCAATGCACGTCTAAACAAACTTTCGTTAACATTTAATCCATCGGCATTAAATAACATTTCAATGTTGTGCCAAACAGAATTAAATTCGCCAATATTTATAGTTGATGCGGAGGAAGAATCTTCAACTTTGGCGCCAGCAAGTTTTAGAGCGAAGGCAATTTCGCCGTTGAAATACTTGTGATTTTCCGCATGGATAATAGCATCCTTCCAAGCGATATCTTTTTTGATTAGCTTGCATTTATAGATTTCTTCTGATAACTGTTGTCTGTCAAAAAACGGTATTCTATCAACTTGATAGGCAAGGTATAGCTCAAAATCAGTAAACGCATCCGCCCCAAATCCATCTATACTTTGGCATGCTGCAATAAACCTATCTTCTCGATCAATTGCAGTATTTGCAACCAAATTCCTGATAATGCGATACCACGAATTGAAAGCATCAACATCCCAAACAACCGCAGTTTTTGCATATTTTGTTATTGCAAATAACAACACTCTCTCAGGCCAGTCTGGACGGTCGGCCATATTAAGGAGGAAAGAGAGCAGGCTTTTATGAGTTTCTTGATCTTCCGCCTGTAGAAATTCAAGGAATCCAAAAGTTTTGCAAATATCTGTTATGGCGATACCATTGGCTAAAAAAATCTTATAATTAGCAAAATTGAAAAAGCCACGGTTATTTATTAAATTCTGGATGTCAGTATTTTCATATGATTTTTGGCTTGGGACAACATAGTTCAAGACTATCCAGTGCATTAAATGCATAAAATTGTTGTCACAGGTTTTAGATGCCTCTTGCCCAATTTCCGTACAGCCATCCCAGATCATACTTAGCCATTCATTATCAATTTTATTTTTAAAGGTAGGCCAATTGTCTGTTTTCATTTCATCTATGTAATTAAACAACTCGGATTTGAACGATTCAAAATCACTGAGAGGTTTGCCCCGGGAATTCATTTTTATGTACAAGTCATTGGCTTTACCCATATTAGACATTTGTAGCGCCATAAAAGTGATTGGACATTTTTCTGAAATCAGTTTTGATGAGATGTCATTTATATTTGTAAATAATTTGTGTATGTCATCTAATACTGTCAAACAAGAATCAACAGAAGGGTCACTCAACCAATTGTCAGAAAACCATGGTGCATCACATACAAATGATGTAATACTGTTATAATTTGAATTTTCTTCAAAAAATGAAGGCAAATGATCAATTATCTCTTCTAAAAATCTTTCGGTAGTAACTCTTGTTTCATAAATAAATTTCGGTTTCAATTTTTTTAGATAATCATACAGACCTTCTTTTGCAAAAGCATAGATGTGCAAAAGCAGTAATGTCGTAAGCCGCTGCTGCCCATCAATAGGAATAAAACAATCCAGTTCTGTTTTTCCATAGACATAGTTCAAATCGATAGCTTTTTGTTCATTCTTAAGCACTTCTGAAAGTTCTGATAGTAATTTTTCTCTTGCAAATTGCACTTGAGGAGTGTTTCTGCCTTGCACATAATCTCTTTGTATCTTAGGAATTTGTATTTTGCCAAACTCGGAATCATTTATTAATTCCCAAAAAGTGTGTTTACCTATTGACATATTTTCGCTTCCTCCACCAATGCTTTTTTCATAGCATTTAAATAATCTTCGGCGTCTTGGCTTGTCCATTTCATCATGTTTTCTGCTTTATCTGAATACATTTTCAAAAAAACATTTTTAGTGCAAACCGGTATAAAAACTTCGCCCATATCACGTTCAATAATCTTTTTACGTTTGATCGGAAACAAAGCATTATGATAAGAACGATTGGTCTCCGCATCCAACAAAGTTAAATTACCAATACGATTCTCATTAAAATCTCCACATAGATCCGTTTGTCTACAATAAAACTCGAAAAATCCATCATAGTCGCTAAAATTGGCGGTAAGAATATTATCGAGATAATTATCAATTTCTACAATAGCATTATCAAAACCTAACACGACAAATTGCTCGCGAACTCCATATAAAAGCTTCTTCATCTTATCTAAATCTCTAAGCTGTTGCACCTCGTGGTCTGTGGCACGTGCATGTATGTGCTCAATATCCCAAGAGTTCGCTTTATCTTTATATTGCTTAAAAGAAAATTTATTATCCGTTTTGCTTTGGATCATCGTATAAATATTAAAAAACAAAAGCACATTTCTAATATTTTTCTTATCACTGCTTTTATCGTAATCCAACTCTTCTATCCTTACGTTCTTAAAAATATTGCGTACAGATTGTATTACCTTCTCTTTAATTTCTGAATTTTTAAGGCCATCTATACTTGAAATTAATTCAGTAATATAATTTTCGCCTTTCGCGTCGGGGGTGACTAAAAAACCTATGTAATGATACATTTCTTTATCTTTAGCCCAAGATTTTAAGGTGTCATGTATCTTTACTATATCTTCCCAAATTTCAATCTGTTTTTCAAAAAGCGGTTTTCCGCTTTTTGATTTCAAATAATCATTGATTGCAAGAAACGGAAATAATGCATCATTTTCTCTGATTTTATCATTTATTTGTTTCTTAAACTTGAGTTGTTTTGCTCTCAATCGCAAAAGATAATCAATTCGAGTCTCCGCCTCTTTATGATCATTAGAAATAAAATACCAAAAATCATCATCTCTTAGCGACTGTTCGATTTTATCCCACTCAAAGGCTATTTTTTCTAATTGTCTTTTCGCTCTTTCGACATCACCACTTTGGTATTCTTTTTCTGGAATGCTATCTGGATTCAAAAGCTGAGCTTTGAAAAGCTCAGCATTTGTCAAAGGAATTTTTCCCATGTTAATTTTAGTGAATATATCAACGGAATTGGCGTATTCATCAACTTCATACCAAATAAATTGAATGCTCCTATTGATTTTCTGACGGATATCTGTTTTTATATCCACTTCTAAAGGGCCAAATCCGCTAAACCAGTTTTCTATGACCTTTCTGGCGTTTGATAAATAATACTCATCAATGCTTCGTGCAAATTCATAAACAATTGTATATGGAGGATATGGGGGCGGAGTAATGCTTGCATTGCAACAATGTAAAATTAACCAAATTGTCGTTAAGCGTTGCTGACCATCTATTAGTTCCCAATATATGGACTTATTATTATTTATTTCAGTCTGTAAGATATCATCAACACCTAAAATTCCGGTGAGATTTCGAGAACTTGATATTTCTTTTAAGGGTTTAACGACCAGTGGTTGCAAACAGTATTTCAATTTTTTACCGTCATCATCGAATTCTAAAATGTCCGATAACAAATCCTCGATTTGCTTACTTTCCCAGCGATAACCTCTTTGATAGTCTTTGATATAGAAATTATATCCATATATGTTTTCACCTATAGTTTCACCTCTGCTATTTATTTCAGGTAAAACAGTTTTTTTCGCAATTTTTGACATGTTTTGTGGCTCCTTAATATTATTTCTCGATATATGGGAAAATGAACTCTTTAAATGTATTCCAAATAAAATATATCAATCAAAACAATTGTATTTTTCCGTAGCTTCATAAAGATTGCTTTTTATTTTATCTACAAGAATTTGCGGAGCTACAATCTTCACATGATTGATATACTGCATGGCCCAATGCTCCATGGCCATGAGGCTGACTCGGACGGAAACCTTGATCTGTTTATCGTTGTCATCGTACTTGCTGATACGGATATCTTTGCCGAACCAGTCGATGATCTGATCTATAATATAGGATTCGGCAATAAACTCCACCTGCTCGGGTTTATCGGTATACATATAGGGCAGTGCGGTGGAAAGGTCTTTATAATTGATGCCGTTTTCATACCCCTCAACCGTTGTGATCGGCGTAAGCTTTTTCTCTGTAATGCTCATATTGGTGATGCGGTCAAGGCGGTAGTAGGCCATGCCTTTCCAATATTCATTCCGGGCCATCAGATAATATCTCTGATTATGCAGAATGAGCTGATAAGGGCTTGCCTGATGCGTTCTTGTTTTATGTAGCTTTTTATCTACACCGTATTTGTTGTAATCAAAACGAATCTGCTTTTTTTCCTCGATCGCTTCATCTACAATTTCAATGTTATAAAATAACGCCTGATTTTCAGTCTTATCCCAATCGCCAACGGCATGTATGTGCTTTACGTGGGAACGGAAATATTTACTAGAAAGCGCGCAGAGCTTGTTGATCAGATCCTTTGAATATTTCGCAGCGATATGTTTACTCGATAATACGCCGTCAATCAGGATTCGCAGCTCCGCGTCTGTAAAATCACGTTCTTCCAGATAGCTTCCGGAACGTTTTGATTCAATCTCAAAGCCGGCTTCTTTCAGCAGAGAAATATTGCGACTGACGGCTTTGCGCTCAATGACAATACCATAATCCTCATCTAAATGGCGAGCAATATCCTCCTGTTTCAGTGGATGATCGTAGTCACTGTATTTTTGAAATATCTGCATAATTCGTATGAGTGCAAGCTTTTTGGGTTCCAGACTTTCCATTCGACTTCCTCCAACATAATTTTACATGTTGCATTGTACCATATTCGGTGCATAAAATCAAGATAGCAAGAACATCTTCTTGTTATAACTGCAAAAAATCCGATGAACCTCAATTTTGTCCATCGGATTTTTCGTTCCTATTCGGTTGTTTTTATATTCTCCGTTAAGAACATCACGCTTTATGATTGTGGTTTTTTTATTTTAAAACTTATCTATATAAATTTCGTCTTTATTCTTTTCTGTTAATATAGGATAACTTCTAATTATCATTTATTCAATAAATGGCATACAAAGTCAATACTGATAGTGATTTAATATTCCATTCAATTAATTTATTTTTGATTAAGAACCATAACAAGTCATTACTAATCACTTTATTATTCTGTGCTTTAGATAATAAATGATTAATGTAGTGATCCTCTATATTTATTTTATTTTTAATATTTTCCAGAAAATCATAAAAATCTTACTCACCATTAAATATAAATTTATTGTTAGCTTTTAATGAATCATTCTTAATGGTTTTAAGTAACCTACAAATACTTTTAGGTTGGGCAGTATTTTGTTTTTCGTAATCATTCAAAATTAAGGTATATATATCTATAATCTCGTCACTAGAAAATAAGACACCTATTTCACGGATGAAATTTTCAACATCATCTGATGTATGTATGAAATTGATTAAGAAATTTGATGACTTTAATATATCTCTAAAAGATCCTTTTTCCCTTATTTCAATATTTGAAGAACCCTTCAAAAAAGTGAGATATTCCGACGCAATACAGTTCTTGTTCCCAACATATTTTAAAATTAATACTAGACTATATGATAATTCAAATAGTTTTTGATTTAGTAGTATTCGTTCTATGGTAGCATTATCCCAAGACCATTCCCAAAGAGATATTATTTGCGCACCATTTATATTTCCTTTTTTACAATAAATAATTATAAAATCATTCATCTTAATAAGTTTTAACAATATACCTAACTTTTGAAAAACAATAGTTTCAGGCTTTACTATCATAAGAGCATAACTTGATAATATTGAAATGTCGTTTGTTAGTACTTTATTAGCGATTCTAAAAGAATTTTTAAAAAATACGTCTTTAACACAATTCATTAATCTCATTCCTTTGGCAGGTTTATTATGAAAAAAGTATATAAATCCAGATATTTAAAAAATATAAGCAAAATTATAACGATGCTATTATTGTTTATTTTAATAATATTATTAACATTCGGCATTTTTGTTGTCATATATCTTCTTATTAGTGTTTCTTTAAATTTTATAAATACTAAGCTAAGTTTGTGTAATTCCAATGAAGGAAATTATATAATTACAATATTATCGTTATTCTTTGAATTCATAATTTTTGCATTACTTAATCATTCACTTAAACTTATTAAGAATATAAAATATTATTACGCTTGTATTAATAGATTTATATATTGTAAATTGCGTGTTAGGTTAAATAATCAGCTTGTGAAAAACATTTTTATTTATGATTATTCATTATACAAAACTCCAAATTCTTCTCAAGAAAGGGTAGTAGCCTCATTTTTAAACAACGAATATGATAGAAAAATATTGTATATTATTGGTGAGAAAAATTCGGGAAAAACAGGAACACTATATTTTATTATGGATAAGGGGGCAAATAAAAGCCTCGTTGATTTTTCTGATTTTAACTGTAACATAATTTATATTTGTAAAAATAATAGTGATAAACAAATTAACCAATTTATTTCAAAATATGTTTCAGAAGTTTATAAAGACAACATTATCCTTATTGATGACTTTGTCGAGTTATCTGATTTAATAAAAATTCAAATCAAGAATAAAATAATAATCCCATATAGCAATTCAAAGGGTAGCTATGCAAAGTCAATAATGATACTTGCGGATAAAAATAATTATTATATTCCCAAAAACGATTCTAACATTATTCCAATTGAAATTAGTACACCTTATAGCTATGAATCAAGCAATGATGCTGAAATATTGAGTCTTTGCAAAAAGCATAACATTACTGATAATAATACTAAAATATGGATATCTGAAATTTTAAAAAACACCAAAGGTCAAGCTGTAATAAATGAATTATTAGATGGCAAAAATGAAAAATTGACGGATTTATTTCTTTGCGTTTTAGTAACATGCAGACATTCTAATCTTGTCAATATAAATATCGTGAAGAGATTATACTTATACGGTATTTTTGACTTTTACTATAATCTCAATTTGCTTTTTGAAGCTGGAATAATCTCATATTTTCCTTTTTATAAATTTACAATTTATTTTAATCATAATGTTTCTGATTGTTTTTTTGCTTTTTTTCACGATAATTCTCATTATTCAAATAAATTATGCGATTATTTTGAAAGTTACTTAAATGTTGATATAGAGAACTATTCTGATATTTGGCTTTATTATGTAGAATATGTTTCAACAAAAGGTAATAGCTCTGGTAACATAGGAAGTGAATATTTTCAAAACGCATTTTTACAGGGGAATTTTACTTATCTGTTGGAAAAGATACAAATAATTATTATCAATTATCCTAAAGCTGAACTTTTGTTTTATAAAGAGCTTGGTTACCTAAACGAAAAGGTTGGAAACAGAAAAAAAGCCATAGAATATTTATCTGAGTATATAAAAATCTCAACATCTATTTATGATATACAGCAATCGAAACTTCTCCTCTTTGAAATATTACATCACAATAGTCTTGAATTAGTTGATTTACAAGAACTTAAAAGTTCAGAAAATGACTTTATTAAGTCACAAGCTCAGTATTGGGAAGAACATATAAATATTGAAAAAGGAAAGTTTAGTTACGATAATCTAAACAAAATATTAGTCAACTATCTTAAACATCAGCAATGTTGGAACAATTATTTTCATATTCTAAGAAGAATGTTTTCTGATCTTGCTCGTGTGTACTTTTTAGGTGAAAATATAGATCACCAAAAATTCTATAAATTAATAGATCTCATGAAAAATAGTCAATTAAAAAATTATCATTCTGAATATGAGGAATTTTTTAATTTATTAACTAAAGCTCACTATGGACATTATGATATTGTTTTTCAATTAGGATTTTATGGTCATTTATTGCATCAATGTATTGAGAATGAATATGGCAATAATCCAAATATAAATACATCTGTGGACACAGCATTAAAATACTATGTTCAATGCGAAAAAGCCTTTAAAGACAGGGGAGATAAAGCCTGGAGAACCGTTGCAGTAAGAAAATGCGAATTGCGTTTGACTCAAGAAATACAATTAATCAACATAATTAATGAGTTGAGAGAAATCAAAGATTTCTTTGTTGAAACTAATAATTATTTACACATAGCTTTTACAGATTGTATTTTGTGTAAGGCTATATTTCTAAATTATTTGCGTAATGAATTGGATTCTAATCCTACTAAAACATATGATAAATGTAATAGTTTGCTAAAAGAAGCAGAAAAACATTACAAAGATTTCGGTAATGAATATGGTTTATATAGAATCAAATTAATAAACTGCTTTCTTGATTTCTTTAATTCGCTTAATATGCATAATAATTCATCAAAAAATATATTTATACATAAATTAGGTAAGCTTAATAATGAAAAATATCCAAGAGAAAAAGAAATGATAGAATATATTCTTGATAAAAAAAGTATTGATAGTGGTTTGATAAATCATTTTTTTACATACTATCCAATTATACTTCAATGATAATATACTATAAGAGTTTACCGTTTTTCTTTATTCTTTTAATGAAATTCCTACTTCTTCCATCTAAATCAGAGCTGTAGCCTTTGTTTATACATTCGCTAATTAATTTTGCCAGTTCTGGAACATCTTCTTTTCTTAGGCCGGATTGAATTGCTCCGCCAACCCCGATTCTTAATCCATATCCTAAACGATAAGGTAATAATCTGTAATTTGTACACAATCCGATTTTTTCTAAGCTTTTGAAGGATGAATAGCATTCATTTTTATTGTTAAATAATATCCATATATGCTGTGTTGGAATTTTGTCCTTATCTTTTTTTAAGACATTTACATTTAGAGAATATAAATTTGATTCCAATTCTTTGCTTATTTCCAACAATTCATTACTGTATATTTTTAATTTATCAAATTGTGTAATTGATTCTCCGGCCATAAACATTTCTTCTGGATGCGAATTTGAGATGAATGTAGATGTTCCGCGTATAATCTTATCCCAATAAGAATCCGCGAACTTTGTGGCTAATACTGCTTTTTGAGGACCCGGAAAATTTTTATGTAAGGTTGATAAAATTAAATCAAATCCCATCTCAAATGGAGATATATAATAACCGCTTAAGATTTGTGTTAAATACTGTGATGCATCAAAAATACAATATGGAATACCTGATTCTTTTATCCACGAAAAATCTTCATAGTACAAGCCCTCACTTCTGTCTATAAATGCGAATCTGGGATTTTTTTCAGATATTAATTTTAATGTTTCATCTTTATCAACAGAAAAATTTTTATAATCAATTTTCGCAGATATAACATTATAACCTAATCTATTTAAAATGTTTTCGGTAGAATAATGACCTCCGGCCTCCTCCGGCAATAATAATATGGTATCTCCAATATTACCTAATGACATAAATGTAATAATATGTGCATGTAAACCTGAAAGACATCTGAAATCTATGTCAGCAGATTTTAATATATTGCACCAAAGTCTTTTATATTCGTAAAATCTGTCGGTATAAATATCCCTTCCGGCAAATATTACTTTTGATTCTTCATTTCTGTAATCATCTGAAATATATAATCCAGTAATATCATTAAATTCCTTCATAAAATCCATTGGAATATTTTCCGTCGGATTTAAAATCAATGTTTCTTTATCCATATATCTCCATATCCTTATTTTTAATTGATAATTAGAAGTTATCCTTTATTCATTATTTTCAGATAAGGTCAATAATACATTTCTGTTAACAAAATACGCTACACATCTTAAATTCAACTGGTGTATGTCTATGTAGTGCTTAATCTCATTCTAAGAAAAAAGTATTAAGCCTTAACTAAATCTATATTTTGGGTATGTAATATAAAAACATTTATAATTACCCTTTATGGTATTAATTATAACATAATTTGACAAATATTTAAATAACTTTTGCGTAAATCAGTTACAAAATTTCACACGGTATTTTTATGCATTTTGTATAATACAATTTTGTTTATTGCTCAATAAATAAAATTTTTAGGCAAAATAAATATAGATATTTGAATAGACTTTCTTTGTTTTCTATTGCATAATAAATTTATTAAAAACAAGGAGCTATATGCGATGGAAATAAAAAATTTACAATCAAATAATCTAACAACTGATTATCTAAACTTTTGCCTTTCAAGAAAAAATCTTGATCAGAAAACGATAAAATCATACACTATTGATTTAAGGCAGTATTTTGAATTCACTATGGAATCTGCTATTGAACGGACAAACAAAAAATCCATTGAGCAATACATTGATTTACTGCATTGCAAGTACAAACCTAAGAGTGTTAAACGAAAAATCGCTTCGCTAAAAGCATTTTTTCACTATCTTGAAATTGAGGAACTTATTGATATTAACCCTTTTCATAAGATACAAATCAAGTATAAAGAACCCTTTATTCTCCCAAAAACTATTCCCATAAATAATATTGAGCAAATTATTAAGTTTGCTTATTTAAAACTTACCAAATCTAAAACAGAGTACGCTAAAAGGGTTGCTCTGCGAAATGCACTTATACTCGAGTTGTTATTTGCCACCGGAATGAGGATTTCAGAATTATGCACACTCACGACTGAACAAATTGATTTTAATGATTACATAATCAAAATTTACGGAAAGGGCTCAAAAGAACGCCTGATTCAAATCTGCAATCAAAATGTTCAGGAGTTGCTCAAAAAGTATAATCAATCATTTAAATTTGAAATAGCAAACAACAAATTTTTCTTTATAAATAGACTCGGCAACCGTCTATCTGAACAATCTGTTCGTAATATGATTACCAACTATGCAATCGGTGCAGAAGTGCCGCTGCACATTACTCCGCATATGTTTCGTCACTCTTTTGCAACTCTACTGCTTGAAGAAGATGTTGACATACGCTATATTCAACAAATGCTGGGTCACAGCTCCATTACCACAACGCAGATTTACACGCATACGAGCATTAACAAACAAAAAAACATTCTTTCTGCCAAGCATCCGAGAAACAAACTTGAAATCGGGATATAATAAAAGCCTTGCGGGATTTTTTAACTCACAAGGCAATCAGAATACTTTATTCACTTTTATCAAAATCATTTTCTATTACATCGGAAATGAGATTTGAAAAATCGACGGCATTTTTTGAAGTAATCACAGGTTTTCCTTTTTCAACCCTTTGAGATTTTTATACTGGCGGGTTGTCATTCCTGACCACGCTTTTGTGATTTCATCAGTCAGAATTGCATATTCTACACCCTGCTTTACACCACGAGAATCCCATTCATCAGTAAGCTCTTTCCTAACCTGTATAGCTTGAAGTCGTTGATTTATCCACTCTCTGCTATATCCTTTTTTCAGATATGTTTCAAGGGCTCTCTCTATGGTAAGTTCAGGGTCTATGGTTTCATCAATTCTCTCTCGACCTACTTCTGCAAGCCACATTTTGAAAGGTTCTGCTTTTGGCGACGGGATTGACTGTATTAATCTTAAAAGCTGTTCTGTATTTGCAACATCTGTTTTGTAATTTTTACCATCCTTAGGAGATTGCATTTTCAGTTGTACGATATTTTCGTACAACTGGTTTGCTCCTTCAGCCTTAAGTTTTCGCTTAAGATCGCTCCAGTAACGACGAGGTTCGTTACTGTCAGTCAGAACTGAAATTACATCAACTATGGAAAAATACTATTCTTCTTCCGACTCATTCCACGCAGTACGAATCTTTTTATCTTCAAAAATTTGTATCTTATTTTCTTCGCTCATATATCTTCACCCACTTCTAAGCTGAAAATATTATAGCAGAATAAATTTGTAAATTCAATCTATTAAGCTTTATAGAGATAGGAATTGTTCATAATTAAGGTCGAATATAATCTCTAATTCGTATCCCCGTGATACTTTCACTTCTCTTATGAGCTGACAAGCTATCATTTTCTTCTGTTCCATTGTTGAGTTGCCCTGCGACAAGGAACACATCAAACGGTCAACGCATATTGACCTCATTGGAATTTCACCACCGTGGGGATCTCCCACAGCCGCCATCTTTGGTTGCGACGGTTTTATCACGCTCGACTTTT
>ERZ791746.1259-NODE-1259-length-17620-cov-11.790265_pt1 | contig 17620 bp, 10 predicted proteins | sample MGYA00510038_ERZ791746 | MGnify/ENA primary metagenome ERZ791746 (study PRJEB30046, sample SAMN00792018) | human gut metagenome | study: EMG produced TPA metagenomics assembly of the A metagenome-wide association study of gut microbiota in type 2...
GCATCTTACAATTCACGCCATATAATTACAACTCACGCCGAAATCCGGGTTTTGGGTGAACGATGTGATAAAATGAAAAAAATGGTAAAGCGATATATTATTGCAGGAGGAGAATACACATGATAAGAAAAAAGAGAATGAGCAAAGGAATTGCAAAAATTCTTTCCGGTTTACTGGTGTTCGGAATGGTGGCAGGACTTGTACCAGCAGTACCGGGTGGAACAGTGCATGCGAAGGCTGCGGAGATAAGTGGGCAGAATGTGACAACGGAACCACATACACATTGCGTATGCGGTACAGGGAATCTTTCGGTTGAAGGGCATACGCATAAGGAAGAGACATGGACAGGGATTAGTAAGCTTAGTGACATAAACAGAGAAGGCAATTACTATCTGACGCAAGATGTGACACTCACAAGTGCATGGACTTGTCAAAGAAACGTAAATTTATGCCTGAATGGACACAGCATTACTCGCACGGCTAAAGGGTATTACGACCAAAATGGTAATAATGCTGTTATTATAATAAAAAGTAACGTTGACTTTACGCTTACGGACTGTAAGGGGACTGGAACTATTACTCATCAGGAAGGAGTGAGCGGTGAAGGCGTTTATAATGAGGGAAGATTTTTCATGTATAATGGAATAATTTCCGGTAACAATGGTGGTGTCAAGAATCCCGGCATGTTTTTTATGTACGGAGGTAGAATCACTTCGAATCACGCTGATAATGGTGGAGGAGTATGTAATGACGCGGGCATATTCACTATGTACGGAGGCACAATCACTTCGAATACCGCTGATAATGGTGGAGGAGTATATAATAATAATCCTGGCAAGTTTTTTATGTACGGAGGTACTATCACTACTAATAATGCTGGAAGTGGTGGAGGAGTATACGTTAGCGTAAATTGTTCTTTTGATATGTACGGAGGCACAATAACCGGTAATAATACAAACTCTGGCGGTGGAGGAGTATATAATAATGCTGGCAGATTCACTATGTCAGGAGGCAAAATAAATAATAATACATCCAATAAAGGAGGAGGAGTATATTATATATCGACAGTGCCTTTTAAAATGAGTGGTACGGCTGAAATTATCGATAACAAGGGAGGCGGTGTTTTTGTAGGTCAATACCATAAGATAACTTTGAGTGGTGCGGTAAAGATTATTGGAAATACAGTTGAAGACAGAACTAATAATCTATATCTTAGGACTGAAGCAATAGTGACAGTAGAATCGCTGGAAGAGGGAGCAAATATAGGCGTGACTACAGAAGCTAAGCCAACAGAGAAGTCTTCGGTTATAATTGCAGATAATGCCGCAAGTGCAAGCTATTTTTCTTCTGATAATAGTGATTACGTAACAGATATTGATGAAAATAAAAAACTTGTACTGAAAAAAAAGCCAGCTGTTGAAGCACTGACAATCACAACACAGCCACAGCCTGTATCTGTGAAAGCTGGGGAAGAGGCAACCTTTACAGTAAATGCAACAGGTACAGATTTAAAGTATCAGTGGCAGGTTAATAAAAATGATAATGCAGGATTTGTTAATATTGATGGAGCAACTAGTGAAAGTTACAAGTTTAATGTAGCTAGTGCAGAATTTAATGGATATCAATATCAGTGTGTGGTAAGCAATCAAAGCGGTTCAGTCACATCAAATCCAGTTACACTGACTGTGACAGAAGATGCAGCACCAACACCGAATCCGAATCCAACCCCAACCCCAGAGCCAAACCCAGAGCCAAATCCGGAGCCAACGCCAACCCCAACGCCGACTCCAAATCCGGCACCGGAACCAACAACCCCGACACCGGATTCAACCCCGACACCGGATCCGGCACCGGCGACATCAACTCCGGCTGCATCAACCACAACAGCACCGGCAGCTTCGGCAGCTGCAGCACCGGTTCAGGTAGCATATGATATTTTAGATGGAGCGGGCAGCTCATGGACGCAGAATACAGATGGAAGCCTTGCAATCAGAGGAAGCGGCGAGATTTCAAAATTCCGTGAGGTCAAGGTGGACGGAGTAACGGTTGATCCGGTGAACTATACAGTCACAGAAGGATCTACCATCATTACCTTCAAACCGGAATACCTTAAGAGTCTGTCAGCAGGAAATCATTCCTTTGAGCTTGTCTGGACAGATGGAACAGCGGCAACAAACTTTACGGTAGCCGAAAACGCTGACCAGAGTGCAAAATCTCCAAAGACAGGCGAAGATTTCAGCATGGCACTTTGTACAGTACTTCTGATGGTTTCATGCGCAGGACTTGCAGGAATGTTTGTAAGAAGAAAAAAGAGTAGCTTAAGATAAGCATTTGATATTAGACCTGTGGATGGAATGCCGCATGAAATCTTGGATTTTGTAACTACAGCAGGAGGAGAGTACACATGATAAGAAAAAAGAGAATGAGCAAAGGAATTGCAAAAATACTTTCCGGTTTACTGGTGTTCGGAATGGTTGCAGGACTTGTTCCTGCAGCACCGGGTGGAACAGTGCATGCGAAGGCTGAAGGGGAAAGTGAGCAGAACGTGACAACGGAAGCACATACACAGCATTGCATATGCGGCACAGGGGAACTTTCGGTTGAAGGGCATAAGCATAAGGAAGAGACATGGAAAGGGATTAATAATCTTAGTGAAATAGACAGCCAAGAACCTGGCAGTTACTATTTGATGCAAGATGTGAAACTCACAAGTGCATGGACTTGTCGAAAAAACGTAAATCTATGCCTGAATGGACACAGCATTACTCGCACGACTGAAGCGACTTACGGCCAAAATGGTAATAATGCTGTTATTATAATACAAAACGTTGACTTTACGCTTACGGACTGTAAGGGGACTGGAACTATTACTCATCAGGAAGGAGTGAGCGGTGAAGGTGTTTATAATAAAGGAAGATTTTTCATGAATAATGGAACAATTTCCGGTAACAATGGTGGGGTCAAGAATCCCGGCATGTTTTTTATGTACGGAGGTACAATCACTTCGAATACCGCTAATAACGGTGGAGGAGTAGATAATGCTGGCACATTCACTATGGACGGAGGCACAATCACTTCGAATACTGCTAATAATGGTGGAGGAGTATATAATGATAATGCTGGCAGATTCATTATGTACGGAGGCACAATAACCGGTAATAAAGCAGAACAAACGTATGGAACTGAGTATGGTGGAGGAGTATATAATCAAGGAACATTCAACATGTACGGAGGAGAAATTACTAATAATACAGCCACTGTTGGTGGAGGAGGTGTCTTCAACAAGGGCACATTCACTATGTCCGGAGGTGAAATAACCAGTAATAGCTCAGAATCGTATGGTGGAGGGGTATGTTATTCATCATCACAACTTTTTAAAATGAGTGGTACGGTAAATATTACTGAAAATAAAGTTGGAACAACACCTAATAATCTGTATCTTTGGAATGGTCAACAGGTGTCTGCAAGTGGACTGACAAGCGGAGCTGAGATAGGCGTGACTACACAGATTGTACCAATAAACGATTCTTCGGTTCCGATTACAAGTGATTCCGTAAGTGTAAACTGTTTTTCTTCTGATAAAAGTGATTACGAAACAGCTATTGATGAAAATAGCAAAGTTGTATTGAAAAAAAAGACAGCTGTTGAAGCACCATCAATCACAAAACAGCCACAGCCTGTATCTGTGAAAGTCGGAGAAACGGCAACGTTTACTGTAGAGGCAGCAGGTGCAGATTTGAGTTATCAGTGGATGGTTGACAAAAATGATAATCGAGGATTTGTTGATATTGCTGGAGCAACTAGTGAAAGTTACACGTTAAATGCAATTAGTAAAGAATATAATGGATATCGATATCAGTGTATGGTAAGCATTCCAAGCGGTCATACCGGTCATACCATTTCAGATTGCGTTACATTGACTGTGACAGAAGATGCAGCACCAACACCGAATCCGGAACCGACACCGAATCCGGAGCCAACGCCGATTCCAACCCCGGCTCCAAATCCGACACCGGAAGCAACAACCCCGACACCGGATCCGGCACCGGCGACATCAACACCGGCAGCATCAACCACAACGGCTCCTGCATCTTCGGCATCTTCGGCACCGGCTCAGGTAACATATGATATTTTGGATGGAGCGGGCAGCTCATGGACACAGAATACAGATGGAAGCCTTGCAATCAGAGGAAGCGGTGAGATTTCAAAATTCCGTGGGGTCAAGGTGGACGGAGTTACAGTTGATCCGGTCAACTATACGGTCACAGAAGGATCTACCATCATTACCTTCAAACCGGAATACCTTAAGAGTCTGTCAGCAGGAAATCATTCTTTTGAACTTGTCTGGACAGATGGAACGGCGGCAACAAACTTTACGGTAGCCGAAAACGCAGACCAGAGTGCAAAATCTCCAAAGACAGGAGAAAATTTCAGCATGGCACTTTGTACAGCACTTCTGTTGGTATCATGTGTGGGACTTGCAGGAATTTTTGTAAGAAGAAAAAAGAGCAGCTTAAGATAAGCATTTGATATTAGACCTGTGGATGGAATGCCACATGAAATCTTGGATTTTGTAACTACAGCAGGAGGAGAGTACACATGATAAGAAAAAAGAGAATGAGCAAAGGAATTGCAAAAATACTTTCCGGTTTACTGGTGTTCGGAATGGTTGCAGGACTTGTTCCTGCAGCACCGGGTGGAACAGTGCATGCGAAGGCTGAAGGGGAAAGTGAGCAGAACGTGACAACGGCGGAGAATCCTGAGCATAAGCATTGCGTATGCGGTACAGAGGAGCTTTCGGTTGAAGGTCATACGCATGATAAGGAACAGACATGGAAAGGAATTTCTAATCTTAATGATATAACTGGAGAAGGATATTACTATCTGACGCAAGATGTGACGATCAATAGTGCATGGAAGTGTTCAAATGACGTAGCATTATGCCTGAATGGACACAGCATTACTTGTAATGCAAGTGACAGTGACACTATTGTCATAGATTCTGGCAATGCGTTTATTCTTACAGATTGTCAGGTAAATACCGGAAAAATTACTCATAGCGAGAGTAAAACAGGCAGAGGTATATGTAATAATAGTGGAACCTTTCAAATGTATAAGGGAACAATCTCTGGGAATACTGGTAGTATGTACGGCGGAGGTATATGTAATAATAGAGGAAACTTTCAAATGTATGAGGGAACAATCTTTGGGAATACTGGTATATACGGCGGAGGTGTTAATAGTATTGGGGGTACATTCAACATGTACGGTGGCACAATTACTGGTAATATAGGATCCACTGCAGCTAATTGCTACAATTGTGGTGGCGGAGGTGTGTATAATAATGGTAGCGAATTCAACATGTATGGTGGAGTTATTTCTGGCAACAATTCCGAAGATTGTGGTGGTGGAGTTTTTTGCCATAATGGTGGCAGTTTTAATATGTTCGGAGGTGAAATAACCGATAATAAATCGACATCGGATGGTGGAGGAGTATATTTTGCATCGACAGGATCTTTTAATATGAAAGGTACGGTAAATATTACTAAAAATAAAGTTGGAGAAATAGATAATAATCTATATCTTTGCGAAGGCAAACAGGTGTCCGCAAGTGGACTGACAAGCGAAGCTAGGATAGGCGTAACTACAGCGATTGCACCAACAGATACTTCTGCGGTTCCGATTACAAGTGATGACGTAAGTGCAAACTGTTTTTCTTCTGATAATAGTGATTATGAAACAACTATTGATGAAAATAACAAAGTTGTATTGAAAAAAAAGGCAGCAGCAACTTATACAATTCAAGCTACAGTATCAGGAGGAAACGGAACAATTTCACCAAGCGGTTCAGTAAGTGTTAACAAGGATAAGGATAAGGAATTCACAATTACACCAAATAAAGGATACGTGATAGCTTCTTTAAAAGTGGACGGCACAGAAGTAGAAAATCCTTCCAATACCTATACTTTTACCAATGTAACAAATAATCACACAATAGTAGTTTCCTTCAAAGCAAAGGATGTTGTGCCACCGGTTGTTGAAAAACCGAAGATCATAACCCAGCCACAGCCTGCATCCGTGAAAGCCGGGGAAACGGCAACGTTTACAGTAAATGCAACAGGTACAGATTTAAAGTATCAGTGGCAGGTTAATAAAAATGATAATGCAGGATTTGTTAATATTGATGGAGCAACTAGTGAAAGTTACAAGTTTAATGTAGCTAGTGCAGAATTTAATGGATATCAATATCAGTGTGTGGTAAGCAATCAAAGCGGTTCAGATACATCAGATCCAGTTACACTGAATGTGACAGAGAATAGCACCCCAGAACCGAATCCAAATCCGATGCCGAATCCAAAACCGGAACCAACACCAACCCCAACCCCGACTCCAAATCCGACACCGGAAGTAACAACCCCGACACCGGATCCAGCACCGGCGACATCAACACCGGCAGCATCAACCACAACGGCTCCTGCATCTTCGGCATCTTCGGCACCGGCTCAGGTAACATATGATATTTTGGATGGAGCGGGCAGCTCATGGACACAGAATACAGATGGAAGCCTTGCAATCCGAGGAAGCGGTGAGGTTTCAAAATTCCGCGAGGTCAAGGTGGACGGAGTAACGGTTGATCCGGTCAACTATACGGTCACAGAAGGATCTACCATTATTACCTTCAAACCGGAATACCTTAAGAGTCTGTCAGCAGGAAACCATTCCTTTGAGCTTGTCTGGACAGATGGAACAGCGGCAACAAACTTTACGGTAGCCGAAAACGCTGACCAGAGTGCAAAATCTCCAAAGACAGGCGAAGATTTCAGCATGGCACTTTGTACAGCACTTCTGATGGTTTCATGCGCAGGACTTGCAGGAATTTTTGCGAAAAGAAAAAGTAACCATGCCAGATAAGGCATTGCACAAATAATTTTTTAAAATGAAAAATAAGCTGATTACAGAGATAAAAGTGGGCAGGAAATTTACAAAAAAAATTCTATTTTTATCAAAAATATGAATAATAGAAAGAGGAGATTCAAATGAAGAAAAAGTTATTAACAGCATTACTTGTTGGAGCAATGGCTCTTAATATTACAGCATGTGGTGGTTCATCAGATGCAGCAGCACCAGCTGACAATGATCAGCAGACAACTACAACAGACACAGCAGCTGATGATGCAGCAGATACAGAAGAGGATGCAGTGGATGTGGAAGATGCAGCAGAAGCAGCAGACACAACAGAGGAAGAAGGATTTTCCCTTCTTGATGTAACAGCAGATCTTGTTGATGCAGCATTATATGCAGTGGATGATGATAATACAGAGTATGTGATCACACTCTTTAGAGATCCGGATGGATATAGCTATGTTTCATTAATGATCGTTCCACAGGATGGACAGGGAGATGTCCTTTGTGGAGCATATGATGATTCTAATGTAACAAATGTTACAGATGAAGATAACATTGACTGGACTGAGATCAGCACAACAGATGTTTATACAGGTGATGATTTCTCAGCAGTATTTGTAGAAGCAGATGACGGTTCCGTTGCAATTGCAAATTCAGATTTTTCCCTTGTTATGGAAGGTCAGTATCTGACAGCTGATGAAGCAATCGCTTATATGGGAGCAGCAGCTAACTACATCAACTAGTTTTTTTGAGATATGCGGAGTAATGGAAGAACGGCTGCTTCGCATATCTCTACATATGTAATTCAAAAATCCTGCACACTTTTATCTCTGTAATCAGCACACATTTATATAGAAGCTGTAAAATTCGCATTGAGTTTTACAGCTTTTTGCGTATAATGAAAATATCAGATTACGGATGATCGGAGGTACAATATGACTGGAAAAAAGAATGTTTCACTTCCCTGTGCCGTTGGAAGCACATCATACATTGATACGGTAAAAAACAGCTATTATGTAGATAAAACTCTTTTGATCAGGGATTTAATAGATGATCATGCAGCTGTCACATTGTTTACCAGACCAAGAAGATTTGGAAAAACATTGGCAGTTGATATGCTGAAGGTCTTTTTTGAAAAAACGGATGAGGACAATTCTGTATATTTTCAGGATAAAAAGATATGGGATTGCGGTGAGTTTTATCGAAAACAGCAGGGAGCATATCCGGTTATATATATCACGTTCAAAGATGTAAAATTCGATAACTGGAAAGATTCTCTGGAAGCTATAAGACTTGTGATACGGGATGAATATATGCGCCATGATGAAATTCTCTCATGGGATGGATTAGATGTAGTTGAGAAGGATTATCTCGACAGGATGCAGAAAGGAACTTTGAGCAATGTTGAATACACAAGGGCGTTGCTTAATTTAAGCCGGATGCTGGAAAAATATCACAACAAAAAGATTGTGGTTTTGATTGATGAATATGATACACCTATCCAGCAGGGACACTCAAAAGGGTTTTATAATGAAGTGATCACTTTTATGAGAAATTTTATGTCGGGCGGATTGAAGGATAATCCGGCACTGGCATTTGGAGTTCTTACAGGCATACTGCGTGTTTCAAAAGAGAATCTGTTCAGTGGATTGAATAATCTGGTTGTAAATTCTGTTTTGGATGAAAAATACAGTGAGTATTTTGGGTTTACATCAGACGAAGTAACAGCTATGGCTGCTTACTATGGACGCGAGGATAAATTGAATGAATTGCGGGAGTGGTATGACGGATATTTGTTTGGAAATCGTGAAATATATAATCCGTGGTCAGTAGCAAATTATTTTAATAATGAGTGTAAACCGAGACCTTTTTGGACGAACACCAGTGATAATGAGATCATTCGTGAGATCATGAGAACATTGACACCGGAAATTGCGGATGACCTGATCTTACTGATGCAGGGAAAACATGTGCAGACTTCATTGAATATGGATGTCATTTACCCAAGAATAACGGATGGCGCAGACAGCATATTTAGCTTTTTGCTTATGGCGGGATATTTGAAGCCGGTAAAGGAAGCAATAGAAACTGAAATAGGCACATTTATGGAATTAGCGCTTCCAAACAAAGAAATCAGAAGAGTCTACAATTCAGAAATCTTGTTCTGGCTTAAAAATACTTTGGATGGAAATGTAATGGAATAGCTTTTTGCGGCAAAAAGGTTGAGATAGCGATGTAAAGCATTACAGCTGTAGTCCACGTGGGGGACTTAATGATTTACACGTCGTTATGGGTATCTTAACTGAATACCGAGGCTGACAACCAGCAGAAAAACTCTTTTTTATAAAGAAATTTTTAGAGGAGTGTGATTAATTATCACACTCCTCTTTACGTATGAGCTAAAATTGGCAACTAAGTTTACAATGTGACACATTAAATAATTGCCTAACTCTGTTTCTTAAAAAACGCTTTTGTTTCCTTGACAACAACCCCACTCAATGCGAACAGTGCGATCATATTTGGCAGAGCCATCAGTCCGTTGAAAATATCAGCGATCGTCCACACAGCGCTGACGGTCATATATGGTCCGATAAATACTGCAAAAATATAAATCCAGCGGTAGACTTTCACATGTTTTAAATTACCGCCGCTTAAATATTCAAGACAGCGTTCGCTGTAATAATCCCAGCCGAGAATTGTTGTAAATGCAAAAAATACAAGGCAGAGCATTAATACAAAAGAGGACACGGCCGGAGGGAAAGGAAGTCCCTGCTGGAATGCGTAAGTGGTGACTTCCACACCTTCTAAGCCTTCGACCTGCCATGCGCCTGTTAAGACGATGGAGAGTCCGGTCAGTGTACAGATTACGATCGTGTCAATAAAAGTTCCGGTCATGCTGACAAGTCCCTGACGGACAGGTTCTTTTGTCTGTGCAGCAGCTGCTGCGATCGGGGCGCTTCCGAGTCCTGCCTCATTTGAGAAAATACCGCGGGCAACACCTTTTTGCATTGCGACAAACATACTTCCGACAGCACCGCCGGTAACAGCTTTCGGTGTGAAAGCAGCGGTTACGATCACTTTAATAGCTGCAGGAATTTCAGTAATATTGCAGATGATCAGGATAATGGCAAAAGCAAAATAAAGGATCGCCATAAATGGTACAACGATCTGGCTCACACTTGCGATCCGTTTTACACCGCCGATCAATACGGCTGCGACACAGACCGTCAGTATCAGGGATGCGATCACGACTGACCAGGAATATTCTCCGAGGAAAGGAAGGATCTTGACACAGTGTGCATTGTCCGGATCAAAGAAACCGTTGATCGCACTTGCGATACCGTTGACCTGGCTGAAAGTTCCGATACCGAAAAGTCCGACACAGACGCCGAAAAATGCAAAAAGCTTCGCAAGCCATTTCCAGTTTTTTCCCATTCCCTGTTCAATATAATAGAAAGGACCGCCAAGGCTGTGGCCGTCAGGAGCAACGACACGGTATTTGACAGCTAAAAGTCCTTCGGAATATTTGGTAGCCATTCCGAGAAAAGCGGCTGCGACCATCCAGAACAGAGCGCCCGGACCGCCGGCGCAGACAGCGGTTGCAACACCAACGATATTACCGGTACCGATCGTTGCGCTCAAAGCAGTACAGAGAGCTGCAAAACTGGAAATTTCGCCTTCTGCCTCTTCCTCATTCTGGATCATCCATTTCAGCGCAAGGGGAAGCTTCCGGATCTGTAACAGACCGAGGCGCACCGTAAGCAGCAGGCCGCCCGCCATAATCAGCACCATTAATGGCACACCCCAGACAAAATTGTCAACATTGACAAGAAAATCATTAATTACACTCCACATGTTTCTAATCCTCTATCTTTCTTTCAATATATACATCGAGTGCATGCAGTATCACAGAAAAATATCTTGCAATGAAAATGGGATGATGACCGGAAACAGGATGAACTGACAGAAAAATATCCCATATAAAAATATATGGGATAGGAAGATACATAATCAGAAAACTTCATATAAAATGAAATCTTATGTGTGCAATTAAGATATCTTCTCTGTCCGCTTGCCTGAGAGATTCATACGAAAACGTATGTTGCACCTTCGGCCCCCGGTTCATCCGGGTGTCTCCAGAGAGTCGATCCATTTACAGTTGCACCGGTATGACCGGCACCTGAGAGTGTTACTCCTTCGGTAGACTTGCGTCGTTTTCCTGCAAACTTCATCTCGAAATTGTTGATTCAACTATATCGTGTAAGAATACAAATTGCAAGGAGGTTTTTCCTGTTTTCCTGCATTTATGCAAAAAAATAGGGAGAAAAAACTGATTCATAAGAAACGCTTATAAAAGAAAACAAGTATACGAAAATATAGGTAGAAGAATAAAACTGTCAAATTCTGAAAAAAATATAAAAAGTGTGAAAATGTCTTGATGTTTCGGAAATTTTGAGAGAAACTAAAAGAAGAATGACAACAGAGTAACAGGCAGAGATCCGTGCATCTTCGGAACGTGATCGCGGAGATATGGATTGATGATGAAAAAGTGTAAGAGAAGGGGGATTTTTTTATGCTGCAGGAATGGAAAGCAATGGAAAAACCGGAGGAGGAAGAGATCAGGGTGCGCCTTGCCGCTGCAAAAGAAAAGTTAGCAAAGCAGCAGCTTTTGATCAAAGAGCAGAAGATACCGGTACTTGTGCTCATGGAAGGCTGGGGAACCGCCGGAAAAGGTTCCGTGATCGGTCAGGTGATCCAGAATATCGATCCGCGTTTCTTCAAGGTGGAATCAATGGGAGAAAAGAGTGAGGAAGAGCGTCGAAAACCATTTTTATACCGCTATTTCAAACGAATTCCGGAAGAAGGAAAATTCGTATTTCTCGATTCGGGCTGGATGGATGAGATCGTAAAAGACGAGCTGCACGGAAAACTTTCCGATGAGGATTACGCAAAAAGAATCGAGAGTGTGAGACGTTTTGAGCGCCAGCTTACCGATAATGGTTATCTGGTCATGAAATTTTTCCTGCATATCTCGGAGAAAGAACAGGCAAAACGGATCGAACACTTGGAGCATGAAAAAGATACGGTCTGGCGTGTCAGCAAAAATGATCTCTGGCAGAACCGGCATTATGAGAAGTGCGAAGAGGCATTTTCTTCCTATATGAAAAACACAAATATGCCGTCTGCGCCGTGGTACATTATTGATGCAAAGTCAAGAAAATGGACGGAACTTCAGGTTTTAGAGACATTGACACAGGGAATCGAGATTGCGTTGAGTAATCAGAAACTGGCAGTGCCTCTTTTGCAGAATGTTTTCCCGTTAGTCCCAATGCCGCTTTTGTCAGAAGTGCCGTTAGACAAAGAGATTGAGACGGACGAGTACCGCAAAGAACTGAAAGAACTGCAGAACCGGCTTGGAGAACTGCACAACCGTCTTTACCGGAAAAAAGTACCGGTCATCATCGCTTATGAGGGCTGGGATGCAGCAGGAAAAGGCGGCAACATCAAGCGGATCGCAGGAGCACTTGATCCGCGCGGTTACGAAGTTCATCCGATCGCAAGCCCGGAACCTCATGAGAAAGCAAGACATTATCTGTGGCGTTTCTGGACGAGACTGCCGAAAACAGGACATATTGCTATTTTTGACCGCACATGGTACGGAAGAGTGATGGTGGAGCGTCTGGAGGGATTTTGCAGTGAAAATGACTGGATGCGTGCTTACAATGAGATCAACGAATTTGAAAAAGAACTTCACGACTGGGGTGCTGTGATCATTAAATTCTGGGTGCAGATCGACAAAGATACGCAGCTTGAGCGTTTTAATGAGAGACAGAATACACCGGAAAAACAGTGGAAAATCACAGACGAGGACTGGCGTAACCGTGACAAATGGGATGCGTATGAGACAGCGGTCAATGAGATGATCCAAAAGACCAGCACCTCCTATGCTCCGTGGCATATTTTAGAGTCTGTCGACAAGAAATATGCCCGGATCAAAGCTCTTAAGATCGTTGTGGAGGAGCTGGAGAAGGTGTTGGGGTAAAGGATAATATTAAGCCAGTTCAGCTTCCAGCTTATTAATATGTTTGAATTCAACGATCACCATGCTAAGGCCGACTGCAAAGGACAGAAGGTCGGCGATCGGTCCTGCATAAAGTACGCCCATAATGCCGAAAAAATGCGGCAGTGCAACGATAAGCGGAAGCAGGAACAGGATCTGTCTGGTCAGGGAGAGGAAAGTTCCCTTGTACGCTTTTCCGATGGAACTGAAAAACATCGAGGAGATCGGCTGCAAAAAGTTTAACCAGGTGAAGAACAGGAAGGCTCGGAAATAGTTGACACCGAACTCAAAATATTCTTCGCTTCCGCTTCCGAACAGACCGAGGATCTGTCTCGGGAAAAGCTGGAACAGTAAAAAGGAAATAATGGATACAACCGCACCGACTGACGCTGCGAGAAGGAAAGCGTCCTTCACCCGTTTGTATTGCTTTGCACCATAATTAAAACTTTCAATTGGCTGGCTTCCCTGGGACAGTCCGATAATAATAGAAAAATAAAGCTGGTTTACCTTCATGACAATTCCGGCACAGGCGATCGGGATGGATTCGCCATAAACCGACTGTGCGCCGTAGTGTTTTAACAGGTTGTTCATGACGATCTGCACGATCATCATGGCGATCTGGTTAATGCCTGAGGACATGCCGAGGGAACAGATCTGTGCGAGAACTTTCCCGGAAGGGATAAAATGCTGTTTTTCTAATGTCACAGTGTGGTAATGCATGAGGTAACGGATCGCGATCGCAGCGGAGATGATCTGTCCGATGACAGTCGCCCAGGCAGCACCGTACATTCCCCATTGGAAACCGAATACGAACAGTGCGTCTAAGACAATATTAATGACAGCACCTGAAACTGTGACAAACATTGCCATTTTCGGGTTGCCGTCCGCACGGATCAGGTGACCGCTTCCGATGGTTAAGATCAGAAATGGAAAACCGACCGCTGTGACGCGGACATATTGCTCTGCCAGTGGGAGTACATCTGCCGGGGAACCAAAGAGCACTAACAGCGGATTTAAAAACAGTTCGGTGATAAGCAGTAAAAGAAATCCGAGTGAGAGCAGCATAGTGATGGAGTTGCCGATATAATAAGGAGCTTCCTCTTTTCGTCCAGCGCCCATATGAAGGTTAAAGCTTGCTGCTCCGCCGATCCCAAAAAGCAGTGCCAGCGAAGTGCAGAGCATAGAGAGTGGAAAGGCGATATTGGTTGCAGCATTTCCGAGCGTGCCGACTGCATTTCCGATAAAAAGCTGGTCAGCGATATTGTAAACGGCGCTGACAAGCATTGCGATAATGCTTGGAACAGCAAAACGTGCCACCAGCGTGGAAATTCTATCGGTACCAAGTGGATTTGTCATTTGTTTTTCCTGTGTCATGTTGATAAACTCCTTTTTTATAAAATTCAGGTGTCAAAATGTCTGTATTTTCATTTATAATATCAAATTGTACATCAAAAATTGTGAATCATTTGAAACCAGAAAAATTGTAAGCCTGCTAACATTTTCTGTCAAGAATAAAAAATTATAAAATGTCTCTGAAATTTTTATGAAAGAATCACGGAAAGGCTTTACCAAACCGAAGAACGCAGATAAAATGGAACTCATAAAGCAAGCGAAAAACAGGAGAAGCAGATATTGAATACAACCAAAATCGCACTGGAAGCGTCATTGAAAGAGCTTTTGAAAAAGAAACCTTTTGATAAGATCACCATCGCAGATCTGACAGAGGACTGTGGGATCAGCCGTATGGCATTTTACTATCATTTCAAGGATATCTATGATCTGGTAGAGTGGGCATGTGTGGAAGACGGCAAAAAAGCCCTGCGGGATAAGAAAACTTACGATACCTGGCAGGAGGGGTTTGCCCAGATCTTTGAGGCAGTGCTAGAAAACAAGCCGTTTATTATGAACGTCTATCATTCGGTGAGACGTGAAAAGATCGAGAGTTTTCTATACAAACTGACATACCAGCTGATTGCGGATGTTGTCGAGGAAAAATGCTCCAGAGATCATCTGCCGGAAACAGATAAACAGTTTATTGCAGATTTTTACAAATACGGTTTTGTCGGAATCATGTTAGACTGGATCGACCGCGGAATGAAAGAGGATTATCAGAAGATCGTAGATCTGCTCGCAGTGACGTTGCATGGTAATATTGCCAATTCCATCCGTAATTTTGAACAGGTGAAGGAAAAAATGTAATTCATGACAATAAAATGAAAACGATCTTTTTATCAAAAAAGGTGAAGTGATAAAATTTTTATCATTTCACCTTTTTTGTAAATTGGCAATCATTTTGGGGCAAGCTATCATAGAGACATCAAAAAAAGAATTAGACAATTGCGAAACTCCTAGAAACCTAAATTGAATTGTGAAAAATTAACAAAAGCTTGAGAAAACACTGGGGAGCGGTCGGTACTTGAAGGCAGGTACAACAATCGTTGTGACTGGCTTCTTAGTACCGTTACCAGCGACACGTAGCGAAAGCGTGTTTTCGAAAATTTTGTTAATTTTGAACAATTGAAAGAAGATTATGAAGAGTTTCGCAAACGCCTAAAAAGAGGATCGATGAAAGGAGAAATGAACCATGGAAAAGAAAAACATTGGACTTGGAGTAGCTGCACTTGCAGCAGGAGCAGGAGCCGTGGCACTTGCCGCAAAGAATCATAAGAATAACGTCAAAAATGAGGTGAAAAAAGCGGCAGCAAATGCACCTGAGCAGGAATACCGCAACACAGAACGCGGAAAAAATGAAAAAAACAGCAAAGGCATTTATTATACCAACGGTAACTATGAAGCTTTTGCAAGACCAAAGAAACCGCAGGGGGTTGACGAAAAAAGTGCATATATAGTAGGAAGCGGCCTTGCTTCTCTGGCAGCAGCCTGCTTTCTGGTAAGAGATGGACAGATGCCGGGAGATCACATCCATATTTTAGAGGCAATGGACATTGCAGGTGGAGCATGTGATGGCATTTATGATGCGACCAGAGGTTATGTAATGCGTGGCGGACGTGAGATGGAAAATCATTTTGAGTGTCTGTGGGATTTATTCCGGAGCATTCCATCCATTGAGACGCCGGGAGTCTCCGTTCTGGATGAGTATTACTGGTTAAATAAAGAAGATCCAAACTATTCTCTTTGCCGTGCAACGGAAAAACAGGGAAAAGATGCGCACACCGATGGGAAATTTAACTTAAGTCAGAAAGGCTGCATGGAGATCATGAAACTTTTCATGACAAAAGACGAGGATCTTTACGATAAGACGATCGAGGATGTATTTGATGATGAGGTGTTTGATTCCACATTCTGGCTGTATTGGAGAACCATGTTTGCATTTGAAAACTGGCACAGCGCATTGGAAATGAAACTTTATTTCCAGCGTTTTATTCATCATATCGCAGGACTGCCGGATTTCTCAGCACTGAAATTCACAAAATACAATCAGTATGAATCACTGATCCTTCCGATGCAGAAATATCTGGAGGAAGCAGGTGTTGATTTCCAGTTTAATACAGAAGTGACCAACGTTATTTTTGAGATCAAAGATGGAAAGAAAGTGGCAAAAACAATCGAGTGCAAGGTAAAAGGTGTGGAAGAGGGCATCACATTAACGGAAAACGATCTCGTATTTGTCACAAACGGAAGTTGTACCGAGGGAACTATTTACGGAGACCAGAATCATGCGCCAAACGGTGATGCAGAGGTTCGTACAAGCGGCTGCTGGAATTTATGGAAAAATATTGCAAAACAGGATCCGTCCTTCGGACACCCGGAGAAATTCTGCTCTGATATTGCAAAAACAAATTGGGAATCTGCAACCGTCACAACATTAGATGATAAGATCATTCCTTATATTATGGATATCTGTAAGAGAGATCCGAGAAGCGGAAAAGTCGTGACAGGTGGTATCGTGAGCTGCCAGGATTCCAGCTGGCTGTTAAGCTGGACGATCAACCGTCAGGGACAGTTCAAAGAGCAGGATAAAAATCAGGTCTGCGTATGGGTTTATGGATTATTTACCGATGTACCGGGCGATTATATTAAGAAACCAATGAAAGAATGTACCGGAAAAGAGATCACAGAAGAGTGGCTTTATCATCTGGGCGTTCCGACAGAAAAAATCGGAGAGCTTGCTGAACACAGCGCCATCTGTGTTCCAACCATGATGCCATATATCACAGCATTCTTTATGCCGAGAACCAAAGGCGACAGACCGGATGTTATCCCGGACGGCTGCGTGAACTTCGCATTCCTGGGACAGTTTGCAGAGACTCCGAGAGATACCGTATTCACAACAGAGTATTCTGTGAGAACTGCAATGGAAGCTGTTTATGGATTGCTTGGTGTAGACCGTGGTGTGCCTGAGGTCTGGGGAAGTGTTTATGATATCCGCGAACTCTTAGACAGCAGTGTAAAACTCATGGACGGAAAGTCTCCGCTTGAAAACTCATTGCCGGGACCGTTAAACGCATTGAAGAAACCATTGCTTCGTGTGGTAAAAGGAACTGTCATTGAAAAAGTACTGCGCGATCATAATGTGATTAAAGAAGGTATGATCTGATTTTTCAATCTGAAAAACAGACAAAAAAGAAATGTAATTTTTGCTTGAGTGAAAAAGTAAATTCCGCACGGAAACTTAAATTCCATACGGAAGAC
>ERZ791746.1275-NODE-1275-length-17416-cov-10.644087_pt1 | contig 17416 bp, 18 predicted proteins | sample MGYA00510038_ERZ791746 | MGnify/ENA primary metagenome ERZ791746 (study PRJEB30046, sample SAMN00792018) | human gut metagenome | study: EMG produced TPA metagenomics assembly of the A metagenome-wide association study of gut microbiota in type 2...
TGACTGGGACATTTTCATTTGTGGTTACTTGAGACAATATCACTTGTGGTTCATATAGGAATAATGTTAGAAATCTCATGATTTGACTTTTTTAATTAATACATCTATACTTAAAATGTGCGGCAGGTCACACAATAAAATGCATGATTATCCTGCTGGTTTAAAAGGAGGATTTTATTATGGATGAAGCAAAAGTATTAGAAGAAATGAAAAGACTGAAAGGCACACAGACTGAAAAGAACCTGCGTGCTGCTTATGCCGGTGAATCCCAGGCCCATGTAAAATACAACCTCTTCGCCAACGAAGCGGAAAAGGATCCGGAATGTTCCCGTCAGATTGCTGATATCTTCCGGGAAACAGCAAACAATGAAAGAGCCCATGCCAAGATCTGGTTCTGGCTGGTCGGTGACCTGAAGAAAACCACTGCTGAACATCTGAAAATGGCTGCAGAAGGCGAACATGGCGAATGGACTTCCATGTATCCTGCATTTGCAGAAACCGCTAAAAAGGAAGGTTTCCCGCAGATTGCATTCCTCTTCTCCAAGGTCGGCGAAATTGAAAAATCCCATGAAGCAAGATATAAACTGCTCCTGGCTAATGTTGAAAATGGACAGGTCTTCAAGAAAGGTGAAAAGAAATTGTGGATGTGCGCTAATTGCGGCTACACCGTTGAATCTGTAGAAGCTCCGCAGGAATGCCCGGTATGCGGCCATCCAAGAAGCTTCTTCGCCATCAAGGCTGAGAACTATTAATTATTCTATAGGCAATAAAAAACTGCGAAATGGGAATTTCGCAGTTTTTTATTTTGCTCTGTACCAAGCAGGAATTTCTTTTCTTCTTATTCCACAGAAACCAGTTCGATTTTAAAATTCAGTTCCTTCCCTGCCATTTCATGGTTGGCATCGAAGGTAATGGTGGTTTCTGTCTTCTCCGTAACAGTGACAGGGAAACGGTTCCCCATGGGATCTGTCAAAACGATCCGCTGGCCTACGGAAAGCTGTTCAGATCCTGGCATCTGCTGCTGGTTAATGGTGAGAATATTCCGAGGATCCGGCATTCCATAGGCCTCTTCCGGCATAAGGTGGATATTTTTGACTTCCCCTACCTTCATATCCTTCACCGCTTCGTCGAATCCTTTAATCATCTGTCCGGCGCCGCAGGTAAATTCCAGAGGCTCCCCCCGGTCATAGGAAGAATCAAACTTCGTTCCGTCGTTAAAGGTACCTTCGTAGTGGACCCGGACTTTCTTATTTTCGTTGCTCATAATGATCTCCAATCTCTGCAATCCTTACAGAAAAACATGGTTTCATTATAACAGAGGTTTAAATATAAAGAAAGACAAGGATGTTAAGAGAATGACAAGTTGGCCTATAGCAGTTCATCAAAGCAGAGTTAAAGACAGCAGATAAAAATTGCCTTAACCATTCCGAGATAGCAGTCCAACGATATCCCCATCCTGTGAGTCGACCATATATTTTGATTACGCTGCCACCCTCTCTACCGCTATATCTTTTGCGCCCTGTGATGCCAGTTTTATCATTAAGCCAAAACAACACAATAAAAAAACTGTGAGCAGCAAAAAGCAGCTCACAGCCTTTTTATCATTCAATCTTCATTTACCACATACGGACAGACGGTTTCGGATCGCCGAAGCGGTGGATGGTTTCAATGAAACGAACTGTGCCGGTCTTGTAGCGGAGTACAAGGGTACTGGTTCTTGCGCCGCCGCCGAAGTAGCGGACGCCTCTCAGCATAGCGCAGTCGGTAATGGCTGTTTCAGAGAAAATGCAATCATCCCCTTTTACGAGATCATCGAGAGTAAGCACTTTATTAGGATCGTCAATTCCCATCTTATGGAGTCTCTCAATTTCCTCTTCCGTATGGGGAAGGAGCTTGGCCTGCATATCACCGCCAAGGCACTTGAGGCCTACGGCAGAAAGCACTCCTTCCGGAGCGCCGCCGGAGCCAAGAACCATATGAATACCGCTGCCCTGAATGCCGCAGTCGATAGATGGGACCACATCACCGTCAGTAATGAGGCGGATACGGGCACCAGCAGCTCTGGCTTCGCGGATAATCTTTTCATGTCTTTCACGGTCAAGGATAACAACGGTGAGATCAGAAACTTCACGGTCCATGGCATCGGCTACATTCTTCAGGTTTTCTGTAACCGAAGCATTGATATCAATGCGGCCCTTTGCCCGGGGACCTACGCAGATTTTCTGCATATACATATCCGGTGCATGAAGCAGGCAGCCCTTTGGAGCAATGGCAAGAACAGCAATGGCCCCGTTCTGGCCTTTCGCTACCAGATTTGTTCCTTCCACAGGATCCACGGCGATATCTACTTCTTCTCCGCCGGCGCCTACATGTTCACCGATGTAAAGCATAGGAGCCTCATCGATTTCTCCTTCACCTATAACTACGGTACCGGAAACCGGAGTCTTGGCAAACTGTTCATGCATGCCATCAACGGCAGCCTGGTCAGCCCCTTCCTTATCCCCAATACCCATGAGGCGGCCGCTCCGAAGGGCAGCCTGTTCTGTAATTCTTACAAATTCCATAGAAAGTTGTCTGTTCATTGTATGCCTCCACAATAGTATACTTTCTCTTCCACAGTTGTTCTTATTGTATCACATTTAAAGAGAAAATGGAGTATACATCTTTGAAAAAATTGGGGAAACACTGAGTTTATACTCTAATTTCATCAACAGGTCAAAGGGACAGGACATCCATAAATTGAAAAAAGCCAAAAGTGCCGCAACACATTTGTTATGCAGCGCTTCTGGCCATTCTCCTTAATTTTTATTTTTCTAGTACATCCAGCAGTTCTGCCACCCCTTTTTTCCCGAAGTGGACATCACTGTCGTTCACGATGAAGCAGGGTACACTCATAATGTTGTATTTCTGCTGGAGTTCCGGATAGTGGGCAAGGTCGTAGACGTCTACTGTGACATGGGGATTGTCTGCTGCAATCCGTTCTGCCGCCGCCACCAGGTCCGGGCACATGGTGCAGGACAGGGACACGGCGATGGTGACCTGTTTTCTTTCGGAAATGGACTCGATCCGTTTCTGCATGTCCTCCCCCACGTCCTGTCCGGGGCCGGCGGTGTTGTAGAGAGCGAGGATGAAGGAATTGAATTCATGGCCCCCCGGGACACCGTGGAAGTACAGGCCCGCTTCCTTCCCGTCAGGTCCCAGAATGGAGATGGTATGTTCCTTTCCCGCCGGAGCGTTCACGATTTCATAGGATACTTTGTCCGACAGGGAGGCCAGCTCCTTCAGGAGCTTTTCATTTTCCCAGGACAGTTCCGTGTCATCCCTGTAGAGCCGGAGGGTAATGGGCTTTTCGAACCGGTCCAGTACCGGCTTCAGGGCCTGTCTCGTTTCCGTATCCAGGAAGGCGCTGTCATCAGCTTTTTCCACCGGTGCCTTTGGTTCTTCCTTCTTTTCTACTTTTTTCACGTAGGTCCGCTTCAGGTTCAGTTTCCTGTACTGGCTGCCCAGGTATTTTTCCAGGGATGTAGCTGCCACGGCGCCGTCGGAAACGGCAGTCACCACCTGCCGGAGGTTTTTCACGCAGATGTCGCCGGCCGCATAGACGCCATCTATATTCGTCTTCTGGTCCCGGTCCGTGATGACGTAGCCCTGGGGATCCAGGTCCACCTGGCCCTTGATAAGCCCGTTTTCCGGTGCATAGCCTACGAAGACGAAGACGCCGTAGAAATCATCGTCAGAAGCCTGGTACTCCGTACTTTCCCCGGTTTTCCGGTCCTTCAGCACTACCCGGCGGACGGCGCTGTCCCCTTCCACCTTTTCTACGATAGTATGATAGAGGATTTTTACGTGGGGATTTTCCTTCAGTTCCTCCACGGCGGCGGAATTGATAGAGAAATCGTCTCCCCGAATGACCATGATGATTTCCTTGCCGTACCGGGTGAGGAAGAGTCCCTCCTCCACCGCTGCGTAACCGCCACCGATGACGAATATGGTGCGGTTCGTGAAGAATTCACCGTCACAGGTAGCGCAGTAGGCTACGCCGTGGCCCTTGTATTCTTCTTCTCCTGCAAAGCCCGCCAGCCTTGGATGGGCGCCGCCGGCATAGACGATGCCCAAGGCCTTGAAATCGCCCCGGCTGGTGTGGACGGTTTTATAGTCCCCTTCCAGTTCGAGACCTGTCACGTCGGCCGTCAGGAACTCAGCGCCGAAGTTCTGCGCCTGTTTGACCATGGTAGAAGTCAATGCTTCTCCGGTGGTATTCAGGATGCCCGGATAGTTCACCACTTCCGAGGTAATGGTGATCTGGCCTCCCATCTTTTCCTTTTCAATCACCAATACATGAAACCGCGCCCTTGCCATATAAATAGCGGCGGAGAGCCCTGCCGGTCCTCCGCCTACTATTATGGCATCATACGTTTTTTCCATGATGCCTCCTGTGTATTATAATTTGCCAACCAGGTCAAAGGATGGTTTCAGCGTCTTTTCACCGGGATGCCATTTTGCCGGGCAAACTTCATCGCCGTGTTCATAAACGAACTGGGCTGCTTCTACCTTGCGGAGCAGTTCGTCCGCATTGCGGCCGATGTTGCCTGCGCTCACTTCATAGAGCACCACTTCCCCCTTCGGGTTGATGACGAAGGTGCCTCTTTCGGTAACGCCGTCAGAAGCGATGTAAATGTCCAGATCCTTGGACAGGGCAGCGGTGGGATCGCCGATCATGGGGAACTGTACCTTGCCGATCCGTTCGGAAGATTCATGCCATGCTTTGTGAACATAATGGGTATCACAGGATACGGAGTAGATTTCGCATCCGATTTTCTTGAATTCGTCGTATTTATTCTGGAGATCTTCCAGTTCCGTGGGGCATACAAAGGTGAAGTCTGCCGGATAGAAGAAGAGAACACTCCACTTGCCGATGAGGTCCTTATCGCTTACATCGATGAAATCACCGTTCTGGTACGCTTTGACATGGAATTCGCTGATTTTCTTACCGTTTAAAGACATATTGGTTTCCTCCTTGGAAATAAAAATATATGAACTGTCCGCCCCGCGACTACATTTATGAGTGGCGAAGCATATTTAACTTTCTGAAAGTATTATACCATCTATATCTGCAAATATCAATATAGTTTTGAAAAAATTGAGATAAAAAATAGGACTGGTAAATTTCACTTACGAAGCAAAAATCAAAATTCTCAAAAGGGCTGCTGACCTCAAAAACAGATAAGAGTAGGAGAAACATACCATGTAAAATCTGCCTGTCATTACTAAACGGATAACCTGACAGTACCACAGGGTTCCCAGTAACAACGTAAATGTTAAGCACAGTTGTCATCTGCCAACAAAAGCCAAATAAAAAACAATCCTGCACAACTTCCCTGTACCATATTGTGTTTGTACATAATTTCCATTAAAAAGAATGTCTTCCACCAACTGAAAAAGGAAGGCATTAAATGCCTTCCTTTCCAGATTCAGAAACTTACGCTATATAGCTTCAGTAAGTGATCAGCCTTCAACTTTTACGTTAGCAGCCTGGGGTCCTCTTGCGCCATCAATGATGTCGAAATCAACCTTCTGGCCTTCATTCAGTGTCTTGAAGCCATCAGCCTGGATAGCGGAGAAATGAACGAAAACATCGCCGCCTTCTTCTCTTTCAATAAAGCCGTAGCCTTTTTCTGCACTGAACCACTTAACTGTACCTTTCATGGAAATTCCTCCTAAAAAAATTACTACCATGCCCCGATTGGGCACAGATTTACAATACCATAAATCTATGATTGCGTCAACCAAAATATAGAGAAATACGCAAAATTGAAGAAGTTTTGGACATCCCTTTCTGACAGGCACCTCGATTATGCAGCGATGCATAAATATACAACTTGATATTGCGATTGAGAAAAGCAAGTCTGTATGATTTAATAATTCATACTTTAAAAGAGACCAATCCAATATTTCTGTCTTACAATACCTGGGACAGAAACAGCTTTGTTCTTTCTTCTTTCGTATGATTGAAGACTTCGTCCGGTGTCCCCTGTTCCACGATAAGGCCGCCATCGATGAAGAGGACCCGGTCACCCACTTCCTTGGCAAATCCCATTTCATGGGTTACTACCACCATGGTCATTCCTTCTTCCGCCACTTCTTTCATGACGTCCAGTACTTCATGAACCATTTCCGGATCCAGGGCCGATGTGGGTTCATCGAAAAGAAGAGCCTTCGGTTTCATGGCAAGGGCCCGGGCAATAGCCACGCGCTGCTGCTGGCCGCCGGAGAGCTGTGCGGGCTTGTAATCCGCCTTGTCTTCCAGGCCCACCTTCTGCAGGAGGTGCATGCCCCGGTCATAGGCTTCTTTTTTCGTAATCTTTCTGACCTTCATAGGAGCCAGCATAATATTCTGGATTACCGTCATATGGGGGAACAGGTTGAACCGCTGGAATACCATGCCCACTTCGGTCCTCACTTCATTGATATTCTTTTCTCCGTTCACCGGTGTCCCGTCAAAAATAACGGATCCGCTGGTTGGCTGTTCCAGTCCGTTAATGCAGCGAAGGAGGGTACTCTTACCGGAGCCGGAAGGTCCGATGATAACTACCACTTCTTTTTCCTTCACCTTCACATTGATATCTTTCAGCACCGTAAGGTCGCCAAATTTTTTCCCTACGTGATTGATTTCTATTAAATATTTATCTGCCATATTATTTCTTCTCCAGCCAAGCTACTACACGGGAAATTGCCAGCGTCATAATGAGATACAGGATAGCAACGGTTGTCCAGATTTCGAAGGATCCATAGGTCTGGGCAATAATGAGCTGTCCTCTTCTGGTCAGTTCTTCGAAACCAATGACAGAAACCAGGGAAGAATCCTTCAGCATGGCAATGAATTCATTGCCCAGTGGCGGAAGGATATTCCGAACTGCCTGGGGAAGAATGATATAGTACATAGTCTGCCACCAGGAAAGACCCAGGGACCGGCCCGCTTCCATCTGGCCCACATCAATGGCCTGGATACCGGCGCGGAAAATTTCAGAGACATAAGCGCCACTGTTGATACCGCAGGCAGCGACGGCCGCCACAAATGGCTCTACCCGCTGTCCCGTCACAATTGGAAGGGCAAAGTAAATGAGGAAAATCTGGACCAAAAGTGGGGTGCCGCGGATGCAGTCTGCATAGATGGTCGCAATGATGCGCAGGATCTTCACCTGGCAGATACGGGCAATCCCGACAAAAAGACCAATCAAAAAGCCTATAGCCACGCTGACGGCAGTGATTTCAATGGTAACCCCCGCCCCCACCAGCAGCATAGGCAGGGCATGTTCAATCAGTTCAAAATTCATCAGACAAACTCCTTACATTATTACCAGTCTATTTTTGAATATACTTGAATAATTATACTAACTTGCAGGGAGCGAGTCAATAGGAAGAGAGTGAGCGGTCTATAGTTCCCATGCCTATGGATAGAGCTAAGGTTAAAAGTGGCTGAAGGTTGATGCCTGCAGCAAGGTGGCTTAGGTGGAACGGGCTTTTCCCGTAGGGAAGGTGCGGCTCACAATTCATAGGGCGCCATAATTTCTGTATACCGTCAGCATGCGGCCCTCTTGAGAAAGGGCGCAGCGAAGCCGCAGGATGGATGGGCAATCGTAAACAGCTGATTATCTGAAAATCTGCTGCCCACCATCTGCTTCGCAGACTCCGGAATCATCTCCTGCCTTTGGGTCTGACTCCATCTCCAAGGGGCACGGGTTTAACAGATTTCCTCAAGAAAAAGTACTAAACGATAACCATATGAAAAAGAAGATACTTCCTGTATTCGAAAGTACCTTCTTTCAACCGAACTTTCAGTTACTGAGTTCGGAAGCACCGGCAGCAAAGCCGATGAGCCTCAATTCAAAACTCAATTCTATCCTTAATGCAGGTTAAACGTCACCGGCACCCTTGAGTTAGCTGTAATGGCTGTCCCATTCTGTTTTGCCGGAACGAAGCGCCATCCGTAGACCGCATTCACCGCGGCGCTGTCCAGGGTACTATTGCCGGAGGAGCTTTCTACCCAGGCACTGGAGACGGATCCGTCGGTACTGATGGTCATTCCCACCACTGTGGTGCCGGATATACCGGCCCGGCGGGCGGATTCCGGATAGGCCGGCGCCGGTGCCGACAGAAGCTGGGGGCCACTCGTTTCTCCGCCTCCGCCGCCATCACCGGACCCATCCCCATTTCCACTTCCATAGCCGCTGCCGTTACCGCCGCCGCTGCCGCTTCCACTTCCGGGACCATTTCCGCTTCCGTCACCGGTTCCTGTGCCGCTGCCATTACCGCCGCCGCTGCCGCTTCCACTTCCGCCGCCGGAACCGGAACTATCACTATCGGAAGAAGAGGTACTGCTGGAAGACGTATCTGTTGATGACGCAGTTTCAGCCGGTTTCTGCGCTATATCATGGACATCGTTTTCTGCCTGTTCATCAGCCTCCTGGGGAGGAGGTGGCGGGAGTGTAGGCGTTGCTTTGGCTTCATGAATCTTCGGAAGTTCTTCTTCCTTCGCCTCAGCAGCACCACCACCGCCTCCACCACCACCGCCTCCTACATCGGCAACGAGGTCCACTTCGATAGGTTCCCGGTTCGGCTGGGGTGGTGGGAAGAGAAGAATGAGCGCCGCTGCTGCACCCAGAAGGACGCCATGGCACAGCAGGGACCAGCCGAAAGCGGTAGGCCATTGGTACTTAGAGGTACGCATGACACCACCTCATCAGTTGTCGGAACCGGTCTTAGATTCTGTGGCTATACCGATCTTGCTGATACCCACAGACTTCAACTGGTCCAGGACAAATACGAAATCGCCGTGTTCCGACTTGGAATCAGCCCGAAGAACGATGGCCAGGTTCGGGTTCCGGTTCTTTTCGATTTCCATGCGCCTGTGGAAATCTTCTTTGGAAATCTTTTCTTTTTCCACATAAATCGTGCCGTCCGACGTAATACTGATGGGAAGGGTCTGTTCCACATTCACCTTTGCCGTTGCCGTCTGGGGCAGGTTCAGGTTAATTGATTTCTGCACCACCATGGAAAGCATGCTCATCATGAAGAAAACGAGAAGGAAGAAAATGATATCGATCATAGGGATAATCATGATCTTCGGCTTTTTCTCCACATTCATCGGTTCCAGTTTCATTCTTTATCCGCCTCTACAATTGCCAGATAGAGGGAGCCCAGTTTTTCCATCTGGGAAACGAAATTGCTCACCTGCTGGGACAGGTAGGTATAGGCAATAAGAGAAATAATGGCCACAAAAAGACCGGTAGCTGTGCAAACCAGTGCTTCCGCCACGCCGCCTGTCACCGCAAAGGGCTGGCCATTGGAAACGGAAAGCACATTGAAGGAACCGATCATGCCGATGACCGTGCCGAGAAGCCCCATGAGAGGGGACAGGGTCACGATGACGTCCAGGTAATTCAGATAATTTTTCAGGAGTCCCGCAGCATGGGAAGCGGCCCCTTCAATAATGGAAGTCTGGCTGGCTTTCATGTTCAGGTGTTCTACGCCCGCCAGAATGACAGAAGCCGGAATACCGCCATCTTTCTTGAGCAGTTCCTTTAACCCCTCCAGGTCTCCGGCCCGCAGGTACTCAGGAATATTTTTCGCCAGCATTTCCACATCAGACCGGTTAGCATGGTAGAACCGGAATCGTTCAATAAAAATAGCTACTACAATAATAGATGCAAGAATCAGCGGATACATCATAAACCCGCCGGCCCGGAACAAATGAAGGAAATCCATCAGAAAAGCCTCCTGAAAAATAAAATTTCTGAGATTCTTTATTAATCTCTAACCAATACATACTAAGATTATCATTTTTATAGTTTCCCGTCAAATCTAATATTTTGTTCATTATCTTGTAAGTAAATTGGCAGTCACCCCTGTGAATGGGGCTAAAGGTTGTGGGTGAACGTTGCATCACCCGTTCAGTGGGTCCGCCGCCTGTAACGGCCCATGCACCTCACGCCACCGCTTCCACGAGCGCAGCGATATGGAAGCCACAACCCGGTCGGACCAGCACAGCGCCGCCCGGCCTGCCACCTTTTACAAGCCATCTATACTAATGTGGCAAAACCGCATCCATCCTCCCCTTCAGGCACAAAAAAACTGCAGAGCCTCAGTTCCGCAGTTTTTTTATAATTCAATCAGTATCCGTTCACTTCACTGACCACCCGGAAGTTGTCCACATTGAAAGACTTGCAGATGGCATTGAAGAAAGGTCCATAGAGCATGGTACGGAACATTTCAGACCTGGTAATCAGGAGAAGCCGTCCTTCATCATAGATGATACGGTTCAGACCATTATTTACATATTTTTCGAAATCCTTGTCCGCCATTTCCTTCTGCAGCTTTTCCAAGGCTTCCCGTTCCGGTCCTTCCTGGTACTCCGGCCGTTCCATGATAGGAATGAAGCGAATCTCATAAATTTTGGAGGTATATCCTTTGGACTCTGCGGAATATCTCTTACCTTTTTCCATTTCTTCCATCAATAAACACCTGTCCTTTACAGTGAATTTTTACCGTATACTATTATATCATTTTACGAAGGGTCATGCAGGGAAAACCGGTGTCCTTCGGACAGGACTTATGATATCCGAGTCATAGCCATAGGGATGTATGGGGCTAAAGGTTATGGGTGAACGTCGCTCCACTCGTTCGCCGGGGGCATAAGGTTCAATTGTCACCTTCGGCGACAAAAACATGAGCCGCCATAGGCGGCGTTACAAAAGTTTTCCCCTTCCAATTAAGCGCAGCGTCCCACCCGGTTGGCAAGCGTTAGCGATGCCAACCCACAACCCGGTTTGGCAAGCGCAGCGTAGCCCAATCCACAACCCTTACGAACCTTACAATCCCCGGGACCACGAACTCGACTACATGCCACAGCCACCCTAAATAATCCCCCTCTCATGGAGGCTGACAAAGGTCCCATCCCCTATAATGACATGATCCAGAACCTGCATATCCAGAAGCCTGGCACCGGCGGCAAATGTTTTTGTTACTTCGATATCTTCCTTGGACGGTTCCGGATAACCGGACGGATGGTTATGTAAAAGAATCATGCCATAGGCCTTGAAGCGAATGCCCCACTTCATGGCTTCCTTGATATCCACCGGCGCTGCATTCAGATTTCCCTTCGAAATCTCCTGGTATCCAAGAAGCCGGTTCTTCACATTCAGATAGGACACCACGAAATGCTCCTGGTTTTCGTGGCGCAGTTTTTCCATGAAAAAAGCGGCCACCTTATCGGGAGCACTGAAACTCACCAACTTCCTCCTGCTGCACAAGAGGGAAAGCCGGCGTCCAAGTTCCACTGCTGCACAGATGGTCACCGCTTTGTCCGGTCCTATTCCTTTGATATCGATGAGATCCCGCCAGTTTAAATCTTCATAGCCATTAATGCCGGAACTTGATTCCAGCATATCCACCACTTCTTTTGCCAGTTCCATGACAGAATGTCCCTGCCTGCCAGTTCGAAGAAGGATAGCCACCAGATCTGTATTACTGGCCAGCTGGGGGGATATGGCAAATCGTTCTCTCGGCTTATCTTCGTGACGCATTTCCTTAATGAGCATAGTGTTCACCTCAAGGTTGGAATCAGGGAAGGAATGGAAAGGGTGTTAAGTTATAATTGTGGTGATATATTCATGCTGCAAGTATCGAAAAGTGACTGATGGGGAACGCCTGCGGCGAAGTGGCTCAGGGGGAACGCCTGCGGCATAGGGAGGGAAGGAAGCGGCGCACAAATCATAGAGCGCCGTAGAATATTTATTGGTGGTCTCTGCTACTGAATATATAATTTGTGCCGCCATATAATTTTGACGCGGCACATCTCCCCCACGGGCGAAGCCCGTTACCCCTCAGCCACTTCGCCGTCAGGCGTTACCCATCAGCCACCTCTTACAGAATGGCAAGAGACTAAACACCCCATTGGGCTCAAAACTTTTTATACAGCCAAAAAGCAATCAGGATACCGATGATACTGATAAGATTCGGCGCGAAACGGATGCCGAAGTGGAGCTGGAGGATGCCCAGATTCAGAGTGATATCCTTCAGGTCAAAAATTTCAAAGGTCCTGGTGAAATATGGCATGAGACCTACAAAATTGACTCCCTCCAGCAGCTGTCCCAGGATGCCGCCAATGAGGGCGCCGGCCGCCAGAAAAAGGAGTAAAGGGAGAAATCCCTTGGAAAAACGCATATAAAGACTCCTATAGATTTTACTTTTTAAAATTCACTGCCCAGGGCAATCTTTCCGCCTACCCGGTCAGCCAGGGCTTTCCCGGTTTCATCATTCGTACGATACTGGTAAATGACACGCCATACCGTATTTTTCTGGGTAAAGATATATTCCTGCACCGTAAGGTCAGTCTTACGTCCTTTCGAGGATTCGGTCAGTGTGAATATCAGTTCCGTTCCTTTGATATCACCGGAGGTAAAAGATTTCTTTTCGGATTTCAGGTTGGAAATGGCGGAATCCTTTTTCAGCACCTCTTCCGCTTCTGCCGCAAGCTTTGTCTCATTCACCTCATCGGAAACCCGGTTGCCGGTAACAATAATCTGCAGATGGGCATTATGGCCCTCCGCATTTACCTTCGACACATCCCGGGCCCCCAGGTCCACCTGTTTCCCATTGGAAACCAGCTCGAAGGGGGTTGAAATAGTAATGGTTTCATTATCACAGTGAATGCGATTCTTTCCAAAAGGGAACTGGTCATCCAGGCTATTGCCGCATCCCGCCAAAAGAAGAGTCCCAAGGAGGAGCCCAGCCGATAATGCAAGTTTCGTTTTTTTATAATTCATAGCTCAACACTTTCTTTGGAGTTTATTTTTCTCATTATACCATAAGAAGGATTGCTATGATAAAATAAAAAAAATTAAACGGTAATACAGGGAGAAATACAGAAAATGACAAATAAAATTGCAGGTATCGTTGCGGAATGGAATCCATTTCACCGGGGCCATGAGACAATGATTGAAGAGCTGAAGGAGAACAACCCGGATGTGGCCATTTTTAGTGTCATGAGCGGCTCCTTTGTTCAGCGGGGGGAACCGGCCCTTTTTGACCCCTGGACTAGGGCAAAGTGGGCCGCAGCGGCCGGCGCAGATGCGGTGTTTGAACTGCCGGTACTTGCGTCCCTCCAGAGTGCGGACCGCTTTGCCGAAGAAGGAGCCCGTCTTCTTTACTTTCTGGGCTGCGGAGCCATCTATTTCGGCACTGAATCCCTGGAGGCCGAAGAACTGGAAGAAGCAGCGTCCTACGGCCTCACGGAGGCATGGACCGACTCGCTTCACCAATTTTTGAAGGAAGGCCTTTCCTACGCCCAGGCTTCGGCAAAGGCTATGGAAATCCACTCTCCCCATCTGGCAAAGGAGCTCACGAAGCCCAATAACCTTCTTGGGTATCGCTATGCCACCGCCATTCTCGCCCGTCACTGGCCTCTGGCCATCCATGTGTACCACAGGGACATGGAAAACAATATTTCCGCCACCACCGCCAGAAAAGAGCTTCTGGAAAACGGATCCACTTCCCTGCTGCCAATGGAGGCTTCCGAAGAGGCAAAGGGGCTCATGGAGCAGGGAAACTTCACCGATTTCCATCGCTACGAGGAAGCCTGCCTCCTCGCCTCCCGCCTCATGGATGAAAAAGCGCTCTCTGCCACCGGCCTTTTTACAGAAGGCCTCGAACATAAATGGTTCCGGGAATCCCAGCGAATTTCCTATAAGGACATGGTAGACCATATCAAAAGTAAAAGATACCTCTACAGCCGGCTCAAACGAGTCGGTGCCCAGCTTCTCATCGGCGGTACCGGCCCCTCCCCCTTTATGGCCCATGAAATTCCATCCTATGCCAGGCTCCTCGCCCTCAGGAGAGAAAAAAGCCGCCTTTTGAATGATATTTCCATTCCTCTCATCACTTCCATGGCCAAAGCATTGCGGACCCTGCCCCCGGCCATCACTGCATCTCTCCTTCTGGACATCCGGGCCAGCGACATCCGCTCCTGGTGCCTCCACGGAGAGAAATACCGGCAGGCAAGACAGGAGTTCTACCGGTCGCCGGTCGTCCTCTAATGTTTGGCAGAATGTGGGATCAATTCTATGGATGGTTCGTAAAGGTTGTGGGTGAACATCGCTTCCGCTCGTTCACAAGGTGGTAGGTGCTTCGCACTGGGGCATAAGGTGGAATCGCCGCCTCTGGCGGTCCATGAACCTTACGCCCCTGCATCGCCAAGGCGCCCGCCTTGGCATGCAGCCACAACCCGGTTGGGCCAGCGCAGCGCCGCCCGACCTACAATCCTTATGAACCATTCAACCATTTGGAACTTTCCGCGTTCTCACCATCCATAATTTTTCCCTTTACTTTACCCCGCTAATCCTTTATCATTTATAGATATATAACATTACAAAATAGATTCGACTGCTGCGAATCTATCATGGGAGGAATCATTCATGGATTTGGAACACAATTGGCCCATAGCCCTGGCCTTTATACTCTACCTGGTGGTCATGATGAGCATCGGCATTTATTATTCCCGTCGGCAGAAGAACCTGTCGTCCTACATCTTAGGAGACCGGCAGCTGGGACCGTGGCTCACCTCCATGAGCGCCGAAGCGTCCGACATGAGCGGCTGGATGCTTATGGGCCTTCCGGGCTACGCTTACCTCCATGGACTTTCCGCTTTCTGGACCGGCATCGGCCTCATCATCGGCACCTGGGCCAACTGGGTTCTCGTTTCCCAGCGGCTCAGGAACTATACGGAAGTGGCCAATAACAGCCTTACCATTCCGGATTACCTGTCCAACCGGTTCGAAGATAAGAAAAATGGTCTCCGCCTCATCTGCGCTCTCTTCATTATTCTCTTCTTCATCATTTATACCTCCTCCGGCTTCGTGGCTGCAGGGAAACTGTTCAATACCATCTTTGGTATCCCCTACCTCCACGCCCTGCTTCTGGGGGCCTTCGTGGTGGTATTCTACACCTTCCTCGGCGGCTTCTCTGCTGTAGCTCTCACCGACTTCATCCAGGGCACCATGATGTTCTTCACCGTCATCTACGTCCCCGTGGCCGGCATGATTGCCCTTGGCGGTCCCGTACCGACCCTGGACATTCTGGCAGGGGAAGGGAAAGACTTCTTCTCCTTCTTCCCTGACTCCACCGGCACCGCAGCCCTCATTGCCATGATGGTTTCCTCCCTGGGTTGGGGTCTTGGCTACTTCGGACAGCCCCATATCCTCGTTAAGTTCATGGCCATCGGGGACCCGAAGGAGTTGAAAAAATCCACCCGTATCGCCATGACCTGGGTGCTCCTGTCCCTGTCATTTGCCATTGCCATCGGCATCGTAGGCAAGGCATACCTGACAACGCCCCTGGAAAACGCTAATGCAGAACGGGTATTCATCCTCATGGCCCAGCAGCTGTCGGCCCCCTTCATTACCGGCATCATCTGGTCCGCCATCCTGGCAGCCATCATGAGTACCTCCTCCTCCCAGCTCCTCGTTACTTCCTCCGCCGTATCCCGTGACCTGTTCCAGGCATTCATCAAGAAAGACGCCTCCCAGAAGACCCTGATCCGGGTTTCCCGGCTTTCGGTTCTCCTTGTATCGGCGGTGGCTGTGTATCTTGGCAGCGACCCGAACAGCTACATCTTTTCCATCGTCTCCTACGCCTGGGCCGGCTTCGGAGCCTGCTTCGGCGCCACGGTGCTTCTCTCCCTCTACTGGAGCCGCATGACCCTGAAAGGCGCCTATGCCGGCGTCCTCGTAGGCGGCCTCACCGTACTCATCTGGAAACAGTTCGAATGGTTCGGCCTCTATGAACTGGTTCCTGGCTTCTTCTTCTCCGTCATCGCCATCGTAGTGGTGAGCCTCCTGGATAAAGAACCTTCTGAGACAATCAAAGAAACCTTTAAAAAGGCACTGGAACTGTCGAAATAAAACATATAGAAAGAGCTGGGATAAAAAAATCCCGGCTCTTTTTCACTGCCTATTCATAATCGGCCACTATGAATTTTTGTATCCCCCGCACTTCCTTAACCACCCAGCCGAAGATATATCTAACGTTCCTGCGGGGATAGCCTCGGAGCTTCTGTAAGCGGTAAGCTGATAACAGTAAGCCACCAATCTGCCACTATCCACCTCAATCAGAAAGGCATATTATTAAATTTACATGAAGATTTCAATTTCAAGGTGTGATTCAGGGGGTTCCCGCAATTTTGGGAGGGGCAAATCAGGAGCCTTCTCAAGAGCAGGAAAATTTCTCAAAAGTAGTGTCCCTTTTCCCAAATCCCAGGTAAGGAAAGAGGCCGGAAATGGAAATCTTTTGTTCGCGCAAGGGATACTCCTTCCCCGCTCCGCTCCCGTCCGGACGGAAGCGGGAAGCAGGATCCTGCACAGCAGTAACGAGCATCATAAATACGAAAGTACAGAATATTGCCAATACTATCTCTACACGGAACGGCAGGCTTTGACAATCACTCTTGGGGAGCGCTCCTTCGTGAAGAAGGTGCCTGCTACAGTGGCATTCTTACATTTTGTGGACAGAGTCATCAGGATTCCAACTGCGACGGAGCCGCTATTAGTCAGCCTCTTTCCCCTCAGCCACCTCAGTCACCCCGACGTAGGCTGACCCTCTCCCATCTATCTTCTATCATCTCCGCAGCAAAGCTGCTGCCCCTCTCGATTTCGGCCTCAATTTCGATCTGTCCGCCATCCGCAAGTGACGAAATGGCGCAAAACAAAAACACCACAATAAGACCCGGTGTCCGTAAGATGCAGGAATTTGTCCAGTGAATCAGGCGCCGGCGTAAGGATGGAAACCGAAGTTTCCCCAAAAGCCGAACTAGTCGTCAAAGAGGCAAAAGCATGAGCTATCAGAAAGTCCTTGGGTCTTATGGTGTTGTGAATCATTTTCCGTTATCCGGATTGCGTAACATAGTATGCAGATCGAGGTCGAGGTCGAGATCGAGGAGATTCGCGGCGGAGCCGCTATTGATCTCGGTCTCGATCTCGCCACTCGGTCTCATACTCCCTTTCGGCCGAATGGGCGAGGGACGGTTCAGGCGGTACCCTATGTCCGTTGGATTCTCAGAGTTCTTTCCATAGCGCGCACTCAGGAAAACGGGGAATCCAATTTTCATACCTCGGACCTTTTTCATCCCTCTACTATATACATAACGGAAGAGCGCCGGATGTATAAATCATTTCATAGATTTAATGAAAAATTAACATGCGGCGTTTACTGGCCTTTCGGACAGGCATGGGAGGGACCCAAGTCGATGTCCATGGAGATTTCCTTCATCAATTCTTCCCGCAGCCGGCACTGGGAAAATCAGAAGGAGAATCGTAAGCGCAAAATAAAATGATGGATTTTATCTATCCATTGGAAATGAGATAAT
>ERZ791746.1278-NODE-1278-length-17386-cov-2.575731_pt1 | contig 17386 bp, 10 predicted proteins | sample MGYA00510038_ERZ791746 | MGnify/ENA primary metagenome ERZ791746 (study PRJEB30046, sample SAMN00792018) | human gut metagenome | study: EMG produced TPA metagenomics assembly of the A metagenome-wide association study of gut microbiota in type 2...
ATGAATAATTATTTTCAATATTTTCTTCCGCAAAAGCTGTAATCCATCGACGTAATGCCTTATCTTCGGCAATTTTCTCGATCAGGCGATCTATCGCATTGTCTAACAGAGAATCGGTCTGAAGTTCGAGAGCAAAATTCGCATCGATATCCAACTCTTTGAGAAATGCCCGGATAATGCGTTGAAAGAATTTGTCTATGGTGAGTATATTAAAGTGGCTGTAGTCGTGCAGAATTTTTGTCCGAGCTTCTGCAGCACGCTGACGAATCAGCTCCGGAGTGTAATGCAACCGTTTCTCGAGCATGGGTACATACTCGTTCGGGCAACCTTGAGCCAGTTCATTCAGTTTGCTGACAATACGTTGCTTCATCTCCTCTGTCGCCTTATTGGTAAAGGTCACGGCCAGAATGTTGCGATAAAGTCCCGGTGTTTCGATAACTCGAGCGATATATTCGTATGTAAGTTGGAAGGTTTTACCTGATCCTGCAGAAGCTTTGACGATATGGATGCTGCCCATTTGAATATAGTGCTGAATGATTAGTCCGAAGTTCGGATTGCACTCTAAAGTTACGGGAAAGATTGTGAATTCCCACGCAAAAGTTTATATTTGTGTAAAGCAAAATTTAAAATTCAGGTTATGAAAAAAATCGCATTGCTGTTTTTGGCGATGACCATTTCGTGGGTTGCATCAGCACAGCAGTCTATTGTCAGCAAACGTTTGGATCCGTTTACTACCGTGGATCTGTCGGGAAATTTGCATGTGGAGTTGATTCGTGCTGATTCAGCTTATTTAACGGTTAAGCTGCATGGTACAAACAGCAATCGTCTTGTGTGGGGTGTAAAGGATGGTGCGCTCAAAATCCAGTTACGTCCCGGTGGAGATAAAGATGCCAATGGTGAGGTCAAAATCTACTATACGTCGTTGTCCCAGATTAAGATTTCTGAAGCGAGTGTTTCCATTCAGGGAACATTGACTCAGGGAATGATCGACGTGAATATGGATGCAGGTGCGATCTTTAGTGCAGACCTGAATGTGAAGGATATCTGTTTGAAAATCGGAGGGAATTCTGTAGCCAATTTGACAGGATCGGCAAAATATAGTACCCTGCTAGCGTCAGCAAAATCCAAAGTGAACGCGCGCCAAATGGTTTGTCAGGATGTACGGGTGGAGGCTGTATCCAGTGCAGAGGCCTACGTGCAGGTTGTCGAACGTATTCAAGTGGTAGCTAATACAGGTGGTGCAGTGTATTATCAAGGCGAACCCGAAATTTATCGTAGTGCGACCAAGATGATGGGAACCGTAAACAATATCGGTAAATAGGTTTGCGGTTTTCTCTCCTTTTTATAATGTAATATAATCAACTCCTTTACACGAGGTGCAACTTCATACAAAGACGAATCGTTAGCAATTTGTAACGGATGTGTTGCATCCGAGAGGAACTTCCGAGAGAGCATTATGCGTAGCTTTATCGATGAGGTGGTTGCCTCTTTGTATGAGCGTTACGGGGATGATATCTCCTCGTTGACTTTGTTATTTCCCAGCCGCCGTGCCCAGCTTTTTTTTACCGATTCTCTCTCTAAAATTACTCAGAGACCGGTATGGCAACCTCGTTTTGTGGAGATTAACGGTCTGATGCAACAGATCGCGGGTATCCATTGCGGTGATCGTATCAAGTTGGTCACCGAATTGTACAAAGTGTACAGTCGGTATCACCACGAAACCTTTGACCAATTCTATTTTTGGGGCGATATGCTCCTGTCAGATTTCGATCAGATTGATAAGTATCTGATCAACGCTGATATGCTTTTTGCTAATATCAGTGATTTGCGGGAATTGGAAGATTATCGCTCCTATTTGACGCCTGAGCAGATTGCCATTATTACCCGTTTTTGGCAGAGCTTTGGAAAAGAAGGGGACTTTTCGAAGGAGAAGGAGCAGTTCATATCGATTTGGCGAACGCTCCGAACGATCTATCAGGAGTATAGACAAAATCTTTTTAATCAAGGGCTTGCTTATGAGGGGATGGTGCATCGATTGGCTGCAGAACGAATCATGGCTAATAATTTGCCTGAGCAATTTCCTGCGCCAGACAGTCGCTATGTGATTGTCGGATTCAATGCGTTATCGGCTTGTGAAAAGAGATTGTTCTCCTGGCTGAAAAATAGTGGCCGAGCAGAGTTTTGGTGGGACTGGGACGAATATTATGTGAATAATCCCGACCATGAAGCGGGGCTTTTCCTTCGCTCAGACATACGGGAATATCCTGTTGTTTACGATATGGGAACACATTCCCATTTTGTTCAATCCAAAGAGATCGTTGCAGTATCTTCTCCGTCAGACAGCCTGCAATGCAAATATGTGCATGAATTTTTATCGGATCTGACAAGGAGGGGGATCAAACTTGACAAAAGGACCGCCATCGTATTGACAGATGAAAGTTTGCTGCTTCCGGTTTTGTATTCGTTACCTGATTTTGATGGACTCAAATTTAACGTAACGATGGGGTATCCGATGCGACAGACAACGGCCTATTCGTTTGTTGAAAGGTTATTGGAGTTGCAACGCCGTAAACGGATCCGTAAACGGGATGGAATGTTGCAGTTCTACCATAGTGATGTAGAGGGAATTCTTACTCATCCATACGTTCTGGAGCAGGATTCGGTTCGTGCCGGAGAGATTGTGGCGGACATTCAGAAACGTCAACGTGTATATGTGGATGTTGAACAGTTGTCGATTCCTGGTGCAGCAAGTTTGATTTTTACGGCTGTGGATAATTGGCAAAGTCTGTCGGAATATCTGCAACGGATTTTAGCCGAAATAGGTAGTCGTAGTGATGTGGCAGAGGGAGCGTTGAGACGGGAGATGTTTTCAACGATTATCGATACTTTGTGTCAGATTACGAACTCTTTGCAAGATAGTGGCGTAGAGATTACCATTCCTATTTTTGCCTCTTTGTTACGAAAAATTTTACAAGGCATTCGTATCCCTTATAGTGGTGAACCGCTCAATGGCGTTCAAATTATGGGAATTCTCGAGACACGAAACCTCGATTTTGATCATGTGTTGATCCTTTCAGCCAATGATGATACATTCCCGGGAAATTTGGCGATTACGTCTTCGTTTATACCACACAATCTTCGTTTGGCGTACGGATTGCCAACACCAATGCATCATGAAGGGGTGTATGCCTACTATTTTTATCGATTGTTGCAACGAGCATCAATTGTGCACATTGCATACTGTTCATTGAGTGATGAGCGTCATACAGGTGAGCCGAGTCGATATATCTATCAGCTGGATTATGAATCGAGTCATGAGGTTGTACGCAAAACACTCTCTTTGAGTGTAAACCTTGTACAGAATCAACCGATCGAAATCCCGAAAACAGGAACTATTGCAGAACGATTACGAGCCTTTTTAGATGATGGAGGAAAGGCTTTTTCGCCGACATCCTTCTATTCATATTTGGATTGTCCACTCAAATTTTGCCTGCAAAGATTGGAGCGTCTCTCTCCTGAAAAGGAGGTTGTTGAAGAGATCGATCTGCCGATGTTCGGTACAATTTTGCATAAAGCCATCGAGCTATTATACAAGCCATTGATTGGAAATCCTGATCCAGTTCCATCTATTCGAAAACTGATCGGATCGCAGCAGGTAATCGATGCGGTGACTCATGCTGTCAACAGTGAATATTTGCATGATTTGTCTCACAAGGCCAAAGAGTATGACGGTAATGTAATGTTGGTACATGGAATTGTGGCCTATTATATTAATCGTTGCATTTTGGCTTACGATGTTGAACATCCCGGCTTCGTGATCGAAGAGTTGGAAAAGCCTGTTTCAGCACCGGTGACCTTTATGCTCAATGAAGAGTCTCACTCGGTGCTATTTAAAGGAGTAGCAGACCGTTTGGATCGATTGTCAAATGGTCAAGTCCGAGTTGTAGATTATAAGACAGGGGCCCCCAAGCAGGTCTTTAGTGATGTGGATGCTCTGTTTGCAACGGATGCGAAAACTCGCAATGCGCCCGTGTTGCAGACGATGCTCTATTCGATGATGGTGCATCACACTACAGGTATGGATGTGCAGCCGACGTTGTATGTAGTGCGTCAGATGAATAGTGCGGAATATTCTCCTCTTTTGGTTCATCAAGGGCTTCCTGTGCAGTCGTTTTTGCCGTATGCAGATACTTTGCAGGAAAACTTACAAAAAACGTTGGCTGAATTATTCGATTTTTCGATTCCTTTTAAACAGTGTACCAGTCCTGAACCATGTACATATTGTGATTTTAAGGAGCTATGTCGTAGGTGAGTTGTGTACGATTCTTTGTTATACAATTTTAAGGAATAAGTAATTAGAGCTATTTTATTGTGATTTCCAGGTAAAGATATAATGTAGTTATAGCGATGTCAGTAAACAATAAACGGAGCCTACATATAGGCTCCGTTTATTGTTTTAGCAACAGGTGCTTTATTAGTTGATTGTCATCATTTCGCGATATTTGGGCAGTGGCCACAACTCGTCGTCAACAATCAGTTCCAACTTGTCGATTGCTTGACGGATTACCAACATAATCGGACGAACCTCATTCCAATAACCATTTGCACGTTCCTCAATGTCCTCTGTGTGGTTGTACTTCTTACGCGCATTGATCATTTGGCGATTGTTCTCACGGATGGACTTGACATACTTGGCAATCTTGGTGATTGCAAGAATCTCCTCAGAAGCTAATTCCTGGTATTCTTCCGGCATAATGTCTTTCAAGCCGCGTACATTTTGAATCAGCACATTCTGGTATTTGATTGCAGTCGGTACGATATGGTTGGCTGCCATATCGGCCAGTACTCGTGATTCAATCTGGATCTTCTTGACCAAAATCTCCAAATTAATCTCATAACGAGCGTGAATCTCCGATTCGCTGTAAACCCCATGTTTGAGCAAGAGGTTTTTGTATTCTGGACGGTTAAACAGCTTAAAGGCTTCAGGAATGCTGCTGATTCCCTCCAAACCGCGCCGAGCGGCTTCATCCAACCATTCTTGGCTGTATCCATTCCCTTCGAAACGGATTTTTTTCGAAGCAATGATGTATTTGCGGATTACCTGCAGGATCGCTTCATCCTTCTTGATGCCTTTGTCGATCAGTTTGTCCACCTCTTTTTTGAACTGGATCAACTCTTCAGCCATCGCTGTATTGATCACAGTCAGAGGTGCTGCACAGGTATATGATGAACCCGTTGCGCGGAATTCAAAGCGGTTACCGGTAAAGGCAAATGGCGAAGTGCGGTTTCGATCGGTATTATCCAACAAGATGTCAGGAATCTTACCGATGTCGAGTTTGATATCGGTTTTTTCATCTGGAGTCATCTTCTTATCGCTCACGCGTTCCTCCAAAGAATCGAGCATGGCCGACAGGGTAGAGCCTGTAAATACCGACATGACAGCTGGAGGTGCTTCGTGTGCTCCCAAACGGTGCAAGTTCGACTGAGTGGCAATCGAAGCCATAAATAGTGAACCATAGTCGTTAGCAGCCTTGATGGCGCAAACAAAGAAGGTGAGGAACTGGATGTTGTTTTTCGGAGTTTTGCCCGGAGCCAACAAATTGACTCCCGTATTGGTCATCATGGACCAGTTGCAGTGTTTTCCTGAACCGTTGACCCCTGCAAACGGTTTTTCGTGGAAAAGAACGCGCAATTTATGTTTGAGAGCAATCTTGCGCATCACGGTCATCAGCAATGTGTTGTGATCGACAGCGATGTTGGCCTCTTCAAACATCGGTGCACATTCGAATTGGTTGGGGGCTACTTCGTTGTGGCGAGTCTTGATGGGAATTCCCAAACGATATGCCTGCTCTTCAAACTCTTTCATGAATTCGAGGACACGACCAGGGATCGCACCAAAATAGTGGTCATCGAGCTGTTGGTCTTTGGCTGCAATGTGTCCCATCAGGGTACGGCCGGTCTGCATCAGGTCAGGGCGGGCAAGGAACAAAGCCTCATCCACGAGAAAATACTCCTGCTCCCATCCCAACGTGACATTGACCTTCTTGACATCCTTATCGAAATATTGGCAGACATCTTCTGCGGCTTTCCCTACGGCTTGCAGGGATTTGAGCAAAGGTGTCTTGAAGTCAAGAGCTTCACCGGTATATGCAATAAAAATACTCGGAATACAGAGTGTTTTGTCTAAGATAAATGCAGGAGATGAAGGGTCCCAAGCCGAATAACCGCGAGCTTCGAACGTATTGCGCAATCCACCGTTGGGGAAGCTGGAAGCATCGGGTTCCTGTTGGACGAGCAGTTCTCCTTTGAATGTTTCGAATGAACCACCGCCTTGCATAGGTTCAAAAAATGCATCGTGTTTTTCGGCTGTTGAATCGTTTAGGGGTTGGAACCAGTGCGAATAGTGGGTAGCTCCACGTTCCAAAGCCCAATTCATCATGCCTTGAGCGATCTGGTTGGCAAATTTGCGATCAATACGACGGCCTTCGTCAATCGCGTTGCACAGACTTTCGTAAGCATCTTTTGCAATGTATTGCCGCATCGTCTCACGATCGAATACATCGGCTCCGAAATAACTCGATATTTGTTTATCCGACAATTTGGTCTCGATTAACTCCCGACGGGATATTTCATCCAATGCGTTGAAGCGTAAAATTGCCATAATTTCGTTTTGGATTAAAGTTTATATAGGGGCAAATGTAGGAAAATAGCTTTGAAAAGACAAAAAGCCCTATGGAAAATAGGGGTATAAAGGAGAATGTGTAATCTTTTTGTGAAAATTAGTCGAAAGATTGCATGCCACTCATTGCGATGCGGATAATTTTCCGATAGTCCTTGTAATCCAGTTCCATAAAGAAGTAGTGAACAGGATCGACTCGCATTCCGTTGTGGATAATCTCATAGTGCAGGTGTGGAGCTAAAGAAAGCCCTGTATTTCCAGATTGGGCAATGATATCTCCACGGCGTACTTTTTGGCCTGCTTTGACATAAATTTTACCCAAGTGACTGTATGAGGTTTGGTAACCGTTACCGTGGTTAATAATAACGGTATTTCCCGAAGAGGCCCGTTGGGTAATGACACGACTAACCTGGCCATCGGCTGTGGCGAATACGCGTGATCCTTCGCCAACCGTATAATCGACACCTTGGTGTGCGGTTAACGTTTTATAAAAAGGGTGAATACGCATGCCATACGAAGCGGTTAGGAGGGTTAAATCCTTGTTGATAACAGGTTGGATGGCCGGAATGTTATTTAACTTTCCCTGCAGTGAATCGACATGTTGCTCCATCTCTGCGATGAGATACAGTTGTTCTCCTGTGCTTTTTTCAAGAGCATTAAGTTTCGAGAAGAAAAGATCCCCCAGCTCGCGGTTGGTTTTTGATAGCAGGGCGTCGTGCTCGGCCAGCTCTTTCTCTTCATAATCACTATCGAAATTGTAGGGATCAGCCTCGAACAGTGTACGGAAAACATGACGATCACGTTCAACTACATTATCCAGTATTTTCTGTATGGTGTCGTAGCGTGCGTTCAACTCTTTATATTCGTTTTTCAACAATCGTGTCGATGATTTCATGTTGTACTCGACAGGCGTGTCAAAAAAGAATGAGAATGCAATATAATAGAGTATAGCCATACCGATCCATGCAAAAACATGGATCACAGCTCTCCAGAATTTTTTTCGGAAAGTGAGTTTCTGTTCGTGCCAGTGTGGTACGAGCTCTTTGAAGCGGATGTGTTGTTTCGACTGTTCCATGTGATTTATTCCGTTTCAAAAGTGGTGGCCTGTGCTGATTCGACAATCTTGATGAACTCCTCTTCGCTCATGTCACGACTGAAGTAGTTGAGCGGGTCAACGTGCATCCCCCGATAAATTACTTCGTAATGCAGGTGTGGCCCTGTCGAGCGTCCCGTGTTGCCCAATTCTCCAATGAGTTCACCTCGGCGGACATACTGTCCGGGAGTGACCAAAATTTTATTCAAATGGGCGTATCGAGTTTTGTATCCGAAACCGTGGTTGATCAAGATCTGTTTTCCGTAACCTCGTGAACCTTCATTATCATAAGCCACACGGCCGTTACCTGTAGCATAAACGGGGTCGCCGATGTGGCCGCCAAGATCGATCCCCTGGTGACCAGTAATTCTTCCTGTGATCGGATGACGACGGGACCCGAAAGCTCCGATGTTGCCTCGTAAGTTCCGTTTATTGATGGGCCAGATGGCCGGAATAGCCTCTGCCATCAACTCTTTATTTTTGCTCAGGTCTTCCAATTCATCGAGAGATTTTGACTCTAAATAGAGCAAGCGGGTCATGGCATCCAACTCTTTCCACGTGGTGAGCATCAGAGGTGTATAGAGATCGTTTTGCAAATGGTGATATTTGCTGTCAGGATATGGGGTGAAAACTCCTTGGATGTTGGTTGTGTCGCTACCGAAAAGAGGACGGTACACGTTGTTATCCCGATGTCTGATCTCTTCAAGACGTGTGGTAGCCGCCTGGAGTTTATCGTTGAGTATATTATATTTGATCAGCAGTTCGTTGTTGTCTCTGCTGATACGATACATTTTGGGAGTGTAAAAAAAGAAAGAAAAAAGTAGATTGACGATTGAAGCCAAAATAAAACCGATCAGGATCTTGCGCAACAGCCGATAGAATTTGATCCGGAACGGTATGGTCATTACCTCGTAAGTGAGGGTCTGAGGGTTAAATTTATATCGATTTTTGGCCATCAAATCATTTTCTGTGCACTCTGCACAACAAAATTAGACGATTTTATGTAATTTTACAACCTCTTTTTGAACGCATAATATTAACGCTGCAAAACAGCCGGATAGTATATCTGTTATGGACTCGAATCAAATCAGAACGACATTTCTCGAATTTTTCAAGAACAAAGGGCATCTGATTGTGCCTTCTGCTCCGATGGTGGTTAAGAATGACCCCACTTTGATGTTTACCAATGCGGGCATGAACCAGTTTAAGGATATTTTTCTGGGGAACTCGCCGATCAAACACAATCGGGTTTCCGATTCGCAGAAATGTTTGCGCGTTTCGGGCAAGCACAATGACCTTGAGGAGGTAGGACATGATACCTACCATCACACCATGTTTGAAATGTTAGGCAACTGGTCTTTCGGAGATTATTTTAAGAAAGAGGCTATTGCCTGGGCTTGGGAGTTGCTGGTCGATGTATATGGACTGCCCAAAGATCGCCTCTATGCTACCGTATTTGAGGGTAGCCCTGAAGAGGGAATCGACCGTGACAGCGAGGCCTATAATTATTGGAAACAATTTTTGCCCGAAGATCATATTCTGTTGGGTAACAAGCATGATAACTTCTGGGAGATGGGTGATACCGGTCCCTGCGGCCCCTGCAGCGAGATTCATTATGACTTGCGAAACGAAGAGGAGCGTGCCAAACTTCCCGGCCGCGAATTGGTCAATGCCGGCCATCCGCAGGTGATCGAGATCTGGAACCTGGTCTTCATGCAGTTCAACCGCAAAGCCAATGGACAGCTCGAACCGCTGCCTTCGCATCATGTCGATACCGGTATGGGCTTTGAACGTTTGTGCATGGTGTTGCAGGGTAAACAGAGCAATTACGATACGGATGTGTTCCAGCCTACTATTCAGCGTTTGGCTGCGATGGCAGGTAAACAGTATGGTGTAGATCCCAAAGCTGATGTGGCTATGCGTGTGATTGCAGACCACTTGAGAGCTATTGCCTTCTCGATTGCGGACGGTCAGCTGCCTTCCAATGTGAAAGCGGGTTATGTTATCCGCCGTATTTTGCGTCGTGCAGTGCGTTACGGATATACCTATTTGGGATTCAACGAGCCGTTCATGTGCAAATTGGTGGATGGCTTAATACAGCAGATGGGAAATCAGTTCCCCGAGCTGAAAGCCCAGCAAGAGTTGATCACCAAAGTGATCGCAGAGGAGGAAAGTGCTTTCTTGCGTACCTTGGCGACCGGAATCAACCTGATGGATGGCGTGATTGCCAAAGCAAAAGCGGACAACAAGGATACGATTAGCGGTAGCGATGCGTTCTTATTGTATGATACCTATGGATTCCCGATCGATTTGATCGAGCTGATTGCACATGAAAACGGCATGAAGGTTGATTTGGAAGCATACGGCAAAGAGTTGCAAAAGCAGAAAGAGCGTTCACGTAATGCAGCAGCTGTTGATACGGATGATTGGGTGGAACTCTTCCCGATCGCCGAGAGCAAGTTTGTAGGTTATGATACGTTGGAAGCCGATGTGCGTATTTCACGTTATCGTCGGGTGAAGACGAAAAACAAGACCTATTATCAACTGGTGTTCGATCAGACTCCGTTCTACGGTAACTCTGGTGGACAGGTAGGTGACAAAGGTGTAATCACCGCAAATGGTGAGACGATTCGCATCACGGACACTCAAAAAGAGAATAACCTGACGGTTCATTTAGTGGATCAGTTGCCTCAGGATGTTACGGCTACTTTCCATGCGGTTGTTGATCAGGAGTTGCGTGCTGGCAGTGCCAATAATCATACGGCAACTCACCTGTTGCACAAAGCGTTGCGTAAGGTATTGGGTACACATGTTGAGCAGAAAGGTTCGTTGGTAACACCGGAGTATTTGCGTTTTGACTTTTCGCACTTCCAGAAGGTGACCGATGAGCAGATCCGCGAAGTGGAGCGTTTGGTCAATCGGGATATTCGGGCCAATTATTCGCTTGAGGAGCGTCGCGATTGCCCGATTGATGAAGCTCGTACCCTCGGAGCCATGATGTTGTTCGGTGAAAAATATGGTGATCGTGTCCGTGTCGTCAAATATGGCGATTCGGTAGAGTTGTGTGGTGGTACTCACGTTTCTGCGACCGGAAACATCGGATTCTTCAAAATCTTGGGTGAAAGCGCTATTTCGGCTGGTGTTCGTCGTATTGAGGCGGTTACGGGGGCTCCTGCTGAAGAGTTTGTCTATCACTTGGAAGATTTGCTCAAATCGGTTCAGAGCGCTCTGAATAATCCTTCGGTAGAACAGGCGGTTAAACGTCTTTTGGATGAGAATGCAGAGATGAGCCGTCAGATCGAAGAGACAAAACAGGAACGTATTGCCACTTTGAGAGAGACGCTTGCCAAAACATGTGTCGAGGAGGATGGTATGATGCTGATTGCTCGCCAGATTCCTGCTACGGCAGATGTTATTAAGAATGTAGCGTTTGGTATCAAACCGCAATTCCCGAATTTGGTTATGGTGGCCGGTTCAACAGTAGGAGGTAAGGTGACTTTGACCATTATGTTGGGTGATGATATCGTAGCCAAAGGTGTAAATGCTGCTCAGGTAGTTCGCGAAGCCGCTAAAGAGATCAACGGTGGTGGTGGTGGCCAACCCTTCTTTGCAACAGCCGGCGGTAAAAAGGAGGATGGAATCGAAGCAGCTATTTTGCGAGCTGTCGAGTTGATTCGTGCTCAATTGGCCGGTAAATAACGTTTGAGCGAGATATAGGATAGAAATAAGAAAAACATTGTTAAAGCATTTGTTGTTATGGCAAACAAAGTATTGCTGATGATTTTGGATGGCTGGGGCAAAGGTGACCACGGCCATGATGATGTAGTGTATTGCGCTCATCCCGAGTATATCATGGGATTGGAGCAGAAATATCCCCATGCAGAGTTGCGTACGGACGGCGAGAATGTCGGTCTGCCCAACGGTCAGATGGGTAACTCAGAGGTAGGACACCTCAATATTGGTGCAGGTCGTGTCGTTTATCAGGATTTGGTAAAGATCAACATCGCTTGCCGTGATAATTCGATTCTGAAAAATCCGGAGATTGTCAAAGCCTTTACTTATGCCAAGGAGAGTGGCAAACAGGTCCATTTTATGGGCTTGTTGTCAGATGGTGGTGTTCACAGTTCGTTGGATCATGTCCTCAAACTTTGTGATATCTCTAAAGAGTATGGTGTAAGTGACCGCACTTTTGTTCACTGCTTTATGGATGGTCGTGATACCGATCCCCGCAGTGGTAAAGGGTTTGTTGAAACTCTTGAAAACCACTTGAAAGTCTCTGGCGGTAAGATCGCTTCAATCGTTGGCCGTTATTATGCAATGGACCGTGATAAACGTTGGGAGCGAGTTAAGGAGGCATATGACCTGTTGGTTAATGGCGTCGGTGAAACGGCTTCGGATCCGGTAGCTGCCGTACAAAAATCATATGACGAAGGAGTTACCGATGAGTTTATTAAACCGATCGCTTGTGTAGGTGCTGACGGCAAACCTCAGGGATTGATTCAGCCGGATGATCTGGTTATCTTCTTCAATTTCCGTAATGACCGTGCCAAAGAGTTGACCATTGTATTGACTCAGGAGGATATGGCTGATTTCGGTATGCACAAGATGCCGTTGTATTACTGCTGCATGACTCCGTACGATGCAAAATTCCAGGGCTTGCATATCCTCTTCGACAAAGAGAATGTGAACAATACGATTGGAGAGTATGTTGCTTCGCAAGGTCTCAAACAGTTGCGTATTGCTGAGACTGAAAAATATGCTCACGTAACCTTCTTCTTGAATGGTGGTCGTGAGGATAAGTTCACCAATGAGGAGCGTATTCTGATTCCATCGCCGAAGGTTGCAACATACGATCTGAAGCCGGAGATGAGTGCTTATGAGGTCAAAGATGCCTTGGTTGCGGAATTGAATAAAGGTAAATTCGACTTCATCTGTTTGAACTTCGCAAACGGTGATATGGTTGGACATACCGGAGTGTATGAGGCCATTGTGAAAGCAGTGAAGGCGGTTGACGCTTGCGTTCGCGAGGTTGTCGAAGCTGCTAAAGCCAATGGTTATGAGGTGGTCTTGATTGCCGATCACGGTAATGCTGACCATGCAGAGAATGCTGATGGTACTCCGAATACAGCACACTCTTTGAATCCGGTACCTATTGTCGTGGTTTCAGATCGCGTCAAGAGCGTTCAGAATGGGGTGTTGGCAGATGTAGCTCCTACTGTTTTGAAACTGATGGGACTTGACCAGCCTGCTGAGATGACTGGTAAGGTGCTTGTAGATATGAAATAAAGATTCAGCCTTTTTATTTGACGGCGCGAACTGATTGGGTTCGCGCCGTTTTTTTATTGAACAGTAGTTAATGGATACTTAAATGATAAATAGGTATTTAATTGAATAATAGCGGGATAGATCGTTGTTTGATTAATCCTTATGTGGTAGAACGATAGTATAGCAACGGTTTGATCCTACCCTGTGTGGGAGCATCTTAAGTAGATTATGTTCTTCTTGGGATTGGTTTTCTGTAAAGTAAGTGGATGGTCGTTGGGTTGCGAGCGATAGCTTGAAATGGATTCTCTACGCCAAAACAGGATAAACTCGAGAAAAAGAAATGGAAAGGTGAAGGAAGATGAATCCTATAACGATACCCATTAGCGACAATATATGCCACGGATATGCAATCAACGATAAACGGTGTATCTAAATGGACGGGTGTTACATTTCGCCAATTAATCCGCGTATCACTATGGAAGCACAATAACATCCGAATAGGGCTGGCATGTAGGAAATTGTACCGACATTCGATTTTTTGTTGGTCTCTTTACATAAAATCATGGAGCCTTCACGAACTGGCTCGGGCGAAAAGACTACTTGAAAACCGCTCCGAATTCCCAATTTGTGCAACCTTTTGCGGAGCATGTGTGCTAACGGACAGTGGTGAGATTTGGAAATGTCTTTGATTTCCAATAGGGTTGGGTCGGTTTTAGCTCCGGCACCCATGGAACTGACTAACGGAATGTCACGATCCAACGCTCCTTTTATAAGGTTGACCTTGGGTGCCAGTGTGTCAATCGCATCGACAATATAATCGAAATGGCTGCGATCCAGCAGCGCATCGGTCATGTCATCTTTGATAAATTCCTGCAATACATCCAACTCTATGCCGGGATTAATATCGCGTAACCGCTCTGCCAAAATGTTTGCTTTGGGAGTTCCGATAGTGCTGTGCAGGGCGATTAGTTGTCGATTGATGTTGGACGTTGAGACACAATCGGCATCCACGATTGTTAATTTGCCTACACCACTTCGAGTCAACATCTCAGCTGCATAGGCGCCTACACCACCTAACCCTACCACTAATACATGGGCTTGCTGAATCATGGCGAGTTTTTCTGTGCCGAGTAGCAGTTCTGTTCGTTCGAGCCAGTTGTTGTTCATAATTGGAGTATTGGGTATATTAAATGGTAATAAGGTCTGATCCAAAAATATGTTGGAAATTGGTTGATGTGGCTTGTTGAAGCAATGGGATGGAGTGTCCAGTTATCTCTGATGCTCCAATGTACATATCTTTTATTGTTTGTTGGCTGTCATCGGTTTCAAAAAAAAGTCGGTCGAGCGGTACAGTTTGCAAGGTTTGTCGGGTTTTGGGTGAGTCCCAAGTACGAGGCCCGAATGAGAGGTAACAACCCGACTGTAAAAGTCTGCTGGCCAACTCTGGTGAGCCAATAAAGCCGTGAACAATGGAGATGGTGTGTGGAACTCTTTTTAGGATCGAGATCAACTCATTGTAGGCTTTAACACAATGGATGATAATCGGTAGGGCATGTTCTAATGCCGTTTGCAGTTGCCATTCGAACCAAAACAGTTGTCGTTGTTTTTGTTTGGGTGATTTTGCGGTGGCATAGTCCAATCCGATTTCGCCAATAGCTATACATGACGAGGTCATGGCACGACACAATGCGTCTTGATAGTGACTATCCTCTGCCGGCGGAATCTTTTCAGCATCCCAGGGGTGAATCCCAATAGCATATACTTGGTTGGCTGAAGGCGTTGTTCCGGGAATTCGGTAAGAATTCAAGGCTCCAGGAACCCCCAATCGATTGTGGGTGTGTATGTCGATATATGGAGTGGACAACGAAGCCATGTGGGTGCGCCTATAACCAGATTTAGATGACAAAGAGTAGAACAAAGGTAACAAATTGGCGGTAAATGTTGGTTGAGCAACTGGATTATATAAAGTTGATTTATTATATTTGTTACTTAGTTTTAATGTTTCAAAGAAATAAGATCGATATGAAAAAAACGCTGTTTCTGATAGCTGTATTAGGAGTGTCTGCAGTGTCGGTAATGGCCAAAAGTCCGAAAGCCGCAGATAAATCAAAAGCAACAGAACCTGAGACCTATCAGTTCACGGATTTGAAGACAGTTCCGGTTACCTCTGTGAAAGATCAATCCCGTTCGGGTACTTGTTGGTGTTTTTCTGGGATGGCTTTGATTGAGAGTGATGCCTTACGGGAAACTGGTGATACACTAGACCTTTCGGAAATGTGGATTGTGCGTCATGCCTATTATGACAAAGCGTTACGCTATGCCCGTATGCATGGCAAGACCAATTTGGATGCAGGAGGAATCTCCTATGATGTTCCCTATCTGATGGCGCAGTATGGCATTGTGCCGGATAGTATCTACTCGGGTTTGAATTATGGTACGAAAAACCATGTTCATGGTGAAGTGAATGCAGTGATTCAGGCCTACATGAATGCGATCATCTCTGCTCCGAATAAGACTCTGTCCACGGCATGGAAAGAGGGGCTGAACGGTATTCTTGATGCCTATTTCGGCAAGATGCCGGAAACCTTTACAGTGGATGGCAAAAGTTATACCCCGAAGAGTTGGATGGAGGCTTGTCAGATTGATCCTCAGGAGTATGTGCAGTTGACGTCGTTCACTCACCATCCGTTCTATGAAAAGTTTGTACTGGAGATTCCGGATAACTGGACCGCATCTCAGGCTTACAATGTGCCGTTGGAGGTGCTTCAGCAGGTTATTGACAACTCTCTGGAGGCCGGCTATGCAGTGAATTGGGCTGCAGATGTCAGCGAAAAAGGGTTTGTTTTCAATAAAGGTTTTGCGATCGTTCCGGTTACCGATGTGGAAGAGATCAGCGGATCGGATCGCGTTCGTTGGGCTAACCTGACCGAAGAGGAGGTGAAGAAGATGTCACAAGGCCCCACGGGACCTACTCCCGAAAAGAGTATTACCCAACAGATGCGTCAGGAGGCATTCGATAATTATGAGACGACGGACGATCATGGAATGCTGATTGTCGGGATTGCTGAGGATCAGCAGGGACATCGTTTTTATAAGGTGAAGAACTCTTGGGGCGATAAAGGTTTATACAAAGGGTATTTGTACGTGTCAGTGCCTTATGTGCTGTATAAAACCACAGCCATCATGGTGAATAAAAACTCCATTCCCCAAGAGGTGAAAACGAAACTGGGATTGTAACCTTTTTGATGGGTTTGATATGATCAGGATCCATAAGAATAGTAGGTATAGATATAGTTGCAAAATACATTTGGACATGTCGAAAGTCATCAAACTGAAAAAAGGGCTAGACATATCGCTGGTGGGTGAGGCTCTGCAGAAGAAGGTGCAGCAGCCTTTACAGGGTGAGTATGCTTTGGTGCCGGATGATTTCCGAGGGGTGATTCCGAAAATGCTGGTCAAAGAGGGTGAGGCCGTCAAAGTGGGTACTCCGCTGTTTTTTGACAAGTATCATCCTGAGGTGCTCTTTTGTTCACCGGTCAGTGGCACGTTGGCTGCCGTTGTACGGGGGGCAAAACGTAAGATCATGAAGGTGGTGGTTGCAGCCGATGCAGAGCAGACAGCGGAACATTTTGAGATTCCCGATTTGGCGGCTGCCGATAAAGCGGCTGTGACCGAGGTGTTGCTGAAAGCTGGTTTTTGGCCGATGATCAAGCAGCGTCCGTTTGGTATCATTGCTGATGCGGCAACGACACCAAAAGCCATCTTTGTTTCTGGATTCGATTCGGCTCCTTTAGCTCCTGATATGAATTATGTCTTGAGCGATCGGTTGGATGATTTGCAAATGGGATTTCGTGTGTTGGCCAAATTGACTCCGGGTAAAGTCCATTTGGGGTTGAAAGCCGAAAGCCACGGTGTGCTTGACCAGATAGAGAATGTCGAAAAACATTGGTTTGCAGGGCCTCATCCGGCAGGTAATGTCGGCGTACAGATCCACCACATCGATCCGATCAATAAAGGTGAACTAGTGTGGACGGTGGATATTCAGCAGGTGGCCATGATTGGACGACTGTTCCGAACCGGCAGCCCCGATTTTACGAAGGTGATTGCCGTAACCGGTAGCGAGGTGAAACGTCCTCACTATCTGCAGGTAGTTGCTGGGGCTAAAATTGAAGGTATTGTCCCTGACGCTGACTTAACGAATGCAACGGCACATGTGCGCCGTATCAGTGGGAACGTGTTGACCGGCCGGGCTGTTGCGACGGATGATTTTCTGAGCTATTACAGCAACCAGGTATCGGTGATTCCCGAAGGAGATCATTACGAACTGTTGGGATGGGGAATGCCTCGCT
>ERZ791746.1279-NODE-1279-length-17379-cov-35.564362_pt1 | contig 17379 bp, 18 predicted proteins | sample MGYA00510038_ERZ791746 | MGnify/ENA primary metagenome ERZ791746 (study PRJEB30046, sample SAMN00792018) | human gut metagenome | study: EMG produced TPA metagenomics assembly of the A metagenome-wide association study of gut microbiota in type 2...
ATGCAAAGGTAATATATTATATAGGTACCGCCATACGGGCTAACGGTGATTTACACACCAAGAAGGAAAAATCACAATCAAAACTTTCAAAAGCAATGAGTATGCAGAGATTATGTCACGTCAAGATAAGAATCTCTCTTTCCAAGACTGCACAGTTTTATATTACGCATTGAACGGTGATTATAAACTCTTGACTGGCGATCGTAACCTTCGAGTAATAGCAGAACGGCATGGGCTTCAAGTTTCAGGAATAATATATGTGATGGACGAACTTCTTCACTATGATATTCTATCGAAAGAAGAATATATAACCAAGCTTAAAGCCTTGCTGGAGTCCAACCATCGCCTTCCGACAAAGGAAATTATGAAACGAATCGAGGATTCTTTTTGATAATGTGCCATGATAACAACTCCAGCTAGTAAACTCATCAGCATAGCCCATTGATTGGGCTATGCCTATGAATAATATCGTACCAACCAATTGTTGATATCATCTTTATTTTGGATGGATAATAATTCTTCCACTTCCTTTTCTGTAAATATTGGAATTCCAAAGTTCTTGATATTAGACCCATTCAAAGAATAATAGCCAGAGGAATATGGCTTGCTATTCGCTACGATATAGTTCCAAAAGATATTTGATTCAAAAATCTTCTGCAATATCCTCATCTTTCTTTCATCTTCACCCACAAAAGCCATTCCATTGTAAAGTAACAAATTCGGGGCATTAACAAGAGCACAGCGCAAAGGCTTATTTGCGATTTTAGGGAAAAACAATTTAATTGAGGGCATAACTAAAGATTGAGTTCTCCCATAAGCATACCATACAGGATAGTCCTTCCCCTTACCTTTGTCACGTCTGGCTAATTCATCTCTTTGAGATTCTAAATATTTATATGTCATTGGAAACTTATGCTTCATGACATTTTCATCTATCAAAAACGCTTTTCCATCACACAATTGATAAGGGAAAATCACTTTATGCTTAATTTTATCCAAGCTAATATCAGAATTTAACTTGTTTGAATTTACGATATCCTTACATATCTCTTTTTCAATCTGATATATATGAGTTTCCTTTTCCAAATAATAGAACTTATCATTTTCATCTATAGGTGTGAAAATGTAAGTCTTATTACTCAATGTTGCTATACCATGCCGAGATTGGCAAAACTTTGCCAAGGGAATGCCTACACTCTCCAACTTAGAGGCTACTTTATGTTCATTCAAATTCCATCCCTTTTCAGCATCAAGTATAGAATAAGGGATATCCGTATAACCGGAGCGTTTGCTTAGTTCAGCATTCTCATCACAATAGTAATGTAACATCTCACTCTTTTCTTTTTTCAAGAAAAACAAGCAAGTGTAAGTACTTTTGCCCGAAAAAACTTGATGTCCACGAAAATCAACAATACTGATATTATAGCTACCTTCCATAAAATACTTTCTGAGTTCACGGGCATTCAAACTTTTGAGAAAAGTATTCATCGTGATGTAACCCAACATGCCATTTTCCTTTATCATCTCAATAGCGATCTGAAAAAAAGGAATGTACAAATCCGTGGAACCTGCATTGCAGACTTCATACATTTTTGTTTTTTCCTTGGTTCCATCCTCCATATTTCTTCCACAAACATAAGGAGGATTACCAACAATTACATCAAAGTCAGTAAACGAAACATTCCATCCTTCCGAATGAAAATCTAAAGAATCTGCATTCAGTAAGTTAAACTCAAATTCAGAACATTCTCCCTCAGATAGTGCCAACAGATTCAATAAGATTTTGCATCTTTCAATGGAATAGGATTGTATATCTATTCCAAATATATTTTCTTGGTAAATAAGAAGATAGCTTTTTCCAGTTTTCTTATGTATGTATTTTGCTACATCCATCAGGAATCCACCACATCCACAAGCAATGTCTGCAACCCGGATAGAAGATAAATTTTGCTGCTTACTTAAACAATTTTCTAGGATTTTTTTTCGAATTTTACTTGGTGTGTAGATTGCACCAGTAACAATTCTATCAGATGGAGATATAACAAACTCAAAAAGTTTTATCATATCTTCCAAGTCTAATTTACTTACGCTCTGCTTTTTTAAAAAATCCAGAACTTGCCTCAGCACCTTATAATCTTCATCACCATTATTTATAATATATTTGCTAACAAAGCTATTGCAGGTTGAAACATTATTATATGTAATATAGAGTGTCACAAAAATCCGATTAATCAATAATGGGTCTTGTGTAAGATTTCGTTTCAAAAAGGGAAATATACGTTGTAACATTATTGCTGATATAATTTTTTAGACCATTCTCTTATTTTTTTTGTTAACAGATAGAATTGTTTGTATAATATTACATTATCATTATCGCCCTCTATCTTCTGCTCCAATGTATCCGATAACACATCTAACTGCTCAAGATTCCATAAAACCTGATGCTGAGATTTATATAATTTCAGATTATCATACATCCATTTTCCTATAGGTGTTATTGGTACAATTCGACCACAATCATCTCGCTCAAATTGTTTTGCATAATCCCCAGAGCACGGATCTATCCAACCTTTTTCTCCTATAATTGAGATATTTTCATCTCTACTTGGCCATTTCGCTCTTTTTGCATTATTACAAGAATGGCAAGCATAAACCAAATTTTTATAGTCATTATCTTTTTTTACCTTCATGATTTTTTGAGGGATTAAATGATCTATCTCAAAATATTCTACTCTTGGAAAATCACGGTCATCACAATATCCACATCTATAATTAAAGTCTTCACGAAGGGGAATACGATAATCACGATAATTTTTTTTCTCCTCAATATTATCACGTCTTTGAGGAGTATGTTCTCTAAAAAGCATAGTCTAACTTAATGATTCCAACAATTCACGAGAGTTTTTAACCAACTCCTGCAATTCTTTTAATGATTGTGTCTGAAGCTTATCAGGACTCAAAGGATTTCCCTTAGGATCAATAGCATTTTGCTCAACATGAAGGCTTAACAATTCTTTTTCTTCGCTTGGTGTCAAACCCTCATCTGAATTTTGCTTACTTTCCAAACACCGACATCTCTCATCTATCTCAGCAATTCTTCTTCTATATGACGCAACTGCACCTTTTATTTTTTGAACAATACCAGGCAACATTTCGGGTTTATAGATACAATCTTTGTCATTAATCAAGAAGACATCATTCATGTTATTCATGGCTCTCGTTATATGAGAGGTTATCATAAACACAGGAAAATATCTTTTGCGTTCATACAACATATCAACGACTTCATTTCCATTATAGGTAACAACTCCAGATTCTGCCATTTTATAATCGACAGCTAGAACATCTATTCCACTTTCTTCTATTTTTTCCATTAATTCTTCCAAAGTTCTTATATCATCAAACATGTCAAACATAAAAACTTCAAAATAATCTTTAAAGTTATTATAGAATAGCCCTCGATTCGTATAATCTTCATCTAAATAACCTAATTTTATTTTTTCTTCCATATCAAACGTTATTTTTGATTTTTATTTCTACACAAAATCCTTCCGAAACAGGCACGACACGGACCTCTCCATCTTTAAATTCATCTAAAGTTGACTTCACAATATACAAACCTAATCCAGTTCCTATTTTTACGCCATTCTTATCTACCTTAGAAGATTCAAAAGCATCAAATATACGAGAAGGATTATCCTTATATTGCTCATCCAACCCCTTTCCTGTATCAGAAAATCGTATAGTAATTACATCATTTTCCAAGTTTCCAGACACTCGAATTCTGCGATTATCTATAGATTTCCTCTCCTTTATAGCGTAAATAGAATTTGAAATAAGGTTATTAAATATTGTATCCAAATCAATAGCATAAGCTTTAATCTTCATTTCAGGAATCATACCTAAAATTTCAAATTCTATATGCAATTCATCAGATATACTCTTCCAAGTAGCATAAAATGCAGAAAAATACTCATGAAGATTAACCCAGTTTTTTATTCTCTTATTATATGAAATTGAGTTCATTGAGAATTCCAACCAACTTCTAATCTGTGCATCTTTCCTCTTTAAGTCTCTAGCAAATTCATAGGGATTTTGATATTGGTTTAACCCTTTTTCTATGATGTCTTTTTCACTTGTAACACAATCAAGCATATTTATCAACATTCCTGCACGTTGTTCTGCTATAGTTTTGAAATTTTTAAGTTCATGAGAGAACGAGGTTATAACTAAGCCAGTACTTGCCAAATTTCTAAGCAGACGTAACTCGGATTCTTTTTCTTCCAGTTCTTCTTTCAATACAGTATAACCATTACTTACTGCATTGAATGCTTCGATAGTCACATATCCATCCCTTTGTGCCTTATCAGCCTCATTCTTTGACTCTTCTTTAGGGTGCTTTATACCATAGAGTTTTGCAAGACTGTACATTATCACATTTCTATCAACCTCCATTTGATTAATTATTCCAAGAAGAATCTCCTTGAAAATCTCAAACACATCATTTTCTTGTAATCCTTCGCGTCCAGATTTATCTTGCAAATATAAATTGTCTATACGAGATATTTCTACAGCACCGACAATTTGATTTTGACGAATATGGTAACCACCCTTTCTGTGGCCTGCACCAACAGGGTTCTTGGCATATCTATCACTTAAGCGAAGCCAATCATCCCCATTTTCGCCATAAGGTCGAACTCTAAATCCGTCACGATATATTTTTACGCCAACATTTCTTTTCATCCAAGGACGCCTATGAGTAGGAGAAAACAGGCGATATGGATATTTGGCATCAGAATTTTCACTTTTAATATCTGACTTGGAATTTTTAACGAAATAAAAATCAAATTGAAAATTTCCAATTTTATCTAAATTCTCTTCTATAAGCCTTTTATTGTCAACATTTAAATCCAATAAAGATAAACGTTTCACAAAAAAACCTCGTTCGAAATCATTCAAAGTATACGGCTCTTGCTGCATATCTTCTAGCATAAAAACATCCCGATACTCTGTTGCCAAAGTTTTTACATCCAATTCATTTCTAACAACCTTCAAATTTAAGATTTGATTTTCATAATGCGCAGATACCTTATAATCAAAGTCTTCATATGATTTTGTCTCTATCTTTCCTAAATCAGAATATCCTGCTACATAAAAAAATTGCTTAAATGCTGGGATATTAAAAGGAGGTACCAAATCCTGAAGAGAATCAAACAGATGGAAGATTTTTTCCTCTGTCCAATCATCAGACAATTGGCTTATTTTCAAAATGGTTCCTGTACTATATTCTGGTAGAGTAATTTTAAATTTGCGCTCTAAATCCGATATACATGCTTGTATCTTTGTTATATTGACAACATCAAGTTCTGCCATAACTTCATTTATCTTCTTACCAGGTGCATCAAAATCGTTCCAATTTACATTCCAAATAAAAGCATCTTGTCCATCCTTACGAGTAAGCATTGTAGCCATACTTCCCAAACGATTCAAGGCAAATCTTCCTATGCCTTTGGCTCCTGATTTTATTCGACCGTTACCAGTTTCTACATTCCGTTGCTTATCATCAGTGCCTATCTGCATCCAACAATCTTGTATTGTAGAAATATCCATACCACTTCCATAGTCTATGATATAGATTTCGGTTATTTGCCCATCATTACCATCAAAGAGAATATAACAGCAAGGAGAATCTGCATCATAGGTGTTTTTTACCAATTCTATGATAGCACCTTCTGGATTGGAAAAATTCTCCGTTCCAATCAACATTGCTGTTCTAGCTGAAGCTGTAAAGGGTATTTTCATTGTCTTTGTACTTGATATTTATTATTTTATTACATCCCATCGTTATCTGACAACAATCCATTCCTTCTTTTTGGCATCATAATGAATCTTGTCACGATATACATCCAAAAGCATTAATGCAGAATCAACCTTATTTGCTTGAAGATAATAAGACTTACCATCATCTATAACTTTAATTCCATATTCATGCTTTATAAGTTTCATTTTATTTTCTAAGTCGGAAATTTTCTGTAACAGTTGATAGTTTTCATTTATTAATTCATTTGAATCTGGTGAGCCATTAGTTTTATGCCGTTTCGAGTTCCTTTCTTTGTCGATTCCAAGGGTTCTCACCATTTGTTCATATTTCTCAATGATTGCATTTTTATCACTAACATCTCTCTTCAAATTTAAATTCGACAAATTAACGATAGCTGCAAATGCAACTATTAGAATACAAAATATGCAAGAAATCATAGCAACAATTCGAGTTTCTCTCCTAGCTTTTTCTGTTGTAGATTTAAACTCTTCCATCAACTCATTTGCACGTTTTTGGTATCTTGACACATCAATACCAGCAGCCTCCAATTGCCCCAATTCTTCCTTAATGTCATTATATGTTCTATTTTCCATGTATTGTATCGTTTGAATATTTAATAAACTGTTCTTTCAGCTCATAATAAGACTTCAAGAAGTTCTCTTTTTGCTCCAAGTATTCTCTTTGATGCTTAGTTTCTAATTCTGTTATTTCACGAGTCATCATTATTTTCTCATAATATGTACCTAACCAAAAACAACTCGTACAAGAAACAAAAAAGAAAGAACCTACAACCCTATATTTCTTGATGACTGCAGTCAACTGCTCAATATTTGCTTTTTTCTTTTGCATCACATTGTTATGTATTAAAAAGGCAAATCCTTTCCCCGTTTTTCATTAATCATAGGCTCAAAGCCATTGACTGGAACAGGAATCTTGGAAAAAGCAGGTTTATGGTTCAAACTATCCAAACCAAAAATAGAGCAAAAAGTGACCTTGTCGTCATCCACAACACTCACAATGTTTCGATAGTTTGTTGAAGTGGTATAAGAGCGGACACTATTGACAGAATGATTCACTAAAGAGAGGCTTTGACTATTTTGAATTAATACCACCTTATCAAAAAATTCCAAGATACACCCACTAGGTACAATACAGCTAGACAAAGGCTTGTCTATAATATCCTTATCAAATTTTGCAAAATTTGTACTTCTCGAAGATATATAATAAGAATCTGCCAATCCATTTGCTCTTACCGTAGCATTGAGTATTGATCCATCACTCATTACAAAGAAGCCCTTCTGCGAACTATTGAAACTATAAACTATATCTTCTTTATCTATGTTAGATTTATTAAAGAGAGTTTCCATACCATAGACTTCTGTTCCAAACTGCTTTATAATTTTCCTTTCAGAAATTTTAGCCTTGGAATAAAAATGTTTCTCCTCTGTGTCTTTTTTCTGCAAATACTCATTTCGATAATAGTCAAACTCAGAAGTACCCTCATAATTCATCAAATCAGTTGTCATCCAACCGGTACGTAGAGAGCGTTTACATTGAGGATGCCGCTCATCAAGCCTAAACTTTGAATCAAAATCTAAGATTTCACCAGTCAAAAGCCCATCCCAATCAGCAGAGATAACAACAGAGCCATAATTAGCATTCACCCCAATTACTTTGCCATCATAGCATTTTTCCAAATGAGAAGGATTTATCTGGTAGTTATCTTCCAAGTTCAGTCGAGATTCATACAGACCATCCTTGCATCCAAGAAACAACCGATAGCCATAGAGTCGTATATCCAGAGGTATGGATGAATATTCACCGATGCTTTTACACTCTTCTTGAATATCTTTAAAATTTAATTCAAATTCTATTTCTTTGGCAGCTTTCAACCAAATTTTTTCTACCACCTCTCTTATCTCTGTTACACCAAATATAATCTTGGCTGCTTCACCCTTAGAGTACTCATTATGTAAGAATATCAATTCTATCAAACTAGAGTACTGAGGATATTCATATTTTAAGCGATTTACAACCTTATGATAAGAAACGTATAGCAATTGTCCATCTGCCATAACAAGAAATAGATACCCACCATAGAGATAACAATCTATAGCTTCCACATTAATTGAAAATTTAACGACAGGATTCATAAGATATGTTTTAAAAGTTTACGATAAATTCCTTTAGAAATTACATTGATGGAGTACCAATGTTCCACAAGTTCATCTCCAATATATTGGCTATTGGTAGGGTAACCATGCCATGCGTCTTGTGCATTAGGAGGAATCGGGAAAAAGGCAAGACGTTCACCAGTTTGACCAAGTAAGTTTTTTCCTTGATTCAAAATGGCATAAAGACCTTTACCATCATCATTCATCCATCTTTTATCTATCACCTTTATGTTCTCAGGATATGGCAAACCTGTATGAACATCTGCCAAATTGAATATAGAGTACTCAAAATTAGCATCATCAACCCATCTAGTCTTATCTTTCCTTTTTGCAGCTTTATAGCTATGATAAGGAACAGGTTTATAAACATGTCCTTGTCCGTTTGGACCAAAAACAATCCCATGATTTTCTTTTTCCCTTTTTCTCATAACCAAATTGTATATTCTATTCAGGCTACTAAGCTCCCATCCCCGAAAACTAGTTCAAAAAAATGGGGAGAGTAGAGCCGTTCACCGTATATTTATTATTTCTTGTTCTTCATCCTCCAGAAGAAATGCCATACCCTAAACAAAGGCTCACATAGCGCCTCAGCTGGAAAATACCTCACGAGTCTTATATCCCGATACACCCTTTGGAGATTATGTCCAAGCTGTGACCTACCAAAACGATTCCGGGCATCATGCCTTCCGAAATTCCCAGCTTCCAGCACTTCATTCAACACAAACTTACCATACTTCTCATTCGGAGGAACAATAAGGCGAGAGGCAGGCATGCCGAACACCTCCTGCATGATATACATGATACCCCCGGCAAACTTCCACAATCCCAACTCCTTCAAATCCTTCTGTACTTTATCCTTAATCAATGATAAATCATCACTAATCAATACATAGTAGTAATCCAGAAGCTGCCTTAACCCAATTCCCTCATTCATCAGATGCGAGAAGATATGAGTCAACTGGAAGATGAGATTGAATTCCACTGTCGGAATCGCAATTTCCCCTTGCTCTCCCAACATCACCCGATGCGAGAACTGCTCCTCCTTCACCCTCTCATAATATTTCTGAAGCTTTCTGTTATGCCAGATGCACAACAGGAAGCTAGGGCGATAATGCACTTCAACCTCCATACCCTTATACGATGGGAACTCGATGTGGTGATAGCACGCCTTTTCATGAGGCGAGATAGAGCGGACAAAGGAGATAACCCGTTTATCTCCCCCTTCCACCCAGATATCAATATCGCCAGGAGTCCGGGAATAAGGATTCGGATACATCAAGGCATTTCCCTGCCCTTTTAGGATACAGGTTCTGAATCCCTTCTTCCGGAACCACTCAGAAACCTGAATGGCAGCATCGTTCAACCGAACATTCGCTTTCTCCAACATTTGGCTTTCCGCCATCCATTGGAGCAGTAACTCCTTCTCCATCCCAACATGTTCAGCAGGTAGTTTCTTGATACCATCAAAGAGGAAACCCACCAGGCATTGCTTTTGGGCGATAGCATACAGCTCCTTCCAATCCACCTCCTTCAAAGAACCAGGTATATCCTTGGCAGAACCAATGCAGAATCGCAAGAAATCAAAGAAAATCTTTTGTTGTTTCAACATGAAGCTGTACTTTTGCACGTATGAAACAAACCATACGCATCATATTATCCTACATAGCAGCTATCATCCTCCTTCCGATAGCCTTGCTATGCAAGTTCTTCCGAAGAAAGTAATCCTACTTTTTTCGGAAAGGATCCTTGTATATTCCCAAGAGCTGCTTACCAAAGTAATAGAAGAACTGCATATCATCCACGAAGTAACGCTTGAAGAGACGCTTTGGTTCCTTCATGCAACGATACAACCATTCCATACCGATTTTCTGCCAAATCTTAGGCGCACGTTTCAATGTTCCAGCTTCGAAGTCAATGGTAGCACCCAGAGCCATGAATACCTTTACTCCAGGCATCTTATCACGATACTTCATAATCCACTTCTCCTGCTTAGGAGCACCCACACCAACGAGCAGCACATTAGCACCACTCTCGTTGACGATGCGAACCAACTCCTCGCATTCTTCCTCATGCTTCTCGAAGCCAAAGGAAGGAGAATGAGCACCAACCACCATCTTATGCCCCACCTTCTCATTGATACGTTCCATAGCCTTGGCTGCAATACCCTCCTTAGCACCAAGCAAGAAGATTTTGCAGTCTGCATCATTCTTATGATACATATAATAAGAGGTGAAGAAGCTGGAACCCGGAATTGCTTCCTTAATTGGAGTCTTCAACAACTTACCGAACAGGTAGAGGATCTTACTGTCACATACCACCCATTCCGACTTCTGATACACGTCATAAAACTCCTTGTCCTTCTGAAGCTTTATCAGATGGTCAAGATTAGGAGTCACAAGAACACCCTCCTTCAGGTTCTCCAAGAGTTCCTGACGAGTAATGTTCTGAATATCTATATTTAATACTTTTACAGTTTCCATTTTTATTTTAGATATAAACAAATGATTCTAATTCGTCTTCTTTCACTCCAACATTCCATTCTCCAATACAATATTTATCAAATGACTCACTATTAATTGACATATCCTTATCTGGAGTATCCTTTCTAAAAAGCCAAATGTTCATTTGACGATCACCTTCTGCATATTTTTCCTTAAATGCAATCATAAAGTTGATAACCCATTCCTTGTTTGGTGGAATAACCAACAACTTTACATAATAATTATCTGTAACGCCATACTTGCTTAAAATCGGCTTAGCGTATGAAGTTTCATTTAAGTCAGAAGGCTTCTCGAAGATTTCATCCAAGACATAAGTATAGCCATAATCATCAGTTTTCCTTTTCAGCTGATAAAATGTTATATTTCTACCCACCAAAACCTTCTTTATTTTATCTTTGTCTTCATCACTCATTTCTGAGCCAAAGATAATTCCATGAAGGGCAGAAGGAACTATTTTCTGAAAGCCAAAATTATCAGTGATAATTCTCACTTCTTCTTCAGCAGACCAACTTTTTTCTTTGGTCCCATACAGTTTTTGAAGTAATTTTCCAGAAGGGATATCCATTAAATTTGGTCTTGGAAGATTATGAGAGTATGACACATTCAACATATGTCTATCATTTTTATTGATAGGACCTGCAACTTCCATCAAACCTTCCTTATTATAAATCACACAATACCCTTTTCTTTCACTAGCATACAATGCCCACATCATCCCAGAGCATGGATTCTTACTCAAAGAGAAAACACCTATCTGCTCTCGAAACGATACAATACTTTCAAATTGCTCCCTTACTTTTGATATTACTTGGTCACTATTTGGAAATGTTTTCAATAGTTGTTCCAAGGATGCGATAAACATTTCACTATTAAAATAGCATTCTTGATCGTCATTAAGGTGTTTAATATCAGAAGCATAAAAAGAATCATTAGATAGCGTTTTCAAATCCCGATCCAAACATTCAATACTCCTATATTTATACAAATATACCTTTTCCATTATAACATTATATTATTTCAGCTCCATGTTTTCCTCATCAGCAGGTTGCTTTTCTTTTTCCTCAAATTTACAGATACCTACATTTGATGAAATGAGTTTTATCTTTGCATTCATAATCTGTCTTATTGCGTTTTAATTAATCAACATCAACATATTGATAAGACATTGGAGCTTTATGTAATCCTAAATCCTCCAAGGATATAGGTTTATCATAAACTATTAAATCTGAAATTTGGTAAGCATAAGCCGTCTCTTTATTTTTGAAATACTTAAAGAATGATTCTTCACTAATGCCACCAACATTTTTTGTCGCATTCCAAACTTGATCAGGAGTTCCTTGAATTATGCCTGATATACGAAACTCACCAACAACTTTTCTTACATCACAACTTTGATAAATAAGAATTTGGTTCACTAAAGCATCTTTACGAATCTTTGTACGATACTCAACCTTTTTAGTCCCAGCCAATATTTGGTTAACATATTTGGGACGTATTGGCAACAACAACTTTTTCATAGGGCGTATTTTTTATAAACGATACAGCTTGTTTGTCATCTATCATAATAGGACACTGACTTTTTAACATTTTTAGGTCCACCCCTATTTCGGTAAAGGTACTCTTCAGAATATTCTCTTCAAAATGGCAAATATACAAGAATTCTACTACTATTGGTTTTTCCAAAGAACCTAACCAAAAATCATGTAATGCATTATTAGAAAAAGTAGAACGTTTTCGACATCTTCTAATAAAACTTAACTCTTTCTCAAAATTCCGATATACATTTTCAACCACACCTAAAGATATTAATTCAAAAGATTTCTCATCTGCTGATTTCTGAATGAAAAACAAGAGAGAACCACTCTCTAATGTTCCAGCATCTTGATGTAAGATTAACACTTTTTTGATGGCATGCTTAGCAGGCTCTAGTTCTGTTGTTTTTTCTACACTTGAAACTGGCAATAATTGTGCCGCATAGAAGCGATTTATTGGCACAATCAACTTGTTTTTATGGAAAGAGCAAAATGGGAAACAAGCTGTTAAGTCATTAGAAACTTCTTTTCTAAATGATCTCACAAATACCTGTTCATTTCCATCTTTTGTGCCATAATAGATAAATCCCCATTGACTTATCATACCCACTAATCTTCTTCGTAGTGGACTGTTTGAAAATAATGTAACATAAATCTCATCTACAGATTCGCGCAATGCGGTATCAAAAACAATACGCATAAAACGTTGCCCTAACTTTTGACTAGTATAATCAGCTTTTAAAGACGAAATTTTTAATCTTTTGGCAGGTTTGAACGCAGGTATTATATCACCTGCTTCTATCGCCTGTTCTTCAATTTTCAATTTTAAAAGTCCACGAATATTGCTATTCAAATCTTTGGCTACATAAACCTCATCATTAGCTTTGTTTTTAAACCAAGTATGATAATAAGGTTCATATTCTGCTTTAAATGAATTAAAGAATCGGTCATTATAGTCAAGCTCTCCGAACAAAATCTTTTCAATCGAAACGCCCAAAGTTTCGTCTAATTCTAAATGTTCAATACTGCACTTTTCTATGAAACCTTCTATGGAAAAGACCTTATCATCTATATCCAGAATCCTAGCAATCTTATGAGACATTGTATTTTCTGTTATCAAAAAATCCACGTCATCATAGCACAACCAATTTAACTGCGCTAAAAGAGGTCTGTAGTTAAAACCTTTAAGCAAGAAATCGGCTTGTTCAATTTCTTCTATCTTCCTATTTTTTGGCTTGACCCCTTTCAATATATCAAAAGAAGACAACTCCTCAAAAGAGTCCAAAGATACGAAATTCGTTAAAATAGCAATTGAGGACAAATCGATAAACTTTTTCGCCTTTAACCTTTCTATCAAATGAAAGAGCATGACGATACCATCCAATTCTTGCTTTTGAAGATAGTAAAGAAGCACATCAGTTCCTATAAGTACTTTCATCGTTTACGAAATATTTTTGCAAGAATTATTCCTATGTTTACCTTGACTATCAAAGCAATAACAAATATAACCAAACTACATATCAAGACCAGTTTAGTAGAAGACTGCCAACTCGGAAGCTCACTAAAGTGAAATGAAAGCATCGAGCCAACCCAACCTAGCAGAATTACAACCGAAAAATAGGATGCCAATCTCCATAAGTCAATATTAGGGTACTTAGTACTAAAAAATACAGAAGCCTCGGCAAATGGCGGTTCTTCATTTTTACGTCGCTTTCTCCAATGGTGAGCTACATAATGTGTATTACGTAATTTGTTTTCTGGCTCATAAGACTCCCAATGCAACTTTTCCAATAAACGACTATCAATTTTTAAAGAGCTTTCATTCTCAACATCCTCTCGCGTATCTGCTATGTAAAATACATGAACCTTATCAAAATTCAAAGGTTTAAATCCATCTGACTTCATCTTTTCTAGTATTTTACCATCAATCTCACGCTTTTCATTAAAGCGTAAATCAAACAAATCTGTTTGAGAGAATGCCGCCTGCAACAAATCATTAGAAACATGTTCTGTTATTGCCAATTCTTCATTATTCTCAACAAAAAGCCTAAAGCGTAAATAAACTTGCTCGTCAGTGAATTGTCCTAATTCATCTTCATTAGCAGGATTACCTTTAATCGTCAGTGTTATATAAGTTCCTTTCTGATTATTTTCATCATTGAATATCTCAAACTTAATATTGTCTGAAGCCAACTGATAAAGATAAAAAGCTCGTTTATTAGTTTGGCTTTCTACTTTGTAAAAACAGGTGTTATTTTGAGGTGTCCCCTTCATATCATCATTAAATATCGCACACATCAAATCCCGGTGATCCATTACATTTTTACATAGGTCCACCCATTTCTCTTTCTTCGTAACAAATGGCACAAACAATCTCAGTTGTTCGCATTTAAAGCTAACCTTGACACCTAAATCAACGTAAAATACAGGATGCAATTTAAGTTTCCCTTCATTTACTTTCCAAATATTTACATGGAGTTCACCTACGCCAGAGAACGGTTTTAATCCTTCTGTTGAAGTTGATCTACATTCTTGATTTTCATTATAATTCTTGGATGATACCTTGTTATCTATTCCTTCATGAATCTTATAATAAACAGCTATACTTTTCATAAATAAAAATATTAATATACCTATATTAAAATAGATAGAGATTACATTATTATTTCCCAAACTCTTTAATTCTCTGTTCCTCTTTCAAAGAGCAAACAAGCAGTTGTCCATTCTTCTCGGCTACGATATAACCATCCAAGCCTTGAACTACCACCTTGCTTTCATCGGCTGCATGTACCACGCAGTTCTTGCATTCATACAAACGGATGTCCTTGCCTACCCTGGCATTGCCAGCCTTATCCTGTGGAAGCAAGGTACGGAGGCTACCCCAGCTACCTAAATCGCTCCAGCCGAACTCGGCTGGCAAGGTATAGATTTCCTTCGATTTCTCCATCACGGCATAGTCAATGCTTATCTTCTCGCAGGTTGGGAAGAGTTTGCCGACCACCTCTTTCTCCTGTTCAGTATAGAAAGAAGGTGCCATCTCGTCCATGATGCTGGCAAGGTTTGGCTGGAAGGTGCGGATTGCCTTGCTGATGGTATCAATGTTCCATACGAAGATTCCGGCATTCCAATAGTAATTGCCAGCAGCAAGGTATTGCTCGGCTGTCTCCAGGTTTGGCTTTTCCTTGAAAGCCTCTACCTTGTAGATTTCATCTACGGATGTTGGCTCTGCTGCTGCGATATAGCCATAGCCAGTTTCCGGGCGGCTTGGCTTGATACCGATAGTAACGATAGCGTTCTTATCAGAAGAATAGCTTAATGCCTTGCTGAGCACTCGCTGATACTCCGAGATATTAATGACCAGGGCATCGGATGGTGTCACCACGATGTTGGCATCAGGATGCTTCTTCTGGATCTTCCAGCAGGCATAAGCGATACATGGAGCAGTATTGCGAGCCTCGGGCTCTGCTAATATGTTATCTACTGGCATGTCAGGGATTTGCTCCTTAACTATGCTTATGTATTTCTCGTTTGTCACTACCCACATGTTCTCGACAGGACAGATTGGCTTCAATCTATCTAATGTCAATTGAATGAGGGAACGGCCGACACCCATCACATCAATGAACTGCTTTGGGTAATCGGGGGTTGACATAGGCCAAAAGCGGCTGCCTACGCCGCCATCCATGATTATTACTTGAATATCGTTGTACTTTCTTTACTTAAACATTTTCAAATACAATGCTTTCAAATCTCCAAATACTTTCTCTGGAAAGAAGTCCTGAACCACTTTGAAAGCATTATCACCATGTCTTCTGATCGCGTCATGGTTTTCAATATAAAACTTGATAGCATCAGCTATACCCTTTGTATCACCAGGCTTGACCAAGATACCATTTTCACCACTCTTGATAATCTCAGGAATTCCCCCGACAGGAGTAGAAATGATAGGATGACTATACGCCATAGCTTCAAGGATAGCGATAGGCAATCCTTCGTTGTAGGATGGCAAGATATAAACATCCTCCCAATTCAAGCAATCTATCTTCTTTTGGCCAGCAATCCAACCTTCATAGGTTACAAAGGATTCCAAGCCATTCTCACGGATATAAGCCTTGATGTCGCCATCTACCTCATTACCTCCCATACGAAGCAAAAGTTTATCGGCAAAATACTCCTTATTGTCCACAATAGCTTTTAATAAGTCGAATCCACCTTTTCGCTTGCTAATTTCCCCCATATACATCAGATGCAACTTACCATCTTCAGTATGTTTATCTAGAGCTATCTCTGGAGGCGACACGATGTTGTTAAGAACATGAATCTTGTCCTTGTTCATTCCGATGGATGAAAAATACTCTTTCCATGATTGCGACAAAACAATTAAGGCATCACACATTTTCAATGTATCAGTAATACCTTGTTTGTCTTCTGCTTCCTGATAATACTCAACGAAGTCAGCTGCATGTTCATGCAGAATCACCTTTTTGCCACTTTTCTTGGCAAGACGAATAAATAACTTACATCTATCAAACGAAGCATTAGCTGCTCCGTGTATATGCACGATTTTTATACGTTTGTCAAAGGTCAGTAAGAACCAAGTTCGCACCAATGCCTGCAGAGCATACCAAGACTTCACCAACTTATTACCCAACTTCCAAGTTGGAATAAAACGCATGTTCTCAATATACTTATCATAAGATACAAGAACTGCAGTCATACCACCCTTCGTTTTCTTAGAAACACCTAAGAATAAGACATTTAAAGAATCTTTGCTATCTATATATTTTACGACCATAACAATCCCAATAATTTAGATACCTAATCAGACTTTCTTTATAGAAATTGAGTCCAGTTTTCTTTTATCACTTTCTCAATGTCCTCGAAATTTAAATATTTGTTCGCAAGAAGTTTTCTGTCCTTTTTCTGAAGCCATAAGCCAACAGCTTTATCGTCAGAAAGTAACTGCTTCATCTTTTCTTTAAACTCAACGATACCCGAACATTCAGAGATATCAATCTGCGGAAAGACATGATAATCTATCAAAAAATGATTTTCCATATCTAACAGTTTATCTGTAAATATAGCATAAGTATAGTATTCACTAAATCGATAAGTATTGCATAATGCTAACTTCCAACTGTGCATCCAATAGTTTTTTGCTATTTCTCTGAGAAGTTTTTCTGTATTCTCGCGTACAAAGCATACAGGGGTATTCATATAGTTATAATAGCTTATATCCTCATACGTACCTTGCCAATTTAGAAGTTTTACCGCCGCATGGCAATAATCATCATGACCCTTAATTCCGCAACACTTTGATTTAACTTTATTTATAAGTTCCTGAGCAACAA
>ERZ791746.1285-NODE-1285-length-17351-cov-9.164373_pt1 | contig 17351 bp, 9 predicted proteins | sample MGYA00510038_ERZ791746 | MGnify/ENA primary metagenome ERZ791746 (study PRJEB30046, sample SAMN00792018) | human gut metagenome | study: EMG produced TPA metagenomics assembly of the A metagenome-wide association study of gut microbiota in type 2...
TCAGCTGCCGGTCCATGCTCTCGGGGCTGACGCGGATGCCCATGCTGCTCAGCTCATAGCTGCACTGCAGCGGGTCGTTCCAGAACAGCAGATCGCCGTTCAGGTCCCAGTCGTCGTAGTCCGGGGCACGGCCGTCGTGGGGCTTGCCGCTGCGCAAAGGTGCGCCGATCTTCATCAGGAAGGTGGTGCCGTTCTCCTTGACAAAGGCGTTCTCCCGCTCCTTCGGGGTCAGCTCCGGGTACTTATCCTCCAGCTCCTGCGCGGTGACAAAGGTCACGTTGGGGGTGTGCAGAGGCAGGTCCTGCAGCTGGGGGAACATGGCGTGCAGGTTCATCTCAGTAGCGCACACCGCAGACACGATGCAGCGCACCACGTTCTTCAGGTAGGTCTCGTTGCGGTCCTCCACGGTGATGACCTTTTCCCAGTCCCACTGGTCCACATAGATGGAGTGGAGGTTGTCCAGCTCCTCGTCCCGGCGGATGGCGTTCATATCGCAGTACAGGCCCTTGCCCACATGGAAATCGTAGTCCTTCAGGGCCTGCCGCTTCCACTTTGCCAGCGACTGCACCACCTGTGCCTCGATGCCGCTGTCCTTGATGTCAAAGGTCACCTTGCGCTCCACACCGTTCAGGTCGTCATTCAGGCCGGTGGAAGCCTCCAGAAACAGCGGTGCGGACACGCGGTACAAATTCAGCGTGGCGCACAGGGTATCGGCGAACAGCCGCTTCACCGTGCCGATGGCGCGCTGGGTGTCGTACAGGTTCAGCGCGGGTTTGTAGTCTGCCGGAATGATGATCTTGCTCATAACGTTTACCCCTCATTCTGTGTGCTCTGCGCCCCGCTTTCCCGAGCCGGAGCGTGGCTTTTGTAAAACCGGAATACTGCACCCATTATGGCACAGTTTTTTACGAAAGTAAAGTAATAACAGGAAAAAGCAGTTCCGGAACGCCCATGGGCGTTCCGGAACTGCAAATCAAAGATTTTTCCCGTTTATTACCCACCCAGATAAGCGCTGCGGACGCGCTCGTTGGTCAGCAGCTCGGCACCGGTGCCCTCCATGACCACGCGGCCGGTCTCCAGCACATAGGCGCGGTCGGCCACCGAAAGCGCCATTTGTGCGTTCTGCTCCACCAGCAGGATGGTCATGCCCTCCTTGTGGATGTCGCGGATGATATCAAAGATCTCCTGCACCAGCAGCGGCGAAAGGCCCATGGAAGGCTCGTCCAGCATCAGCATGGAGGCGTTGCTCATGAGTGCACGCCCCATGGCCAGCATCTGCTGCTCACCGCCGGACATGGTGCCCGCCAGCTGCTTGCGGCGTTCCTTCAGGCGGGGGAACAGGGTAAATACCTTTTCCTTGTTGGCGGCAATGGTGGAGGCGGGCTGGGTGTAGGCACCCATGTCAAGGTTCTCGTCCACCGTCATGTGCAAAAACACATGGCGTCCCTCCGGCACCTGCGCAAGGCCGCTTTCCACGATCTTGTGGGCGCGCACGCCCTTGATGCTTTTGCCCTTGTACAGCACATCGCCGGTGCGGGGCTTCAACAGGCCGGAAACGGTTTTCAGGGTGGTGGATTTGCCCGCGCCGTTTGCGCCGATCAGGGTGACGATCTCGCCCTCGTTGACGGTAAAGGAGATATCCTTCACGGCGTGGATGTTGCCGTAGTAGACGTTGATGCCGTCCACCTTCAGTAATGTATCAGCCATGGCTCAGCCCTCCTTTTTGCCCAGATAAGCCTCGATGACCTGCGGGTTGCTGCGGATCTCGTCCGGGGTGCCCTTGGCAATGATGCGGCCGAAGTTCAGCACCGCAATGCCCTCGCAGATGCCCATGACAAGGCTCATGTCGTGCTCGATGAGCAGCACGGCAATGTTGAACTCGTCGCGGATGCGGCGGATGGTCTCGGTCAGTTCCGCAGTTTCGGAGGGGTTCATACCGGCGGCAGGCTCGTCCAGCAGCAGCAGCTTCGGTCTGGTGGCCAGTGCGCGCATGATCTCCAGCCGGCGCTGTGCGCCATAGGGCAGGCTGCCGGCCTGTACATTGGCAAGGTCTGCCATGTGGAAGATATCCAGCAGCTCCAATGCACGCTCGGTGCACTTTTTTTCCTCTTTCCAGTAGTTCGGCAGGCGCAGCAGGGAGGAGGCCAGATTATACTTCATGGATTCGTGCAGACCCACCTTGATGTTGTCGATGACGCTCAGCTCCTTGAACAGGCGGATGTTCTGGAAGGTGCGCGCCACGCCCATGCGGTTGACCTGATAGGTCTTTTTCCCGGCGGTGGGCATGCCATCGATCAGGATGGAGCCGCGGGTGGGCTGGTAGACGTTGGTGAGCAGGTTGAACACGGTGGTCTTGCCTGCGCCGTTGGGGCCGATCAGGCCGCTGATCTCGTTGCGGCCGATCATCAGGTTGAAGCCGTCCACGGCGGTCAGGCCGCCGAAATCGATGCCCAGCTCACGCACGTCCAGAATGGGCTTTTTGTCCTTGTCGCGGTCGGTCAGAAAACCGCCGGAAGGCACACTGTGCAGTCTGGTCTGGAACTCACTCATGGTCAGCGGCCTCCTTTTCGGTATGTTTGCGGAACAGTTCGCCGTTCATGGCCTTTTCCACAATGCGGCTCAGGGAGAAATCGTAGCTGCCCAGCAGTCCGCCCGGGCGGAAGATCATCATCAGGATCAGAACCAGCGAGTAGACCACCATGCGGTAGCTGTCAAAGCTGCGGGTGGCCTCGGGCAGGATGGTCAGCACGGTAGCGGACAGGATGGAGCCCAGCATGGAGCCCATGCCGCCCAGCACCACCATGACCAGAATTTCAATGGACTTCATAAAGCCGAAGGTGGAGGGGTTCAGCACGCCGATGTAGCAGGCGTACAGACCGCCCGCCAGTCCGGCAAAGGCGGCGGAGAAGGCAAAGGCCATCACCTTATAATAGGTGGTCTGGATGCCGCAGCTCTCGGCGGCGATCTCGTTGTCGCGGATAGCCAGCACGGCGCGGCCGTGGCGGCTCTTCATCATGGCGTGGATGAGAAAGCAGGTGATGACCACGCACAGGAATACGTTGGTAAAGTTGGAATACTTGGGGATGTTCTTCAGACCCTTGGAACCGTAGAACAGCTTGAAGCCCAGCACATCATCGATGTTGTTCAGGGTGATGCGGATGATCTCGCCAAAGCCCAGCGTCAGGATGGCCAGATAATCGCCGGTCAGGCGCAGAGCAGGAATGCCGATCAGCACGCCGAACAGGCCCGCCACGATGCAGGCCAGCACCAGACCCACGGTAAAAGCGACACCGGAGGGCAGATTGCTGTATTTCGTGAACAGGGCGCAGGTGTAAGCACCCACGGCCATGAAACCGGCGTGGCCCAGCGGCAGCTGGCCCAGATAACCGGTGGCAACGTTCAGCGAGACAGCCAGAATGATGTTGATGCCCACGGTGAGCAGCACCTTGTTCTGGTAGGTGGACAGCACATTCTGGGTGAGGAAGGACAGGCCCACGAACAGCAGAGCCACCAGCACGGCGTTCATCAGGTAGCGCACGGGCATTTTGAGCGTTTTGCGTTTGGTATTCATCTTCATGCCCTCCTTACACCTTTTCCTGAACCTTGCGGCCAAGGAAGCCGGTGGGCTTGACCAGCAGCACGATGATCAGGATCGCAAACGTGACGGCATCCTTCCATGCGGAAAGGCCGATGGCGGAAACAAAGCACTCGCACAGGCCTATGGCGATGCCGCCGATCATGGCACCGGGAATGGAGCCGATGCCGCCCAGAACGGCTGCAACGAAGGCCTTCAGGCCCAGCATGGAGCCCATGGTGGGGGTCGCCTGCGGGTAGCTGCAGCAGTACAGCACCGAGCCGATGCCGGCCAGAGCGGAGCCCACCGCAAAGGTAAAGGAAATGGTGCTGTTGACGTTAATGCCCATCAGGCGGGCAGCGTCCATATCCTCAGACACGGCACGCATGGCCTTGCCGAGCTTGGTCTTCTGCACAAGGAAGGTGAGCACCAGCATGGACAGCACCGTGACCAGCAGGGTGATGACAGAGGTGAGGCCCAGCGGCACAGAGCCGATGCGGAAGGTCTGGTTGGTGTAGTAGGCCGGAATGACCTTTGCACCGGAACCAAGGATCAGCTCTGCAGTGTACTCCAGGAAGAAGGACACGCCGATTGCCGTGATCAGCAGGGAGATACGGGGTGCGTTGCGCAGCGGGGTGTAGGCGATCTTCTCGATCACAACGCCCAGCAGCGTGCAGGTGATGATGGTGGCGCACACAGCAGTGACCGGGCCAAGGCCCAGCTGATTCATCACGAACCAGGACATGTACGCACCAACCATAATGACATCGCCATGGGCAAAGTTCAGCAGCAGGATGATGCCGTACACCATGCTGTAACCCAGTGCGATCAGTGCATAGATGCTGCCAAGGGACAAGCCGTTGATCAGCTGGCTAAAGAACACTGTCATGGTTGGATACTTCCTTTCTTTGCGGCGGTTACACTTTATTTATATAAAAAACGGAGAACGCCTGACCAGAAAAAAGCTGTTCCGGCGTTCTCCAAAAAATCATGGGGTTTGCTCTGTGCGGGCGGCTCCATCACCGGTGGATGGAACGGCGCGGATCAGAACATTTCCTTCAGCTCGGGCTTGCCGTCCACATAGGTCAGGATGGCAGTGCTCTTGACGGGGTTGTGGTGCTCGTCGAAGGTAAAGGTGCCGGTGATGCCCTCAATGGTGCCGCCGGCAATGGCATCGATGACAGCCTGCTTGTACTCGTCAGAGCCGGCCTCGAGGCCCTGCTCCTCGGCAGCCTTGATGCCGTACACGACGGTCATGGCAGCATCGTAGCCCAAGGGGGCAAAGCCGTTGGGGTAAGCCTCGCCGTACTCGGCCTTGTAGGCGTCCTCAAATGCGGCGCTGGAGCCCTTGGCGTAGCAGGCGCAGAAGTAGGAGTCCTTCAGCTGGTCGGCGGTGGCGTAGCCTTCCAGACCGTCCCAGCCGTCGCCGCCCAGGAAGGGAACGGTCAGACCCACACTCTCGGCCTGTGCCAGGATCTGGCCCACATCCTGATAGTAGTTGGGGCAGAACACCACCTCGGGGTTCTTGCCCAGAATGCTGGTCAGCTGGGTCTTGAAGTCCACATCGCCCTCGGAGTAGCTCTCCTGATCCACGATGGTGCCGCCCTTTGCCTCAAACTCCTTGGCAAAGTTCTCTGCCAGACCCTCGTTGTAATCCTTGCCCTTCAGGAAGATGACGGCGGCCTTTTTGTAGCCCAGCTTCTCGTAGGCGTAGTCTGCCATCTTCACGCCCTGGAAGGGGTCGGTAAAGCAGGCGCGGAACACATTCCCGTTCACGGTGTCGGTCTCGGCATCGTAGGTGACAGCCTCGGCGGTAGCGGAGGCGGTGACCATGGGCATATTGTAGTCGGCGCTCTCGGCGGCAACAGCCAGCGTGGGGGCGGTGGTCACATCGCCCACCAGAGCGGTAATGCCCTGATCCACCATCTTGGTAAAGCAGGTGACAGCCTGTGTTTCATCGCCCTGCTCGTCCATGGTGATGACCTCCAGCTGCTTGCCGTTGACACCACCGTCTGCATTGACCTGCTTGATATACAGGCTTGCGCCGTTGACAACAGCCTGACCGTAAACAGAATTGTCACCGGTCAGGGGGCCAAGCACACCCACCTTGATGGTGCTGCCGGAGGCAGCAGCGGAACCGGCAGCAGAACCGGCAGTGCTTGCGGAGGAACCGCCGCAGGCGGTCAGGGCGCTTGCCGCAACAGCAACACCGGCAGCGGCCATGAACTGACGACGAGTGAACATCTTTTTCATAAAAATTTCCTCCTTCGGAGTAATTTATAGGATAAAATAGAATCAAGGATAAAAACGGAAGCAAGGCCCTTCCCCTCTAAAAGCGGCCTTGCTTCTGTTCTTGTCTGTTATTATAGCTATCCGTGTTCAAATGCGCAATTCACAAACCGTCCATACTTTTGGGCGCATTTTCTCAGCTTTGTTGATAGTTTACACAAAAAATTGAACGCGTTTTTGTGCACTATTTCAAATTGTTCATTTTATTTATCTGTGACGTGAAATTGATTCATGATTCACAAAAGGGTTACAGGGTGTCCATCTCGGCGTCGGCGGCAAATTCCGCCTCGGCGCGGGTCTCTGCGGCCTGTCCCTCGGCTTCGGCAGCGGCCACCGGCTGCGCCAGCGCCTTGCGGATGGCAGTCAGATAGAACACCATGGAGAGTGCCGTGCCGATGCACCAGCCCACAGGCCATGCCAGCCAGATGCCGGTAGAGCCCAGTGCCGTGGCACTGAGCACGATGGCAATGCCCACACGCAAAATCAGGTCGGAGAAGGTGGCGATCATGAACCGCACCATCAGGCCGCAGCCGCGCAGGATGCCGTCCGCCACCAGCTTGACCGACACTACAAAGTAGAAGGGGGAGAGGATGCGCAGAAACAGCATGCCGGTGTCAATGGCGGGGCCCTGCGGGTCGTTCATGAACAGCAGCAGCAGGAAGCGGCCGAAGAAGAAGTACAGCACCACCAGCGGCACGCACAGCAGCCACACCAGATTGCGGCCTGCGCCAAAGCCCTCTTTTACGCGATCCATCTTGCCTGCACCCATGTTCTGGGAGGTGTAGTTGGAAATGCCGTTGCCCAAGGTGGTAAAGGAAGTGATGACCATGTTGTTCAGCTTGACGGCGGCGGAGTAGCCTGCGATCACGCTGGCACCAAAGGTGTTGATGACGCTCTGCAGGATGATGTTGCCCACCGACACAAAGCTCTGCTGCAGAATGCTGGGCACAGCCACCACGGCCACCTTGCCCAGCATATTCCAAGAGAACAGCTGCACAGAACCCTCGGTGTGGAAGGCGCGGATGCGGCGGAACACCACCACCATGGCCAGCACGCAGCTGACACCCTGACACAGGAAGGTGGCCCATGCCACACCGGCAACGCCCATCTTGAACCCGGCCACGAACAGGATATCCACGCCGATGTTGGACAGGGACGAGACCGCAAGGAAGTAGAAGGGGGTTTTGCTGTCGCCAAGGGCGGAGAAGATGCCGGTGGCAATGTTGTAGAAGAACATGAAGGGCAGACCCAGAACATAGATATCCAGATACAGCTCGGAATCGGCCAGAATTTCTGCCGGGGTGTTGATAAGCTCCAGCAGGGCATCGCAGCCAAACAGGCCAATACCCATCAGCACGGCGCACAGCACCGCAGAGCCGATGAGGGAGGTGTAGACCGAGGTCTTCATCTCGCCGTATTCCTTTGCGCCAAAGTAGCGGGATACGATGACCGAGCAGCCAATGTTGCAGCCGAATGCAAAGGCGATGAAGATCAGGGTGATCTCGTAGCTGTTGCCCACCGCAGCCAGCGCGTTCTCGCCGATGAACTTACCGGCCACCAGACTATCCGCGATGTTGTACAGCTGCTGGAAAATAATGCTGCCGAACATGGGCAGGCAGAATTGCCACAGTACCTGTGACGGTTTGCCCACCGTCAGATCCTTATTCATTGCAAAAATCCTCCTCTATAACGATTATATGATAAAAAACAGCATAGGAGCCGCACCCAGTATAGAACCGAACTGCCAAAAAGTAAAGAGAATTTTTGGACTATCTGCCATACTAAAATTACATGATAAGCATAGCCGCCCCTCTGCCCGGCAAGAATGAAATCAAAACCGGACAGGAGGCTTTTTATCATGAAGCAGCTGAAAATCAGCGCCGTAGCGGGGCGCGAGATACTGGACTCCCGCGGGAACCCCACCGTAGAGGCGGAGGTCACCCTGACCGACGGAACGACCGGGCGGGGGTGTGCGCCCTCCGGGGCATCCACCGGCGAATTTGAAGCGCTGGAACTGCGGGACGGCGATAAGAGCCGCTACTTGGGCAAGGGCGTGACCAAGGCGGTGGAGAACATCAACACGGTCATTGCAGACGCAGTGGTGGGCATGGATGCCTCCGACATTTACGCCATCGACGCCGCCATGATCAAGGCAGACGGCACCAAAGATAAGTCCAATCTGGGTGCAAACGCCATTCTGGCGGTGTCCATTGCAGCCTGCCGTGCAGCAGCCGCTTCGCTGGAAATGCCGCTGTACCGTTTTCTGGGTGGGGTGAACGGCTGCTGCCTGCCGGTGCCCATGATGAACATCCTGAACGGCGGCGCACACGCTGCCAACACCGTGGACACGCAGGAGTTCATGATCATGCCGGTGGGCGCACCCTCTTTTAAAGAGGCGCTGCGCTGGTGCGCCGAGGCGTTCCATGCGCTGGCCGCTATCCTGAAGTCCAAGGGTCTGGCTACCTCCGTGGGGGACGAGGGCGGCTTTGCCCCCAACCTTTCCAGCGACGAGGAGACCATCGAGACCATTCTGGCGGCTATCGAAAAGGCGGGCTACGTGCCGGACACAGACTTTATGCTGGCCATGGACGCCGCCGCCTCCGAGTGGAAGAGCCCCAAGGGCAAGGGCTTCTACAAGCTGCCCAAGGCGGGCACTGAGTATACCTCCGGCGAGCTGATCGCACACTGGAAGAGCCTTGTGGAAAAGTACCCCATCATCTCCATCGAGGACGGTCTGGACGAAGAGGACTGGGAGGGCTGGCAGCAGATGACCCGCGAGCTGGGCAGCAAGGTGCAGCTGGTGGGCGATGACCTGTTCGTGACCAACACCGAGCGTCTGGCAAAGGGCATCCGGCTGGGTGCGGGCAACGCCATCCTGATCAAGCTGAACCAGATCGGTTCTGTCTCCGAGACACTGGAAGCCATCAAAATGGCGCACAAGGCCGGTTACAACGCCATCAGCTCCCACCGCTCCGGCGAGACCGAGGACACCACCATTGCAGACTTGGCTGTGGCGCTGAACACCTGCCAGATCAAGACCGGTGCGCCCAGCCGCACCGAGCGTGTGGCAAAGTACAACCAGCTGCTGCGCATCGAGGAGCAGCTGGGCGAAAGCGCCGTCTACCCCGGCAGGGAAGCGTTTTGAACGACTTTCCAATATTTACCGCCATCTCCTTTGCAATCCTGCGGCGGGCTGGTTCGTATACAAGGCAGACCGGCACCCGGCGGCCACCGGGCCGGAATGAAACGAAAGGAGCAAACCTTCCATGTTTCAAAGCCTTGGGCCGCTGCTCAGCCTTTTGGGCGGCGGCAGCTTTACAAAGCTGCTTCTGTTTTTGCTGAAGGGGCTTTTTGCCTGAAACGGACGGTCTGAAAGGAGAATACCATGCTGATCGTATTGGAGCATCTGCTGGGCCGCATCAATCTGCCCGGTATGTGGTGGATCATCGCTGAGCGCTGGCTCTGATGTGAACCCCTGCGCAGCCGCTGCACTTTTTGTGCGGCGGCTTTTTTGCTGCACCGGAGCGTCTGCGGACGCTCCGGTGCAGCCTTTCAGGGGAACGGCTGCCGCCTTTCCATTGGCAAAACTGGTAAAAAATGCTTGCAACTAGGCGGTTTTGATGATAAAATCAAAATGTTATAGTGCGCCAAAAAACAGGGTAAAACGTGTGCCGCATGGGTACGGCACACGGATGGAGAGGCAGGAAAACAGAATGGAAACAGACGAGACTGTAAAAAAAGCATCTGTGCCAGCGGGCTTTTGTGCACAGAATTTGCCGGGCGGCCTTCACTGCTGTACAGACGATGCGGAAAACGGCTATCCTTTTGCTTATATCAGCGACCGTTTTCTGGAGATCCTGGGGTGGGAGCGGGCAGAATTTGCGGCAAGATTCGATAACCGCTACACCCCGCTGGTGCACCCGGATGATCTGGAAGCCGGGCTGCGCTACCGGGATGAGGAAAACGGCGCAAGTTACGCACAGGACGGCGACAGTATGTTCCGGCTGCTGGGCAAAAACGGCTACCGCTGGGTCACCAGTGCTGCCCACAGGGTGGAGTGGCGCGGCAGCAGATATATCGTGGGGATTGTCACGGATATCACGCCCTATATGGAGCTGCGGGAAAAGCTGAAGCAGCAGAACCACGCCCAGAAGGAAGCGCTGGAAGCGGCCAACCGCAACCTGCTGCGCATGATGCAGCAGATGGAGGAGCAGAAGGCCCGGTTCGACCAGACCACCGCCCGGAATATGGAAAAAGAGCAGCGCTATCAGCAGCAGCTGAACCGGGATGCCCTGACCGGCACCTACAACCGCCGCTATTACGAGGAAGTGGCCTGCAACGGCATCGGCCCGGCGGGCGTTGCCCTGATGGATATCGACGATTTCAAGATCTGCAACGATACCTACGGCCACCACGCCGGAGATCAGGCGCTGGAAACGGTTGCAAAGGCTATCCGCGCCTGCATCCGGGAAACAGATCTGCTGATCCGCTACGGCGGCGATGAGTTTTTGCTGGTGCTGCCCGGCATCCCGGCGGATTATTTCAAGGTGAAGCTGGAGCAGATCCGCGCCGCCGTGCAAAGGGCGGTGGTGCCGGGCTACCCCCACTTCCGGCTCTCGCTGAGCATTGGCGGCGCAATGCAGACCCTTGCCGACCCCATGGAAAAGGTGGTGCGCCGGGCTGACCTTTTGATGTATCAGGCCAAGACCCACAAGGACGCGGTGGCGGTGGATGTGCAGGGCAGCCGTCTGGCTGCGCAGGACGAGATCCTGCAGGAAAAGCCCACCATCCTGCTGGTGGACGATGCCATGATGAACCGCATGGTGCTGACCGGCATTCTGGGCGGGGATTACCGCATTCTGGAAGCGGAGAACGGCAAGCGCTGCATGGAGCTGCTGCGGGCAAAGGCCGGGCAGATCGCGCTGGTGCTGCTGGATATCAATATGCCCGATATGGACGGCTTTGAGGTGCTGCGCACCATGAACACCAACCACACCATCGAGGATGTGCCGGTGATCATGATCTCCAGCGAGGACTCGGAGGAGGCTATCCGCAAGGCCTATGAGCTGGGCGCAAGCGATTATGTCAGCCGCCCCTTTGACGCCAAGATCGTCTACCGCCGGGTGGCAAATACCATCAAGCTGTATGCCAAGCAGCGGCGGCTGGTGCAGATGGTGTCGGACCAGATCCGCGCGCGGGAAAAGAACACCGATATGCTGGTGGGCGTGCTGAGCCAGATCGTGGAATTCCGCAACGGGGAGTCCGGCTCCCATGTGCGGCACATCCGCGTCATCACCGAGACACTGCTGCGCCGGCTGCTGGAACTTACAAAACGCTACGAGCTGACCCCCGAGCAGCAGGATAACATCCCGCTGGCCTCGGCGCTGCACGATATCGGCAAGATCGGCATTGACGAGGCCATCCTGAATAAGCCCGGCAGGCTGACCGCAGAGGAATTTGCGGTGATCAAGACCCACAGTATGCTGGGCGCGGAGATGCTGCAAAAGACCGAAAGCTTTGCGGAGCAGCCGCTTTTGCAGACCGCCTACGAGATCGCCCGTTGGCACCATGAGCGCTGGGACGGCAAAGGCTACCCGGACGGGCTGAAGGGCGACGATATCCCCGTCAGCGCGCAGCTGGTCTCGATGGCAGATGTGTACGACGCGCTGACCAGCGAGCGGTGCTACAAAAAGGCCTTTCCGCACGAAACGGCGGTCCAGATGATCACAAACGGCGCGTGCGGGGCCTTCAACCCGCTGCTGCTGCAGTGCCTGCTGGATGTGCAGGGGGAGCTGAAGCGGGAAATTTTACAATGGTAATGTGAGGAAAAACACGCGTGACAAAACAGCGATCCAACGATAAAATACCCCGCCGCGTCTTTTTAAAAGTGTGTGCGGCGGCTGCCGCAGCCGCACTGACCGCCTGCGGCAAAACGCAGACGGCGGCAGCACTGCCCGAGCTTACGGTGGGCAGCGATAACTACCCGCCTTTTATCTATCTGAACAATGACAGCACCCCCACCGGCATTGATGTGGAAATTGCCACCGAGGCTTTTGCCCGCATGGGGTATGCGGCACGGTTTGAGATCATTGACTGGGAGCAGAAAACCAATCTGGTGGAAAGCGGTGTCATCGACTGCATCTGGGGCTGCTTTTCCATGGACGGACGGGAGCAGCTGTACCGCTGGGCAGGGCCGTATATGGTCAGCCGTCAGGTGGTGGCGGTCAATGCCAGAAGCAGCATTGAAACGCTGGCCGACCTTGCGGGCAAGACTGTGATGGTGCAAAGCACCACCAAGCCGGAGGAGATCTTTCTTGGCGGAACCGACCCCCGCATCCCGCAACTGGGCGAGCTGCTGAGCACCGAGGACCGCGGCGTGCAGTACGCCATGCTGAACTGCGGCTATGCGGATGCCATTGCCGCCCACGAAACTGCCATTTTGCAGTATATGCAGGATTGCAATGCTGATTTCCGCATTCTGGAAGAGCCGCTGCTGGTCACAGGCATCGGCGTAGCCTTTGCGCTGAACGACACCCGCGGGCTGGACGCACAACTGACCGGGACTTTGGCCGCCATGCGTGCCGACGGCACGCTGGAGCAGATCGTAGGCAAATATCTGCCGGACCCGGAAAAGTATCTGGAGGTGGACGCCCTTGAACCGTAACAAGAAAACGTTCCTCTCCGGGATGCGGTTGGTGGCGCTCTATCTGTTGATGGGGGTGCTGGCGCTGCTGATCACGGCCGTCATCTCCGGGCGGGAGTCCATGCGCGCTACCCAGGAATACTTTGCCCGTACCATCAACTTTGTAAAGACGCAGTCCACCAGCTACGAAAAACATAACGATACCATCACCGCAAAGGCGCTGCGCCGGATGGCGGTGGCGGTGCGGCAGCTGGCTGAAAATGACGTCTTGGATCTCTACGACCCCGAAAGCCTCCGGGCAGAAACGGAGTCGCTCTGGCTTAGCGGCATTGCCGTGCTGGACGAAAACGGAAAATCATTGTGCGAATATACGGATGGTAATGTCGATTATGCGCAGTTTGCAGGATCGCTGCGGGAAAATGCCGCGCTGAACGTGCTGCAAAACCCGCAAAAGACCTACCTCAAACGCATTCTGCTGCAGAATGGCACAGCGGTGGATGTGGCCACCCGCCGCGCCGCAGCGGGGGATGCCGTGCTGCTGGCTTACCGGGTGACCCCGCCGGAGTTTGTGGAAGGCACAGCCCTGTCCATCCAAAGCGTGCTGGACGGCTACCCGCAGAACATCAGCGGCACGATGTTCATTGTGCAGAACAACAAGGTGATCGCCTCCAACGACCCGAAGCTCATCGGGCTTTACACGACCAACAGCCCGCTGGTGCGGGGTATCCGCCGGAAGGGCGTGCCCGACACGCTGACCCATACCCGCGACTGGGCAAATTCCGGCTGCTACTTTGGCATGTACAGCAACGGCCGGAATTTTGACCTGTATGTCTATATTGGCGAAAAATCGGTGTTCCGCAATTCCAGCAGCGCGCTGCTGACCACCCTGATCTTTTACCTGATCTGCGTGGCAGTGCTGCAGATGCTGCGCCGCCGCTCGATGGCAGCGGTGGAGCATCTGCGGAAGGAGCAGGAGCAGAAATACCACGCCCGACTGGAGGAGCAGAACCGCAAGCTGGAGAGCGCCGTCCGGCACGAGGCGGCGGCAAACCGCGCCAAGCGGGAGTTTTTGTTCAATATGAGCCACGATATCCGTACACCGATGAACGCCATTATCGGCTTTACCTCGCTGGCGGCCACCCATATTGATAATAAGGAACAGGTACTGGACTATCTGAAAAAGATCTCCACCTCCAGCCAGCACCTGCTTTCCCTCATCAACGATGTGCTGGATATGAGCCGCATCGAAAGCGGCAAGGTGAAGCTGGAGGAAAAGGCGGTGCACCTGCCGGACCTTGTGCACGATGTGCGCGCCATCATCCAGCCCAACATCAGCTCCAAGCGGTTGGCGCTGTTCATCGACACCATGGACGTGGTGGACGAGGATATCATCACCGACCCGCTGCGGCTGAATCAGGTGCTGTTGAACATCCTTTCCAATGCCATCAAGTTTACCCCCACCGGCGGTATGGTGAGCATCCGCATTGCCCAGAAGCCCGGTGCGCCCAAGGGCTGCGGCAATTACGAGTTCCGCATCAAGGATAACGGCATCGGCATTAATAAGGAGTTCCAGAAGCACATTTTTGAGGAGTTCACCCGGGAGGAAAGCTCCACCGTCAGCGGCATTCAGGGTACGGGCCTCGGCCTTTCCATCACCAAGAATATCGTGGACCTGATGGGCGGCACCATCGCCCTTGAAAGCGAGCCGGGCAAGGGCAGCGAGTTTATCGTGAACCTCTGCTTTCCCCTCAGCGGGCAGAAGGCGGAGGTGCGGCAGCTGCCCCAGCTGGAAGGGCTGCGGGCACTGGTGGCAGATGACGATACCAACACCTGCCTGAGCGTCAGCACCATGCTTTCCAAGATCGGGCTGCGGCCGGAGTGGACCATCTCCGGCAAGGAGGCGGTCATCCGCACCAAGTACGCCGTGGAGCAGGGCGATGCCTTCAGCGTGTTTATCATCGACTGGCTCATCCCGGATATGAACGGCATCGAGATCGCGCGGCAGATCCGCAAGGTCATCGGGGACAGCTGCCCCATCATCATCCTGACCGCCTACGACTGGGCGGACATTGAGGACGAGGCACGCGCCGCAGGCGTGACCGCCTTTTGCGAAAAGCCGCTGTTCCTTTCGGAGCTGCGCAAGGTACTGGCAGAGCCCTTCCGGGTACAGCCGCCCCAGACGCCCGCCCTGCTGCCGAAAGAAAGCTTTGCCGGCAAGCGCTTGCTGCTGGTAGAGGATAACGCCTTGAACCGGGAGATCGCTATGGAGATCCTGAAGGAAGCGGGCTTCCTTGTGGATACCGCCGAGGACGGCGCAGAGGCGGTGGAACGGATGGAACAGGCCGCGCCCGGGCAGTACGATCTGATCTTGATGGACATCCAGATGCCCCGGATGGACGGCTACGAGGCCACCCGGCGCATCCGCGCCCTGCCCGACCTCCGCAAGGCGGGCGTGCCCATTTTTGCCATGACTGCCAACGCCTTTGAGGAGGATCGGCAGAATGCCCTGCGGGCCGGCATGAACGGCCATATCGCAAAGCCGCTGGATATCCGGCACCTGCTGCAGGTGCTGGACGAAGCGCTGAAATAAGACTGAAAAGGGCAGCGGGCTCGCCCTCTCCGTCTTTGCTTCGCAAATCCACCTCTCCCAAAGGGAGAGGCCTTGGCAAAAAGATGCAGTCTGCGTGGACTGCCAAGGGCTCCCACTTTGGGGGAGCTGGCATCGCGTAGCGATGACTGAGAGGGCGAGGACGCTAAAAATAAAGCATCTGCAACCAGTTCGCTGATTTCTGAAATTCAGTGGAGAAGGCTGCCGGTGCTTTTTTGTTTTACCCCACCGGGGCAGAAAAGCATGGTTTTGCGTCTATTCTGCAAACTTTTTGTGAACCCTATTGACAAAGTGGGTGGATAGGAGTATAGTTTTAGCAGTCGAGCAGATAGAGTGCTAAAAACAAAACGAACTGCTCCGCAGGAGGTGCGCAGGAACATGAACGACCGTACAAATATAAACCGCTCACGACTCTGCCGCCGCCGGGCGCAGAGCTGTTAGCAAAGAACTTATCCGTCCGCTAAAATAAACCTTCCGGTATGAATGGAGGCTTGACTTTATGAATACCAATCAATATACACAGAAAACGCTGGAGGCTCTGCAGGCAGCGCAGCAGCTGGCTGTGGAGTACCAGCACAATCAATTGGAACCTGAACATCTGCTGCACGCCCTCGCTTCGCAGGAGCAGGGCCTGATCCCGCAGCTGCTGCAGAAGCTGAATGTTGACCCCGGCAGCTTTTCTGCCGCCGTGGCCGAAAAGCTTTCGGCTCTGCCCCGGGTCTCCGGCTCCGGCCGTGACCCCGACAAGGTCTATATCTCGCAGGCTGCCGATAAGGTGCTCAGCGCCGCCGCCCGCGAGGCAAAGGCCATGAAGGACGACTATATCAGCGTGGAGCATGTGTTCCTTGGTCTGCTGGACGAGCAGACCCAGAACACCACCGAGTTGTTCCGTGCGTTCAGCATCACGAAAGATAAGTTCCTGCAGCAACTGACGGCTGTGCGCGGCAACCAGCGTGTGACCAACGACAATCCCGAGGAGACCTACAACGCCCTGCAGAAGTATGGTCAGGATCTGGTAGACCTTGCCCGCAAGCAGAAGCTGGACCCCGTCATCGGTCGTGATCAGGAGATCCGCAACGTGATCCGCATCCTGTCCCGTAAGACCAAGAACAACCCCTGCCTGATCGGTGAGCCCGGCGTTGGCAAGACCGCCATTGCAGAGGGTCTTGCACAGCGTATCGTGCGCGGCGATGTGCCCGAAAACCTGAAGGACCGCATCGTGTTCAGTCTGGACATGGGCGCTCTGGTGGCCGGTGCAAAGTACCGCGGCGAGTTCGAGGAGCGCCTGAAGAGCGTGCTGAACGAGGTGAAGAAGAGCGAGGGCAAGATCATCCTCTTCATCGATGAGCTGCACACCATCGTGGGTGCCGGCAAGACCGATGGTGCCATGGACGCAGGCAACCTGCTCAAGCCCATGCTGGCCCGGGGCGAGCTGCACTGCATCGGTGCGACCACGCTGGACGAGTACCGCCAGTATATCGAAAAAGACCCCGCACTGGAGCGCCGCTTCCAGCCGGTGCAGGTGGATGAGCCTACCGTGGAGGATACCATCTCCATCCTGCGTGGTCTGAAGGAGCGGTACGAGGTGTTCCACGGCGTAAAGATCAACGACAGCGCCCTGATCGCCGCTGCTACCCTTTCCGACCGCTATATCACCGACCGCTTCCTGCCGGATAAGGCCATCGACCTTGTGGATGAGGCCTGCGCCATGATCAAGACCGAGATGGACAGTATGCCCAGCGAGATGGATGATCTGGCACACCGCATCACCCAGCTGCAGATCGAGCAGGTGAGCCTGAAAAAGGAGACCGATGCCCTGAGCCAGAGCCGGTTGAAGGATCTGGAAAAGGAGCTGGCCGAGCTGCAGGATAAGTTCCGCAGCATGAAGGCAAAGTGGGAGAACGAAAAGAACGCCATTGGCAAGGTGCAGACCCTGCGCGAGCAGATCGAGCAGACCAATGCCGCCATTGAGAAAGCCCAGCGCGAATACGACCTGAACAAGGCCGCCGAGCTGAAATACGGCAAGCTGCCCCAGCTGCAAAATCAGCTGGCCGAAGAGGAAAAGATTGCTGCCGCCAAGAAAGAGGACAGCCTGCTGCGTGACCGCGTGACCGACGAGGAAATCGCCCGCATTGTGGCACGCTGGACCGGCATCCCGGTGGAAAAGCTGGTGGAGGGCGAACGCGAGAAGCTGCTGCATCTGGACGATGTGCTGCACCAGCGGGTCATCGGTCAGG
>ERZ791746.1294-NODE-1294-length-17266-cov-2.646040_pt1 | contig 17266 bp, 16 predicted proteins | sample MGYA00510038_ERZ791746 | MGnify/ENA primary metagenome ERZ791746 (study PRJEB30046, sample SAMN00792018) | human gut metagenome | study: EMG produced TPA metagenomics assembly of the A metagenome-wide association study of gut microbiota in type 2...
GGAAATTGACCGCTGGGTATCCACCGACAAGCCGCACTATATCGAAAAGCTCCCTGCCGGTGAGTACACACTGACCGAAATCACCGCCCCCAACGGGTACGAAATCGCAGAGGATATTTCCTTTACCGTGCTGCCCACTGGCGAGGTGCAGCGCGTAGTCATGAAGGACTCCCCCATCCCCGAACAGCCCGTGCAGCCGACACCGTCGAGTACATCGACCCCCACACCGCTGATCCCCCAGACAGGCGATACTTTCCCGCTGGGACTGCTTCTGGCGCTGGCGGGACTTTCCTTGGCAGGGCTGGCGGCACTAATCTACAAGTGCGTCCACTGCAAATCCGTTGCCCAAAAGGACGACGATGAAACCGAATAAGGAACACAAATATGAACCATCCAACCACTAAGGGTGACCCGCGAGGGCCACCAATTTTTTATGAGGAAATCGAATGAAGCATATTCTGACTTGCAGCTTTGGCAAAGACAGCATCGCAACGGCGCTGCTTGCCCTGCAACACGGCGAACCGCTGGATGAACTGGTATATTCCGAGGTGATGTTCAGCGATACCGTATCGGGGGAACTGCCGGAGCATAAGCGGTTTATCTATGAAACAGCAATCCCGTACTTTGAAAAGCGCGGCATTCCCACAAGGGTCCTGCGCGGGCAAAAGACATATTTGGACTGCTTTTACCGCATCGTAAGCCGCGGCAATGCCGAGGGAAAGCTGGCGTCCTTTCCGCTGACCGGACGCTGCAGTATACAAAGGGACTGCAAACTGCCACCCATACGCACCTACCAGAAAACATTGCCGCAGGACACGGTTTACTATCTGGGGATTGCCGCCGATGAACCGATACGACTGGCACGGCTAAAGCCCAACCAAACCTCCCTGTTGGCAAAGTACAACCTGACCGAAAAAGACGCGTGGGCGATGTGCCAAGCCGAGGGGCTGCTGTCCCCGCTATATGCGTTCACAGGGCGCGGCGGCTGCTGGTTCTGCCCCAATGCGTCCATGCGGGAACTTCGGCACCTTTACAATGCCCACCCCGATTTATGGCAGTTGCTGCTGGAATTGCAGGACGCCCCCAATAAGGCAACAGAACGGTTCAACCGCAGCCATACGCTGCACGATTTGGATTTACGGTTCAGCCTGGAAGGCGAACAATTAAGCTTTTATCACGATTTGGAGGAAGAAAGATGACTGAAAACAACAAGAATCAGCCCCGCGCGTGGATTTACGCGCGCGTGCCCGACAACCTGCCGGAAACGCAGGCAAGCTTTAACGCCTGCTGCCAACAGGCTGCCCGCGACGGCTGCTGCATTGCGGGCGGCGGTATGGATTTGACCTGCACCCATACCATGCGCCGCGGCTACCGCGACATGCTGCAGCAGATCAAGGCGGGCAATGTGGACCGCGTGTACATCTGCCGTATGCGGGAAATCGGCGGCAACGAGCACCAGCTGTTCGGCTTTTTTAAGTGCGTCATGGATCACGGCGTAAAGGTACGCACGCTCGAATACAGCCTGCCCGCCCGCCTGCAGCAGTACGAGTTGGGAGGAAAAATTGAGAACTACGCGGCAAAGCACAATCGCCCGATGCCGTGGGTGGTGTAAGCCCATGAGCCAACGAACCTACGGCTTTCTGCTTGCATTTTTTGCAACAGTTTTTGCCGGCAGTGCCGCCCTGCTGCTTTGGTACGGCGAGAAATCTCACCGCCAGGCAGCTGCTTACGGGCAGCTTGCCGCAGCCGTGCAGCGGGCAGACCCCACGCCAACGCAGGCAGGGGAGGGGACACCTCTGGATGACTACCGCGCGCTGTCCGAGGAAAACCCCGACATGGTGGGCTGGATTCGCATCGACGGCACCGACATCGACTATCCTGTTGTGCAGCGCGCAGATGAGCCGAACTACTACCTAAAACACGACTTTGCGGGATGCTACACCGCCTTCGGCTGCCCCTTTGCACAGGTAAACTGCGATGTGCAAGTCCCCTCGGACAACGTTATTCTTTACGGTCACAACATGAAAGACGGGTCGATGTTTTCAGACCTTGTGTGGTATCAGAGCCGTTCTTTTTGGAAAACCCACCGAACGATACACTTTGACACGCTGACCCGCCGTGGTGAGTATGAAGTGCTGGCGGTGTGCAGGCTTCCCGCCGATGCGCTTGCTTTCTATACGTTTGTGGACGCCGCCGACACAAAGGACTTTGCCGCCTATGTGGCAGCCTGCAAGGAGCGGGCACTGTACGACACCGGCGTGAACGCCCAATACGGCGATAAGCTGCTGACTTTATCCACCTGCGAGTACTCGCAAGAAAACGTCAGGCTGCTGGTGGTTGCAAAACGAAAGGATGATGAAAAACCATGATAGAAGAAACCGCTGTGCGTGTGGAGATCCATGCCGCGCGCTTTGCAAGCCAAAGCATCTTTGATATCCTGCGCTTGACCGTACAGGCCATGCAGGGGCGCAGCTATGGGCAGCAATCGTTGGCAGCCCTCAACCGGCAGAATCGGCAGCTGGCATCTGTGGACGTGAACGACAGGACTCTGCGCCTTGTCAAGCGGCAGCTTAACCAATATTCGGTGGATTTTTCTGTGACAAAAGACAAGGACAGCGGGCGTATGTACCTATGGTTCAAGGGGCAGGACGTGGATCGTATCCAGACGGCGCTGGAAAACTGCATTGCAGAGCGCGGACAGGAGCGCCCGACGCTGCAGGAGCTTTCCGCACGGTTGGCAGCGCGCGCCCGCGAAGCAGGGCAAACCCGCACGCCGCCCGTGCCGGAACACGGGGAACGCCTATGACGCCGCAGAAATCAACATCCCGCGCCGTGTTGGCTGTGGCGGCACTGCTGCTGTTCTGGCTGGGAAACCGCATGGGCGGCATCTACCAAACCACAAACGGCACGGTCACGCAAAAACTGGCGGCAGCGCTGAACCTGCAGCTGCTGTTGGCGCACGCGCTGCGCCTTTCTGCCGATGGGTTCGCTCTGGCGTGCGGTACGGCGGCTGTGTTGCTGGCAGGGCTTGTCTACCTGTGTATCAAGTACGGCAAGCACCGCCTGCTGCCGCAAAAGGAGTACGGCAGCGCCCGTTGGGGTACGCCGCAGGACATTGCCCCTTTTGTGGACGCTGACCCGCAGCAAAACCTGCCGCTTACCGCCACCGAAAGCCTGAGTCTTTCCCCCAAGATGAAGGTCACGGCCAACGACAACTACAACCGCAACAAAAACGTCATTGTGTTCGGCCCGTCCGGCTCCGGCAAAAGCTACAGCGTGGCAGGTCCGCAGCTATTGCAGTTCAACAGCAACTACGTTCTCAGCGATCCGAAGGGCGAGCTGCTGGACACCTACGGCAATGTACTGCTGGCACAGGGATACACGGTTAAGGTGTTTAACCTGAAAGACCGCGACAAATCCGACCACTACAATCTGTTTGCCTACATCAAAAACGAGGACGATATTCTTGTGGTGACGAAAAACCTTGTACAGAACCTCAAGGACGACCCCTGCGCAAAGACCACGGCAGACCCCATCTGGGAGGAGGGCATGACCGCCCTGCTGGAAGCGCTGATTGGCTATGTCTTTTACGAGGAAAAACCGGAAAACCGCAACATGAACAGCGTGATGACGCTGCTTTTGATGCTGGAAACCTCCGACAGCAATCCCAACAGTGTGAGCCAGCTGGACTTGATTTTTGAGGATCTGAGCATCCGGAAGCCGGAATCCTTTGCCGCCAAACAATACAAGCTGTATAAAATGGCACCCGGAAAAACCGCGCAGAGCATCAATGTGTCGTTGGGCTTGCGCATGAGTGCGTTCAATGTCCCCTCCATTGCCGATATCTGCGCGGACGATACAATCGACCTGCGGGAGTTGGGCAGCGAAAAAAAGGTGGCGCTCTTTGTTGTTACGCCCGACACAACGACGGCGTACAACTTTTTGGCTGCCGTGATGTTTCAGCAGTGCTTTCAGGTTTTGGTGGATATGGCAGACCATCGCCCTGACCATCGGCTGCCGCGGCATCTGCGCTTTTTGCTGGACGAGTTCCCCAACATCGGCATGATTCCGGATTTTCAGATTCTCATCAGCACCATTCGCAGCCGTGACATTGCCTGCACGCTGATTTACCAGTCCTTAAGCCAGCTGAAAAGCCAGTACAAAGATGACTGGGCGACCATCTATGAAAACTGCGATTCTATGATCGTTCTTGGCGCAGGCGGTAACCCGGAGAATCTGGAGTTCTTCTCCAAGGCGTTGGGCAAGGCAACCATTGAAGTCATGAACACATCGGAGAACAAAGGCAGTCAAGGCTCGTATACGAAGTCCTATCAGGCTCTTGGACGTGAGTTGATGACCCCAGAAGAAATCCGAACCATGCCCCGGAACTGGTGCCTGCTGATGATTTCCGGTGTGGCACCCTTTTATTCACGCAAATACAATCTGAAAAATCACCCCAATTACCACTTGGTAGAAGCGGAGGGCGGCAAGCCTTTCGACTATGACAGACGCGCAGAGCAGTCTTTTGCGGATTTTATCAGCAATGCGAAGGACGTAAAGACCGTAAATCTCTGTGCTGAGAATAACAACTGAACGGAGAAATATAAAATGGAAATGGTATCTACGATTACGACCCTCATCTCGAATGTTGTCACCTTTGCCGGTGGCCTCCTGCTGCTGTTCGGTGCGGTGACGCTGGGCACCAACCTGAAGGACCACAACGGTCCCGGTATCAGCAGCGGTGCATGGGCAATGGCAGGCGGTGTGCTGATTATTGCGGTTGCCACCTACTTCGGCACGCTGACAGTCGGGTAAAGGAGGGCTGCGCTATTTTTGAAGATACAATACGCAGCCAGTTGGAGGGCATTTCTGCCACGGTCAACTCTATGGGGCAAAATTCCGGTTTGCTCAGCAACCTGACAGACTGGAACAGCACGTTGGCGGGCTATGCTGACAGCATAAGCACCGGCGTCGTTATGCCGGTGGCGCTGACCCTGCTGGCGCTTTTTATGATTCTGGAGTTGTACAATGCCACCCAGCGTATTGCCATGAACGGCAGCAGCAACGCTTTTACGATCCAGCAAATCGCGCTGGTGATGATGAAAATCGTTGTCTGCCGCTGGGCGGTGCTGCATACAACGGAAATCCTGAACGCACTCTTTGAAATCGCATCCACCGTGACTACGGGCATATCCGGTTATGTCGGCAGTGGCGAGGTCAATACGACCGTTGACATTGAAAATGCCATCGCCGCGCTGCCGGGCGGCATTGGCAATATGCCGGTGGCGCTGGAGCTGATGGTCGTGGGCTGGATGCTGCGCATTGTGAACATCGTGGTCAACACCATTGTGGCAGCACGCTTTATAGAGTTGTATGTCTACAATGCGATGGCATCGCTGTCCATAGCCACACTCTGCTATCAGGAGCTGCACGGTATTGCGGTGAACTTCCTCAAATCCTACCTCGCAGTTGCCTTGCAGGGCGCGGTGCTGTATCTGGTCATCGGCTTTTATCCGGCACTGGCCGGTTCGCTGGGCACCGGTGGCAGCATCACGGAGCAAGCGTGGGCAATGCTGGGGCAGTCGGTCATCCTGCTAGTGGCGGTGTTTATGAGTGGAAAATTCACGAAAGCCATTACCAATGCGATGGGCTAATACCATTTGGAGAAACAACTATGATTGCCACAAAAACAAACCTCGAAATTACAGAGTACAGGGAGAAGTTCTTTTTAGGATTATCCCTCCGCCAGCTGGCCTGCTTTGCTGCGGCTGCGATGCTGGCGATTGCGACCTGCTTTGTTTGTCTGCACTGGCTGCGAATGGATATGCAGGTCGTTTCTTATATTATCATGGTTGAAGTGCTGCCCTTTCTGGGACTGGGCTTTATCCGCCGTGATGGTTATCCGTTTGAAAAACTTGTAAAAATCTATTGGGCGTGGCACAGCCAAAATCCGGAAGTGCCGATCCGCCCGTATAAGGAGTGTCGCTATGTTCAAAAGAAACGGACTCGCCGAAGTGTCGAATGTGAATTCTACTGCCGCAGAGATGAAAAAGCAGCGCGCAAAGGAAGAAAAGCAAAGGTCAAAGCAGCTGCGCAGATCCGCAAAGCAATCCGAAAAGGACGCCGCGCAGAGCGCCCGCCGTATCAGAAAACGCCGTGCGCCTGAAAAGGCTGCGGACTGCCTGCAATACGAAAACATGTACGAGGGCGGCGTCTGTGAGGTGGAGCCGGGGCTTTTCTCCATGACAATGGCATTCACCGATGTTAATTTCCAGCTGGCGCGACAAGAAGATCAGAATAGCCTTTTTGCCCAATACAGTGAATTTTTGAATTATTTTGACCCCGACATTCATCTCCAAATCAGTCTGGTGACCCGACGTGTGGATGAAGCGGAGTTCCGCCGAGATACTTTCCTGCCGATGCGTGGTGATGTGCGTGACCAGTATAGTGAGGAAATGAACCGGGTTATATCGGAAAAGGCACTGCAAGGGCAAAACGGACTGATTCGTGAGAAGTACATTACCATCAGCATACACGAGGACACCTATCACAAAGCACAGATTCGGCTGTTCAAACGTGCAGAGGATATACAGAATATGTTCAAGCGTATGGGCAGCTCAATGCGCGTGATTACCGGCATTGAACGCTTGAATCTTCTGTATGGTATTGCCCATCCGGAAGAAGTGATGGATTTCTCGTATGATTGGCTATTAGCAGAAAACTGTCTGACTACCAAGGAATTTATTGCGCCCAGCGGTTATAACTGGAAGCCGGAGCATGATGATTCCCGTGCTGTGTACAATGACCGCTACCAGTTTGGTGAGTATTACGGCAAGGTGCTGTATCTGCGGGATATAGCACCGCAGATGAAAGACAATCTGCTTTCGCTGCTCAGTGATTTGGACTTTGACAATGTGATTTCCCTTCATATTGATGCGATGGACCAGCAAAAGGCAATTGAAATGGTCGAAACGCAGTTAGCCTATATGCAAAAGGAACAGGGAGATGGGATGAGCAAGGCCGTGCGTATGCACTTGCCTGCATTTATGGGTGTGCGTTATGAATTGACAAATCAAATCGATGGTGCCAAAGAATTGATTGATAGTTTGCGTAATTACGATCAGAAAATTTTCAAGGTTTGCATTCTGATCCACACCTATGGCCGTAGCAATGCTGAACTGGACGAACGGGTGCAACAAATTTGCAATACGGTGCAGCAGCAGACCTGCCGGTTCAGCCCGATTCCCTTTGAGCAGTGTGCAGCAATGAACAGCGTTTTACCACTTGGAAAAAAGGGATTGTCACTGGAACGCACACTTTTGACAATCAATACAGCCATTTACATTCCTTTCACCACACAGGAACTGTTCCAGTCCGGGGGACTGTATGAAGGTATCAATGCTCGCAGCCGGAACCTGATTATGGTCAACCGTAAACTGATGCCAGCCCCTGCCGGTATGGTGCTGGGCATGACCGGTTTCGGAAAATCCTTCGCAGTCATGCAGATGATGGCAGGCATTATGCTGCGCTGGCCGGAGGACGACTTGGTGGTCATAGACCCGGAAAACGAATACGCACATCTGGTGCAAGCCTTTGGCGGTGAGGTTATTGAAATTTCGCCGTCCAGCAAAGCGCACATCAACCCGATGGATATTTCGGAGGATTACGGTGATGACGATAACCCGATTCGCTTGAAAAGTGAGTTCCTGCGTGATTTTTGTCAGTTGATTTTTAACCGTGAGGATTTAACACCGCAGGAACGCAATACAATCGATCAAGCAACCCTACTGACTTACCAGAAGTATCTTCTGCACCCGGAGCGCGAACAGATGCCGACACTGAACGACTTCTACAGCAACCTTCTTTTGCAGGGCGCAGACGGAAAGAACCTTGCTTCGGCATTGCAGATGTATGTGAACGGTACAATGGACCTGTTTGCCCACCAGACGAACGTGGATTTGCAGAACCACTGCATCTGCTTCAACACCGTGAAACTGGGCAAGAGTATGCAGTCCATCGGCATGATGACGGTGCTGGATCAGATTTGGAACCGCATCACCCGAAACCGTGTGCTGGGACGCCGCACTTGGATTTTCACCGATGAATTCCAGCTCCTGCTGGGCAACAGCGCCTGCACGAACTACTACTTCGAGCTTTCCAGCCGTGCCCGTAAGTGGGGTGCCATCCTGACTTCCATTACCCAACATGTTCGCTCTGTGCTGAACAACGAGGATGCCCGGCGTATGTTGTCCGACTGCGGCTACATCAAGCTGTTGAATCAGGCCCCGGACGATGCAAACGACATTGCGCGACTGCTGCATATCTCCGATGAAGAAAAACGGTATATTGAAAATGCCGAGGTTGGCAGCGGGCTGCTGATTGCGGATAAAGTGGTGGTGCCTTTCAACAATACTTTCCCGCAGGACACTGAGCTTTTCCGCCTGATGGATACCAATCCTAACCGCAAGAAATAAGCCGGGATTGTAGGGGTTATGAAATGTCAGAACTATTCACGCAAACGAATAAGCAGAAGAGACTCTTTCGAACAGAAGAGGATATTGTAGCGAACATTCAGACTCAATTCGGTATGCCGCATACGGGAAAAGACCTTCTGCTTGATGCAAAGATGGGACCAAATAAAGACCAGTCCAGTCGTCTGGATTCTGAACCAGATGCGCTATCTGATACAGGAATGTTCGATGATGTCGGTGCCGGTGACACATCCGGAATCCTGCATGATTCTGCTGGAGGTAATAAGAAAACTATCACTGGCACAAATACACCGCGCTCCAGCCGTGCCAGCGCCTATTATGATTTGCTGCGCAGCCAGCACAAGAACGGTCACTATAAAGCTCCTGCATACCGGGTTGTGGATACAATAGAAAGTCCGCTGCAAGCCGGAGCCAACGCCTTGAATTATCACGACGACTTCGATACGGATGCTGTTCAAAATGCAGGGCTGCACATGGCAGTAGCGCAGACTGTTGTGGAAGGCAATATCATGGTCGCAGCAGCGGACAGCGCTTTTGCAATCGGCAAACAAGCTGGCAATATCCTAAAAGACCTGAAAGATGAAACGATCAATGCAAAAGACGCCTTGAAAGCTGGTGGAAAAGTTCTGCGTTTGCAAGGTGGAAAATCCGTTGCAAAAATTGGTGGTGCAACCCTACGCAGTACAGAGCAGTACCTATCCTCATTTCAGGTTTCAACGGATGATTTCACCGGCAGTGTTCCGGGAAAGGTCAAAGAGGCTGCTACCAATACCGGGAACATTCTGAAAAAGATAACCAACGTGGTCCTGCACCCGCTGCGAAATCTGATTGCTATGGGAAAAGTGATCCTGATTGGTGCTGTCATCTTGCTGTTTCTGATTATCGTCAGCCTGCTGGGGCAGATGAGTGGCACAACGTCAATCTCTGTGTTTTGTGCGAATCGCATTGAGGATGTACAGACACTTGTGCAGAAAATCAACGACTACCGAAATGCAGCGGTTACCGAGGGCATCTATCAGGCATTCAAGAATGATGTTGACCCCAATGGCAATCCCTATGGGTACGATTCGCTCACCGGGCAGCGCAGCAATAATTTGCAGCATGGTGTTACTTGGAACTACGCCAATGGTATCTACAATGATACGGCGGAGATCATCTCTCTGGCAGCGGTATATTACCAGCAGGATTGGCCGCGTTCGGAGCTAGTGTCTGCTTTTAGCGACAATGTGCCTTTTACTAAATTCTGCCGAACCTTGGCAGCGTATGGTCTGGATGTGACAGCGCGTGAGTCCGCACCGTATTCCTGCATGATCTATGGCGGCTGTGTAAACGGCTACCGCAGCGAAGGCGAGGTAGTTTCCATCAAGGATTATCGCCTTGAAACCCATACTTGCAGTGAGGGCGATGATGCCTGCGGGCAGTACGATGCCGTCGCAGAGTGGCACTGGAATGAAGGCCATGCAGAAAATAAGAGTTATTCTATATGGAAAGAGGACGGCACACATGATGTGACCGTCTTTTTTCCTGTCATTTTCCCGGATGGTGCAACAGGTTCTGGACTTTCCGATTTGCCGGAAGATTACAACGCAGTTGCTGATGGAAAAATTAAGGCAGCGGACTGTACCGGCAATATTGTGCTGGATGATAGCGCTAATTTGTACAAGGGTGAACTGAACGACTGGTTTTATACCCCTGACGAGCTGACGGTCACTTTTACTGTTGTGACTGGCGAGGGTGATGATGCAGTTTCCGATGATTACGAGGTTACTTTTTCCAATGCAACCGCTATACCTTGGTGTCCCGGAGAGTTGAACGATGGGCAGTACGGCCACTACGATCTCGACTGCACGATTTATCTGACAGGCTATGACCGCTACACAGACCCGGAAACGCAGGCCCCAAACGGTGCGGACGGCGGAACCGGAAATCTGGAAGCGCTGGCAGAAAGTTGTGATGCAGGAACTTTGACCCGGACAATCATTAAGCAGGATCAGTACGGTAATGAGTATGCCGGTAATGCGGTATCCGCCCGATATACAAAAACGATCACGCTGCCCAACGGCGCGAGAGGATTTCAGGGGTGGTATAAGGATGGTGAAGATGCTTATGGAAATGTGGAATGGGCATCGCTTCTGTATCGCATGGACTGGGAAGAACTGTATGGGATTGTGGACGGCATAAAATGCCGCGCCACCGGCAGTGGCATGACTGAGGAAGAACTGCGGCAGCTATTTGCCAGCCTGAATATCGACGCCACGACCGCACGCGGTCAGGTGGTTGCCTTTGCGTTAAGCTGCCAAGGAAAGTTTGTCTATGCCCAGCCATCTTCGCTGCGCGGCGGGCCGGGCAATCCAAGCGTGGGCATCAATCTGGATTGTTCGAGCTTTGTCCAATATTGCTATTGGGCGCAGAACCTGCCTTTTTCCGCAGGCAGCACAGCCGCCTATCGGAATGCAGCAGACCTAGTAAGTATTTCCTCGTCTGAAGTGCAGCCGGGAGATTTGCGCGTGGTATATGCCTCTGGCGGCGAACAGGGGCACGTTCAGATGGCGCTTGGTGGCGGAGCCTGGATCGAGTGCTGCTATGGCTATGGCGTGGCGGTGAATATGTCCAATGCCTGGATGGAGAGTAGGCCGTGCTATTACTTCCGCTATGCGGGATTTTAAAGGCAACAAAAAAATGCAGCCCGGCGTGGACCGCATTCTGAAAATCAGTTATTAGAGTTTAGGAAGATAATCAATAGCATATAGTGGCAAATTGATAAGCCAATCCTCTTTCTTGAAATCTGCCATTGAAGTCCTGACTGCGATTTCAGGTTTGTATTTTTCGCAATAGATTTTCAGGCTTTTTGCGCGAAGATTGATTTCGGCCTTCACCTCTACCGGTATGATTTGTGAACTGGTATCAACGATAAAATCCACCTCGCAAGATCCCCGATCGTTCGTGTAGTAGTACAGACCAAGATCCTCTACTGTCTTCAGTTGCTGGCAGACATATTGTTCTGTCAGGGCACCTTTGAATTCCACAAAAAGGGCGTTTCCATCCAAAATCGTCCGACTATTAAGCCCCACCATACAGCTAAGCAACCCTATGTCCACAATAAACAGTTTGAATGCTTTTAAGTCCTCGTAGGCTTTCAACGGAATGCCTGCGGCATTGACACGAGAAACCTTATGCACCAAGCCGCAGTCGATAAGCCACATAATAGCTGTTTCGTATTCTTTGGCGCGGCCTCCTTCTCGCACAAGGCCGTAAAGGAATTTCTTGTTTTCCTTTGCAAGCTGAGACGGAATACTGTTCCACAGCATTCGAATTTTCGGAACGATTTCATTGGGGGCGTGCTTAGAAAAATCCTGCTCGTATGCAGCCAGAATACGCTTTTGAATTACGCGCACCTCAGCAAAATCACCGTCCTCTGCGAAACATTGAACAGCTTCAGGCATACCGCCCACGAAATAATAGTATTTCAGAGCATCGATATAAGTCTGTTTGAAGCTGGTAATGAGAGAAAAATCTCCACTGTTCAATAGTTCTGCGTAGCGTTCTTTCCCAGTGGCCATTAGAAATTCTTTGAAAGAAAGTGGATAGAGCTTCAAAAAGTCAACTTTTCCAACGGGAAAGGAAGTGCCCTCGTGCAAAGCAATACCAAGCAGAGAACCAGCGCAGATAATGTGATACTGAGGAGCATTCTCGCAAAAATATTTGAGTGAGGTTAAGGCGCGAGGAACTTCTTGTACTTCATCAAAAATTAGAAGTGTATGATCAGGATTGATTTTCTGCCCTGAATAGAGTTCTAATCCGAAAATTAGGCGCTTTACATCCAAATCAGCCGCGAAGAGCGCCGCCATCTGTGAATTGGAATCAAAGTTAATATATACGGTGCTATCGTAAGCCTGTTTGCCAAACTCTTTCATCAACCAAGTCTTTCCAACCTGACGCGCACCTTCTATAATGAGCGGCTTACGGCGTGTATTGGATTTCCATTTCAGCAGCTGTTCCATTGCAATTCTATACATAATCATGCCCCCGATACAGTTCTATAATGATATTATAGCATGGAATCGCAAAAATTACAGCGTAAATTTGAAAATAATAACATTTTTTACGCCGAATAAGTGCAGGCGTAAACGCTGAGGTGATACTCTTGAAGAAATTGCTTGTGATATTATTAGGCTTCATACTTTGTACAACAACAAAAGTCTATGCAGAAGATGCTGCTACTGTAACGGTGACGGTCAAGGATTTACCGCAAAAATTGCAGAACCGCACTGTGATTGTCACACTTGGCAATGGCCCATCTGATACGGAATCTACAATTGTCATTCTGGGTGGGCTGAACAATTACACGGAAACGGTGACGATTGCACCGTCAGAATATTACTGCGCGGCTGCTGTGCAGTATGATGCCTTGGAGGATTATCCCTTGCAGGAAATTAACCAGACGACATTTTTGCAAGCAGAAGGCGGTAACCACTACGACCTAATTTATACCTTGGTAGGCAGCAGCTGGTATGAGAGCGTGACCGGCCAGCAACGGCACTATACGTTGCAACCGCTGGAAACGCCACCAGAGAACTATGAGCCAGAACCGGCACAGGTAGGAGCCTATCTGACTGCGCCGGTTGGCTTTTCCCAACATGTGATAGTTTACTTGCAGAATTTATACACTGATGATGTCTATGATTTGGAACTTTATGAATCGAATGGGTTAGCCGCTGTTGAACCAAATGCACTGAGCGGAAAATATGCTTTTCTTTCTGCTTATGTTGTTGGTGATGCAGAAAACCGTTACCAATTCAGATGTGAGCAGAATGAACTCTCTACTGAAAACGGTGTGGACTTTCATTTGACAGTGACGGACACTGCCAATCCAGACCGCGAGATGAACACGCCCAGCCGAGATCAGAATGTCACGGTGCAGGAGGCGAACAGTTTCAACAACAGAAATACGGATGCACCGCAGCAGCCGACCGCAGAGCCGGAGATTGTTTCCCAACCTGTAAAGCAGCAGAAAAAGCAGATTGATCTGTTTTCCCTGTTGCTGGACTTTATGCCGGTGGTGTTTGTGGGCGCGGTGCTCTTTGCAGTGCGCCGCAAACGCCGCCGACAGCGCCCGCAGGGGTAACCGGAGCGTGAGCGACGGTTAGCAAGCATTGCATATGAAATTCACATATGCCATTCAGGGACACCCTGAAACCCGTCTTTTGAGGTGAGATATGAGCAACAGAAGGAGACCGATAGCAAAACAGGTCTATTTTTCAGAGGACGAATGGAGTAAGGTCGAGGCAAAAATGGGACAAGCGGGGGTGGTAAACTTTTCTGCTTTTGCGGCGGAAATGCTGTTGCGGGGGCAAGTCAAAACCTACGACTTTTCCTATCTGAAAGAACTCAACGCCTACATGGGACGTATCGCGGGCAATATCAACCAGATTGCGAAGCGGTGCAATGAAAACCGATCTGTTCACACCAACGATGTAGAACAGCTGCGCCGCGAGTTTATGGCGCTGAAAGCCGACTACCAACAACGCGCGGTAAAACTGCTGCGCAAATTATAGGAGGAGAAAGCATTATGCATGCGGAAATTAGAGTTTTACGGTAATACCGCACGGACGAGCGATAAACACCTGTGCCCTATGCGAGCCTTGCTGCCCGCATAGGGCACTTTTCTTTTTTAGGGGAAAGCTATGGCAGTTACAAAAATCCACGCCATCCGATCCACGTTGGATAAAACGCTGGCGTATATCGAAAACCCGGAAAAAACGGACGGGCAGCTTCTGGTATCAGGCTACAACTGCGCCCCGCAGACGGCAGCCGTGGACTTTGAAATGACCGCCGTGCTGGCGCGCAAGGTGCGTGGGTGGCAGGGCCGAAAGGGGGGAAGCCTTGCCTACCACCTGATACAATCCTTTTCGCCGGGGGATGCCGTCACGCCGCAGCAGGCACATGAACTCGGCCAAAAGCTGGCGTTTGAATTCGGCGGCGGCAAGTACGAGTATGTGGTGGCAACTCACACGGACAAGGGGCATATCCATAACCATATTCTGCTCAACGCGGTTTCCTTTTACGATTACAAAAAGCTACGGACAGTGCCCTACCGCACCGCGCGGGAAATCCGTGCCATCTCCGACCGCCTTTGTCTGGAAGCAAAGCTGTCCGTCATCAAGAACCCGCAGAACATCGGGCAGCTGTACCCCGCACAGACAGGCAAAAGGCGCACCGTTTCCAACCGAACGGAAATCCGCAAGCGCCTGAATTTTTGTCTGGAACGGGCGGGAAGTTATGGGCAGTTTGTCGCCATGGCGCAGGAGCTGGACATTACGCCAACGATTCGCGGTCAACGTATGAGTTATCGGCTGGCGGGCACGGGGCGCGCGGTGCGCGACAGCAGCTTATCGGACACGGATACCTTTACCTACGCGGGAATCTGCGCGCGGCTGGCTGACAATGCCGCCGAGCAAACCCGCCTGCGCAGGGGTATCCGGAAGGCGCTGGACGCGGCCGCCGATATGGCGAGCTTTGCAAAAAACCTGAAAGCGACAGGCATAGAAATCAAGCTGAAAAAGCCGAACGGGCTGCTTTTGTACAGGATCGCCGACATGGACGACGCATGGGTGCCTGCCGATGCGCTGGGCGCTGCGTTCACGGCAGAGGGGATAGAGCAGACGCTGAAAAACGGTACACCGCCCGCCCCCGCCGCCGAAAAGCCACTGTCGGAACGCTACCGCGAATGGACGGTTAACTATCCTGAAATCTGCGAAACAGCGGTCAAACTGGCAGGGGGGCAAATTCTTTCTGCGGGTAAAAACGGGCTGCTGCTCCGCGTGCGGGACGAAAACGGCTACGCCGCAAAAATGATGGCAAACAGGGAGCAAATCACCATCTCACCGGACGGGGAAGTGACCCTGCACGTTGGCAGGAATTTCCGCTATGACCTCGTTTACGAGGACGGAACCCACGGCACGATTCGGGGCGCAGCGCTGATTCGACAAATCGACGATGCAAACGGCGTGCAGCCGATGGTTGTCCCGCTGGCAGAAAATCAGGTAAAGGCAATGTCGCTGCGCGGGGTGACGATTACCCTGCCGCAGCAGGGTATAGAGCGCCTGTTTGTCCCGGAAAGTGATGCGGTGCGCAACCCCGCAGCCGGACAGTGTGCTGTGCGCCTGTACCCTCACTGCCAATACAGCTATCTTCCTACCGGAGAGGCGGGCAAACGCCTGCAGATACAAGGCGACCGACTGGCACAGATGCTTGGTGTCGCCGTAAACCCAAAAGCGGAAAACACCGTGTTCAGCCGCCGCATCGCCGCCGTGGAACGCCGCAAGGGTATGGAAAATGCTAAATTTCTCGGCAAGATGCTGATGGGTATGGCGGACGAGAACCTTTTTACCGCAGCAGATTACGATGTCGCAATAGGAAACCTTGGCAAAAGACAAATCTCGCTGGGCAAGGAAATTGCTGCCCTGCAGGAAAAGAAAAAGGAGGTTGCCGCCATTGCCAAAAGTTTGGAAACTTGCCGCACTCTAAAGCCCTTATGGCAGCAGTACATGGCTATGCCGCTAAAGGAAAAGTCTGCTTTTTACGCGGTGCACGCAGCAGAGCTGCAAGCCTACCACAATGCAGCAGCCAAGTTGGAAAAGGAAGAGGTTGACCAGACGGTGGAGGTGGAAAAGGTAATCGCCCTTGCAGAAAATATGGAACAAAGAATGCAGGCGTTGAAGGAGCAGCGCAGGGAAGCTGCCTTGCAAGAACAAAATACTCGCAGAGAACAGAAGGCAATCATGCGGATTCAAGATGAATCAAGGGAGGATAGACGCAGCGATGGAAACATTGTAATATAATACCTGGCCTTTTACAAATATGAACAATATGTAAAATCTGAGAGAGGATTCCGAAATCCCAAATTTCTTGCTCTTGTACCTAATGAGGGGAGAGTGTAAAAATGCCGGATTTTCGGAGCCTTTCCTGTTTTATAAGGTGTAAAAAGGGCAAGTCGACAGTGCGTGCGCCGCCCTCCGCTTTGTTTTTCTGAACAAGAACAAAGCGGAGGAAAGATTATGCGATTAAAGGATTTTGAAACTTTAAGCCGACTGATTGGCGGGGACGCAAGAAAGCAGCACAGCGTGCTGAAAGGACAGTTTCATGCGTACATTATGCGGCGTATGCGGTGGCACGCCAGGCGTTATTATTACCGCAACCGAGATAAGGTGGTCGTGATTTCTCTGGAGGATATGAATGAGGATGTTCCGGACGAGAAGGAAGAAGAACGGATGCGCTGCAGAGAATTACTCATTGCCTTGCAGCAGGAGTTGCCGCATCTAACGCCGACAGAACGGCAGATCGCGCAGTCCCTGCTGAAAAAAAGCTGCAACGAAATTGCAGCGGATACGGGGTTCAGCAATTCAACCGTGTACAGAGCGCGCCGTAAAATTTCCAATAAGGTTAAATCGTGGGAGGATTGAAAATGTGCAGCTTTGATTACCATCTTCGCCGTGCAAAAAAGCGCTATGAGGACGATATCTTGTGGATGGTCGCCTACTATTACGGCGCAATGAAGGATTTGTGCAACCGGTATCCTGTGAGGGATAAGGAAGACATGCTGGGATATTTGATTGCGTGTTTCTGGGTAGACCTGATCAAATTCGTGATTTATGATGAAACATGCAATATGGAGCAAGACTCGGAAGAGGACGGTGAGAAATATGGCTGCTTTGAGCCATCGGAAAAAGTATGGCGTGATTAAGGTACGCATTCCGGAAGATGAGCTGGAAAAC
>ERZ791746.1301-NODE-1301-length-17207-cov-14.455924_pt1 | contig 17207 bp, 14 predicted proteins | sample MGYA00510038_ERZ791746 | MGnify/ENA primary metagenome ERZ791746 (study PRJEB30046, sample SAMN00792018) | human gut metagenome | study: EMG produced TPA metagenomics assembly of the A metagenome-wide association study of gut microbiota in type 2...
TAGGAAAGCTCTACAGCCTACGGCACGAATGACTGGCGGAAATACCGGATGAGAAGCGCCGCAGGCTGGCCAGCTTTCCTGAAAGCTAGCAACTAGCAGCTAGCAGCCTCCGCACGAATGACTCTACCCATCAGCGTCGCCCCAACAGCTCGACAAACTGAAATTGGTAGTGCAGCCATTACTGATATTCCTGTTCCATAGAAGAAAGGAAAATCCATTGTATAAGAAACAGCCATTGAATAAAACCTATCCTTATCCTGTAAGCATTATTACGAAGTCCGGCCTTCGGGGCATGTATATTCGGCTGACCAGGGATAAAACGGTGAAGGTAACAGCACCCCAATCCATGCCGGTGGAAGAAATAATCCGGTTCATTGATTCCAAGGATGCATGGATACGGAGGAACCTTTCCCGCATGGCGGATCCCGTTCATTATGAATATTTTACCGGAGAAATGCACTATTTTTTGGGGAACCGGTATCCTCTCCATTTCTTCCAAGCCTCCTCCAGCGGTATTGCCCTGCGGAACGGGCGGTTGGAAATGGATATGACCGGCCGTACGAAAAATCGGGCGCTCCTCTACAGAAAGCTCATGAAGGAAGAACTGAAGAAAGTACTGATCTCCTATATTCGCCTGTGGGCACCGCGGATGAAGGTCACACCCGCTTCGGTGACGGTGAAGGTCATGAAAAGTCGGTGGGGAAGCTGCAATGTGAAGACAGGGGACCTCTGCTTTGCCCTGGACCTGGTAACAAAGCCGGAGGACTGCATAGAATCGGTGGTGGTCCACGAGCTGAACCATCTGCTGGAGACGGGCCATACACCCCGGTTCCATGCCCTTATGGTTCACTGGCTTCCGGACTACAAGGAAAGGACAAAGATTCTGACCGCCTGGCCCAGGGAGTTTATATAAAGCAGCACCGGGAAGATCTGACCTGCCATATTCATCAGCCCTTTCCAGACCCGGTAAACTGCAAAGCCTCTGTATCCGTATAAGGGGCACTTTTAGGAAGCCTACTATTTATCTTCAAAGAAATATGGTATAATCTAATAAAATAATTTTATACCAAGCGTAAAGGGAGCCTATAGCGGGCTGCCCTGTCAGAATTTATCTTTTTTTGCTGTGAGGGGTTATTCGATGAACAATACGGACTGGAAAATCCTCATATATCTTCGTGAAGAACGGAGCATAAACAAAGTGGCCAAACGCCTTTTTATGACGCAGCCTTCTTTGACATATCGGTTGAGCCAGATGGAAAAGGAAATCGGCTGTCCCCTGTTTATCCGTACAAACAAGGGGGTCCACTTCACGGATGCCGGCAACCGCCTCTTTTCCTTTGCGGAAAAAGAGCTGCAGCAGTACCAGGACATGAAAAACTATGTCACCCATGAGCCTAATTCCATTTCCGGAGTTCTCCGCATTGGTGCCAGCCAGTCCTTTGCCCAGTCCCACATGCCTTCCATACTGAAGGGATTCATTGATAAGTATAATGATATTGAAGTATCTCTCACCACCGATACCAGTGACCAGCTGGTGAAACTGGTAAAAAAGGAAGATATTCACCTGGCCATTGTCCGGGGCAACCAGGAGTGGCCGGATGCGGACATCCTTTTGGAAGATGCGCCGCTGTACCTTATTTCCGCCAAGAAAATTGACTACCGCACCCTGCCGGACGAACCATCTATCCGCTATCGCAGTGATCCTACACTGGATGAAATCCGTACACGGTGGTGGCGGCAGAATTTCACCGAATCTCCCCATTTCATGCTTACCGTTTCCGATTGCCTGACCTGTGTGGAAATCGTGAACCAGGGCCTTGGCCATTCCCTTATCCCCGCGGATCTCCTGCCGAAGTGTGAACCCCAGGTCAATCGGGAAATGATTTATGATAAACAGAAACGGCCTGTCCTTCGTCCCAGCCACCTTATTTATAAACAGGCCATGCTCCAGTCCACGCCGGTCCGGATGTTTGTAGATTTTGTGAGAGAATATTTCAAGGTATAATAAAAACCTCCCGGTTCTTTAGAGCCAGGAGGTTTTTGTCTGTCCTATTGGGAAGTGTCCATTACAGGCGGACCAGAAAACCCAGCATTCCAAACAGCCAGGTGGATATGGCGAGAAACAGGGCAGCTGACAGTTTTTCCAGTTTCAATCGGACTTCGAAATCCTTCTTTTTCCAATGGCAGCCCCAGATGGCTTTCACAAATCCCGCATGGTCCACACTTATCATACGGAGCAGGGTACAGTAATTTAAAAGAAGGTAGATGCAGATCAGCGCTGGCCGCAGTTCTGCATTCATGAACCAGGCCAGCCAGGGAAAGCAGAGATTATATACAAAGGCTATAAAACCACCAAGAAAATAAATCATTTTTTGTCGGAATGCTTCTTCTAAGTCCGTATTGTAGGCGAAAACGAGGTATCCATTGATACAGCATAAGCAGAGACACCAAAAAAACAGAATGACCATATTCACACCCCTGAACCAGTTTATCTGTTAATTTCATAAGTCTATCTGATTATAACATGAAGTTTCAGGCTTTTCCTGCTTCTCAAAAGGGGGCGGGGAGCGAAATTTTTCTTCAGTCCTATGCACTTTGTATGACCGAAGAGGACCGGAAAGGACCCCCAAGGAAAGGAACGGAGATTTTCTTCGTTTCTTCTAAAATAGGGAAAAGGACAGAAAAAAGTCCCATACCGCTGAATTTACATGGATATAGAAAAAATATTTTGTGATAGTAATCTCCGTCTATAACGCTATAAAAAGAGAAGAAGTGATACAATGGGAAGAATGGAGACAGGGAAACAATGATGATTCTTTCTATGAGTATTCAGCGTTTTGGTCATTGGAGGTGCTCTATGAGAAAACTTTGGACAGTGCTCATTGCTTTTCTGGCAGCCCTTTGTGTTGTAACCATGGCAGAGGCGTCAGATGAGCAGGAGACGAACAGGAAGCTTGGCTATTTTGACAATACCCGGACGGTACTGCTTCTTCCCGCCCGCTGGAGGGGACAGGGCAGCGAGGCTGCAGCCTATGTGAACCGGGATATGAAGCAGATTTTCCGTTATCCCTATTATCGGACACTGGATGGGACGGACTACGATAACGCAGCCGTTTCTCCTTCAGAGCTTGGTGACATAGCAGATAAAACGGGAGCAGACATCGTAGTGATGCCTGTGATTACGGAATGGTACCAGATGGTGTTCCACCGCTTTTTCTTCGATGACGATGACCCCATCCTCCAGACCAGGGCAGTCATCGATATTTACAGCTATAAGAAGACAGACGGTACGGTGCGGGATGATCGGAGCAGCTACTTCAATACGGAAGATGAAAGTACAACCCGGAATGTGTATATCCTGGATGATATGATGAAGAAGATTTATAAGACTTTCCCTTATCGTCGTGTTCCAACAGATGTATCCCGTTCTCTTACCGATGATACTACGGATAATACGCCAAAGACAGGCATGAAGAACTGAGGCGCCCGGGAATGGAGGGAAGCAGATAATTCATCAAATTGCGGTTTGTCGAGCTGTTGGAGCGGTGCTGATGGATAGAGTCATTCGTGCGGGCTTCTAGCTTCTAGCCGCTAGCTTCTAGGAAAGCTCTACAGCCTACGGCACGAATGACTGGCGGAAATACCGGATGGGAAGCGCCGCAGGCGGATCAGCTTTCCTAGCAGCTAGAAGCTAAAAGCTAGCAGCCCCGTGCCAATGACTCTATCCAACAGCATGCCAAACCGCTTACTCTAACAGCTCGCAATACTGAAATTGGCAGTACCCTCAAAAAGAGCGCCGGAAAAATGAGAAATCATTTTTCCGGCGCTCTTTTGGGTTAGTTTACAGCCCTTTCTGTTCGATGCCACTGACCAGGTATCCCAGATGGGCCGTGCTGTTTAATGTGACCAGGCGCCAGGTGCCCTGGTCGCATTCCAGTACGTTGATACAGGCATTGTCCTGCTTGATCTGCCAGAAATGGCCCATGGAAAGGCCCAGGAGATCGCAGATGATGGCCTTATTCACCGCATCGTGGGCAGCCACAAGCACCGTTTCTCCATCGTATTTTCGGGCATATTCATCGAAAGCTTCTCGGGCCCTTTTCCTCACATCTTCCAGATTTTCCCCCTCCGGCATCTGTACCTGCTCCGGATGGGTATGCCAGAGGTGGAATTCCTTTGGATACCGGGCTTCGATTTCATCGGCATGGATGCCTTCCCAGAGGCCATGGGAAATCTCGATAAGCCGGGGATCTTTCATGACAGTGAGGTGATGGTAGTCCGCTGCCATGCGGCAGGTTTCAAAAGAACGGGACAGGGGGGAGGAAATGGCCCGGTCAATGGGAATGTCTTTCAGGGCCAGCGCCGCTTTCCGTCCCTGCTCAAGGCCCTTGGGGGACAGGGGCGTGTCTTCCTGTCCCTGGTAGCGGCCTTCGATATTCCAGGTGGTTTCTCCGTGCCGGAGAAGGATGATCCGTATCATAGGGGCTCCTTAGTGTTCGCAGTGAATGACTTTTACATCGTGAATGCCATCGATATTCATGAGGGCAGGAATGACGGCGGAGGGGATGTCCTTATCCACAGCTACTGCCATAACGTTGGTTCCCTCTTCTTTGCCGGCACCTACCTGCATACCGTTGATGTTGATATGCTCCTTGCCCAGAACCGAAGCGACCTGTCCAATCATGCCGGGCTTATCTTCGTGGGGCGCAATGATGATGCAGCCTTTTGGTTCGAAGTCTACCCGGAAATGGTCGATGGAAACGATTTTTGCTTCTTTCCGGTCGAAGAGGGAGCCGGTGATACGATGGCTTCCCTTATCCGTATCTACGGTAAGGGAAATGGTATTGGTAAAATAATGGCCCTTTTTGGCTTTCACTTCTCTTACATCCATGTGGCGGTTTTCCGCAATGCCCCGGGCATTGACGAAATTGACTGTCTGCTGGAGTACGGGAGCCAGCAGGCCTTTCAGTACCGCTGTGGTGAGGGGTGCCGTTTCGGTATCTGCCAGCTCGCCGGTGTATTCCACGTTTACCCGGTTAATGCGTCCGCCGGCAAGGTCAATGGCAATATTTCCCATCCGTTCACAGAGATTGAAATAGGGCTGGATGACATGGAGGGTCGCTTTTGTAATGGGCGAAGCATTGACGGCCGTAGCCACCGGTTCGCCGTGGAGGGCCTGCATAACGCCAATGGCCACATCCGTAGCTACGCCGGCCTGGGCTTCCTTTGTGGAAGCGCCAAGATGAGGTGTGAGGGCCACGTTTGTCATACCGAGGAATGGATTTTCTTCCGGCTTCAGCGGTTCATGGGGCCATACATCGATGCCGGCTCCGGCAACTTTTCCGCTCTTCAAGGCTTCGGCCAGGGCATAAATATCGATGACCGCACCACGGGATGCATTGACGATGCGGACGCCGTCTTTCATTTTTTCGATTTCTTTCTTGCCGATCATGCCCCGGGTTTCATCGGTGAGGGGCGTATGGAGGGTGATGTAGTCCGATTCTTTGAGGAGCGTATCCAGGTCCACCAGTTCCACACCCAGCTGTTTGCCCCGTTCCAGAGGAATATAGGGGTCATAGCCGATGGTTCTCATGTTGAATGCCTGAAGCCGTTTGGCCACGTTCGAACCTACCCGGCCAACACCGATAATACCGACGGTCTTGTTCAGAAGCTGGATGCCGGTGAAGCTTTTCCGGTCCCAGCGGCCTTCCATGATGGACTGGTGGGCCTGGGGAATGTGGCGGGTCATGGACAGCATGAGGGCAATGGTGTGTTCGCAGGCGGCAATGGTATTGGACTCCGGCGTATTGACCACGGTAATTCCTTTCTTTGTAGCTTCTGCTACGTCGATACCGTCGATGCCAACACCGGCGCGGCCGATGACTTTCAGGTTTTTCGCCGCATCGATGACCTTGGTGGTGACCTTCGTCTGGCTTCTGGTGATGATGGCATCGTAGTCTCCAATGACTTTGCAAAGTTCCTCTTCATTCATATTCGGCTGGATGTCTACAATAAATTCCTTTTCCAGTATTTCCTTGGCTTCTTTGGCTACATCGGCGGTAATAAAGATTCTGAACATATTGGTTTCCTCCTTGTCAGGTGAATAGATATCTGGGATAAACAGTTGAAAGTCTGTAATTCTTTCTGCAATTTGACTGAAGTGAAAATGAGAGCGTTGCCAATTTCAGTTTGTCGAGCTGTTGGGTTTGGCGGTTAGTATGCTTGCGTGTAGAGTCACTCACACGGGGCTGCTAGCTTTTAGCTTCTAGCTGCTAGGAAAGCTGGCCAGCCTGCGGCGCTTCCCATCCGGTATTTCCGCCAGTCATTCGTGCCGTAGGCTGTAGAGCTTTCCTAGTTGCTAGCCGCTAGTAGCTAGAAGCCCCCGCGCGAATGACTCTATCCATCAGCTCCCTCAACAGCTCGTCAAACCGCAATTGGCAGATTGCTTTATCCGTGAACCCGTTCGTATTCCTTCATAAAATCTGCCAGGGCTTCCGCGGCTTCCGGGGTGACGGCATTGTAGAGGGACACCCGGAGGCCTCCTACGAGACGGTGGCCCTTGACGCCGATGAAATCATTAGCTTTGGCTTTTTCTACAAAATCCTTTTCCATGGCTTCATTTTCCATATTGAATGTCACATTCATGCGGCTCCGGGCTTCCTTTGCTGCGTGGCCTTTGTAGAATCCATCGCTCCCATCAATGACGTCATATACCATGGCAGCCTTTACTTTATTCCTTTCTTCAATGGCTTTGAGACCACCCATGTTCTTGATCCAGTGGAGCATGCGGTTCAGGGTGTAGATGCAGAAAACCGGCGGCGTATTATAGGTGGAGTCTTTCTTGACGAATGTATTGTACTGGAGAAATTCCGGAATGTCCGTCCGCGCCTTGGCCAGGAGATCTTTCTTTATGATGGCCAGGGCCACTCCGGCGGCGCCAAGGTTCTTCTGGATGCCGGCCCAGATCATGTCGAACCGGTTGAAATCAATGTCCCGGGAAAGAATATCGGAGGACATATCGCAGATTACCGGTACATTGACTTCCGGGAACTTCCAGTATTCCGTGCCGTAAATGGTGTTATTGGCGCAGATATAGAGGTAGTCAGTGCCCGGCTTTATATCATAAGTATCGGGAATGTAGGAGTAGTTCCTGTCTTTGGCGGAATTGGCATCATACACTTCACCGAAGAAGGCTGCAGAGTTTCTGGCCTTGTGGGCCCAGACACCGGTGTCCGCGTAGGCAGCCCGGGTGTGGAGGAAATTGTATCCGGTCATAAGGAACTGCATGGTGCCGCCGCCCTGGATGAATACGATTTCATAGTCATCGGTAAGGTGCATAAGCTCACGAAGGAGAGCCTTCGTTTCATCCAGCATATCCTGGAACTCCTTGGACCGGTGGCTGATTTCCGTAATACCCATTCCCGTGTTTTTAAAATTGGTGAGGTCTTCTTTCATGGCTTCCAGCACTTCCAAGGGCATGGGGGAAGGACCTGCATTGAAATTGAATACTCGTTTCATCATAAACCTCCTGATAACACAAAAAGAGAAGACGTCCCATGGGACGAGCTTCTCTTTTCTCGCGGTGCCACCCAATTTAGCCATTGCAAAAGGAAGAGCAGGTATAAAAAAACGCTCTTCATCCACTAAGGGACGAGAGCACCCGCGATACCACCCAAATTGCCATACGGCCATCTTTAGTCTGCTGTAACGGGCATACCCGAAGGATTCATCATCCCTGTCTCCGAAGTGGAAAGATAATGGAACGGTAACAGCTCACACCGGCCGCTGTCTCTCTGAAAAAGTACCAGTACCCCTTCTTCATCATCGTCTGTTTCGTATGACTGGATTATAGCGCCCTCATTTGCGTTTTGTCAAGAAGGAAATAAAAATGATTTCAGCCAATTGCGGTTTATCGAGCTGTTGGGGGGGCGGTTGGCATGCTTGCGGATAGAGTCACTCGCATGGAGCTCCTAGCTTCTAGCGGCTAGCTGTTAGGAAGGCTGATCCGCCTGCGGCGCTTCCACCCGGTATTCCCGTCAGTCATTCGTGCTGTAGGCTGGCCAGCTTTCCTAGAAGCTAGGAGCTAGCAGCTAGAAGCACCCGCACGAATGACTCTACCCATCAGCGTCGCCCCAACAGCTCGACAAAATGAAATATTTCATCTCTGCACAAATCCCTGCACCGTGGTATAATACAGTCATACTATCTTTATGTGTGATGATAGTATGTGTTTGACGCAAGATACAATCCATGAGGAAGAAGAGAAGGACATTTCAGAAATTATTTCAAAGGAGAGTGGATTTGCATGTCAATTAAAACAAGAAAAATCGGAATCATCGGTGCCGGTAATGTGGGATCCCACCTGGCCCTCCAGTTCGCTGTACAGGGACTGGCGGACGAGGTGGTATTTTATGATACCAATAACGACAAGGCCATCGGGGAATCCTTGGACCTGCTGGATGCGGTGAGCTACCAGCCCCATCATTTCGAAGCCTATGCGGGCACCGTGGATGATATGAAGGATGCGGACATCCTGATTAATGCCTCCGGAAAACCCCGGCTCCAGGGACAGAACCGGCTGGATATGATGGACGGCGCCATTGCGACGAGCAAGGAATTCCTGCCGCTCATCAAAAAATCCGGATTCGATGGCATCATTATTTCCATTTCCAACCCCTGCGATATCATTGCAGAGTACCTGCAGTACAAGCTGGACTGGCCTAAAAAGAAAATCATCGGCTCCGGTACGGCCCTGGATTCCGCCCGTCTGCAGATGCAGCTGTCCACCCAGCTCAAGGTGAACCGCCGGTCTTTGACTGCTTACCTTCTCGGGGAACATGGGGATTCCAGTATGATTCCCTGGAGTCACGTGAAGGTGGCCGGTAAGCCAATTGATGAACTGCTGGAAGAAAAGCCGGAACTGTACCATATGGATTCGAAGGAAGAAATCCTCCGGAAGGTCCATGAGGAAGGAAATATCGAAAATGCGAAGAAAGGGTGTACGGAATTCGGTGTATCCTCTGCTACGGCAGAACTGGTCCGTGCCATTTACCATGATGAGCACAAGATCCTGCCCTGCTCCGTATATCTGGATGGCCCCTATGGCATCCATGACAGCTTCGCCTCCGTGCCGGTGAAGGTCGGTAAGGATGGGGTAGAGGATATCATTGAGCTCCATCTGACGGATGCAGAGTATGAGGAACTGCATCGTTCCATTCGGATTCTGAAGGAACATTTTGAACGGGCACTGACCCTGTAATCGATATAGTAAAAGGCGCCTCCGGGCGTCTTTTTGCATACCACGGACTATTAAGGTTTATCGAGATGTTGGTGTTCGGTGCTGGTGGGTAGAGTCATCCGAATGGAGCTTCTAGCTGCTAGCTCCTGGCTTCTAGGAAAGCTGGCCAGCCTACGGCACGAATGACTGACGGAAATAACGGAAAGGAAGCGCCGCAGGCGGATCAGCCTTCCTAACAGCTAGCCGCTAGAAGCTAGCAGCCCCGTGTGAGTGACTCTACACGCAAGCATACTAACCGCCAACCCCAACAGCTCGCAATACTGAAATTGGCGGCGCTTCTTTTCTCTCTGCCTTTTCATTCCCCTTATAAGTGCGGTATAATAAAACGACATGGTTATTATTTTTTGAGGTGAAATATGACTGACTTGGAAGAAATAAAAAGACGCCGTACCTTTGCCATCATTTCCCACCCGGATGCCGGCAAGACGACGCTGACCGAAAAACTTCTGCTCTACGGTGGTGCCATCCATCTGGCGGGCTCCGTAAAGGCGAGAAAAACAGCCCGCTATGCCGTTTCGGACTGGATGGAAATTGAAAAACAGCGTGGTATTTCCGTAACCAGCTCCGTACTCCAGTTTGACTACAATGGCTGCCGCATCAATATCCTGGATACCCCGGGCCATGCGGATTTCTCCGAAGATACCTACCGTACCCTCATGGCTGTGGACTCGGCAGTCATGGTTATCGACGTGGCCAAGGGTGTGGAAGCCCAGACGAAAAAGCTCTTTAAGGTCTGCTCGGACCGAGGTATTCCAATTTTTACGTTTGTCAATAAAATTGACCATTTCGGAAAGAATCCCTTTGACCTGATGGCGGATATTGAAGACGTACTGGGGATCCGTTCCTGTCCCATGAACTGGCCCATTGGTGTCAATGGGGACTACACCGGCATTTATGACAGGGAAACGGAAATGTGCCATCTCTTTATTAAGGATAACGCCCATGGTGTGAAGAAACTGGACGTGATTTCAGGGAAAATGGATGATGAAAAAATTACATCCCATCTCTCTCCGGAAGTCATCCAGTCCCTGAAGGACGATCTGGAACTTCTGGATGAAGCGGGGGATCCCTTCGATGCGGAAAAGGTGGCAAAAGGCGAACTGACGCCCATGTTCTTTGGCTCCGCCATGACGAACTTCGGCGTGCAGCCGTTCCTTGAAAAATACCTGGAATTGGCGCCGCCGCCGGAACCCCGGAAAACGCTGGAAGGCATTGTTTCTCCGGAAGATCCGAACTTCTCCGCCTTCGTATTCAAAATCCAGGCCAATATGGATCCCAAGCACCACGATCGGGTGGCATTCATGCGCATCTGCTCCGGGGTTTTTGAAAAGGGCGTCAGCGTTCTTCACCGGCAGAGCGGCAAAATGATCCGCCTCTCCCAGCCCCAGCAGTTCCTGGCTACAGAACGTCAGACCGTGGAAAAGGCTTATCCCGGAGATATTATCGGCGTCTTTGATACCGGTGAACTGGGGGTAGGGGATACGGTCTGTGAAAAGAAGCATCCCGTTACTTTTATTGATTTCCCTGTGTTCCCGCCGGAACTTTTTGCACGGCTTTCGCCGGAAAGCAGCATGAAGAGAAAACAGTTCCTGAACGGCGTGACCCAGCTGGCCCAGGAAGGGGCTATCCAGGTCTACAAGCAGCCTTATATTATGGAATCCTTTATCATCGGCGCTGTAGGCCAGCTGCAGTTTGAAGTCATGAAGTACCGTCTGGAAAATGAATATAACGTATCTGTCAATTTGGAACCTTTAAGCTTTACCACGGCCCGGTGGACCGAAGGCGATGTACCGCCGGATGAACTGGTGGGCATCGACAATGCCATGGTGGTTTATGACCGCCGTGAGCGGCCGGTTTACCTCCTGCCCAACGCCTGGCAGGCAGGCTGGCTGGCCCAGAGAAATCCAAAGGTCAAATTTCTCGAAAGTCCGCCCCTTGGCGTGGCTGAACTGGAAGGAAACTGATGAAAATGACCCCGCAGGAATGCTGCGGGGTTTTGTACTGGAAGGGAAGGACGGCACTGCCAATTTCAGTTTGTCGAGCTGTTTGGTTTGGCGCTGATGGGTAGAGTCATTCGTGCGGAGCTTCTAGCTGCTAGCTGCCAGCTTCTAGGAAAGCTGGCCAGCCTACGGCACGAATGACTGACGGAAATACCGGGTAGAAGCGCCGCAGGCGGATCAGCTTTCCTAACAGCTAGCCGCTAGAAGCTAGAAGCTCCATGCGAGTGACTCTATCCGCAAGCATGCCAAACCGTTCGCTCCAACAGTTCTACAAACCGCAATATGCCGAGCTAAGGAAATTCATCAAAACTCGCGGCACTCTATGAATTGTGCGCCGCGCCATCATTCCTGACTCCTGATTAATAGTGAAGAGCTTTTTCGCCAGAATGGGAAAGCTGCGAAAACAGTTCTGTTTTCCCATTCACCATTTCTATGACAAAATGTTATAATAACAAAAAGACTTACGTTTAAAGGCGGTGAAGGGATGGCAAGGCGAAAAGGACTGAAACGGTGGGATGCGATCACCCGGGAAGGATGGCTGCTTCTCATGGGAAACCCGGCGGTCATGACCCGGCTCATGATGGAGATTTTTGACCGTCTCTATCATTCTGTGGACCATATGGACAACGGGAAAAATATAGCTGCCGCCCTTCATATGGAATACCGCGCTTTGAATTCCGCCGTAGGCTGGGCGGGTGGAAAAATCCGAGAACTGGTGGAACAGGGCAGGATTCCGGTTTACCCGGAGAAGCCGGCAAAGAAAAGGACCAGGAAGAAAAAGTGGGATGCCGGGTCCTACGAGACCTATACCCTGGATGGGGAGAAGGTGACAGGCGCTGCTTTGGAAGAGCCTGAAACCTACGACCGTGCCCCCTGGGAATATGTTTTTGACGGCACAGAAGGGGAAGACGGTGCTTACTACTGGATCCTCAAGCCGGAGGCGGCCAGTGCGTACCGGGAAATCCGGACCGCCAAAGGGACCTTTTCCTTGGAAGTCCGCCATATTTTGGAGGAAGATGAGTCGTCGGCCGGTACGGAAGGAAGCCTGTTTGCCCATCCTGCAACGGTCACGGTCAGTCGAATCCGCAGGGAACTGGAAGAAGAAGAGTCTTTCCAGCGAAAGTCCATGGTAGAAGACCCGTGCTGCCTTGTCTGCGGCGCCCGCCGTATTTCTCTCCTGAAAGCGTTTCCCTACGAAGAGGGAGATACGAGGACAAAGGGGCCCCTGTTCTGTCCTACCCATGGCGCCCTGTTTTCCGCCCATCTGATTTCATTTACTAATAAGGGGGAACTGCTCGTTTCACCAGCCCTTTCTGAAAAAGAGAGGGAACTGTTTCATTTGGAACCGGGGGAGTTGGCAAAGGCTCCCTTCAAACATCGCCGTATGGCCATTCATCGTAAAATTTTTAACCAGGAAGCGAGGAAGCTGAAATGATTCTGTCCGGCAGGGAAATCGTCCGCCACATGGGCGAAGAAATTATCATTGATCCCTTTGATCCGAAAAAGGTGAATCCAAACAGTTATAACCTGACCCTTTCCGATGAGCTCATGGTCTATAACAACCATGAACTGGATATGAAAAAAAGGAATGAAGGCACACTCATCCATATTCCGGAAGAGGGAATCGTGCTCCAGCCCAATAAACTCTACCTTGGCAGGACCCAGGAATATACGAAAACCAAATGTTTCGTTCCCATGCTGGAAGGCCGCTCTTCTATCGGGAGGCTGGGACTCTTTATCCATGTAACCGCCGGGTTCGGTGATGTCGGCTTTTCCGGCTACTGGACACTGGAAATGTTCTGTGTCCAGCCTATCCGGATTTATGCGGGCGTGGAGATCTGCCAGATCTATTTCCACACGGTCCTGGGAGAGGCTGACAGCTATGACAGCGGGAAATACCAGAATAATAAGGGAATCCAGCCAAGCCTCCTTTACAAAGATTTCGAAAAGTAGTATTATAATGATAACTTTATAGCACAACGAGCGAAGAAGCTGCAGCAGACGCATGGGGATTTCCTGTGCGCCGGGCTGCTTTTTTATTTCACTCTGTGCGGGGAATTTGGAAAGACACCGATGGAATTCAAAATAGACAGGTATCGGACTTTCCGTTAGAGGGTTAAGGAGGACGGCATTATGAAGAAAACATTGAAGAAACTGATTGTGGCAGGTGCTCTCTGCATGGCAGGTGCAGCTCTTCTCGCAGGATGCGGCGGTGGAAGCGGCGGATCCGGTTCTGCAGGCGGCGGTAAGCAGTTCCTGAATATTGCTACCGGCGGCACGGCAGGCACCTATTACCCCTTAGGCGGTGCACTGGCAGAACTTCTGAACCAGAACATTAAAGGAATGAATGCATCGGCCCAGTCCACAGGCGCTTCCGTTGCCAATGTCAATATGCTGAAAGATGGCTCTGTAGATATTGCCTTCATCCAGAATGATATTGCCTACTACGCAGCCAACGGCAAGGAAATGTTCAAAGACAACAAAATGGACAGCCTCCGTGGTATTGCCGCTCTCTATCCGGAAACAATCCAGTTCGTTACCACCAAAGACAAAGGCATTAAGACCATTGCCGACCTGAAGGGCAAGAAAGTGGCCGTCGGTGCTTCCGGCTCCGGTGCTGAAGCCAATGCCCGCCAGATTCTTGAAGCCTATGGTATTACTTATAACGATATCGATGTACAGTACCTGTCCTTCGGCGAAGCAGCAGATGCACTGAAGGATGGCAACGTAGATGCAGGCGTAGTTGTTGCCGGCTATCCGACTGCAGCTATCCAGGATCTGGCTGCCAACAAATCTGCTTCCATCGTTAATATTGATCCGAAGATCGTTGACCAGCTCATGCAGAAATATCCGTACTACACCAAGATGGTCATTCCAAAGGGCACTTACCCCGGACAGGATGAAGATGTGGATACGGTGGCTGTCAAGTGCGTCATCGTTACCACCGACAAGCTCTCCGATGACCTCGGTGAACAGATTGTGAAAGCCATTTATGAACATCTGGACCGCATGAAAGCTGCCCATGCCGTAGGCAAGTACATCACCAAGGATACGGCTCTGGAAGGCATGTCCATCAAGATGAATGCAGGCGCTGAAAAGTACCTGAAGGCGAAATAAGGAGAATCCCGATAGGATCCGACTTGCCATAGAAAGGAGGGAGAACGGGCCTCAAGGGGTCCGTTCTCACTTTCATGAAGAAACAGAAAAATGGGACACTGGAAACAGTGATTATCATCTTCGGAATCATCGTAGGCCTTGTGACCACCGTAGGCGGGTGGCTCATCCGGCAGCCCTATGTATTCGGGCAGACAGCGGATGGCATCATTTTCCGGCAGAAAGTGGAAGCCGGTACGCCGGTAACACTGGCCTACCATCATTCCGTACAGAAAACAATGATTTATGAGTATCTGGAAGTCAATCAGATTACAGATGGCTTTGTTCTTAAATCCACCAAATATCAATCTATGGGGGTGGGCCTTCCTTTCTCTGCTGACGAAGGTCACTTCCGGGAAGAAGATGGCTGGTTCGTTCTGGACGACATAAACCGCAATTTCCCGGAACTGTCTCTCCGCAATGGAGTGACAAACCACGGAACGCTGACCATCGGGGATACAGACTATGATCTGGACTCCATGGTTCCTTTGGGAAAGGAATTAAAGCTGTATGTAGCACCGCTGTACAAAGGGTGGTACATGAAAAAAGAAATTAGGAGTTGATTATTTTGGCCGATTTAGAGAAAAAGGGAACACCTGCCGGAAATCCTGCAGCCGCAGATGGTCAGTTAAGCAATGAAATGCAGGAAAAGCTGAAGTCCCTGGATAAGGAATCCAATACTGTGGAGTACAAGGGCATCTGCGGGAAGATTGTGGCTATTATCTGTATCTGCTTCTCCCTGTTCCAGATTTACACGGGCCTCTTCGGTACCCTGGATGCCATGATCCAGCGGTGTATCCACCTGTCCTTCGGCATCTGCCTCGTTTTCCTCCTCTGCCCTACGAAAAAATCCTGGGTCAAGGAAGGCCGGTTCCATCCGATTGATGTGATTCTGGCTGTGGTGGCCATGATACCGCCAATCTACATTCTTGTGAATTACCAGCAGCTCATCCTCCGTGCCGGGACCGTAACGCCGGTGGATGCGGTGGTTGGTCTTGTGGGAATTATCATGGTCCTGGAAGCGGCCCGCCGTATCGTGGGTCTGCCCATTGTCATCGTGGTGCTCTGCTTCCTGGCCTATGGGTTCCTGGGACCCTATATGCCGGGGCCCCTGGCACATCGGGGACTCACCATCAAGCAGATGGTGGGGCACCTGTTCTTCACCACAGAAGGCGTCTTCGGTATTCCGCTGGGCGTTTCCTCGACCTTTATTTTCCTGTTTATCCTCTTCGGCGCTTACCTGGAAAAGACAGGCCTTGGCAAGTTCTTCATCGATATCGCCAATGCCATTGCCGGATGGGCTTCCGGCGGACCGGCTAAGGTAGCCGTCATTTCCTCCGCCCTCCAGGGAACCATTTCCGGATCTTCCGTAGCTAACGTCGTGGGTTCCGGTTCTTTTACCATCCCCATGATGAAAAAACTGGGGTATCACAAAAACTTCGCCGGCGCCGTAGAAGCAGCGGCTTCTACCGGTGGCCAGCTCATGCCTCCTATCATGGGAGCTGCAGCATTCCTGATGGCTGAATTTGTGGGCATCCCTTACATGGAAGTCGTGAAGGCAGCCGTTGTTCCGGCTATCCTCTATTTCCTCGGCGTTTTCCTGGGCGTTCATTTTGAAGCCAAGAAGAACCATCTGGAAGGAACACCCAGAAGCCAGCTTCCGGCATGGACAAAGATCATGAAGGAAGAAGGTCATCTGGCCATTCCGCTGATTGCCATCATCGGCCTCCTTGCTTCCGGTTACACACCTATGAAAGCTGCCCTGGCAGGTATCTTTATTTCCATCGGTACCGCTATGCTCCGGGCCAATACCCGCATGAGCTTCTGGGACATTGTGGATGGCCTTGTGAAAGGCGCCAGAGGGGCCCTGGGCGTCATCATCGCCTGCGCCTCTGCCGGTATGATTATCGGTATTGTCACTAAGACCGGTGTGGGCCTGAAACTGGCTTCGGCCCTGGTTACCGTGGCATCGGGCAACTTCATGCTCCTTCTCCTCTGCACCATGCTCACATCCCTGATCCTCGGCATGGGCGTGCCGACCACAGCAAATTACGTCATTACTTCCACCATCGCTGCACCGGCCCTGATCCAGCTGGGCGTTCCGATCCTGGCGGCTCACATGTTTGTATTCTACTTCGGAATTATCGCCGATATTACGCCTCCAGTAGCTCTGGCTGCCTATGCAGGCTCCGCTATTTCCGGTGGCGATCCGCTGAAGACCGGCGTGAACGCGTCGAAACTGGGGATCGCAGCATTTATCATCCCCTATGTCTTCGTCCTGTCGCCCCAGCTCCTGGGTATCGGAGCTACCTTTGGAAGTGTCCTGTTCACGACCATCACAGCTATCATCGGTATGACCGGTATTTCTGGGGCCATGATCGGTCAGTTCTACTGCAAGGCCAACGTGATTGAACGAATTATCCTCCTGGCCGGTGGCCTGTGCCTCATCGATCCACAGACACTGACTGATATCATCGGCATTGCGATCCTGGTTGCTGTCTTTGCGCTTCAGTATTTCCGTACCAAGAAACATAAGAATCCGGAAAATGCCTGATCCATTTAAAATCCCTGCGGAAGCGGGGATTTTTTCGTAATGTCTGATACATAAAAGTAATATATAAAAATCCGGTTGACGGCCCTTTTTCTGGTACATTCTGTCTGCAACAGTAATCCTAAAAGTTTTTACAATTGAATAAAATGGAATGTCAAGCATTTTTGAAAATGTCCCGAGAATTGTCATTTAATAGCCCCGCAAT
>ERZ791746.1315-NODE-1315-length-17079-cov-6.634398_pt1 | contig 17079 bp, 10 predicted proteins | sample MGYA00510038_ERZ791746 | MGnify/ENA primary metagenome ERZ791746 (study PRJEB30046, sample SAMN00792018) | human gut metagenome | study: EMG produced TPA metagenomics assembly of the A metagenome-wide association study of gut microbiota in type 2...
TGAACAGCGTGGTGGGCATTGCCGGCCTTGGTGCCAGCCTGTGCGCTATCGAGAGCGGACACGATCTGGCACTGGCCAATAAGGAAAGCCTTGTTACCGGCGGCCATCTGGTCACGCAGGCGGTGGAAAAGCACGGGGTACAGCTTCTGCCCGTGGACAGTGAGCACTCCGCCATCTTCCAGTGCCTGCAGGATAAGGAAAGCGCCCCCAGCCTGACCAAGATCCTGCTCACGGCTTCCGGCGGCCCTTTCTTTGGAATGACCACCGAGCAGCTGCGCGGCAAGACCCGCGCAGACGCCCTCAAGCACCCCAACTGGAATATGGGCGCTAAGATCACCATCGACTCTGCCACCCTGATGAACAAAGGCTTGGAGCTTATCGAGGCCGTATGGCTCTTCGGTCTGCCGCCGGAAAAGATCCAGATCGTGGTGCAGCGCCAGAGCGTCGTTCATTCTGCGGTGCAGTTCAGCGATAATTCGATCATTGCTCAGCTGGGCGTGCCGGATATGCGCATTCCCATCCAGTATGCACTGACCTACCCCAAGCGTGTGCCGGGCGTAGTGCCGGAGCTGGACTTTACCACCCTGAAGCTGCTCACCTTTGATGTGGCGGACGAAGAGACCTTCCGCTGCCTTGCTGCCTGCAAAAAGGCCATCCGCAAGGGCGGCCTTGGCCCCTGCGCCGCCAACGGTGCCAACGAAGAGGCTGTCCGTCTGTTCCTTGAGGACAAGATCGGCTTTTTGGATATCGGGCGCTTGGTGGAGGCTGTTGTGGACAGCGACAGCTTCGGCGGCGACTACACGTTGGCAGACGTGTACGAGTGCGACCGCATGGCGCGCGCGTTCGTGCAGGCACACCTGTAACGCTTTATCAGCAATGTACGCCCCGGCGCTGTTTTTGCAATAGCTCCGGGGCGCTATGGGAGAACGAATGTCATTTATTATCACCATCCTTTCCGCGCTGCTCGTGTTCAGTGCGGTGATCGCTATCCACGAGTTCGGGCATTTTGCAGTGGCAAAGCTCTGCGGCATTCAGGTCAACGAGTTTTCCATCGGCATGGGGCCTGTGCTCTGGAAAAAGAACCATAAAGGCACCCAGTACAGCCTGCGTGCGCTGCCGGTAGGCGGCTTTGTGGCGCTGGAAGGGGAGGAAAGCCCCGAAAGCCAGCAGGCAGAGGCCACCCGCGATGCGCAGCAGGTGACCGGTGAGGCTGAAGCGCCTGCGCAGCCTGCCGGCATCCCTTTGAATGAAGCACCGGTGTGGCAGCGGATGCTGGTCATGGTGGCTGGTGCGGTCATGAACTTTGTGCTGGGCTTTATGGTGCTGGTGGTTTTGATCGCCGCCCAGAACGAACCCATCACCAGCAAGACCATCTACGCCATTCAGGACGGCGCCCTCTGCGGGCAGACCGGCTTGCAGGCGGGGGACAAGGTTCTGGCGGTAAACGGACGCCGCTGCTTTGTGGCCAACGATATCCTGTACGAGCTGGTACGCACCAAGGCCTACAGCGCTGATTTCACCGTCCTGCGGGACGGCAAAAAGGTGCAGCTGCCGGAGGTGCAGTTCGACACATGGCAGGACGATAACGGCGAGACCCACATGAGCATCGGCTTTTCCGTCTACGGGCTGGAAAAGACTCCCGGCAATGTGCTGCGGGAAGCGGGCAACAGCGTGCTGTATTACGGCCGCATCGTGTTCACCTCCCTTGTGGACCTGGTGCGCGGGCGGGAGAGCATCAATAACCTCTCCGGTCCGGTGGGCATCGTGTCGGCCATCGGGCAGGCCGCCAGCTACGGCTGGCAGGACCTGCTGGAGCTGCTGGCTCTTATTACCGTCAACCTTGGCATTTTGAACCTGCTGCCCTTCCCGGCACTGGATGGCGGCAAGGTAGTATTCTTGTTTATTGAAGGCGTCACCGGCCATGCTGTGCCGGAAAAGCTGCAAAGCGTGCTCACCCTTGCAACCTTTGGGCTGCTGTTCGGGCTGATGCTCTTTGCAACCTACAACGATATTCTCCGGCTCATTACCGGGACAGTATAAGAAAGGGGAACTTTTATGCGGCAGAAAAAACGCGAAGTGAAGATCGGCAATGTGACCATCGGCGGCAGCAACCCTATTGCGGTGCAGACCATGCTCAATGTGCCGGTGGAGGACATTGAGGGCAATGTGGCGCAGGCCAAGCGGTGCGAAGCCGCCGGCTGCCAGATCCTGCGGGTCACCTGCCCCAGCCCGGCAGATGCAAAGTGCATCGAGGCCGTCAAAAACGCAGTGAACATCCCCATCGTGGCGGATATCCACTTTGACTATAAGGCTGCGCTGGCCTGCGCGGATGTGGGCGTGGATAAGATCCGCATCAACCCGGGCAACATCGGTGACGATGACCGGGTGAAGGCTGTGGTGGATGCCTGCCAGCAGAAGAACATCCCCATCCGCATCGGCGTCAACGGCGGCAGTCTGGAAAAGCACATTCTCGCCCGTTACGGCGCACCCACTCCGGAGGCTATGGTGGAAAGCGCCTTGTACCATGTGCGGCTGCTGGAAAAATTCGATTTTAACAACATTGTCATCTCCATCAAAAACTCCAACGTGCCCCGCATGATGGAGGCCTACCGCCAGCTCAGCGCTGTCACCGACTACCCGCTCCATGTGGGCGTCACCGAGGCCGGCACCTACCAGATGGGCCTGCTCAAAAGCGGCATGGGCATCGGCGGCATGCTGCTGGAGGGCATCGGCGATACCATCCGCGTGTCGCTGGCTGCCGAGCCGGAAAAAGAGGTGGAGGCAGGCTTCAACATCCTGCGCGCCGTGGGCTTCCCCGTTACCGGGCCGGAGGTCATCACCTGTCCCACCTGCGGACGCACCCAGTACCCCTGCACCGAGATCGCCAACGAGGTGGAAAAGCGGCTGCAGGGCTACAAAAAGTCCATCAAGGTGGCTGTGATGGGCTGCGTTGTCAACGGCCCGGGCGAAGCGCGTGAAGCCGATATCGGCATTGCAGGCGGCAAGGGCGAGGCAGTGCTGTTCATCCACGGCCAGCCCATCAAAAAGCTGACCGGCGATAACATTCTGGATCAGTTCATGGACGAGATCTATAAATTGTAAGCATTTCTTTTCTCTACTGCCACACCCGCAAAACCGGGTGCGGCAGTTTGTGCTGTAAAGAACCCACCAAAAAGGAGTACCATTTGTGAAACCACTTGTTTCCCAGCTGTGGCCGCAGTTTATGGCGGACCCGGATTTTGCGGCCTGCTTTGGGCAGGTGATCGTGGAGCACGCCCGGATGCTGCGGCAGGACCGGCAGGTCGAGTTTACCCTGCGCAGTGCCGCCCCGCTGGACCAGAATCTCTGCGCCCGGTTGCTGGCTTCCCTGCAGCCGGACTACGAGGGCTTTGAGCTGAAGATCAAAAATCTGTTCGGCTACGCCATGCTGGACGAGCGCGCCCTGCGCACCCTGCTGGAGGATATGAAGCGGGACGGCGTACCCATCAACGGTTTTCTGGACCGATGCAGCATTGCCATCACCGGGCAGAGCATCACGGTGGGGGTGTGCCACGGCACAAAGTTTTTGCAGGAGATGGGCTTTGAGGAACTGCTGGCAAAGCGTGTTGCCGAGCATACCGGCGTTACCCCCAAGGTGACGCTGCAAAGCGCGGTGACTGAGGCCGAGCAGCATCAGATGGAAGAAAAGCTGGAGCGCAAGATCGCACCGCCGGTGGTCAAGTTTGAGAAAAAGAACACGGCACCGTCCATCAAGGTGGAGGGCCTCAACCTTACCGATAAGCCGGTCACCATCTTCCACGGCAAAATGTTCACTCCCAAAAACCTTACGCCCCTCAAGGATCTGGGCGGCGAGGGCGGCAAGTGCATGATCTGGGGCGATGTGTTCTTTACCGAGGTCAAGGGCAACTACCGCAAGATCTATACCGTGTCCATCACCGACTACACCGGCTCTATCAACCTGAAGGTCCGCGCACAGGAAGGGGAGGACTGCTCCAAGTGGGAGAGCATCGGCAAGGGCAGCACGGTCATCGTGCGGGGCGATTGCTCCTACGATAAATACGAGCACGACTATATCGTGTACCCCTACGATGTGCTGATCGTGGAGCGCAAAAAGCGTGAGGATACCGCTCCGGAAAAGCGGGTGGAGCTGCATCTGCACACCAAGCTTTCCAGCATGGACGGCTTCTGCGACCCAGGCGGCATCGTCAAGCTGGCACACCGCATGGGACACCCTGCCATTGCCATCACCGACCATGGTGTGTGTCAGGGCTACCCGGAAGCCATGCTCGCTGCCGATGACATCCACAAAAAGGACCCGGACTTCAAGCTCATCTACGGCTGCGAGGCCTATTTTGTGGACGATATGGTGCCCTGCGTCTACGGTGTAAAGGATCAGCCGCTGGACGGCGAATTTTGCGTGTTTGACACCGAAACCACCGGCCTTGACCCCGGGGTGGAGTACCTTACCGAGATCGGCGCGGTCATCATCCGCAATGGCGAGGTAGTGGAGGAGTTCGATACCTTTGTCAAGCCCGGGAAGCCCATCACCCCCAAGATCACCGAGCTGACCGGCATCACGAACGAGATGGTAGCGGATGCGCCCGGCGAAAAGGAAGCACTGGAAGCTTTTCTTGCATTTGCGGGCGACCGCATACTGGTGGGGCACAATGTCCACGCCTTTGATATGCGCTTTCTGCGGGCAGCCGCCAAGCGCAGCGGCATCAAGCTGGAACCCACCTATATCGATACCCTTACCATGGCGCAGACCATGTACCCCGGCCTGCACAACTATAAGCAGGGCACTATCAACAAGCATCTGGAGCTGCCCACCTACGAAGCGCACCGCGCCTGCGAGGACTCCACTGCACTGGGACGCATCTTCTGCGTGATGCTGAACGACCTTGCGGAAAAAGAGGTGACCAAGGTCAGCGAGATCAACACCGGCCTTGGCGGCAACCGTGAGGTGCTGAAAAAGAAGTACTACCACCTCATCATTCTGGTCAAAAACCAGATGGGACTGAAGAACCTGTACAAGATTGTCAGCGAGGCGCACGTCAACTACTTCTTCAAAAAGCCCCGCGTGCCCCGCAGCCTGCTGAATAAGTACCGGGACGGCTTACTGCTCACCAGCGCCTGTGAAGCAGGCGAGCTGTACCGTGCCATCGTGGACGGCACCAGCTACGAGGAGCTGAAAAAAATCGCCTCCTACTACGATATCCTGGAGATCCAGCCGCTGGGCAACAATGCCTACATGGTGCGGGACGGCAAGGTGGACAGCGAGGAACGGATCAAGGAGTTCAACCGTACCGTCATCAAGCTGGGCGAGGATCTGCACAAGCCGGTCATTGCCACCGGCGACGTGCACTTTACCGAGCCGGAGGATGCGATCTACCGCGCCGTATTGCAGGCGGGCAACGGCTTTAAGGATGCCGACAACCAGCCGCCGCTGTTCTTCCGCACCACGCAGGATATGCTGGCGCAGTTCTACTATCTGCCCAAGGAAAAAGCCTACGAGGTAGTGGTGAAGAACCCCCGCAGGATCGCGGCGATGATCGACAACAATGTTCGTGCCATCCCGCGCGGCACCTACCCGCCCAGCATCGAGGGTGCAGAGCAGCAGCTGCGCGATGCTACGTGGGAACACGCCAAGCGCGATTACGGTGACCCGCTGCCCGAAATTGTGGAAAAGCGGCTGCAGAAGGAGCTGGACTCCATCTGCGGCCATGGCTACGCCGTGCTGTACGTCATTGCAGTCAAACTGGTGGCCTATTCCAACGCGGGCGGCTATCAGGTGGGCAGCCGTGGTTCGGTCGGCTCATCGGCCGTGGCCCACTTCTCCGGCATCTCGGAGGTGAACAGCCTGCCGCCCCACTATCGCTGCCCCAAGTGCAAGCACAGCGAGTTCATCACCGACGGCAGCGTGGACGACGGCTTTGACCTGCCGGATAAAAACTGCCCCCATTGCGGCACCCGGATGCTGGTGGACGGCCACGACATCCCCTTCGAGACCTTCCTCGGCTTCTACGGCGATAAGGAACCGGATATCGACCTGAACTTCTCCGGCGAGTACCAGTCTAACGTGCACCGCTATACCGAGGAGCTGTTCGGCAAGGCCAACGTGTTCAAGGCCGGTACGGTGTCCGGTATTCAGGACAAAACGGCTTATGGCTACGTTAAAAAATATCTGGACGAGCGCCAGCGCACCGTCAACCACGCCGAGGAAAACCGCCTGACGCTGGGCTGCACCGGCGTTAAGCGCACCACCGGCCAGCACCCCGGCGGCATGGTGGTCGTGCCGGATACCTACGAGATCTACGATTTCTGCCCCATCCAGCACCCGGCGGATGACGTGGCGGGCGGCCTGCTGACCACTCACTTCGAGTTCAAGTACCTGCACGACACTCTGCTCAAGCTGGACGAGCTGGGCCACGATATGCCCACCTTCTACAAGTATTTTGAGGAATATACCGGCATTCCGGTGGACAGCATCCCCATGAACGACCCCAAGGTGTACAGCCTGCTGACCAGCCCGGAGGCACTGGGTGTGACCCCGGAGCAGATCGACAGCCAGACCGGAACCTTCGGCATCCCGGAGATGGGCACGAACTTCGTGCGCGGAATGCTGGTGGAAGCACGGCCCAAGAATTTCTCGGAGCTGATCCAGATCTCCGGTCTGTCCCACGGCACGGACGTGTGGACCGGCAACGCGGACGAGCTGATCCGCAGCGGCACCTGCACCATTGCCGAGGTCATCGGCTGCCGTGACAGCATCATGCTGTACCTGCTGCGCAAGGGGCTGGAGCCTAAGATGGCCTTTGATATCATGGAGGCCGTGCGTAAGGGCAAGGTGGCCAAGGGCGGCTTCAAGGATGGCTGGGAGGAAGCCATGCGGGAGCACGAGGTGCCGGACTGGTACATCGAGAGCTGCCGCAAGATCAAGTATATGTTCCCCAAGGCCCATGCCGTGGCCTACCTGATGAGTGCCATCCGCCTGATGTGGTACAAGATCTATAAGCCGCAGGCCTTCTATGCAGTGTACTTTACCGTGCGCGGCGACGATATCGACTACGAAGCTGCCATTGGCGGCGCAGCCGTGGCGCGCGCCCACATGGAGGCGGTCAAGCGACGCCTGAAAGAGGAAAAGAACGCCAAGGACGAGGACGTGCTGGTCAGCTTGCAGCTGGTCAACGAGATGCTGAGCCGTGGGTACGAGTTTTTGCCCATTGAGCTGGGTAAGAGCCGGGGCTCCAAGTATGTGGTGGAGGATGACAAGGTGCGCTTGCCTTTCAGCGCCCTGAAGGGACTCGGCGGTGCCGCCGCCGATGCGCTGGAGCGTGTGACCATCCACGGCGAGGAATATATCTCGGTGGAGGAGCTGCAGCAGGCCTCTGGCGTGGGCAGCGGCATTCTGGATCGCCTGCGTCAGGTAGGCGCACTGGGCGACCTGCCCGAAAGCAGTCAGGTGAGCTTTTTCTGAATCAAAAAACGAGAGCCATTCCGCAGGAAAAAGGGAATGGCTCTCGTTTTATTATATAGGGATGGCATCAAAAAAGCGGGGCAAGGCACAGTTTTGATGTGCCTTGCCCCGCATAAAGCAATGCCAAAACAGGGGAGTGCTTACTCCACGCTGATCATATAGTAGTAAACGGGCTGGCCACCGCGGATGTGGCTTACCTCCACATGGTTGGGGCACTTTGCCTTTACGATCTCGGTAACCTTTTCGGCATCCTCGTCGCTCACGTCACAGCCGGAAATGATGGTGACAAAGCTGGAATCCTTCTTGCACATATTGCGTGCCAGACGGTAGGTTGCCTTGGTGATATCGGTAGAGGTGGAAACGATCTTGCCGTTCTCCAGTGCCATGATCTCGCCCTTGCGGATGCGCTTGCCGTCGTACTCGCTGTCGCGGGCGGCGTAGGTGATCAGGCCGGTGGACACCTTATCGGCAGCAGCCATCATGTTGATGGTGTTGGTCTCGGCGTTCACAGAGGGGTCGAAGTTCAGCAGTGCGGTAATGCCCATGGGCACAGTGCGGGTGGGCAGCACCACCACCTGACGGTCGGCCAGCTTCTGTGCCTGCTCGGCAGCCATGATGATATTCTTGTTGTTGGGCAGCACGAACACGGTCTTGGCGGGCACGCTCTGGATGGCTGCCAGAATATCTTCGGTGGAGGGGTTCATGGTCTGACCGCCGGACACCACAGCGTCTGCTGCCAGATCGGTGAACACAGCCTTCAGGCCCTCGCCGGCGGCAACAGCCACAAAGCCGTAGTCGCGGCTGGGATCCACGGCAGCGTAGATGAATTCGCTCACCTGAGAGGGCGCCTTCTCGGCAGAGGCCTGCTTCTCAAGGCTCTTACCCTGCTTCTGGCGGGCAAGGAACTGCTCGTGCATATTCTCGATCTTGAAGTTGGTCAGGTAGCCGTACTTGATGGCCTCGCTCAGGATCTTGCCGGGGTCTGCAGTGTGAACGTGCAGGTTGATGACATCATCATCCTCAATGCAGACCACGCTGTCGCCGTTGGACTCTGCAAAGGCACGCATCTTGGCGGCGCTGGCGCCCTCGTTCTTGTTGATGAGGAACTGGGTGCAGTAGCCGTTGGTAATGTCCTCCACCTTCATCAGGTCGTCGGTAAACACGCCCTTACCGGCATTCTCGGTGGACAGCTTTGCCTTGTTGGGGGCAGCCTCGCCGCCGACAATAATGGCCTCGCCGTGGAACACCTTGCCCATGCCCTCAAAGATGACCATAATGCCCTGACCGCCTGCATCCACAACACCGGCCTTCTTCAGCACGGGCAGCAGGTTGGGGGTATCGTCCAGCGCCTTCTGGCCGGCAGTCAGCACCACGTCCCACAGGGCGGGCACATCGGCGGCATCGCTGGCAGCAGCTTCCTCAGAAGCTACACGCGCCACGGTCAGGATGGTGCCCTCGGTGGGCTTCATCACGGCCTTATAGGCACCCTCAACGCCCTTCTGCAGGGCAGCCACGATATCGGCAACGTCAGCCTCTTTTTTGCCCTCCAAAGCCTTGGAGAAGCCGCGGAACAGCAGGCTGGTAATAACACCGGAGTTGCCGCGCGCACCGCGCAGCATGGCAGAGGCGGCAGTCTTGGCAGCCTCGCCCACGGTGCAGCTGTCGTCCAGAGCCTCCAGCTCACGCACGGCAGCGCCCACGGTCATGCCCATGTTGGTGCCGGTGTCGCCATCGGGCACAGGGAAAACGTTCAGCTCGTCCACGCGGGAACGCTGGTTGTTGATGTTGTTGGCGCCGGAAATGATGGCGTCGCGCAGGATCTTACCAGAAATCATTGTTTTTACTCCTTAGTAACTGGCCGGAAAAGCCCGGCTCGGGTTTGCAGACAAATCAGGCGATGACATCATCCACGGACACCACCACGCGGGCGACCTTCAGCCCGGTAGCCAGCTCCACCTCGTCCTTGACGCGGTGCGAGATGCTGCGGGCAGCAGTGGAAATGTTCAGACCGTAGCTGACGGCAATGTGCAGCTCGATCACCAGACGCCCATTCTGCTGGGTCACGCGCACACCCTTTTCAGGGTAATCGGAACCGTATACCATGCTTTTCACAGCGTCAGTCATATCACGGGGGGCCATGGCAGCAACGCCGTAGCACTGTTTGGTGGCTTCACCCACCAGGGTGGAAAAATACCCATCAGTAAAGCTGACATTCCCAAGAGGGAAACGGGAAGTGATCATAGTCGCTCTGCTCCTTTATGTTATTTTTCATAAAATACACGCAAGGGTCGGGGGCTTTGGCTGCGCAAAACAAAGCTTGTCACAGATAAACACCCACCCTATTATACAACTTTGCACGGTGGTTGTACAGTTCAAATTGTTGGATTTGAAGCTTTTTGCCCTCTTTTTGCATGGTTTTTGTAAAGAAAAACGGCCGGTTTCCTTCGACAGCCCTTGTGCTGCTTTGCGCACAAGGCGTGGTATGCTGAAGGCAGGCTGTGCGGATCCCATCAAAAATGAAAGTATGACAAATAAAGAAAAACAATCTGTGAATAAATTATAAAAGCTTCCTCGTCCGGCTTCCTTTGTCTATGAAAAAGTGCTAAAATAAAGCCAGAAAGGGAAAGGGGCTGCCAGCCCCCCTTTTTCCATGGAGCTTTCCGCAAAAGTGCCGGACGCACGGTACACCACATAGCGCAGGCGGGCCTTTCCAACGGGCATTGCCTATAAAAAATGCGATAGGAGTTGTTGGCATGAACATTCTCTTTTTTCTTTCCCCAAAGCAGGATCTGATGTACGTTTACGATGATTTCACCCTCCGGCAGACACTGGAAAAGTGGGAAAATAACCGCTACGCTTCCATCCCGGTGCTGAACCGCAAGGGCGAATATGTGGGCACGCTGACCGAGGGCGATATCCTGTGGGGACTGAAAAAATACCATGGTTTGGATCTTGAAGCTGCCGAGGACGTGCCCATTTCAGAATTTGCGCATAAGCGGGACTACAAGGCCGTTACGGTTACCACCAGCATGGATGAGCTGGTGGAAGCTGCCATGAACCAGAACTTTGTCCCGGTGGTGGATGACCGGGGCATTTTCATCGGCATCGTGCGGCGGCAGGCCATCATCCGCTACTGCTACGATAAATCCCGCAAGATCGAAATGACCCGTACCGGCCGCCCCGTAAAGGAGCTTGCTAGCGTACATTAAAACAGATGCCGTATCCGGCTATGTCCTTCCCATGAAAAACGGAAACGAGGGCGCTGCACATTTACCGTGCAGCGCCCTCGCTGTTTATGCTATTTGCTTACTTGCTGCGGATGTACTCATCCATGGCCTTTGCGGCTGCCTTACCGGCGCCCATGGCCTTGATGACGGTAGCAGCGCCGGTTACAGCGTCGCCGCCGGCGTATACGCCGTCACGGCTGGTCTTGCCCTCGTCGCCCTCGGTCACGATGCAGCCGTGCTTGTTGGTCTCCAGACCCGGGGTGGTGGAGCGGATCAGCGGGTTGGGGCTGGTGCCAAGACTCATGATCACGGTATCCACATCCAGCTCAAACTCGCTGCCCTGCTTTTCAATGGGGCGGCGGCGGCCGGAAGCATCCGGCTCACCCAGTTCCATTTCAATACAGGTCATGGAGTGCACAAAGCCGTCCTCGTCCGGGTGGATGGCAACGGGGTTGCACAGGGTCTTGAAGATGATGCCCTCTTCCTCGGCGTGCTCCACTTCCTCCTTACGGGCGGGCAGCTCAGCCATGCCGCGGCGGTAGACGATGTACACACTCTCGGCACCCAGACGCAGGGCGCTGCGGGCAGCGTCCATAGCCACGTTGCCGCCGCCCACAACGGCGACCTTTTTGCCGGTGCGGATGGGGGTCTTGCTGGTGGGCAGATAAGCCTTCATCAGGTTGGAGCGGGTCAGGAACTCGTTGGCGGAGTACACACCCTTCAGGCTCTCGCCGGGGATGCCCATGAAGCGGGGCAGACCGGCACCGGAGCCAACGAACACGGCCTCGTAGCTGTACTCGTCCATCAGCTCGTCGATGGTCAGCACCTTGCCGATGACCATGTTGCACTCAAAATCCACGCCCATCTTCTTCAGACCATCGATCTCCTGCTGAACGATAGCCTTAGGCAGGCGGAACTCGGGGATGCCGTACATCAGCACACCGCCGGCAACGTGCAGAGCTTCGTAAACGGTGACCTTATAGCCCAGCTTTGCCAGATCGCCAGCAGCGGTCAGGCCGGCAGGGCCTGCGCCGATAATGGCTACCTTATGGCCGTTCCACTCAGGCACGATGGGTGCGGTGTGCACGTTCTCGCGGTGCCAGTCGGCCACAAAGCGCTCCAGACGACCAATGGCCACCGGCTCGTTCTTGATGCCGCGGGTGCACTTGCCCTCGCACTGGCTCTCCTGCGGGCAGACGCGGCCGCAGACAGCAGGCAGGGAAGAGGAGCGGTTGATCACCTGATAGGCGGCCTCGAAGTCGCCCTCTGCCACATGAGCGATGAACTCCGGGATATCGATGCCCACCGGGCAGCCGGACTGGCAGGGTTTGTTCTTGCAGCCGATGCAGCGCTTGGCCTCGTTCACAGCCATCTCGGCGGTGTAGCCCAAAGCCACTTCCTTAAAGTTCTTGTTGCGGACATTGGGGTCCTGCGTAGGCATGGGGCACTTTTTGGGATCCATATTGAAAGCCATTTTACATTCCCTCCTGAGTCTTGAACAGGTTGCAGGCTGCCTCACGGGCGTGTGCCTCAAACGGGCGGTACATGGTGCCGCGTGCCATTGCCTCGTCAAAATCCACCAGATCACCGTCAAAGTCCGGGCCGTCCACGCAGGCAAACTTGGTCTGACCGCCCACGGTCAGGCGGCAGCCGCCGCACATGCCGGTGCCGTCGATCATGATGGGGTTCATGGAAACGATGCTCTTCAGGCCGTGCTTCTGGCAGGTCTTGACCACGAATTTCATCATGATCAGCGGGCCGATGGTGATGACCAGATCGTACTGGTTGCCGGCAGCCACCAGCTCGTCCAGCGCAGCGGTAACCACGCCCTTGGTGCCGTAGCTGCCGTCATCGGTCATAATGCGCAGCTCGTCGCTGCAGGCATTGAACTCGTCCTCAAGGATCAGCAGATCCTTGCTGCGGAAGCCGATCACGCTGTGCACCACACAGCCCTGATCGTGCAGCTCCTTGGCAATGGGCAGTGCAATAGCGCAGCCCACGCCGCCGCCCACAACGCACACCTTCTTCAGACCCTCGGTCTCGGTAGCGCGGCCCAGCGGGCCTACAAAATCGTGGACACAATCGCCTGCGTTCAGGCTGTTCAGCTCCATGGTGGTACCGCCCACGATCTGGAAAATAATATCAACAGTGCCCTTTTCGCGGTCGTAGCCGGCCACGGTCAGGGGGATGCGCTCGCTGTCCTCAAACGGACGTACAATGATGAACTGACCCGGCTTTGCCTTTTTGGCAATCAGCGGGGCTTCAATGACCATCTTTGTCACGGTGGGGTTCAGCGCGACCTTTTCAGTGATCTTATACATTGCGTTAGCTCCTTTTTGCTGGCAATCCTTTTTCTTTTCTGCGCCGAAGGCTGTGCCCGTGCGGGCACAGCCTTCGTGCGGCAAAGTGTCCTCTTTATTATAATAGTTTGTGAAAAAGAAAGCAACTGTATTTTGCTTGTGCACACAGCCGTGCGGGACGAGGTGAAAAGGGCAGTGCAGTCGCCGTATGAAAAATAAAAAGAACGAATTAGAGCCAAAAGACATTCTTTTTCAAAAAAATGTAATTTTGTGGTTGACAACTGCCGGAGTGTGCGGTATAATAACCAACGTCGCCGGACGAAAGCCCGGCAAAAACAAATGGAATGTGCGGCCGTAGCTCATCTGGTAGAGCGCCACCTTGCCAAGGTGGAGGTAGCGAGTTCGAGCCTCGTCGGCCGCTCCATATGTGGAAGTTTAGCTCAGCTGGGAGAGCATCTGCCTTACAAGCAGAGGGTCAGCGGTTCGAGCCCGTTAACTTCCACCATATGGCCCGGTAGCTCAGTTGGTTAGAGCACCAGCCTGTCACGCTGGGGGTCGTCGGTTCGAGCCCGATCCGGGTCGTATTTGCCTCTGTAGCTCAGTCGGTAGAGCAGGGGACTGAAAATCCCCGTGTCATTGGTTCGATTCCGATCGGAGGCACCACGTCGAAAATCCTGTCATTCATCGGGAAGTCTTGCAAGCAAGGCTTCTGTGATGAATACCAGATTTTCTCCTTTTCCCCACAAAATCTTGCTTTGCAAGCTTTCGCGGGGACCCCGTTAAAAAGAACGGGAGGGTGCAGGGAAAAATGCACCGGATATGCGGCCGTAGCTCATCTGGTAGAGCGCCACCTTGCCAAGGTGGAGGTAGCGAGTTCGAGCCTCGTCGGCCGCTCCAACACGAAGCCATCGTTGATGCAGAAATGCAAAAGCGATGGCTTTTTTGTTTTATCGCAAGTCAAGAAATTAGCGCAACATTCAAACAGCATATTTGCGATATGCAATGCAACGTTGTTGCTGTTGCATTAAAAAGTTAAATTGCTATAGTCTGCCCGTCCTCTCAGGCTCTATAACGCGCCAGACGCCCTGACCCCTCTTGTAAAAATGCATTTGGAGCGCTCCGCAGAGCGCATTCCAAATCGTCCCGCTTGCCATAGCAAAGAGCCGCCGTACAACACGATGCACGACGGCTCTTTTTACAATATAAATATAGCACCACTACAGGGCGGCTCTGCTTACATCACCATGGTGATGATCAGCGCACACAGCGGCAGGGTAACGATGCTGAGCAGGGTGGTCAGTACCACGCTGCCGGCGGCAAAGTGCTCGTCGTGGCCGAATTGCACCGCAAATACCGAGGTGATGGCGGCCGCCGGGCAGCATTCCAGCAGGGTGACCACCTGTGCGGCAGTGCCGTGGAAGCCCAGCACGCCGAACAGCGCCAGCGTGGCCGCCGGGATCAGCAGCATCCGCACCGAGGCAAGCTTCCAGATGTACTTGTCGGTCACAATGCTGCGCACGTCACCGGCGGCGATCAGCATACCGGTGATGAGCATGGACAGCGGAGTGTTCACCCCTGCCAGCAGCTCCAACGGCTGGGTGATCAGGGTCGGCAGCGGGATCTGCAGCAGATAGATGCCCAGACCCACCACAATGGCATACAGCACCGGGGTGCGCACCAGACTGCGGGCAACCTCTTTTACACTGGAACCGCCGCTGACAAGACCGTAGCCCAGCGTCCACAGCAGAATGTTGAACACGGTAACATAGGCGCTGGCATACAAAAGACCCTCTGAGCCGAACAGCGCCGAAATGAGCGGGAAGCCCATGTATGCCGCATTGGAAAAGATGCAGGCAAACCGGAAAATCGGCATCCGGCTGCCGGTCTTGCGCGCCGTGAGCAGCAGGGTGATCACTGTGCCCAGCAGCACAGACAGAACGCTCATGCCAAAAGCTGCCAGCAGATTGCGCAAGATCTGGGCGCTGAACTCCATACGGTAAGAGTTTACCACCATGGCCGGCACAATGATGTAGACCAGCAGGTTGGAAAGCGCCTGCTTGTTTTCCAGCTTGAGTACACCGGTCTTGACCGCTACCATGCCTGTGCCGATCAGCAGGAACAAAACGGCGACCTGCTGTGCGGTGATGAGAGCCAGCTCCATAAAATTCTCCTCCTCTGGGCCGTAACGCGTATACCACGAAAGATACAACACAGGTATAGCACAAAACCCTGCGCATGGCAAGGCCAAACGCAGGGTTTTGCAAGATTTTGCAGCAATTGCTTATAAAATGACATTTTTGATCAGCAGGGAAATGCTGCCGTCATCGGCGTGCAGGAACTCCACCTCAGATTCTGCATTCAGCAGCTCGGTGGGGATCTTTACCTCAATGCCGTTGGCGGTGCGCAGGCTGCGGCTCTCCATGCGGCGGATGCGGGCGGGGGTCACGGTCACCGGCTGGGCGGCGCTGTCAAGGACATCGCTCTTTTCCACATAGTCGTCAAAGGGCACGGCGGCAAGAGGGTACTCCTCCTCCAGCTGCCGACGCACCTGTTGGATGGACACCTGATTGTCGTTGTCTGCGGCCTGATTGGCGATCATCATGGCCACCTGTGCCTCCACATGGGGCGTTTCGGCATAGTTTTCCTGCACAGCCTGCACGGCGGCTTCCTGAATGGCCTGCAGCTTTTTCTTTTCCGGCTGGGCGGTGGTGTACTGGAACACCACGGTGGAAAGATAAAACTCCTTGTGGCCGTCAATATCGTACTTCTTTTCCAGCAGCCGCATGGAGTAATCGGTCAGGTCTACCAGTGCGCCCTCCTCCACCTTGCCACTCTGGGTGGGCAGGCAGGCGCGCTGCTGGATAATGGAGTTTACCGACGCACCCTCCACGGTCTCGGTGTAATGGGTGTAGCCGTTTTTGTAGTTCAGCTTCAGGATGCCCAGCCACGGCGCGCCGTCCCGGGTAAAATCCACCACAGCAAGGTCTGCCCCGGGGATGGTGGTGTGGGCGTGCATATAGTCGAACAGCACCCCGGCAATGCGGCAGGAAAGATCCACGAAGTCCTGATTGTGCTCCAGCTCGTTTTTAAAGGCAGAGTCCGGCAGCGGGCGGCACTGGCGGATATCGTCGCTGGCCAGCAGCTTTTCAATGTGGTTCTGCAGGTAGGCGGTTTTTTCAGCAGTCAACTCCATGGGTCCGCCGCTGAGCACCGGCGCATCCATGGTCGTGTCCAGAACGTGCAGGATGGCCTGATGAATGATGATCTCCATTTTTGCTCCTCATTTCATGACGTAGTGTTTGCGCCCAGTATAGCACAACCGCCGGAAAAAGGCGAGAGCCGCCTGGGGATTTTGCGGATTCAACAATTTACAAATCCCGTCAAAAGGGCTATACTTATAATATCTGTGCAAAAGGAGGTGGAGCTGGTGGACGAGCAGCAGCTGGAACAGATCGAAGGCGTCGTGGAGGATATCATCTACGAGAACGAGGACAACGGCTATGCGGTGTTCGAGGTATCCGGCGGCGGTGTGATCACCGTGGTATGCGGCATCGTGGGCGAGCTGCACGCGGGCGAAAGCGTTGTCTGCCGTGGCCGGTACGAGAACCACGCCACCTATGGCCGCCAGTTCCACGCGCAGGAATGTGAGACCGATATGCCCAAGGACATGGAAGCGGTGTATGCCTTTCTGGCCAGCCGCTCCCTGCCATATATTGGCGCAAGAACTGCGGATAAGATCATTGATATGTTCGGGGCACAGGCGCTGGAGGTCATTGCCAACGACCCCGCCCGCCTGACCAAGATCCCCGGCATCTCGGCAGACAAGGCCGACCGAATCCAGCAGGAGTTCAAGCGGATGTTCGGAATGCGGGAGCTCATCGCCTATCTGGCGCAGTTCGAGATCAGTCCCCGCAAGGCCATGGAGGTATTCAAGGCCTTTGGCGTAGGGGCAATGCAGGCTATTGCGTCAAACCCCTATCTGCTGTGTGGGGAGCCGCTGCAGCTGGACTTCCGCCATGCGGACAGCATCGCCCAGTATTACCAGATGGCAGGGGACTGCGCCCAGCGGCTGGAA
>ERZ791746.1316-NODE-1316-length-17076-cov-4.009518_pt1 | contig 17076 bp, 16 predicted proteins | sample MGYA00510038_ERZ791746 | MGnify/ENA primary metagenome ERZ791746 (study PRJEB30046, sample SAMN00792018) | human gut metagenome | study: EMG produced TPA metagenomics assembly of the A metagenome-wide association study of gut microbiota in type 2...
TGCTTTTAAACAACAAGATTGCTCTTGAAAATGCTAAATCAGCAGAAAAACAAAAAGTTTATGGCATCATAACCGAAATATTACTTGTAATATTTACATTAGTAAGTATTTATGAACCGATATTAAATGTTATCAATCGAAAAATAAGTCATAATGATATTATTGTATTAATTGTCATGGGCATTGCCCTTGCTATAAGTTCATTCTTTATCATCAGAAAGGAGAAATCTTAATGAAAAATTTATTAATAGTTGTAGACATGCAAAAGGGATTTGCTCGGTATGAGCAAACCATTAAACTTACAGAAAAAATACGTAACTTATTAGAGTCAAAAAGCTTTGATGCCGTCATTGCAACAAAATTTCTGAACGCTCCAGGCAGCATATATGAAAAACTATTTTCGTGGAAAAGATTAGAAAGTAATGAAGAACAGGCTTTCCCTGATGGATATGAACAATACTTCGACTATATCAGCGAAAAAAATGTTTACACTTGCGTAAACTCTTCTTTTATACAAAAGTTATGCCAATTAAACGAAGGTGAATATCCCAAACAAGTATTTATTGTCGGTGCCGACACTGATTGCTGTGTCTTGACCATTGCTACAGCACTATTCGAAAACAATATTCGCCCTATAGTTCTTACTAATTATGTGGATTCAAATGGTGGTGCTGAATCTAATGCAGCCGGTTTACTTTGTTTGAAACGCCTGATTGGCAGTAATCAATTAGTAGATAAAATCATCACATGCAAAGAAGATCTTTTAAATATTTAACGCAAAAGTGTAGACAAAGACAGTGGGAACCCAGCATTTGGAGTGGACTCCCTGTCGATTTTACGATATACCTGCCCATAATTCATAAAACGCAAATTAGCAAGCAGTGCCCGTGTACACACACGGGCGCATTTTGCTTGTTGGAGGCACATCCCCAATCCCCTTAAATGTCATCTGCGATGTCAAGCTGCGCCCTCACTTTGTGAGTGCTGATACATTTCCGCTTTGCCAAAAATGTGAAGGAAGAAATCACCACCGAAAGTCCCGATGAATGCCAACCTTATCGAGATATGCCTGTCGTGCCTCTTCTCTTTCTGCTTCTGTCTTAGCTGTTTTTGATTTTGTATATAATCCTATCTTTGACAGTTGTATGAAAAGAAAATCGCTGTAATCCCAGCAAATATAATGGATACAGCGATTTTTTGCGTCGTTTCGTTCTTTAGTAATTTATTCTTTACCTTTACTTTTTTTCTGAATGGTTTTCAGTTGACTTTTGGTGATAAACTGGTAGTCTGTGTGGAAACCACAGGCATCATGTAAACCATCTGTAAGCTTGGAACGTTTATATAAGGGGATAAATCCCTGCTCCTGAATTTCGGCAAAGTTCATAGATTTTAAAGTGTCCAGAATCTCTTCACAGGTATATTTGTAATCAAGTTTTTTCTCTAAAATCCGGTAGGACAGTAATGCAAGAAAACAGATAAGAAAATGTGCTTTGATTCTGTTTTCGTCCTGAAGATAAACTGGTCTTGCAGAAAAATCTGTTTTTAGAATGCGGAAGCATTCTTCAATGTGCCATCTTCCTTCGCTTACTTTTAAGATATCACTTCGGCTTCACATCCATCTCATACAGTTCACAGAATGCCTCAAGTGTCATATCAATATCCGATTTCTTTTGAAGCTTAAACTGATACTCCCATTCCTGTGCTTCCCTCTTAGTTTCAAATCCTCTCTGACATTTTTGCTTGTTGGCTCCGGTCCAATCCTTATACCGGACCATTACATACCATTTTCCATTTTTCTTGTCCTTGTAAACCGGCATTATACATCTCTCCTTTCGTAATCTCTTGTACCATAAAACTGCTGATAGAAATAAGTTCTATCGACTCTGCCGCGGATAATCGACCCTTTATAACCTTCTTCGCGCATCTGCTTGTTCATCTTCTGAATCAGCTTGTATGCATACGATTCTGATGTTCCAAGAATCTCTGCAGCTTCTTTTACTCCGATAAACATTGTACTCATTATCTTTTCCTCCCTTCTTTTATCACTAAACAATTTTGTTTAGCTTTCTCTTTCATAAGATACTATACATTTTTGTTTAAGCCAATAGTCTCCAAGAAATATATTTAGCTTTTTTGTTTAATTTATCTTGAATTATTTAAACATATTTGTTATAGTTCTTATTAGTAACAAACCTCACTACCTAAGAAAGGAATGTTTTGCTATGGCTATTGGTGAAAGAATACATTTTTTCCGTACCCTACGCGGGATGACACAGAAGTATCTTGGAGTCCGTCTTGGTTTCGATGAAAAATCCGCAGATGTGCGTATTGCTCAATATGAATCCGGTACACGTTCGCCCAAGGATAATTACATTGCTTTACTCGCAGATACGCTGGGGGTGTCACCCCTCGCGTTATCCGTCCCTAACATAGACAGCTATGACGGGCTCATGCATACACTCTTTGCATTAGAGGATATCTATGGCTTCAAGATCACCAATATTGATGGAGAAATCTGTCTTAGTCTCAAAAAATTTGATAATCCATCCTATCCTCAGCTTTCTGACAACTTTAATGCCTGGTATGAACAGGCCTACAAACTCCGTGAAGGTCAGATTTCCAAAGAAGAATATGACGAATGGCGCTACCATTACTCCATGAAGGACAGCTCCAGCATGACCGCTTCTGTGAATTCAACCCATTAATGCAAGGTCGGTTGTTTTCTTTCAAGTAATATTCTACGGGAATCGACTGGCTGTGTCGTTCCCCAAATATTGTACTTAAGTACAATGGCGCTGTACTTTTACAAAATCGAGAACGCAAAAATCTTTTTCAGTGCGCAAAAAAGGCCCTGCTGAACATTTCGTTCAGCAAGACCTTTTTTATTGTACTTTACCTCAAAACCACTCGCTTCTCTTAAACAATCAAGTTTAGCAAAGTGTTATCAAATTGTTATCAAACCGACTTTTAAGGCACTTCAAACCCGCATAAATGCTGGATTCTTCGATTTGTCGCCTCTATTCAAACTCTATTGTACCACGTATCTACGTGTTCTACTACCATCTTTAAGCAAAAAGAGACTGCCATTTCTGGCAATCCCTTTCACCTTTTTTTACTCCGGCATCTCCCATGCATTGTGATTGGTATGTAACAACATATGTGCTTTTCTATTAGAGTGCTTCTACATTAAAATTTCTGTTATGGTCTGAGTTCATTTCCAAAGCCTCCGAATTCAAATACTTTGTTTTCCTTCAGACATTTTTTCACATCCTCGATCATGTATGGTTTGAAGATACATCGCTTGAGATCGATGCCTAACTGTTCCAGTTCGGCTTTGTCTTCTCCTGTCACAAAAAAGATTTCTGTGTGGGGATGTTTTTCTGCGACTTTTTCCGCGAGTTCCGGTCCATGCATTCTGATCATCCTGACATCGGTAAAAAGCAGGTCATATTCTCTCTCTTTTGCTGCTTCCCATGCATGTGTTCCATCGCTAAAGGCATCGATCTCAGCCTCCGGAAAGATGTTCTTCACCAGTTCCATGATATTTGCACGCGCATATTCCATGTCATCTGCTATTAAAATTTTCATCATTCTGTCCTCTCATATGCCCCAAACGCGGCATCACTGCCTGCGTTTTTTGCTTTCATTTCTCACCGGCAGGAATACACACCCGCAGTAACCGCCCAGGGGCTGGAAACAGAGGATGATGAACCTGCCGCCTCTTCCGTTTTTTCTGGTCGTGCCGCGCAGATAATGGGTTCTGCCGCTGATTGCGACCTCCTCCATGACCGTCATCCAGTCCATGGCGGTTCGTGGCAGGATCTTTGGTATCCTCCGCTCCATCATCTCCTGAAAGGTCAGGCTGGTCTGTTCCTCCATTGCCTTGTTACAGTATTTCAACTGGAACTGGCGCACATTTCCGGTCTGCTCAAGCGGAAGGATCTCAAACAGCGCAAAGGCATTTTCCAGGCTGTCCAACACCGAATAGAGTTCATATTTTCCTTCCACGAGGATCTCGCCGTATGTTTTTCTGGCGCGCAGTTCGTCACGCATCTGCCTGTGTTCTGCCAGAAAACGGACACGCCCTTCTATCACCGTCCCGTCTTTCATATGATACGCCTTGCGCTCGATATGCCGGATCTCATCCCGGTTGACGAGGACACCGCGGTTGACACTGATAAATCCATAGGGTTCGAGCACCTTCTTGAACTCTTTCACCGGGATAAATGCCTGTATCTGTCTGCCGTCCGTGCAGTTTAGGATCACCCTTCCGTCCTGCGCATGGATCGATGTGACATCTTTTGCCCCGATCGCCCTTTTTTTCATAAAGTTCATGACTCTCTCACTCAATGTGTCCTCCTTTTCCTGACATTTGATCAATCATTTTCCTGTGTATTGGCATGGTTTGTATCGGTATCCTGATCTTCGATCCGGTCATGTAACTGCTCAAATCTGATATGGATATCCCTCAACATCAGATGATGGTGAGTCTTGATCCCAATCGTGATACCGGTCAGGACGATCCCAATCACTGCGAGCAGGATCACCACGGTCTCCACTTTTACTTTCAGTGGCTTTTTCTTAGTCGTAGATGGATTCTGCTTCCCAGCTGATGATGTTTCCGTTTTCTGCGTTGATCTCAAATTCATACTTTACCTCCGCATAGTAGGCTTCCCCTTCATAAAGAGATATGCCGTCGTCATAGTCCGGATGGATGTAGATGTTTCCGGCATCAATGCCAGGGATTTTGTCCATGACGGTCTGTTTTGCTGTCTCGATGGAAACGCCGCCCTGTGTTGTCTGCGATGTGCCGGCCGCGTTCTGGGAATCTGCCGTGCCATACTGTGATGCACTGTATCCCTTGTCGATCACTTCGGAATCTGCCGAAAGGATGCGTCCGTCGGATGCATCCAGTTCATAATCATACTCCACTCCGGCTGCAGTAAATTCCACCTCATATCTGGCCTTTCCGTCATCCCAGTCCTGTTTTACCGTAATGTACTGGATCCCATCTTCTGTGACCCCTGCATTCCCGGTTGCGATGCTCTTCGCTTCCTGCTCTGTGATGCCGCCGTTTACCATTGTGGCAGAACCTGCTGTTGCGTGCTGTGATACACCTGCCTGCGCGGTATTATCTGCTGTGCTGCTGTTTGGTGCGGTTCCACCTGTTCCCTGTATGCCCTGGGGTTCCTGCACCTTCCGGGATGCACTGCCGCATCCGGTCACAGTTGACAGGAATGCCACTGATATAAGTCCTGCGGCAAGCATTCTCTTTTTATTTCTCATGTTTGTCCTCCCATTTCTCCATAGATTCGATGATGTGGTCTGTCTGTGCTGCAAGTTTTGCATATTTTTTCTCACACTCTAAAGATCTCCGTATCAGCCTTTAGCTTTTGTGCCGCTACGCCTGCCTTATCCGTGGTCTCTGCCACCTCGGAACAGTGCAGGGTAATGTTCTGGATGCGGTCTGCCATGTCGGATGTTCCGCTTGCGCCCTCGTTTGCCGCATTTGCAACGCCCTCGATCGCGTTCATCATGCCATCCATGGAAGCTAGGAGTTCCTCGGATGTCGCACTGAAATCCGATACTAAACCGTCCACAAACTCGGAATCCTGGTTGTAGGCATCCGCAAGGCTTTCAAAGCTGTCATAGCTGGATTTCACGTCAGTCGCCACAAAGTCCAACAGGCGTTTGCTGTCCTTTGTGAGCTGGTTTACAGCTTTCACCACGCTGTCCGTGACCTCCTGGATGGTTGCCACCGTCTCACCGGATTCTGTTGCGAGTTTCCGGATCTCATCTGCCACGACTGCAAACCCTTTTCCCATCTCCCCGGCATGTGCCGCCTCGATGGATGCATTTAAGGATAACAGATTGGTCTGGTTGGTGATCCCCATGATCGCCTGTGCCAGCACCTCGATCTGGGATACCACTTCCACATCCAGCAGTGCCTGGTCGAGGCTTGCCTTGATCTCACGGTGCACGCGCTGTGCATTGGCACGGTTTTCCGTGGTCTCTTTCTTCGCATTGATGGCGCGGGTATGGATGTCATTGACACGCTCCGCACCCTCCTGTGCACTCTCCGCGATGTTTCTGATCGCCTTGTTGATCTCCTCGGACATGGTGTTCATCTCCGTTGCGGAAGCCGCGGATTCCTCCATGCTCGCTGCAAGCTGCTGTGTGGTCGCGGAGATCCCTTCCATCTCGCCGTTGATCTCGTCCACGTTTTTCTCGATGGAGGAGACATGGTCGCTCAGGGAGACCGCATTGTCCTTCACACTTCCGAGGTGTCCGGCAAATGTATCACGGATCTTAGAGAAAGCTGCCGCAAGGTTTCCAATGCTGTCTTTTCTCTCTAAATATTTCTGTTCCACTTCCTGTGTGAAATCGCCCTGTGCAAGGGAATCCGAATAATTGCACGCAAGGTCAAGGCTTCGGATGTAATCGATGATGCCTGCAGCACCCACAACGATCGTAATGATGAGTCCGATCACCATAAAGACTGCCATTTTTTTAACATCTGATGCGATCATTGCCGCAAGCTGGCTCTGTGCCTGTGCCTGTGTTTCACTGTCTGTCAGGCTTACCGCATATGCCGCGATCTGTTCCATGCAGTTTTTTGCATATAACACTGCCCCTGCACCAAGCAGTATCACGAAAACGAATACAATCTTTGTTCCAAATTTTGTCTTTCCCATATCTATGTGTCTCCTTTTCTGTTTCAGCGCAGTCCTGCACTTGTGATGATGTCTGCCAGAATTCCCTCTTGTATACTCTTTTCCTGTCCTGGCCCTGTCTCTCTGAGAATGTCCGCCTTCTCCCACCGTGCGATGAATGCGACACACTCCTCTGCCGGGAGCGGCCTGCTGATCAGATAGCCCTGTAGGAAGTTGCAGCCGAGTTTTTCAAGCTGTGATGCCTGTTCCCTTGTCTCGATCCCTTCTGCCGTCACCCAGATGTGGTTTCTTTGGGCGAACACGAGCAGTGTCTGCACGATCGGCATCCCCATCTTCCTGCTCCCGATGCCCCACACCAGTTCCTTGTCCAGCTTGATGCTCTGGAACTCAAAATCCATCAGGCGGACGAAGTTGGATTCGCCCTTGCCGAAATCATCCATGACAAGGTTGAATTTTTTATCCTGAAGCTCGTGTGCAGTCTCTAACAGCTTCCCGTTATCCGCCGTCTTTCCGAGTTCGGTCATCTCCAGCCAGATCTTTCCATGCTGGAGCCCGTACCGGTCCAGGCATCTGCTGATCTCCTTCCAGACATCCTCCTCCATGCAGGTCTGCGGTGACAGGTTCACATTGATCCTCGTGATGCCGTATTCCGCGAACCTCGTGAACCACCGGCAGCACTCCCGGATCATCCACAGGTCGATGTTGTGCACCCAGCCGCCTTCCTCCGCTTCCTGCACAAGTCTCTCCGGGTCAAGGAACCCGCCCTGTCCGTCCTTTGCCCGGAACAGTGCCTCAAGTCCGGTGATCCTGTGCCTTTCCACGTTATAGATGGGCTGGAAATAAGCTTCTGTCCCAAGACGGGAAATCTCTTCCCACGTATAAGCTCCTGTAATGCTCATGGTCTTTTACCTCTTACCCTGTTTTTCTTGTTTTATTTTCCAAAACTCACCACCCCGGTGACTCTCCCTTTTATCTCTGACCGGTCTGCCGCACCGAGCGCCCTGCTGTCCATGGACACCGGGCGGTTGTCCCCGAGGAAGAAATAACTTCCCTCCGGCACAGTGTACGGATAGTCCACACTGTCTTCTGCTTCCGACATGCCGTAGACGACATCCGTCTCCTGCACTTTTTCGCCGTTTCTGGTCAGGTGTCCCTCACGGTCCACCTCAATGACATCCCCCGGCAGTCCCTCGATTCGTTTGATCAGGTATTCCCCGGAGATATCTTTTAAGATGACCACATCGCCGTAGTCCACGCCGTCCGGGAGGATCCGCAGGAAGAACACGATATCCCCCGAATGGCAGCCGGGGCGCATGGAGTTTCCACTCACGCGCATGATCCCGAACACCTTGAACACCAAAAGCCAGACCACAAACAGAATGGCGATGCGTTCTGAGCGTATCTTCCTTTTCCGTTTTTTCTCACGGATCTTCATGAGGACCATGTCAAGGTCATACTGTTCTCCCTCTTTCATGGCTGTTCCTGAAGATTGATCTCTTCTATCTGGATCTCTTCCATGTCACCTGTCTGTATCTGTCCGCTGTCGCCGGATGACTGCTCCTGCTGTTCTGCTGATGCCTGTTTTTCCTGCATCACTGGCTGTTCCGGCTGTTTCTGTGGATTCGGGATGTTTTTCTCCGGCGGACATTCGGCAAAGATGTTGTCCAGACCGTTTTTTAGGACTTGGAGACGGTTGCGGTACTGATAGTAGAGTGCCTGTTCCTTCTCCACTTTCTCCCTTGTCTTTACCAGGATGACATCCATCTGTCTTCCTGCTTCCGCAAGGATCTCTTTCTGTTTCTCGTCCGCCTCTTTTAATATCTTTCTGCGCTCTAATCCTGCATCCGAAAGGATTCTTTCTTTTTCGATGTTTGCATTATTGACGATCGCCCTTGCAGACTCCTCCCTTTTCTCCACTGACTGGTTGATACGGTCCATGCGCGCCGCAAGTTCCGCATAGATTTTCTCCTGCGTGGAGACCTGTGATCTCAGCCCTGAGTTCTCTGTCGTAAGCCGCATCTTTTCCAGATAAAGTTCCTTCACGGCATCCTCATTTTTCTTCTCGTAGTAATCCACCAGCTCTTTGATGTAGAGCACGACTTCCTCACGGTCATACCCTAAGACGGCGGTCTTTAACTTTTCTATTTCCTTTACAAAGTTTCTGTCTTTCATGATCTCTTACTTCCTTGTAATCCCTTTTTAAAAGCACGATAAGGGCAGCTTTGTGCTGCCCTCATCGTGTCATCCTGTAAGTTCTTTTGAAAGTCTTGATTCAAACACTGCAAGAGCTGCCATACAGCCGGCTACAATGACCGCACCGGCTATATAGATTGGTGTGTCTGCTGCGCAGTGTCTGCCTGTCACAGCCAGTAAGATGCCTGCTGATATATAGAGTGCACACATCACTACCTGAGCCACGATACATATCCTCTGCGTCTTCTGCAGTGCTTTTCTTCTTTCAGGATTCATAGTTCTCGTCCTCCTGTTCTTCGTATTTCCGGTTCTGATCTTTTTGGACATCATTCCTGGATCTGTCCCATATCCTCTATAGGACCGGATGTTTCATTTGTAAGTATTTTGGGAAAATTACATATATCATTTTTGTTTGTTGTCCGGGGATATTGGCATATCCCCGGGATTGGTTTTTAGTACTCTTCGTCAAGTTCCTCGCGGATCTTTTTGATACGCACGCCTGTGTATCCTGCGATCACAAGGATCAGGATGATCGGATACCAGTGGAATCCGCAGTCTGCAAATCCGACCTGTCCGTCTGCATCGCTGCTGTCTGCCGGGATGCTGTCGTCTGCACCGGCTCCGGTATCTGTGCTGTCAGTGACATCTGTAGTATCATCTGAACCTGCGTCTGCACCGGTCTCTGTGCCTTCTGTCACATCCTCACCATCTGCCGGATCTGACCCGTTGTTGTTTCTGTTGTTCTTGTTGTGTTTGTTGTTTTTGTTTCCACTGGACACATTGTTTCCATCCGCTGCAGCGATATCTGTGGCATTGGTCTTACCATCTGTGACCTCGGTATTGGTTCCGTTTGTATTTCCATTGCTGTTTCCACCGTTATTGCCGCCATTGTTGCCATTGTTGCCGTTGTTATTGCCGCCGTTGTTTCCTTTGTTGCCACCATTGGTATTTCCGCTGTTACCGTTTCCTCCGTTGCCGTTCTCTCCGGTTCCACCGTTTCCTCCATTGCCGCCTGTGCCGTTGTTGGAGTTTCCGCCGTTACCGCCGTTTCCTCCACTGATGTTGCCACCGTTGTTCTCGGTCTTTCCGTCGGTTCCGCTTCCACCGTTTCCTCCGGTTCCGCCATTTCCGTTATTGGAATCTCCGCCGTTACCGCCGCTTCCGCCGCTGGTATTGCCGCCGTTGTTCTCGGTCTCACCTTTGCTTCCGCTTCCACCGTTTCCTCCGTTACCGCCATTTCCGTTTTCGGAGTTTCCGCCGTTACCGCCGTTTCCTCCACTGATGTTGCCACCGTTGTTCTCGGTCTTTCCGTCAGTCTCGGTTCCGTTACCGCCATTTCCTCCGGTTCCGCCGTTTCCGTTATTGGAGTTTCCACCGTTTCCTCCGTTACCACCGGAGATATCCGGCTTGTCTGTGCCCGGTCCTATGATGATGTCTCCACCGCCATCGACACCGCTTCCTCCGGTTCCGCCGTTTCCGCCATCGTTTTTGTTGTCACCGGTCGCATTGCCTCCGGCTCCGCCGTTTCCACCGGATACGGTTCCTTCGATGATGGTCACTTTGTTGTCGGTCGTGATACCTGCCCCGCCGTTTCCGCCGTCGCCCGGTTTTCCTGTCGCAGAGTCTGATCCTTTGCCACCATTGCCTCCGGTAACGCTTCCGCCATTTACCGTCGGTGTGATGTCTCCCTCGATCCCGGCTCCGCCGTCACCGCCTTTGCTGGCACTTCCGGCTGCCTCATCTCTTGTATCTGCTCCGTTACCACCGATGATGTTTCCATCTTTGCCGACAGTAACGCCTGCGTTTGCAGGATTTTCAGGATCTTCTGCTGTCCCGATTCCTGCTGCACCATCCGGGTGCTTCTCAGAACCGTCTCCACCCTTGATGGTACCGTTGACGATCTCCAGCTTTGTTCCCGGATGTTCATTTATGCTTCCATCCTTCACAAATTCCAGTCCCGGTTTTGCCTCGTCGGTATCGGTTGCATTGTCACCTGTGATGGTCTTTCCATTTAAGTCTATTGTCACATTGCCCCAGGTGTCCGGAATCTCGACCGTATGGTCAATGTCCTTTTTCACGATGACTTTGTAGTTTCCGTCATCCCCGACAATGACTTTCACGTTGGAGTTTTCCGCTTTCTCAGAAGCATCTGTCCTGTTGTTGCTCTTCGTATCGCCTGCGCCTTTGTCTTCGAACTGCCTTGCAATGTCCGCTGCGTCCACAAGAGAAGTCTTTCCGACTGTGGAACCGAAACTGCTGTGGCTGATCTGATATTCGGTTGCTTTTTTCAGACCATATGCAATGCCTTTTCCATTCCCGTCTGTTGTAAATCTCAGTACGTTTCCGACCAGGTTTCCGGATGTATCCCGCTCTTGCACGTTGTACTCTGTTTTTGGTCTTCCCATAAAGGTGAGTGTATGGGCTGTCTTTCCAATCACGGTCGGATTGTCATCCGTCACTTCCACCGTGATGCTTGTCGCAACCCCTGTGCCCGCCTGAAAGGTCAGTGCCGCTGCATAGATGCCCTTCCCTTTTGCAGTCAGCTCATTTAATTTGTCCTGGTCTACCGTCACGGTTGCCGTGATATCATTACCGTTTGCATCATATGCCTTCACATCGGCACGGTTCTTTGCATCAATCGCTGTCAGTTTTCCGACATCGTTCACATGGATGACGAAATCATCTGCCGCGATGCTGCTTCCGTCTGCCCCCTCGATCACGTTTGTGCGGTATACCGGGATGAGCGTCACTTTATCTGCCGTCTGGCTGCTGATGACCGTTGTCCCATTATAGACTTTTCCGGTGTTTGCCTTATCCACCCAGACAAAGAAGCTCTCGTTGTCCGCTTTCAACCCGTCTGTCACTCTCTGCATTTTTGCAAAGACAGCCTCTGCGATTGTTCCGCCGTCAATGACGGTGATGCGCTCCCCACTGGCGATCTGTGCACCGTTCTGGTCTTCAAAGATGAACTGGTGCTGTTTTTCCAGATCGACCGTCACCTTCCATGCCTGATAGATGCCGTGTGTAGTATGGGTATAGACGCCTGTCGCACTGTCGTATTCGAGTGCCCTGTCTTCCAGTGCTTTTTCGATGTCGATCGGATAACCATTGACTGTGATGCCCTTTAAGCCGTAGCCGTCATCCGGTTTGATCTTGAGCACCAGTGGAGCGTTGTTCTTTACGATCCTTGTGTATGTGCCGGAATTTTCGTTCCATGCGCCATCATCATTTAAGAGTTTTCCGTTGTTTACCGTAACCTCCACTGTCTGTCCCTGCTCAAAGGTCACGTTCAGTGCCTGTGGCTGTTTTACTTTCTGTGTCGTATAGGTATAGGTCTTTGCACCGGTTGTCTGGATTGCTGCGGACACATCCATTCCCGCATGCTCCGGTGATTCTGACACGTCACTCCAGTAAGCTGTAGGAGCCAGTCCGTTTGCTGTCGTGTCTTTCAGTTTTACCTCCACAGTCTTATCATCTGCCACGATGACATGCTGGAACTGTGATGCCCCTGTCTCCTTTGTGACCAGTGTATTGTCTGTCACTTCTGCCGTTCCTCCTGTCACATGGAGATGTACGATGTGGGATGGCGTAAAGACTGCTTTTAACGTCACATCCGCTTTTGTCGGCGTGTATGTTATCTCATAGCTCTTTTCTGTCCAGTTGAATGTCGCTGTGGCAAACAGATCCTTATTCCCATCTGTCGTATCCGTCAGGGCTGTCAGGATGGAAAAACTCTCTCCCTTCTCCCCGGTCAGGTCTGAATAGTATTTATCCTCAAAATCATTTGGTGTAAATGTAAGTGTCAGTTCCTCATTCCGGTCTACCTGGATGCTGCCGTCGGCTTCCATCTTATAGGTGTTACCGGATGCATCCACTGCCTTGAAGCTGCCCTTTGCACCGCCGGCAGTGAGACCTTCCACATTTAAGGTCGTGAGCTGGCGTTTTGCCGCGGCATTGATGGTGATGTCACCTGTCACCTGCGGGATCGTCACTGTGATGCTTCCATCCGCATCCACAGTACATACATCTGAAAACTTCAATGTCTCTGTAACCCCGGTATCACTTTTTTTCATTGTGACGGTAAAATTGTCCTTGTCCAGGTCAAAGTTTGTCTTAGGAGTGATTTTTACCGTGTACTGCTGTAAGTATCCCGGATCTTTTGGTTGCCCGCCGGAAATCTCGGCATTGTTCCCGGTTGTGATCGTCGTCTTGAATGTCCCAAGATAAAATTTCTTCACGCTGTCGTCCGCTGTATAAGTAACTCCATCAATCACAACACTCTCGCCCGGCGTGAGTGTCACGTAATCACGCGACGGATAACCGCTGTTAGTCGTGCTGCTCTGGCTGACAGTCACGCCATTTGTCGGTGCTGCTCCCACTTCATATCCGAATACGGTCGCACTTGCACCGGCTGGAATTTTCACATCTGCTTTTTTATCTGTATCTCTCCGCACTACGGTCACTTTATCAGAAGCATTTCCGCCTCCTTTTGTCTCAACGGTGTTTTTATCGTCTAACTTGATCACTGCTGTCTTATCCGCCGGGACTTCTGCCTTTGTCACCAGTTCATTCTTGTACATGGCATCCGGGATGTAGACCAGGGTGCTGTTATCAAAACTCTGGTTGGTATAGGTGTATGTCACATCCCCGATCTTTAAGCTGAGTGCATCTGTCGTGTTTTTATTCATCACATACGGTGTCTTGTCCCCTCCCGGAGTATCCGGCACGATCACATCCGTCGCACCTGACGGTGTCGTGATCTGGTAGGTCTGGCTGTCTGCCGGGCTTTTTACCTTTAATGTGGTATCGCCTGTCACATTTACGTTTCCGCCTGTCACTGTGACCATTCCATCCTCTGCAACATCGATTTTGGAATCCACATTTCCTTTATAGACAAATGTCCTTCCATTGCTCTTTAACTGCACGTCTTTTTTGAGGGTTGCATCGGTTACCGCAGTCACTTGGTCTTTGATGATCTCAACAACATCATTTGCCTCTGCCGTATCCAGTGCATCGGCAAGAGGGGCATATTTCACGCCAGCGATCATTGCCTCTGCGTCCTTCGGTTCTACCAGTACATTGGTATCACCCTCTTTTGTGTTATCCGGATGTCCCGGATCTTTTCCGTCGGCGTAACCGCCGAATTCGACGAAGAAACCTTTTACAGGATCTTCATTGAAGTTTCCTTCACAATAATCATTCAATTTTTTCACATCAGTAAGCACCATTACACATGATTCGAATCTTTGTACATCGGATAAAGTCATATCGATAGGACTCCATTGATATGTCGTATAGTCGCCTTGATTAGGTTCACCTGACCTCCACAAATCCTCAATAGACAGCCCAGCCTCCGGTCCTGCTGTCCAATAATAATGTGTTTTGTTTAGATTTACATCACTTGTAGTTTGCATAGATCGATATTTAAGAACACCGGCAGACATTTCTACTTTATCATTATTTAATAATGATCCGTTTACTCTTATTAATCTTGTTCCCGCTACCCATGTCTTTTCGGAATTCAAATTCACGAGATAAGCCAATTCTTCTTCACTCGTTGTTGTTGACAGATATCCTTGTTGACCTGCAAGTTTAAAATCCATAGCTTTATTATATGCTTTCGACCATGAAAGTTGTTCCGGAATATACAAATAATAATGACCATTCTTTGACCACTGTGTCAGTTTCATTTGACTATTAAGATTGCTAAATCCTTTATTATCATTTCCATTAATAGATACATAAATATTCATATTGTTTGCATAATCAAATGTCATGTTCTGGATTTTTTCCTGTATCTCCTGGCTCGATTTTTCATCACCAAAGATCCATGTAACTGATTTACCACTAACATCACTCATGTTAGCATTACCTAAAATATCATCCGGCAGTCTTCCGTTTGATAACGTTATTGTCATCAGGCTTATGCCATCACCGTCTGTGTTAATCTTTGCATTCGTATATTGAAATTTTGTATGTGTACTATCCGTCCACACTGGTGTTCCCAGATTCACAGTATAGTTTCCCTGCGTATTCGCATAGGTCGCTACTCCATCATTTACTGCATAAGTCTCCACCGGTTCTTCCGCTGCAACTACTTTTACAGTTCTGCTGAAGTTTATCACTTTCTGTGACGCATTTGCTGCCTTTGGAGTTTGCTCTTCTGTGATATTTACAGTATCAGCATCTGGTTCTTCTACATCCGTTGATTCATCTGCATTGTCCGGTTCCGATATATCCGCACCATCTGCACCATCCACAGAATCATTTCCTTCCGGCAGTGTTCCGGTGTCTTCCCCAGTCTCTGTATCTGCCACCGTTTCTGTTCCCGACACTGCTTCGGTGCTTTTGGTAACCTCTGTATTTTCTGTAATCTCTGTGCTCTCCACACTCTCGGTCTCTTTTACGCTGTTTTCTTTTCCTGTCAACGTATAAGAAATCTCATAATCCCCGACCACATTGATATCAAAGTTTCCTGTGTCGGTAACGGACAGGATATATTTTTCACTGTCATACGTGATCCCTGCCGTCAGGTCATAGTCTGATGCACCCTGCACCAGTGTCAGTTCCGGTGCATCATAGTCTTTACTCTGCTCTTTTGCACCTACACCGTGGATTGAACCGATGAGCAGCGCGGCTGCCATCACAAACGTCAATGCACGGTTTGCTTTCGTCCTTCTCATAGGTTTCCTCCTTAATCACATAATGAAAGATTCACAACATAATGTAGATTATGTAGTGTGGAGGAACCTCGTTCCTTCCCGGTTACTCTGGATTTTTGAAAATTGTATAAAAAAATGGATTTTTATTTTCTACAAATATAGTAGGATTAGGAAAAACTGATTTTCTTTACTGAAAAGCCATGAAATGCTGACAAACCGGGCATTTACAAATATCCGGTCTTATTTTTGTGCAGAAATGACAATGATATCCTAGAGAAGTACTATGTTATTAGTGCTCCTTTTACAAAAAGCGTGATTTTTGTCGAATTTTAGCCTTAAAATATTGACGTTTATCGAATTTTTTGATAGAAAAATAGTACTTGGAAAATATTGGTAATTATTACCATATTTCAACTGAATGCATTCACTACATAATCTACATTATGTGGTAATTCTTTCGTTATGTTCACTACATAATCTACATTATGTGGTGTTTTTTTCTTTCCGTCGTTCAGACGACAAGCTCCAGACACTCTAACATTTTGACATGGTTTTCCTCTGTGGTTGCGGTATAGATCCTTGTGGTGTTGATGCTGCTGTGCCCTAAGATGTCGGCAAGGTAGCTGATGTTTTTATGCATGTTGTAGTAGGTGCGCGCGAAGAAGTGGCGGAGGTTGTGCGGGAATGCTTTTTCCAGTGCAACGCCTGCTTTTTCGGCGACCTTTTTCATTTCCGTCCAGATGTTGCTGCGGTCCACCGGGTTTCCGTTTCTTGTGATGAATACCACTCCGCTTTTGATGTTTTTCTTTTTGCAGTAGTCGAGCAGTTTCCTTTTTAGTTTCGGTATCAAATAGATCTCGCGGTGTTTTCCTTTGCAGGATATGCTGATTTTTCCGGTCTTTACGGCATCCACTGTGATGGACGCAAGCTCGCTGACGCGGATGCCGGTGCCTCCGATGGTCTCGATGATCATGGCAAGACGGAGGTTGTCCTGCTCTTTTGCGGTTTTGATGAGTTTTTCGTATTCGGCGCGCGTCATCTCTTTTTCCTGCGCGTAGATGTGGTTTGGCTGGGTCTTTAAGGTCATGACGCGGCAGTCGTGCCAGCCTGTGTATTCGAAGAAGCCGTTTAATGCGGTCAGCATGCTGTTGGTGCTGCTCGGTCTGTAGTGGGCTTCGAGGTATTTTTTGTAGCGGATCACACAGTCCTTGGTGATGTCTTTGTGTTCCTGCGTTTGCAGCCAGGCAGTGAAGGTGCGGATGTCGCGGATGTATTTGTCGATGGTGTTTTGGGATTTTTCCTGTGTATAGATGTGATTTTTGTATGATTGCAGGGTGGTTTCGTCGATTGTTCTCATGTCGTTTCCTCGTATGCTGTCTTGATTTTTTGTCCACGGATTTCCGGGGAAATCCGCGGGTAGTTACAGTATACGGGGTGTTTTGAAGTAGGGCAATCGGGATGGAGGAATTGGCAGAAATTGGCAGGTTTGTTGACAGATGGTTTGGCATTGATTTTATGATGTGGAAGAGCCAGCCCTGACGGACTGG
>ERZ791746.1327-NODE-1327-length-17017-cov-3.249204_pt1 | contig 17017 bp, 14 predicted proteins | sample MGYA00510038_ERZ791746 | MGnify/ENA primary metagenome ERZ791746 (study PRJEB30046, sample SAMN00792018) | human gut metagenome | study: EMG produced TPA metagenomics assembly of the A metagenome-wide association study of gut microbiota in type 2...
GTCCTGATGCGGAAAAGCCGGTGTACCCGGTTGGTGGCGGATTGGAGGAAGAGCAACGCCGCCAGGAGGAAATAAAACAACGGGAAGAAGCGGAGAAGTTAGAGGCGGAGTTGATGAAGCCCCGTCCGCTGATGGCGAAATTGGAACCGCACCACAAAGAAGGAATGTTGGTGGCGGACGGCAATCAGGTGGGCTATTTGAAAGGTGTTACCCGCTACGGGGCTACGTTCCACCCGTTGGAGCTGGACAAGGCACAACAGGACAAGGCGGAGCTTTACATTTCCGTGCGCGACAACTACCAGCGGCTTTATACTTACGAGGCGGAGATGCACGAGGAGAACAAACCGGAACGTGCCGCACTGAATACCGCCTACGACACATTCGTGGAGCGTTATGGCAGGCTGAACGCCAGAGCGAACGTGAAATTCCTGCTTATGGACACTTCCGGGCGTGATATGCTTTCGCTGGAACGGGTGGAAAACGGGCAGTTCATCAAGGCGGACATATTCGACCATCCCGTCGCTTTCGCCCTGAACGACATTACGCACGTGGAAACACCGCATGAGGCTTTGTCCGCTTCACTGAACCGTTACGGGGCGGTGAATCTTGATTACATGGAAACGCTGTGCGACAACAGCCGGGATGAATTGGTGAAATTACTGAAAGGACGCATCTTTTTCAATCCGCTCGTGGACAACTATGAGATTAAAGACCGCTTCGTCGCCGGAAACGTGGGTGACAAGATGGAGAAAATCTTCCGTTGGGCAGCGGACAATGAAGGAAACGAGCGTAAACCGGAGGTGGAAGAATCGCTGGTGGCACTCAGGGATGCCATGCCCCGACCGATTACGTTCGACGAATTGGATTTCAATTTCGGTGAACGCTGGATTCCGACGGGTATCTACACAGCCTATGTCAAGCACCTGTTCGGGACGGATGTTTCGATTGCCTATTCGGAGAGTATCGACGAGTATTCGGTCAAATGTAAGGAAAAGAACGCCAAAATCACCGACCAGTACGCAGTACAGGGGCAGTACAGGAAATACGACGGTATCAGCCTGCTGAAAAACGCCCTTCTGAACACCGTGCCGGACATCAGCAAGAGTATCGGCAAGGATGAACACGGCAATGACATCAAGGTAAGGGACAGCGAGGCGATACAGCTTGCCAACGCCAAGATTGATGAAATCCGTAACGGTTTTACGGATTGGCTGAACGAACAGTCGCCCGAATTTCAGAAGCGGCTGGCGGATATGTATAACCGCAAGTTCAACTGTTTCGTGCGTCCGACCTATGACGGTTCGCACCAGAGTTTTCCGGGTTTGGACTTGAAAGCGTTGGAAAAGAAATATGGAATCAAGGAGGTGTACCAGAGTCAAAAAGACTGCGTCTGGATGCTGAAACAGAACGGAGGTGGAATTTGCGACCACGAAGTGGGTACGGGTAAAACACTGATTATGAGCATTGCAGCGCAGGAAATGAAGCGATTGGGATTGGCGCACAAGCCGATGATTATCGGGCTGAAAGCCAATGTCGCGGAGATAGCCGAGTGTTACCGCACGGCATACCCAAATGCCAAAATCCTCTATGCCACGGAAAAGGACTTTTCACCCCAGAACCGGGTGAAGTTCTTTAACAATATCAAAAATAATGATTGGGATTGCGTCATCATGTCGCACGACCAGTTCGGAAAGATACCGCAACCTACCGACGTGCAGCAGGAGATTCTGCAAAAGGAACTGGATTCGGTGGAAGAGAATCTGGACGTCTTGCGAGCACAGGGCAAGGAAGTATCGAGAGGGATGCTCAAAGGATTGGAGAAGCGAAAAATCAACCTGCTCGCCAAGTTGGAAAAGGTGGAACACGCCATCAAATCCCGCACGGATGACGTGGTGGATTTCAAGCAGATGGGCATTGACCACCTGTTCATAGACGAGAGCCACCAGTTTAAAAACTTGACATTCAACACCCGTCACGACCGGGTGGCGGGGTTGGGAAACAGCGAGGGAAGCCAGAAGGCACTCAATATGCTGTTTGCCCTGCGCACCATTCAGGAACGCACGGATAAGGACTTGGGGGCTACGTTCCTTTCGGGTACGACTATCAGCAATTCGCTGACAGAACTGTATCTATTGTTCAAATATCTCCGCCCGAAGGAACTGGAACGGCAGAACATCAACTGTTTCGACGCATGGGCGGCAATCTTTGCCAAGAAGACCACCGACTTTGAGTTTTCGGTCACGAATCAGGTGATACAGAAAGAACGGTTCCGCTATTTTATCAAAGTGCCGGAGCTGGCGGCTTTCTACAATGAGATTACCGATTACCGCACGGCGGCGGATGTAGGCGTTGACAGGCCGGAGAAGAACGAGATACTGCACAATATCCCGCCTACTCCCGTACAGGAAGAATTTATCAAGAAACTGATGGAGTTCGCACAAACAGGTGATGCGACGGTGCTGGGACGCGAGAAACTTTCGGATTCGGAAGAAAAGGCGAAGATGCTGATTGCCACCGATTATGCCCGTAAGATGGCACTCGATATGCGCATGATTGACCCGGACAAGTACGATGACCACCTGGACAACAAGGCGAGCCACTGTGCCATCAAGATTGCGGAATACTATAAAAAGTATGACGCACAGAAAGGCACACAGTTCGTCTTTTCAGATCTGGGCACTTACCAGCCGGGAAAGTGGAGCGTGTACAGCGAGATTAAACGTAAGCTGATTGAGGATTACGGTATTCCGGCAAACGAGATACGTTTCATTCAGGAGTGCAAGAATGAGAAATCACGCAAAGCGGTGATAGATGCCATGAACGAGGGGAAAGTGCGGGTGTTGTTCGGCTCGACGAGTATGCTCGGAACGGGTGTAAACGCACAGAAACGGGCGGTTGCGCTTCATCATCTGGACACACCGTGGCGACCGTCCGACCTCTCCCAACGTGACGGGCGGGCGGTAAGAAAGGGTAACGAAATTGCTAAGTCCTTTGCAGACAACAAGGTGGACGTGATTATCTATGCGGTTGAAAAATCGCTGGACAGCTATAAATTCAACCTGCTGCACTGCAAGCAGACCTTTATTTCCCAGCTTAAAAGCGGGTCGATGGGCGCACGTACCATCGACGAGGGCAGTATGGACGAAAAATCGGGCATGAATTTCTCGGAATACATGGCTATCCTTTCCGGCAACACCGACCTGCTGGACAAGGCGCGTCTGGAAAAGAAAGTCGCTGCATTGGAAAGTGAGCGCAAGAGTTTCTACAAGGATAAAAGCGGCTCGACGTGGAAATTGGAGTCGCATACCAAGAAATTGGATGAGAACAACGAACACATTGCCAAGCTGACGGTGGACTACGAAACCTTTACCTCACGGGCACAGACCGATGAGGACGGGTATTACCGCAATCCGGTAAAGCTGGACGGTCTGGCGGCTACCGATGCGAAAAGCGTCGGGACACGGCTACAGGAGATTGCCAAGAACGCCACGACGGGCGGTGAATACCTGCCTATCGGTGAGTTGTACGGTTTCCCTATCCTTGTGAAAACGGAGAACTCCATCCGTGAGGGTGTGGAGGTGAAACAGAACCGCTTCTTTATCGAAGGTGCGTACAAGTACACCTACAATAACGGGCAGTTGGCGATGTCCGACCACAAAGCGGCAGCAACGAACTTCCTCAACGCACTTGATCGTATTCCGAAACTGATGGAGCAGTATAGGATGGAGAACGAGAAGTTGGAGAAGGATTTGCCTACGCTTCGGGAAGTAGTCGGCGGTACGTGGAAAAAGGAAGATGAATTGAAACTACTGAAATCAGAGATGGCAGTATTGGAAAGGAAGATACGGTTAGAGCTAGTCCCATTGGAAAAAAATATGGAAAAGGGTGAAACTGATATGAAACAAAAGCAATCGCCACAGATTCTTTTATCTTCGATTGAAACCCCCGAACAACCATCTTCCCAACATACTTTAGTTGAACGATCCGTGTCACAAACCAAAAGTTTTAGATTGTAGTATTTTTTGTATTGGTTAATGGACTTTATTAATAATGTGAATATGTAAAAAGTGAGAAATATAAATAATTCCTCAATAAATGAGTATGATTTCCACTATCTTTGTATCCTAAATAGTTGTGATTATGAAGTTTGTAATAGAATCTGGCACTCCTGCCGACATTGACGAATTAGAAGAACTGTATGACAATCTAAATGATTATCTATCGGCTACTACCAATTATCCCGGATGGATAAAAGGCATTTATCCTGTTCGTGAAAATGCTGTTGCTGGTATAGAAGATAATACTCTTTTCGTTCTCAGGTGCAACGGAAAAATAGCTGGCTCTATTATCTTAGACCATCATCCCGATGAAGCCTATAATAGTGTAAGCTGGAAAGTTGATGTAGACTACAGTTCTATTTTTGTGATACGTACATTTGTGGTTCATCCCTCGTTCTTAAAAATGGGCGTTGGTCGTGCTTTAATGGACTATTCGTTTGAACAGGCTCAACAATCAGGTATAAAATCTATCCGTTTGGATGTATATGAAAATAATCTTCCAGCAATCTCCTTATATGAGAAATGCGGTTTTGAATATATTGATACTGTAGACTTGGGACTGGGCAACTATGGGTTGAATTGGTTCAAATTGTATGAGAAAGTTGTTTGAGGTATAATCAATCTGAGAACAGTTGTCCTATTGCCAGTCTTGAAAATATTGTTTTCGGTATTTAATTTGAATCATTAACTTTTTCCAGTGAATTATGTAATTGGACTAGTGTATTATCTTAATATATTGCATGCGTTCTAATAAATTGAAATATGAGAATAAGAGAAACGACTTTAGATGATATTGAGCTTTTAATAAAGCTCAGATTAGACTTTATCATCATGATAGGAGCTGAATTGTCTGACGAAAATAAGCATATACTTAGAATTCAGTTAGATAATTATTATCGGAAACACATTCTTTTAGGGGATTTTATAGCTTATCTTGCAGAAGATGAGCATCGGATTATGGCAGCAGCATTCATGGTCATAGGAGAACGACCAGCGGGAATGTCTTTTATTACAGGAATAACCGGAACTATACTAAATGTAATCACTTATCCTGAATTTAGGAATAATGGATATGCAACATTACTTATTAAATCATTGATTCATAAAGCAAAAAAACTTAATGTTACGGCTATTGATCTTAATGCCACTCAAATGGGAGAAAAGGTATATCAGCATTTAGGATTTGCAACTATTGAAGATACTGCTATGCGTTTGATATTGTGATATTCAAAAGATTGATCAATTATTCTATCGGAAAGAAAGGTAACTAAATGTTTCCTGTTCTTTGGAAATATGTTGTTTTCTAAAGTATGAATATCTATAAGCATTATTTGTCTATAAAATTGTAGCGACAAGGTAAACGTTGGACAACTTCTTTTTTTGATACGGAGAAATTGCGGTGAGCATTGAACCGTTTTAGAACTAAGAGACCTACTTTTCGTGTACTCACCTCATCCGGGAATGGCATTATTGTATCAATAGCAGGAATAGTAGGCTGATATATCAATACTTTTTGTCTCATAACAATTTGATACCCCCAACCATCTTCTGATTGAAATATTTCCAATTCAGCTTTTGGCTCTTCTTCATCCTCAATTGTGATAATCGAGTGATGAAGAAGAATGATGATTAGCAACAACAGTAAACTAACCCAGAGTATGCCTTTTCCGGTTTTAATATTCGTCATCATCATATTCGTATGGTCGAAGTTCCCAAATATCATCGAAACGGAAAGTGCTGCTTTTACCTGTTACAACAAAACCTTTGCTTCCACTCGAAAAAGAAGCTGTTGCTGTGCGTGGAGCACCTTTAAATTTTGCAACTTCTTCCCACATATCAATGGCTGGAGTATATCTCCATGAATTAGTACGTAAATCAGGGGTTCCACCGCATGTCAAGTAAGCCTGTCCGTCAATAACAAAAGAAACTCCATAGATACGTACGATACTATTATACTTATTGTCATAAGATTCATCTGACGTATCGGTAATATCACGGAGTTGAATCCAACGTTGTTGAGTAGGATCGTATTTCCAGAAATCTTTAACGTATTCTCCATTATTATATCCTGTACATACATAAGCAATATTATCAATTACAAAGCTAGTGGCTCCCCGGCGCTTGCTGCCTCCCAAACTGACAATCTGTTCCCATTTACTATTTTGTGGATCGTAAACATAGAAATCTTTCAGATAGTTGCCATTATAGCCGCTACCTATATATCCCTTGTCTGATAATCCAAATGCTGTAGCATCATTGCGTGCACTTCCCGGAAAATCAGTTTTCTGTGTCCATTTATTCGTTTCCGGATCATATTCCCAGAAATCTTTATAATACTTTTTACCATCATATCCTGTTCCAAAGTATCCCCTCTCATTAACAGAAAATGCAACGGCAGCACTGCGCGGAGGACCGGGGAAAGTAGCTTTTTGTGTCCAAGAGTCTTGTTCCATATCATATTCCCAAAGATCATTCAGATGCTTTCTTGCATCATAGCCACCAGTCAAGTATCCTTTATTGCCAATAGTAAATGAAGTTGCTTCGCTACGTGCCAGTCCGTCAAAATCAGATACACGATGCCATTTTCCCATTAATTAATTCTCTATATCGAATTAAGAGTTCCGTAGTCTTCGTCGTCATTACTGCAAGAGGTTATGATAACGGGAAGCATTGTTATCAGAAATACTAAGAATTTTTGATGTTTCATTATTTAATATTTATTGTTTATGAGATACAAAAGAACATGGCTTTGATGTGTTCAGCAAATATAATCGGCAAGTGCCCGTATTTGCTCCGTAAACGTTGAATATCAAGCCATGAAGCGGATTTGCTTTGTTCAATCTACATCCTACCAGCTCAAAAGCCATGTTATAGGAAAATATAGGCTGATTAGCGGATTAAAATTGTGTATTTCGGAGGTTATGCTGTCTTTTACCGTCAAAAAACATAATATGTATAAACCGTTATATTTCGTTTGTCTTGCCCTATTATCATCAGTGTTATTATCATGCTATAATGATAACAATACTTTTGGGGATAAATGGGTTAATTCAGAACTTCGTAATATTAGTATGGATACAAGTACCATTATAACAACTGCTGTTTTGATTGATTCTTTGGAAACATCCGGTAAGCATGTTGTCTTAGCTGGGAAATATACTCATCCAGTATGGGGAAGTGTTTCTGCTACCGGATACATTCCTTATTTACGCCCGTCTTATTCTACAGAAGCGAATGAAACAGTGCAGTTTGACTCTTTGATGTTAGTACTTTCCTGTAATAGGACCTTTGTCGGTGATACCACTTTGCAACAAAAATACGCAATTCACTTACTTACTGAAAAAGTTGTGTTGAATGAAAATGGATATTTATATAATAATTCATCATTTGCTTATGATCCTGAACCGTTAGCGGTTTACTCTTTTTCGCCGAGACCTAACACATCTGAAAAGATAGAGATACGTCTGCCTGATAATTTGGGGAAGGATTTGCTTAGCCGTTTCCACAACCATGATGAAGTCGTTTCGGACAACCATTTCGAGGATTATTTTAAAGGTTTAGTCATAGTGCCCGATGAACAGCAATGTCATTCGCTATTAGGTTTTCAGGTAGCGGATTCATTGTCCGCTATGATATTACATTATCATATAGAAAGTGCGTATGAAAATCATCAAAAAATAGTGTTCTCACCCAATAAGGAAACGCAGTTTAATCACTTGAAACATGATAGGAAAAACACTCCTATGGAGCCTTACCCTTGGACAGATTTAGAGATACCTTCTGCTAAATTAGGAAACAAAGGAATTCTATTTTCCGGTATCGGATGGTACACTCGTGTTGAATTTCCTTATCTTAATAATATCATGGAACAAGGTGAATATGTGCATATCGAGCAAGCAATCTTAAAAATATATCCTGAAGTCGGAACGTATTCGGACTATAATGTATTACCGGACAGCATCTTTTTATATATAGCAGACGAGAACAACGTTGTTACCGATGCAGTGAAAGACTATTTGGGAGAAAAGGAACAATCGGGGAAGTTGATAAAAGACGATCTTTTCTTCGGAAACACGTATTACTATTTTGATATCAGTCAATTCATGCAAAATGAGTTAGGTGCTTCGGGGAAAAATAAACATAATCTCCAGTTGGTCTTCAATAGTGATGATTACACCAAGACATTGAAAAATATGACTTTTAGTGATTCCAATGGACAATATCCAATTACTCTCCAACTAAACTATAAAATATATGAAAGCTATTAACTATATATCATTCTTCTTATTGATAACATTTAAAGCACAAGCACAAAATGTTATGACCTCTTCACCTTATTCCATGTTTGGTATTGGAGAATTGGAATCTGGGTTATATGGTCAAAATGCCGGGATGGGAGGTGTTGCTTACGGAATGAGAAATAATATGCTAATAAACATAGAGAATCCCGCAGGATTAACCGCATTGGACAATAAACGCTTGTTGATCGATCTTTCTACATTTGTCAAGAATGAATCCTATACTTCCGGGAATAAGTCCAATGAGGCTTTTACGGGTAGCTTCTCTGGGCTAGTATTTGGGGGACGTGTCATCCCCCGATGGTATATGGCTGCAAGTCTGACCCCTTATAGCTCTGTGGGGTATTATTTTCAGTCTATCCAACCGATAGAAGGAAATCCGCATGAAAATTACACCAGTACATTCACTGGAAGCGGAGGTATTTCGAAGATTAGTTTATCTAATGCCTACATTCTATCCCAACATTGGTCATTGGGACTGAATCTTTGTTACTTGTTCGGTGATATTGTTCAGACAGAACGACAGGGTAGCCTGACCGTTGATAAAAAAATGCATGCACGGTCATTTTATGCTAATTTGGGTGTTCAGTATCATCGCTCAATAAATCATGATTTATCCTATGTTGTAGGGGCTGTTTATGGGTATCGACAGAAATTGGATATCTATAATGAGCAATCCTTATCGAACGGCAATGCAACTACTGACAAGAAACAAAAGCCGCAGAAACAGAGTTTACCTCAATATTTTGGTATAGGAACATCTTTGAAATATAAGAAATGGGAGTGCGCACTGGACTATGCTTTTCAACAATACAGTTCTTTGTCATCAGTAGACAGCCGTATTGGATTTCAAGATGTAAGCAAATGTAACATTGGCATTTGTTATTTCCCTAATGGTTTCCCAAATGATAATTTCTGGAAACGAGTATCCTATAAAGCAGGAGTAAATCTGGCAGCTTCTTATATGGAGATTAACGGTAATTCAGGACTTTCCATGCGAATTAATGCTGGTTTGGGATTACCGGTTTTTAAAGGGAAAATCAATGTCGGTGTATTTTATGATCGGATGCGTCTAAAAAAAGGAGTTTTGGATAGAGACGTGATAGGTGCCACTGTCACTTTAACTCTTTATGAGATATTTTCCCGAAGAAAACTCAAATAGAGAGACTAAGTAATGATTAAAAATTGGTAATCCGCCGAAGACAAATAACTGATAAATGATAATTTAGTGGTGTGGAGGAGGAAACGAATTGTTTATTTTAATAAGAATAGGAAAATGCAGCTATAAATACTTGTAGATGGGGTGTTGACTTAACATCCTAAAAATAGCATTTTTATCGATGTAAATTAAAAAATAATTATAGAATATAGGTTCCTGTTTAATGACCAATTTGTTTTTTGAATGTTACTAGACGGGATATTTGCATAAAGAATGCAGTATTATGAATATTTTTCTATTTTCTCTATAAAGAGCAAGGGCGATTCACTACCTATTTTATCCATTTCATCGGTTGGTTTAAAGTTGAGAGAAGGAATGAATTATCTTTGTGAGATCATTAAAACAATAGGTAATAATGTTACGAACGACAAAAAATGAATTATTCATCGGATTCACGATCTCGGTGATTCTTTCCCTCTTTGCTAATTTTGCATTGATAATGCAACACTATGAGCTGATAACAAACTCACCAGTCGGTGATATTGCCATTAAACAGGGAAAAATCGAATTATGGTTTCCTCTATTATGGCTTTTCTTCTTTTCTTTTGTACTATTCATTCTGTACAGATGGATATATAGATTAGGAATCAGAAGATTCCATAAAGAAGTGAAGACATTAGGCTTGGCAACCGGAATTTGTCTACTTGTTGCTTGCGGATTGTATAAGGCATTTCCTTTCATACGTAAAAGTGTTATGACACAACTCTATTCAGATTCTTTTTGTGTAACAGAGCAAGCAGTTAGTCTGTCAAGGGTTTGGACTAGCACAACTTCTGCAATCGAAAAAAAGGATACGCTTACAAATACTTCTCCTGACGGAGTCCATAGAGATGTAGTAGGAGCAGTTACGGTAACATCCAATTCATACCCGTTAATAATAGAACATATTTTCATCTTGCTGACAGTTTTGTTAACTATGCTTCTTATTCATCTTTTTGATAAAAAACAGGAAATGAAATTGGAATATGAAAAAATGAAAGTCAAACAACTGCAAAGCTCTTACAATGCACTAATGGGACAGATTAATCCGCATTTCTTTTTCAATTCCCTAAATGGACTTAATTCTTTGATTCGGGCGGGAGAACAGGAAAAGACGCTTGAATACTTGGAAGGATTATCGAACGTATTCCGATATATTTTACAGAGTAATCATAAGACATTGGTTTCCCTTGATGAGGAATTGCGATTTGTTAAAGCCTATACTTACTTGTTGGGTGTAAGGTATGAGCATAAATTATTCTTTTCTATCCAAGTAGAGGAAACTTATCTGAAAAAAAAGCTGCCTATTCTTAGTTTGCTTCCTCTGATTGAAAATGCGGTTAAACACAACGTTATCAGTAAACAGCATCCTTTGCAGATTAAGATTTATACTAAATCCGACAATTGGCTGGTGATATTAAATTCTATCCGACCAAAGATAGAAGAGCCTATTGGACATGGGATAGGGCTAAAGAATCTCCGGGAACGTTACCAGATGTTGACAGGTAGAAATATACAAATATCAAATACCAATGGTTGCTTTGAGGTGTTTCTTCCTTTGTTGAATTAAGTGGAATGAGAAATAATAGTAATAACATGAAAGCAATTATTATAGAAGACGAGACAGCAGCAGTAAGTAGCTTGAAAGCTGTTCTACGACAGAATTCAATGGTCGATATTGAAGTGATTGCCGAACTGGAAAGTATTGAGGAAAGCGTGGCATGGTTCCAGTCATCCAGACAACCGGATATTATTTTCATGGATATTCATCTGGCAGATGGATTAGCTTTTAAAATTTTTGAGCAAGTAAATATTGAAGCTCCTGTTGTGTTTACTACTGCTTATGATGAATATGCTTTACAGGCCTTTCAGGTAAGCAGCATCGATTATCTGCTGAAACCGATAACACTTGTTTCTTTAGAGCATGCTTTGAATAAATTCATGCTCTTTAATTCCATAGAACGGGAAGAACATATCCGACGAACCAATACCGCTATTCGAAACCGAAACGATGTAAAGAAGTTGCTGATAATGCTTGCTGATAAGTTTTATCCGCTTTCGGTAGAAGATATCTTTTACTTTTATACTGCTAAAGAAAAGGTAATAGCCTATACTCTTGACGGTAAAAAACATCCGGTAGACCGTACGCTGGACATGCTTAGTCAACAACTGGATAAGCAACATTTCTTTCGCGCCAATCGTCAATTTATTATCTCCCGTAAAGCGATTAAGGATATAGACATCTGGTTAGGTAACAGGCTTTCTGTGAATTTACTTTTGCCTATTCCGGAACGTATCATTATAAGTAAGGTAAAAACACCTATATTTAAAAAATGGCTTATGCAAGAGGAGGAGGGGTAAGTAAGTTCGTTCACCTCCTCTTATTACCTTCTTCACTCACGAATAATTCCCACTCATCGGTGTTTAACTTTAGTTAGCAGATATTTCCCCTTAATTTGTAGTAGATATAAATAACAATGAGAAGGATAGTATGCTTAAATGTATCACTTTCGATGGGGATGTTGCAACGCTTAATATGCTAATGGAACATCTGGAGAAAATTGAAAAAGCTTTAACTGAAGTCAATGAGCAATTGTATGCAAAACGAGCTGGTAAGCCCATTTTCCTTCGTGAAGGAAACCGTATCATTCGTTTACACCCGGATGAAATTTTATATGTGGAAGGATATGGTGATTATGTAAGAGTACATCGTACAAATAATAAACCTCTACTCTCGCAGGGTAGTCTGAAAAGTTTCGAGGAGTGTCTTGAAGGAAATGATTTTTGTCGTGTGCATCGTTCCTATATTGTTTCATTATCTCATATTGATTATATTGAACGGAAAAGAATTCGGATTGGGAGTATAAATACGCTTATTCCGATAAGTGATTCTTATCTACCTATTTTAATGGGCAAACTGTGTTTGCAAACATAACTTCTCTCCATTGGCTGTGCAGTATTGAGTTTATATATTTTAATAATTACATTAAAAAAAATCTTATGATTTACAAAATGAAAAAAAAGAAATCAGAAATGAGCGGGTTAGTATTATTACTATTCTCAACTCTTACATTAATTTTTGGAATTACTACATCTGTCAAGGCACAAAACTCTGATAATAAAAAAGAGATTGGGGTATTGAAAACTTTAGGAAAAGAGGATGATATGGTTATTATTTCTCAAGCAACTTCCGATTCACAGTCTTGTAGTACTCTTGGTTCTCCAATCGGTATGCAGGCTATGTTCGCTTTTCTTAAAAAGAATATTAACTATTCTTCAACCGCGGTCGAAGAAGAGATACAAGGGGATGTGATAATCGATTTTACAGTGACCCCAAAAGGTGTGGTAGCCAATAGTCGGATAACGAAAGGACTTCATCCCGATATAGATAAAGAAGTACTTGAGACTCTAAAAAGGATGCCTGTATTGGAACTTTCAGAAAAAGACAGGCAGAAATTTGATACGGATTACAAAGTTACGATGAATTTTGCTTTACCAGATGGCATATCACTGACGAAACCTACAATGTCGATTACAGAAGTAGAAACGGAAAATTTGAAGATGACTGTCATGAAGGGGGAAAAAGGGAATGAAATTAGTGGTACTGTAATTGTTTCTACGGCATCGGATACGCATACAGAACCGAAGAATTTAGAAACTACAGTAATAGAATGCAAATCAAACAGTTATATTATAACTGCTCGTGACTCATCTGGTGTAAAAAAAGATATAATTCCAACAAAGCAGGTAATTATGATGACTAAAGGTGGGAAGGTTGAATAGCTAAAAGCGAGATGTTTATGTGCGTACAGTAAAGTAATATAAACAGTCCCTAATTATGCAGTGAAAAACTATATATGGCTCATTGGCGAAAGGAATGTCACTTTGCTGAGAAATGGACAAGAGACTGACTGAATTTTTAATATTTCGGTTAGTCTCATTTTTCTCAGATACACGATGACGCCATATAAATGAGGATTAAACGTTGGCAATGAATAAATCCATATATGAATATTGAATATGAATTTGAAATGCAATCAGAAATATAATTTGTGTGATGAAAATCCTACAGATTGTCATTTTGAACTGAAGACTTTCGTACAAGGAACTACAGCTCAAAATGACGATTCAAACATCAATTATCTCATTTATTGTCAAAGTGGACATGCTAGAATATTGAGTAGCTTTTTCTATAATGAAATACTTTGTGCGGGAGAAATTATGTTTATCCCCCGCCAAAGTGAGTGTAATGGTATAGCCTTGAGTGATATTACGATCTTGGTACATAAATTCAATAATACGGTCTGTCGGAGTGAAAAATGTATTCTTAGCTACCTTCATTCTCACCGGCACATCCAATCCGAAATCTATTGCTGTAAACTGATTGTTCCAAGATCCATACGAATTTTTATGAACGGGGTTATTTCCTATATCACGGATAAAACGCATGACTCCGAATTGTGGTATATGAAACACAAGGAACTGATATGGGGATTCACCCGCTATTATGGTGCGGAAGAGTTGCGCTCGTTTTTCCACCCTATGATCGATGAGCAAGTGCCGTTCCGAAATCTTGTAATGACACACTACCGTAAAGCCAATAATACGGAGGAATTGGCGAGACTGTGCGGTTATGGTGTGCATACCTTCCGCCGGATATTTAAAAACGAGTTCGCAACACCTGTGTACCGGTGGCTTATTCAAAAGCGGGCGGAACATATTAAATATCGATTGTCAATGTCGTATATCCCTCTTTCGGACATAATCGACGAGTTTAATTTTTCTTCCGCGCAGCATTTCAATAGCTTTTGTAAACAATATCTGGGTGATACGCCGGGTAATTTGCGGAAAGAGAACGATACTTTCACGAAATAAAACATCCGTGGTCATATTCTGTTAGTATATGATAATTTTATATGATAGTCTATCGCATTCGTATTCTTAACTTTGCGCCCGAAATCAAAGGAAATGTTTAATGCAGATAAAATGTGAAGAAATGATGCGGGAGGTGGATAACCGGATAGCTGCCATCGACCTGAACGGAAATCATATTATCCGGGATTGTAAGACAATACTTGTTTTTCTGAAAAAGAAGCTGATCGAAATGAAAGAGTTCGTCCAATCCGAACCTTTTGAGAATGATGGCGAAGAAATCGCCTTTTTCAAACAGTACAAACCGAGGGTTGTGGCTCCATTGTTTTATTTCCACCATATCCTGCGTATTGAGAGCCAACGTCCGCTGGGTGAAGAGGAACTGGACGGCTACTACGAAAAACAACAAGAGGAACAGAAGATGTTCTTCGACCGCCATGTGGCATTTTTCCAATACTACCGTAGCGGAGCTACTTATATGGATAACTACTATTTTCTGCGTGGCAGGCACGAAAACACTATTGATGTGGACGTGTGCCATCTGGACGATGAAACGGAGTTTAGCACAGGATACGACCATCTTGTTGCCCGTATCATGGCAATGGAAATGCTGTACGCCTTCTTGTCAGTGAAACGTACTTACCTGCAAAATGGAAATGGAGATATACCTACTGAACTTTTGAAGGTCAAAGGCTCCTACCAATGGACGGGGAGTGCCATTGAATTGGTGGAAATAGTGTACGGACTCAGTGAAACGGGCAGTATCAACAACGGGGAAACCCCGATACATGAGTTAGCCGCCTTTGTGGGTACTCTCCTGAACATCGACATCCGTGATTGTTACAGTACCTATACGGATATGAAGCGGCGCAAGAACGAAAGCCGCACGTATTTTTTAGACAAGATGCGGGAACGGCTGAACAAACGGATGGAACAGGACGATGAGAAAGAACGGAAGCGGAAATAACATCTATATAGCAATAACGGCAGTAACTTCAAAAATTACTGCCGTTGTTGCTTCTATACATTATTACATATATGGAATGGAATTACCCTTTTTGCTGCAACAGGTGCGAGAGTTCCGGATCGTCGGCTATGCGCTGCAATTCATCCGAAACAATTTGCTTCACCTCCGCTTTGATGCGATTATAATTTTCCTGTATCTGCTCCTTCATCCGGTCGTTTCCATTTTCATCGGTGAAGTCGGTAATGATGGGGATTTTCTTGTAAGCGGCTTCCTCCCTCTTCACCTTGTCGGCATCCACCACAATTTCGGCATGGAAGATTTTTTGCTCGATACGTTCGGTAAAGTTATCCGATACGGAGCCGACAAACATACCCTGCGTAAGTCCCGAAATCTTGCTCGGCGGGATAAGGGAATCCATTTGCGTATTGATGGAGGTGGACTTGTCGTTGCGGTTGATGGTGATGCTCTGTCGTTTTTGCAACACCTTGCCAAAGCGTTCACTTAACGTCTTGGCAGTTTCACCCACTACCTGCCCGGAGAAGATATTACCTACGGTATTCATCACGACTTTCGCCTCCTTGTCCCCATAATCACGCACTAACTGCGAGAAGTCCTGAAAGCCCAGACAAACGGCTACCTTGTTAGAACGTGCCGTCGCAATCAAGTTATCCAATCCTTTGAAATAGATGGTGGGCAGCTCGTCGATAATCACGGAAGATTTGAGCATCCCTTTCTTGTTAATGAGTTTCACGATGCGGGAGTTATACAAACCCAAAGCCGCACCGTATATGTTCTGGCGGTCGGGGTTGTTCCCCACACAGAGGATTTTCGGCTCCTGCGGATTATTGATATCTAATGTAAACTCACTATCCGACATCACCCAATAGAGCTGCGGTGAAATCATCCTCGAAAGCGGGATTTTGGCAGAAGCAATCTGCCCCTGCAACTGCTCAGCCGCTCCACCGAGCCACGCATCCATAAAGGGCGAAAGGTAGTTTTCCAACTCCGGGTATGAGGTCAGAATAGGAAAAATATCCTCGTACCGGCGATTCAACAGTTCGATGGCATGGGGAAACGTGCAGTATTTGCCACCCTGATAAATCCGCAAGTACCAGATGATGGCGGCGAACAGGATAATCGGTGATTCCACAAAGAAATCGCCTTGCTTCTGCACATCGGGTAAGTCAAGGGCATTGCTGCCCCCTTCTCCCCTAAGAACCGTACATGAGAGTTTCCCCTCATACGGCTCAAGCAACTCAATATTTCTATTTGTTGTTAGAAATCGGCTCATACTTTCAACATTTTCGTTTATTTCGCTTGTAGCAGTTGTTGTGGACAAGTTGCCGTACAATCGAACCACCAACAGATATTTCGTTGACGTTCCATGCTTTTGTACAGTCTATTTCCTTGCCACATAACGGACAAATCCGGTTCTGCTTGTTCCATAAATATAAGAGAGACTTACGTCCCTTGAGAGATTCCAGCATTTGTTGCTCCTTTCGCTGAAAGAAATAATCATCGTATTCCGGGTCGAAAGGGTTTGCCTCACCTTTGATTTGCTTGTACGGGGTATAATGTATATCCGACAACCTTTTAAGGGTCAGGTAGTTCACTTTCTTGCTCT
>ERZ791746.1343-NODE-1343-length-16903-cov-12.757894_pt1 | contig 16903 bp, 8 predicted proteins | sample MGYA00510038_ERZ791746 | MGnify/ENA primary metagenome ERZ791746 (study PRJEB30046, sample SAMN00792018) | human gut metagenome | study: EMG produced TPA metagenomics assembly of the A metagenome-wide association study of gut microbiota in type 2...
CACGTCGTTATAACGTATGCTTGTGTAAAACGCTTAACTGAATAGCATTGCCCATCTATGGGGGAGGTGGCGCCGAAGGCGACGGAGGGGGCTCTCGCTGAAGTCACTCAAACCGGATTCTTTCCCATCGGCACCCACCCACCGCAAGCGGTCCCCCCTCCCTCTAAAGAGGGAGGGTTGTGGGTGCTTTGGCGGTGAAGCCGCAGGACCTCAATTCTCTTCACTCAATTCTCAAATCTTTTATTTTCCCCCTTGCAATTTCAAGAACTATCTGTTATGATAATACAGTCGCAAGCGATGAGGAATCATTCAGCGATGATAGGGGCATAGCGCAATTGATAGAGCAACGGTCTCCAAAACCGTAGGTTGGGGGTTTGAGTCCCTCTGCCCCTGCCAATTTGGCCCAATAGCTCAGCTGGATAGAGCACTTGACTACGAATCAAGGTGTCGGGGGTTCGAATCCCTCTTGGGTCACCAAAGGAAATCCGCTAAACATGAGTTTAGCGGATTTTTTATTGTGCTTACAGCTGACGTGTGGCAAGGTGTCCTGTGAACGGGTGGAGGCATTGAGCCTTCAGCCTTGTGCCTTGAGCTGAATAGGCCCTGCGGGCCGGGTGACGGATGGGTGAGCGAGCGGCTGAACGTGTGGGGGCTTCTAGTTTCTGGCGGCTAGCTGTTAGGAGAGCTGGACAGCCTACGGCATGACGGGGTGACGGAAACATCGGATGGGAAGCGCCGCAGGCTGAACCTCAAATCTCTTCACTCAATTCTCAATTCTAATTAAAAAGCAGGCCATAAGCCTGCTTTTTAATTGCCCTATTTCGACCAGTCGTGGTTATAGATGTCGTAGTTTTTCTTCGATTTCAGGTATTCGATGCTGCGGTCGATATCCTTCAGCAGCAGATCCTTATCCCGGGGGAGGGTAGCTGCCAGGCGGATGTAGTTGGACACGTGGTTACTGCGGAAAACCATGTGTTCCGTTTCCGGCAGGTCCAGGTGTTCCACAATGACCTTCAGCTCTTCCATGAGGCCGTAAGGCGGGAGCGGTGTGAATTCGCCCCGTTCGAACTGGTCCTTCAGTTCACTGCCCCGGTACAGCATGAGGGACAGGGCGGAGAGGTAGTTCGGTTTGATTTCATTGATGGCATGGGCGGTGGCCAGGGCATGGCGTTCGCTGCCCGGTACGCCGGCGATGCCGAGGATGATCATGATGGACAGGTCCATGCCCGCTGCCCGGACACGCTTGCCCACTTCGATGGACTGTTCCCCGTTTACGCCCTTCCGGATGTCCTTCAGGGTCTGGGAGTCGCCGCTTTCCATGCCGTAGTACAGGAGCTGCAGGCCCGCTGCCCGGAGCTGCTTCAGTTCATCCACCGACTTCCGGAGGATGTCTCCCGGTGCGGCGTAGGAAGAAACCTTTTCCAGGTTCGGGAAATATTTCTTCAGGGTATTGAGAATCTTCAGCAGCCGTTCCGTAGGAAGCACGAGGGCGTCCCCGTCGGCCAGGAAGACCTTCCGCACGCCATCCCGGTCCACGGAGTAGGCGATGGCGATCTGCCGCATGATCTGTTCATCAGAGAGTTTTTCAAATTTCACGCCCCGATACATGTTGCAGTAGGTGCAGCTGTTGTGGGCGCATCCCCTTGTCACCCGGAGGATGAAGCTGTCCGCTTCACTGGGTGGACGGAAAACGGGGGTATCGTAATCATCAAAAAATAAACCTGCCATTGAATCAAGTCCTTTCAGAAGGAAAGAAGGCCTGCGCCTTCAGTGGTTTGAAATCTATGCGATAAAGTTATATTACGAAGGTTATTATATAATAAATACATGGAAAATGCAATTAAAAATTTAAATATATTAATGTGTAGAGCCGGGGAATAGGGGCCACTCGTGCGGGGGCTTTTAGCTTCTAGCGGCTAGCAGCCAGGAAAACTGGTCCGCCTGCGGCGCTGGGGTGGCTGAGTTCCGTGTGAACGGATGGGGCCTTGAGCCTTGAGCCGTGAGCGGGACAGCCGCTTCGCGGCGGGGGTCCTGTGGCTGGGAACTGTGCGACCGTGCGGGGGCTTCCAGCTTCTAGCTGCTAGCAGCCAGGAAAGATGGTCAGCCGCTTCGCGGGACTTCTTGCACGGGGAAGGGGTCACTAATTACTCAGTTGCCTGCCGGATCCCTACAAAATCAGTTTGCTTGCCACCCCAGAGGAGGCATAGTCAACCGCTCCCGTCTCCTGCTTCGCAGGTCCCGCCTCTTCGAGGCGGATCCATCCCTCGGCCTTTGGCCGCCCGCCGTTTGGCTCAAAAGGAAGGCGCTTTGATGGGCAGGCTAAGCGCCTTTTGTATGCCAAACTTGGAAGTCCTATGCAGGACTTCCATCTCCAAGGGGGACGCTTTATTAGGATAGAGCCATCTGTGTTGAAATGTTTACTATCGCGGCTTCTACGTTGCTGGAACCCTGATGACTCTAACCCCAAAACGTGCAAATGACTCTACAGGAGGCTCCTTCCTCGGAAGGCGGAGGTTCTGCAGAGAACCTCCGAGTCAATTGTAAGTTGGCGCTTCTACTGCACATTAAAGCGCCTTCCTTTTATCAATTGACGCTGCCCACGGGGCTGAGGATAGCTGATGGGAATTGATGGAAGCGCCGTAGGCTGTCGAGTTTTCCTAAAGGCTAGAAGCTAGCAGCTAAAAGCCCCCGTACGTTCAGCCGCCTACTTATCCATTCGCTACCCGGCCCGCAGGGCCTATTCAGCTCAAGGCTTCCTCTCCAGTGACTCTACCCACCAGCATGCCAATTTGCGGCGAAGCTGCGAAACCTCAACTCTCTTCACTCAACTCTCAACTCTCTCTCATGCTATAATATCCCCAAAAGATGAAAGGATGGCAGCCATGATTACAGAGACAGCACAGGCGAAAATCAATCTTACCCTTTCCGTGGGAGAAAAGAGACGCGACGGATACCATACCATTGATTCCGTGATGCACTCCATTTCCCTCTCCGACTCCATTACCCTGGAAAGGGGGGAGGATATTTCCCTATCCATCGTGGAAGGGACGGCACCGGCGGGAAAGGACAATCTCATGGTCCGGGTGGCGGAGCTGTTCTTCAGGGAAAAGGGTATTTCCGGCGGTGTCCATATGACCCTCTCCAAGCGCATCCCTTCGGAGGCCGGCATGGGCGGCGGTTCCTCCGATGCGGCGGCGGTGCTCCGGGGCTTGGCAAGGCTCTATGGCACCGGGGATTCCCTGGAAACTTTGGCGGCCATGGGAGCGTCCCTCGGAGCGGACATCCCCTTCTGCGTCCTGGGCGGCGCATGCCGGTGCGAAGGCATCGGGGAAGTGCTGACACCCCTTACCCCCTGGCCGGGGCTGCCCCTCGTCATCGTCCGTCCGGAGACCTCCGTGTCCACGGGAGAAGCCTACCGCCTCCTGGACGGTCGGAGAGCACGGCCGAAGGACAGGACCGAGGACTGCATGAAGGCATTGGAAGACAGGGACCGGCAGGAACTCCAGGACGCCCTGTCCAATGATTTCGAAGAGGCCCTGTTCCCTGAAAATCCGGTGCTGTCAGAGACATCATCCGCCCTCCATTCCCTGGACCGGCCAGCCCTCATGACCGGCTCCGGCTCCGCCTTCTTCCTCTTCCCGAAGGATGGGGAGGAAGGAAAGAAACTGGCAGGAGAACTTAAAAAATCCCACCCCTCCTGGTTCGTAGAAACCGGGGAGACCGTGGGATAGGGCCGAAGGCCTTGCGTGTGAACGTACGGGGGCTTCCAGCTGCTAGCTGTTAGCGGCTAGGAAAGCTTCTCCGCCTGCGGCGCTTCCATCAGAATCCCTCTGTCTGTTGTCGCAGACATCATTCCGGCCGGGCCACAAGAGGAAGGTGCCTTAGTGTGCAGTAAAGGCACCAACTTGGGCCCGGCTCGAGGGTCCTATGCAGGACCCTCGCCTTTGGAAAAGGGAGACTGCTCATTAGCGGTGCCGTCGTTGGAATCCTGATGACTCTGCTCCAAAAACGTGAAAATGATTCTGCCGGAGGCTCTCTTCTCCGAAGAGAGCTGCCCACCTGGGCGCAGGTCCTGCAGAGGACCTGCGAGGCCGGCCCAAGTTGGCTCTTAACCTGCCCATAAAAGAGCCTTCCTTTTGTGGCCGGCCATGAGAGATGGTGATGGAAGCGCCGCAGGCGAACCATCTTTCCTAAAAGCTAACAGCTAACAGCTAGAAGCCCCTGCCCGTTCGCACGGCGCTCAGCCACAGGACACCCGCCGCAAAGCGGCTGTCCAGCTCAAGGCTCAAGGCTCAATGCCCCATACGTTCACACGCATGCCCAACTACCCATCCGCAGCTTTCTATGCTCCGCGGATGATTTTTTTAGCATTATCCAAAGCCCATTGGAAGAAGGTGCCGGAGACGAGGTAGAGGAAAAGGTTATCGTGTACGGCAAAGAAGACTTCCGAATCTTCGAAGGCGGTGTAATGATAGGCGTTAAGGGGCAGCCGGTCCTGGCGGCAGGCTTCCTCCATGGCACCTCCATCTAACAGGTCATCCAGGACATTGAAAAGGCTGGGATTGGAAGCGTATAGCGTATGGAGAATGCGAAGGGAGTCCTTTCCTTTTCCCAAACGGAAATAGAGAAGTGCCAGGGGCAGGAGCATCATGGCATCTTCTTCCTGGTAGCGGGCCATGAGAGTAAGGGCTGTATCCGGGTCCAGAAGCCAGGCAGCCATGGCCATCATGTCATAGCGGACGCCGAGGTTATCCCCTTTATTGTAAGAGATGATTTCCCAACCTGCGGCCAGGGCATTCCGATACTGTCCCAGAAGCTGGAGTACGGTGAAGTGGGCACGGAGGACACGGATGAAGGGACGGGTCTCAAACTGCTGCCAGAATTGCCCTTTGGCATCCATGAGCCCCTGCTGCTCCATCTGGGCTTTTCCCTTTTCCATGAGGGTTTCCAGCTTTTTTTTCATGGAAATGAGGTCCCGGGTACCCAGAAGGATGACGGCGAGGGCGGCATCCAGGCTTTCCGGATCCAGGGCAAGGGCTTTCTTTGCGTAGTCCAGTCTTTCCCTCTGTTTTTCTGACTTGGCAGACAGGATAAGGAAATCCAGGGCACTTTCTGCAGTTTCCGGGGTTATATCATCCGGATTGACCGGCATCATGGTTTTGCCCATGATGGAAGCATTGATTTCATCCATGGAAATCCCTGCATCCAGCTGCTTCTGGACCTTTTCCTGCATGAGCCGGGTAGAGGCGTCCCGCGCAAGTTCAAAGGCATCGGGGAGCAGGTATTTATTGGGATGAACTATCTGAAAAGGCATGGACGGCATTCTCATGATTTCTTTGCTCCTTTCCGGACTGTCCTGGCAGCCCATTTGAAGAATTCCTTTTCATTGACAAGATAGGGATAATAGGTGTTATACAGGGCGTCCGGCGATAGGAAGTCAGACACTTCATCATATGTCTCCGGTGGCAGTCCCTTTCCCAAATCCTCAAATATATTGGCAAAGTCGGGGTCATCCTTCAGGGAGTCCAGTTGGCCTGCGGCTTCGTCCATTTTTCCTTTCTTAAAATACAGGAGGGAGGCAAAGAGAGAAAGTAAAGGACTCTGGGATCCGAAAGCCAGAAGTTTTTTCATATCCTCTTCATTTTCCAGGAGAGCGGCAAGGAGAGCAGCCCAGTTCAAAGCTCGAACATCTTTGGAATTCCCTGCCAGGATACGCCATACGGCTTCCCGGGATTTGAGGAGGAGCCCCGCATTTGCCGCATCCAGGGCAATCAGGAGAAGGAGATTGTGGAAATCAATGATTTCGGGGCTGTCTGGGGAGAGGCCTTTTTTCTTTTTCAACGCTGACTCTGCTTTCTTGGAAATGGAAACCAGCTTGGCAATCAGTTTCAGGGAATCTTCATTTTTGGCATAGGCCTCCATGGCCTGGAAAAGAGGGAGCTTCCCCAGGGCCGGCTTCCATTCATTAAGCATGGCTGGCACATCTACAAAGCCGCCGGTCAGTATACCTTCTGTATAATCTTCACATTCATCGCAGAAATTGTCGAAATCTTCCGATTGGATTACCTTTGATTCGAGCAGGGACTGCTGCAGGAAATATAAACCTTCTTCATGATGGAACGATAGGGCGTCCAGCATGCTGTCAATTTCGGTATTATTCATGGAATCCGTCCTTTCTTTGGGTAAGTATGATTGCGGTGGTGATTTTTATTCATTATATCAAAAAAAGAGTTGAGGAGAGAATGCTGAGGCCCTGGAGAAGCGAAGTAACTTGTGGCAAGCAGCGGGGCGGCCGGCTGCTTCGCAGCGAAAGAGACGGCAGACGATCAGACAGTCAGACGTCAGACCGTCAGATATCAGACTAACCAGCTGGTTCTCGCATTATTGTCCTCAAAACTTAAGGAAGCGCTGATTAATTCGCAGAGTCAGATTTCATAAGGATTTTTATGCACTGCTTCGTCATAATCTGGCCAAGGATAAAAGGAAGGTGCTTTTATGTGCAGAGAAAGCGCCAACTTACCTTGGCTCAGTAGTCCTATGCAGGACTACTGCCTTAAATAGCTCGCTATTCGCGTCGAGTTATTCCTCGCATTGCATAAAAATCCAAGAATGGAATCTGACAACGATTTAATCAGTGCTTCCTTAACTCGTCATCTCGAGCGGTGTGAACATGCTAATTGACTCTACAGGCAAGAATCGCTACAGCTTCGAGGAGTCGAGAGATCTCCCGGATATTTGACTATGACGGGGCCAAGGAAGAGTTGAGAGTTGAGGTCTAACGGCTTCGCCGCTAATCCTGGCTCCCTCTCCGGGGTGGCAGCGAATATGAGTTGCTTTCCCGTAGGGTGAGATGTCAGCGAAGCTGACAGAGGGGTGCATTTGCCGCGAAGCGGCGGACCAGCTTTCCTGAAAGTTGGCCGCTGGCAGCTGGAAGCCCCCGCCCGCTCACACGCTGCCCAGCAACCCAAGTGCCGCGGCCTGGTGGGAGTCTGCTTCGCAGAACCCGCCTCTGCGAGGCGGATCCATCCCCCGGCCTTTGGCCGCCCCCCTTCTCCAAGGGGGGACGCTTTATTCGGATGGAGTCAACTGTGTCGAGGTGTCTGCTATCAGCGGCTCCGCCGCCGTTGGAATCCTAATGACTCTGACCCAAAAACGTGCAAATGACTCTGCAGGAGGCTCTCTTCCCAGAAGAGAGCTGTCCACGGGACTGAGAGATGGTGACGGAAACGCCGCAGGCGGACGAGCTTTCCTGACGGCTAACAGCTGGCAGCTGGAAGCCCCTGTACATTCAGCCGCTTACTTACTCATCCATCACCGGGCCCACAGGGCCTGTCCAGCTCAAGGCTTAAAAGGCAGAATTGAGATTTGAGAGTTGAGAGTTGAGAGTTGAGGTCCAGCGGCTGCGCCGCAGGTAAATATCTCGGCTCCCCCTCCGGGGTGGCAGCGAACATGAGTTGCACCAGCGAACACAATTTGAAAGAGTGTAGCGACGCGCAAATTGTCGTGAGTCGGTGACAGCTGTAGCGGAGGAGCGAAGCGACGCTCAAATCATCGTGAGTCGCTTTCCCGTAGGGTGAGGTGGCGCCGTCAGGCGACTGAAGGGGTGCATTGGCCGCGAAGCGGCTGTCCACCCAGCCACTAGCCACTAGATACCAGCTACTGATTCGCGCAAGGCAAAAAGAAAGAGTTGAGAGTTGAGGTCCCGCGGCTTTGCCGCAAAAGTTAGCCCTCCCTTGCTCGCAAGGGAGGGGGGACCGCTTGCGGTGGGTGGGTTGCCGCATAGCGGCTGACGAGCTTTCCTGGCCGATAGAAGTTAGCCACTGGAATCCCCCATCCGTTCGCACGGGAGCTCCGTCACATAACATCCGGGCCTTCGGCCCTATCCCCCTCGATCTCGGCCTCGACCTAGATCTCTCCACTTTCCCAATTCCTCCCAAAATCCATCTATCCTTTTCCTCACTGCAGTGCTATAATAAATCTCACAACTACAGAAAGTCCGATGCCGGACAGACAGTCTTTTTTTGACTGCCTGTCCGGCTTTTTCTTTCGGGAGGCGTTGGAGTATGGGAAAAGTATGGAGAGATTTACCGGAAGCACAGGGTCTTTATGACCCGAGAAATGAGCATGATGCCTGCGGCATCGGATTCGTGGCGAATATCAAAGGGCACCGGTCCTACGGCATCGTGGACGATGCCCTGAAAATCCTGGAAAACCTGAAGCACCGGGGCGGCGAGGGGGCGGACCGGAAGAGCGGTGACGGCGCCGGCATCCTCACCCAGATTCCCCACGAATTTTTCCAGCGGGAGTGCGAGGTCCTGGGATTCCACCTGCCTCCGGAAGGGGAGTACGGGGTAGGCATGATCTTTGCCCACCGCTACGAGAATTTCCGGGAAGAGCAGAAGCGGATTTTCGAGGAAATCGTGAAGGAAGAGGGGCAGACGGTCCTTGGCTGGCGGGAGGTCCCCATCGACGAAAGCCTCATCGGGGAAGAGGCGAAGCGGATCCGCCCCCATTTCCTGCAGGTCTTCATTGGGAAGGACCCTGCCATCAGTGACCCTATGGATTTTGAGCGGAAGCTCTACATCATCCGGCGGCTGGCGGAAAAGAAAATCATCCCCCTCTCCGCCGGCATGGGCACGGACTTCTACATCGCCAGCCTGTCCTCCCGGACCATCGTGTACAAGGGCATGCTCACCAGCGACCAGATGCGCCATTTCTACCTGGACCTGTCGGACCTGGATTACAAGACCGCCATGGCCCTCGTCCATTCCCGGTTCAGCACGAATACCTTCCCCAGCTGGGCCAGGGCCCATCCGAACCGGTACATCGTGCATAACGGGGAAATCAACACCATCCGGGGCAATATCAACTGGCTGAACGCCCGGGAGAGCAAGTCCCGGCCATCGGACTACCCGGAACTGTCGAAGGTATTCCCGGTGGTGGATGACACCGGCAGCGACTCCGCCATGTTTGATAACTGCCTCGAGTACCTCCACATGGCAGGCCATTCCCTGGCCCACGCCATGATGGTCATGATTCCGGAACCCTGGGAAAAGGACGATTCCATGAGCCAGGAGAAAAAGGATTTCTACCGGTACCACAATTTCATGATGGAACCCTGGGACGGTCCGGCGGCCATCTGCTTCTGCGACGGCGTCCGCATCGGCGGCATGCTGGACAGGAATGGCCTCCGCCCCGCCCGGTACTACGTGATGAAGGACGACCGGGTCATCCTGTCCTCCGAAGTGGGGGCAGTCCCCGTGGACCAGAAGGAAGTGCTCTCCAAGGGCCGCCTGGAACCGGGAAAGATTTTCCTCATTGATACCTCCCAGCAGCGCATCGTGCCGGACGAAGAAATCAAGCACGCCATGGCCTCCGCCCATCCCTACGGCCAGTGGTGCAAAGAGCACATGGTGGACCTTTCGGACCTGCCGAAGGAAAAGGGGGAAGAGAAGACGGCGGAAAGGCTCCTGGAAGAGCAGAAGGCCTTCGGCTATACCCAGGAAGATATGCGGGATATCATGATCCCCATGGCGGACACGGGGAAAGACCCGGTGGGAGCCATGGGCATGGATTCGCCGCTCCCCGTGCTCTCCGAGCGGCCCCGTCTCCTCTATGACTATTTCCAGCAGAACTTCGCCCAGGTCACGAATCCTCCCATCGATGCCATCCGGGAGAAAATCGTCACCTCCGCCACGGTGTACGTGGGGAACATGGCAAATATCATGGACCCCGACGAGAAGGGCACCGCTGCCCTCTCCATGGACCGGCCCCTTCTCACGAACGAAGAAATGGCAGCGGTGAAGCATCTTAGGGATCCCCGGATCCGTCCGGTGGTGCTGTCCCTCCTCTATCCCGCCGAGGGAAAGGGAGAAATGGAGAAAGCCCTGGACCATCTCTTTGATGAAGCCCTGAAGGCGGTGAAGGAAGGACACAATATCCTCATCCTCTCCGACAGGGGCGTGGACCGGGACCATGAAGCGATCCCGGCACTTCTCGCCTCCGCAGGGCTCCACAATTTCCTGATCCGGGAAAAAGTGCGGCCCGATGTGGGCATTATCCTGGAATCCGGGGAACCCCGGGAGGTGCACCATTTCTGCACCCTCATCGGCTACGGCGTCACCGCCATCAACCCTTACCTGGCCCTGGATACGGTGTCGGACCTGGCAGAAAAGGGGCGGCTCGGCAAGAAGAACGCCGAAGAAGCCCGGGAAAGCTACCTCACCGCCGCGGTGAACGGCATTCTCTCGGTCATGTCGAAAATGGGGATTTCCACGGTGAAGAGCTACCATGGCGCCCAGATTTTCGAAGCCATCGGCATCGGCAAAGAAGTGGCGGATACTTATTTCGGCCACACCACCTCCCCCGTAGGCGGCATCGGACTTCCGGAAATAGAAGAAGAGAACCGCCGGCGCCATGAGGAGGCCTACGGCCCGAAGAAGGGCCTCTTCTCCGGGGACGTGTTCAAGTACCGGAGAAATGGGGACGAGCCCCATATCCTCACCGCCGAGGCCATCCGGCTCCTGCAGCAGGCCTGCCGCACCGGAAGCTACGAGCTTTATAAGGTCTATGCGAAGAAGGTAAATGAGCCCCTCATCCGGCTCCGGGACCTCCTCGATTTCACCAGCCCCGCAGGCTCCAGTATCCCCATCGAAGAAGTGGAAACCGTGGACTCCATTATCCACCACTTCCGCACCGGCGCCATGAGCTACGGTGCCTTGAGCAAGGAAGCCCACGAGTGCATCGCCGAGGCCATGAACTCATTGGGCAGCCGCAGCAACACGGGAGAAGGCGGGGAAGATGATGAGCGGTTCGCACCCCGCCCCGACGGCAGCAGTGTGAACGATGAAATCAAGCAGGTCTCCACCGCCCGGTTTGGGGTTACCGGTAATTACCTGGTCCATGCGAAGGAAATCCAGATCAAGTGCGCCCAGGGGGCGAAGCCCGGCGAAGGGGGCCACCTGCCGGGAAGCAAGGTGGATCCTGCCATTGCCCGCACCCGTCGGTCCACGCCGGGGGTATCCCTCATTTCCCCGCCGCCCCATCACGACGTGTACTCCATCGAAGACCTGGCGGAACTGGTCTTTGACCTGAAGAACGCGAACCGGAAGGCGGAAATCAACGTGAAACTCACCGCCGGCAGCGGCATCGGTACCATTGCCGCCGGCGTGGTGAAGGCAAAGGCCGACGGCATCACCATCAGCGGCTACGACGGCGGCACCGGGGCATCGCCCAGGACCAGCATGCGCCATGCGGGGCTCCCCTGGGAAGTGGGGCTCTCCGAAGTGCAGCAGGTGCTCCTCATGAACCGGCTCCGGGACCGGGTACACCTGGAGGTGGACGGGAAGCTCCTCACCGGCAGGGACGTGGCGATCGCGGCCCTCCTGGGAGCGGAGCAGTTCAGCTTCTGCACGGGACCCCTCATTGCCATTGGCTGCCAGATGTTCCGGGTGTGCAATAAGAATACCTGCCCCTTCGGCATCTGCACCCAGGACGAGAAACTTCGGAAACGGTTCACCGGGAAACCGGAGTACGTGGTGAACTTCATGCGTTTCGTGGCGGAGGACCTCCGGGAAATCATGGCCCACCTGGGATTCCATACCCTGGAAGATATGGTGGGACGGAGCGACCGACTGAAGCAGAAGGGACTCACCGGGAACCCGAAGGCCGATACCCTGAACCTGGACGCTCTCCTCTACCGGCCCTACACCGACAGCACCGTGGGTCATCATTTCCGGGTGCCCCAGGACCATGACATCGAAAAGACACTGGACATGGCGAAGCTGGTGCGCATGTGCAAACCGGCGCTGGAAGAAAAGAAACCGGTCCGGGCAAAGCTCTTCATCAAAAACACGAACCGGGTCACCGGCACCGTCGTGGGCAGCGAGATTTCCCGGCGCTACGGGGAAGAGGGACTGCCGGAAGATACCATCCGCCTCTCCTTCGTGGGCTCTGCGGGCCAGAGCTTCGGCGCCTTCATCCCCAGGGGCCTCACCCTGACACTGGAAGGGGACGCCAACGACTACACAGGGAAGGGTCTTTCCGGCGGCAAGATCATCATCTACCCGCCGAAGGAAGCCTCCTTTGCGGCAGAGGATAACGTAATCATCGGCAATGTAGCCTTCTTCGGCGCCACCGGTGGCAAAGCCTTCGTCTCCGGCAGGGCGGGAGAACGGTTCTGCGTACGAAACAGCGGCGCCACGGTGGTGGTGGAAGGGGTCGGCAACCACGGCCTGGAATACATGACCGGCGGCAAAGTGGTGATCCTTGGGAAGACCGGTAAAAACCTGGCAGCCGGCATGTCCGGCGGCACCGCCTACGTGGTGGACCTGGACGAAGGGCTCCTCAATAAGGAAATGGTCCATGCCCTGCCCCTGGAAGACCCGAAGGAAACGGAAGAAGTGAAACAGCTTATCGAAGAGCACTACATCTGCACAAGAAGCGAAAGGGCAGAAGAAATTCTCGCCCAGTGGAACCGGTTCCTCCCCAGAATCACCAAAGTCATCCCCAGGGATTACGAAGCCATGGAAGCAAGAATCCACGAACTCATGAAGAAAGGAACAACCCGGGAAGAGGCGGAGAAAGAGGCGTTTGAGGAGAAGTTTAAATAATAGAATTGAGAATTGAGTGAAGAGAATTGAGGTTCCGCGGCTTCGCCGCAAAAGTTAACCCTCCCTTGCTCGCAAGGGAGGGGGGACCGCTTGCGGTGGGTGGGTTGCCGCGTAGCGGCGGACTAGCTTCCAGCTGTCAGGAAGGATCGACAGCCTGCGGCACTGGTCAGGACGCGGTTAGAGTTACTGGGGCCGGGCCTTGAGCCTTTAGCCTTGTGCCTTGAGCTGTACAGCGGCTCCGCCGCCGTTGGAATCCTAAAGACTCTATCCCCAAAACGTGCAATTGACTCTGCAGGAGGCTCTCTTCCCAGAAGAGAGCTGTCCACCGGACTGAGAGATGGTGATGGATGCGCCGCAGGCGAACCAGCTTTCCTGGCTGCTAGCAGCTAGAAGCTAAAAGCCCCTGTACGTTCGGCCGCCCACTTATCCATCCGTCACCTGGCCCGCAGGGCCTATTCAGCTCAAGGCTCAAGGCTGAAAGCTCAAAGCCCCGCCCGTTCGCACGTACGCTCAGTCACAAAAAGCCCCCGCGGGACTGTCGATGCAGTCCTGCGGGGGCTTTTACGCGATGCAGGCGCTTATTTCCTGATGAATTTTCCCAGTTCCCTCACCGGGATAGTGTAGAGGAAGCCTTCCCCGATTTCTTTGATCAGGGTGATCTGGATCACGTCGCCTTTGATCTTCTTATCGTGTTTCAGGGACTCGAAGAGAATGTCGTCGGGGATGGAAGTGCTGATGGGCAGGGACAGGGATTTCAGCACGTACTCCAGGCGGGAAGTGGTGCCCCGTTTCGTGAGTCCTTCCAGTTCCGACCGCCGGGTGATGAGGTACATGCCGATGGCCGTGGCTTCGCCATGGGTGATGCGGGCATCATTGTACCGATAGCACCGTTCGATAGCGCCGCCGATGGTGTGGCCGAAGTCAAGGATCCGCCGTTCTCCCTTGGAGAGAGGGTCGATTTCCACATAGTGGGCCTTGATGGTGACGCAGCGGCGGATGATTTCCGGGAGCACCCGGTAGATTTCCGTGTCCGAAGACACCTTTTCGAAAAGCTCGAAAAGGTTCTTGTCCGCCACGCAGCCCAGTTTCACCGCTTCCCCGAGGCCGTTGTGGAAATACCGGCGGGGCAGGGTCTTCGCCATGCCCGGGTCCACGAAAACACCCTTCGGCTGGTAGAAGGTGCCTACGGCATTCTTGCCGGCTCCCTGGTCCAGGTCCAGAGTGATTTTCCCGCCGATGGAACTGCCGATCTGGGACAGCACGGACGTGGGGAACTGGATGTAGGAAATGCCCCTGTGCCAGGTGGCGGCGGTGAAGCCGGTGATATCGCCTACCACGCGGCCGCCGAGGGCGATGAGAACATCGCTGGAGCCAAGGCCAAAGTCCGCCAGGGCGCCGTAGACTTTACTGATGAGATGGAGATTCCGGGATTTTTCACTGGACGGTACCACGATCATCTGGGTCCGAATGCCTGCGTCCTCCAGGGACTTCACGAGCCCCGTGCCATAGAGCCTGTCGATACCGTCTTCCGTGATGATGGCGGCCTTCGAAGCCCCCGTCAGGTCCCGGATGGCCGGCCCCGCCCGGCCTACCAGTCCGTTATCGATGAGGATGTCGTAAGAATCGCTGCCAAGATTAATATGAATCTTATCCATATCCGAATCACCTCTTCTAAATAATCTTAATCTGCCTTTATTATAAACCATAGTGTACAGGGGAGAAAGGGTGAGGCTATGGTTGGTTTCAGTTGGAGCAGGGGCTTCTAGCTGCTAGCTGTTAGCCTCTAGGAAAGCTCGACAGCCTGCAGTGCAAAAGAAAGATTTGAGATTTGAGATTTGAGATTTGAGAGTTGAGGTCCAGCGGCTTCGCCGGAAAAAAGCAGAATTGAGAATTGAGTGAAGAGAATTGAGGTCCTGCGGCTCCGCCGCCATCCCAACTGACTCTATCCCCCCTCGTCATTTCGAGCGGTGGCTAGCGCCGTGATGACACTCCATATAAGAATCGCTAAAGCTTCGACGAGTCGAGAAATCTCTCTGGTGTATGACTATGACGGGATTCAAAAGCAGGATGGAGAATTGAGTGAAGAGAATTGAGGCCCTGCGGCTCCGCCGCCATTCCAACTGACTCTACCCCCCTCGTCATTTCGAGCGGTGGCTAGCGCCGTGATGACACTCCATATAAGAATCGCTAAAGCTTCGACGAGTCGAGAAATCTCTCTGGTGTATGACTATGACGGGATTCAAAAGCAGGATGGAGAATTGAGTGAAGAGAATTGAGGCCCTGCGGCTCCGCCGCCATTCCAACTGACTCTACCCCCCTCGTCATTTCGAGCGGTGGCTAGCGCCGTGATGACACTCCATATAAGAATCGCTAAAGCTTCGACGAGTCGAGAAATCTCTCTGGTGTATGACTATGACGGGATTCAAAAGCAGGATGGAGAGTTGAGGAAAGAGGATTGAGGCCAGCCACTAGCTACCAGCTACCAGCCACCCTTCGACCCATCCTCCTCGATCTCGACCTCGACCGCGATCTCGTTATTATCCCTCTTTTCAAAAGGCCCTGTTCTGCATATAATTAATACTGGAATATCAGCAGTCAAACGAAAATGAAAGGAGGCGGCCCATGGGGTTATCGGTGAGGGATATCCTGATTCTGGACTACTTCGACGGCAAACCGGTGCACCATCGCATGCCGCCCTATAAACTGAATATCTACGGCCAGGACGCCAACGACCGAATCGACGAACTCCTGGCGGATGGCTGGATCCGGGCGAGCCGTCCCCAGGAGACGGTGAACATGCTGCCGGATAAAGTGCTTTCCGATTTCCTGAAGCGCTATGACCTCTCCGGCGAAGGCACCCATGCGGAACTCACGGGCCGGGTGATTTCCAAGATCCCCGAGAAGGACTATGCCCACGGGGTACCGAAGATTTACGTCCTTACGAAGGAAGGAAAAGCGGAAATCGGCCACCACATGGCCTACGTGCTGAACGTCCGGGAAAACTACGGCCTCACGGAAGGGGAAATCGGGGAATCCCAGAATGCCCTGTCCCAGCGGGGCGAGCCCTTTACGGCCCGGGATATCCTGAGCCGTGCGTTCCAGCAGAAAATCAACCTTTACACCATGGCCGGCGAATGGTCGAAGCTCCGGAATACCTACTACACCGTGGCGAACTTTTACCTCCGGGCCCGGGACAACAGCAGCGCCCTGTCCTACCTGTACCTGGTCTTCTTCATGGACATGTCAGGCATGGGCAACAAGAATAACCTGGTGCCCTACGAAAACCTCTTCCCCACCCAGAAGGGCATGATCCTCCTCATGGACGAGATCCGGAAAGAACTGAAAATGACCATGGACGACGTGAAGACCTCCTTCCTCTCCTCCATTGCCAGGCTGGCGCCGAGGCTGCCCTTCTCCTACTTCTCCGTCCAGATGATGGCGTCCATGCTCCTGGAGCGGCTCCGGGGGCAGGACTTCAACGGCACCCGGTACATTGCGGACCGGAACGTGCCGGACCCTTCCTCCAAGGCCTACCACTACGTACCCTACGGCAGGAGCGAAGCCCATGCACCGATCCACCGGACGCCGGTGGTGAAACCGAAAATCATGGCGCCCCCGGTACTCCGGATGCCCACCTTCACCGCCCCGCCCCCCTTTCGTCCCAGCGAAGGGGCCTATCCCCACCACACCGTACCAAAGCCGGAACCGGAAACCCCGGTGTCCCCGAAGCCGGTGAAACAGGAAAAGAAGGGCCTCTTCTCGAAACTGAAAAACCTTTTCTGAGGGAATAATTCCTCGGCTCCCCCATCGGGGTGGCAGCGAACACGATTTGTAGGAGCGAAGCGACGCACAAATCGTAGTGAGTCGCTTTCCCGTAAGGGTGAGCTGGCGCCGAAGGCGACTGAGGGGGTGCATTTCGGATTGCATTTGCCGCGGAGCGGCTGAACGCCCAGCCACCAGCTACTCATCCGCCCCCGTCCTCTCTCAATTTCTCGTTTTGGAACGCATTGGGGACAAAGCCATGCTTCCCTTTACAAATCCCCCTATATTATGTAAAATAACATTAATTGCGTTTGTAGCTCAGCTGGATAGAGCAGCGGTTTCCTAAACCGTGTGTCGGGGGTTCAAATCCCCCCAAGCGCACCAGAAGATACAGCACTCTCATGAAAATTGAGGGTGCTTTTTTGTTGGGATAGGGAAAGAATTGAGAATTGAGTGAAACATTGAGGTCCAGCCGCTTCGCGGCAGGCACCCACAACCCTCCCTCTTTAGAGGGAGGGGGGACCGCTTGC
>ERZ791746.1354-NODE-1354-length-16828-cov-7.950218_pt1 | contig 16828 bp, 10 predicted proteins | sample MGYA00510038_ERZ791746 | MGnify/ENA primary metagenome ERZ791746 (study PRJEB30046, sample SAMN00792018) | human gut metagenome | study: EMG produced TPA metagenomics assembly of the A metagenome-wide association study of gut microbiota in type 2...
GGTCGGTCTCGGCCTCGATCCGCCCCGTGCCGAAATGCGCGCGGAGTTCCCGCACCATCTTCCCCGTCGCTTCGGGGAAGGTACGCCCGCACCCGGCACCGTAGAAATGGACGGCCTCGACGGGGCCGCACGGCGGCAGTTCGGCAAGCGCTTCGCGTATTTGCTCCGGGGAGTGCTGCACGGCATTGATTCCCCGCGTCCGGTATTCCGAGGTATGCACGCCGTCGGTCACGAGCCACGTGCATTTGGTCGATCCGCTGTCTGCAATGATTTTCATACTATATTGTTACTTCCTAATACATCAGAACCGCCAGCCGCACGTCAGCGAAAACCCGGCATCCGTAAGCCAGGGCGTCACATCGGTCGGCGCACCGAGTTCGACGGGCGACACCGAGAATTCCGAAGGCACAAACAGGATCGTCGGCGAAAATTTCAGTTCAAACCCCTTCGTCACCCGCAGAATCCACGCACATTCGACATTGAAGAAAGGCAATACCCTATCCTTGTCAAGATCGTTGTCTACATGCTTTAGTATCCGGTGGTATCCCGCCCCAACTCCGGCTCCGAAACGCAGAAAAAGCCTGCTTTTCACCACCGGCAGCCGATAATAGGCCATTGCATCCAGTTTATAAATATCCTGCGCAACCGTATTGCGGTAAGGGTCAGATCCGTGGCCGCTCCAATCGTAGCTCATCAAACTCCCCAGATGCCACCGGGCCGAAAAATCCACGCCCCAATAAAAATTTCCTTTCAATTGGCGGCTGTACTCCACCTTCACGCCGACAGTCACCTGATTATGCGCCGTGATTCCCGACGCGCCCGTCACAAAGAGATTATTCTCTTTCGAGGCGAGGCGATGACGTTCGATACGCGCCGCTGTTTTTGCATTCCGCGTCCGATCTGTTGCCGACGGCGGGCTTTGGGCATATGCTGCTGCGGTGACGCATACCGTCAATAATACTGTTCCTATTTTTCGCTTCATTCACAAGTGGGTTACATGTTCATCATGCAAGAAAGCAATAAAATTCGGAATAGCAATGTCCCAATGCAAATGCATTGCCGGTTTGCTCCTCAAACCTGCACTCCTTCCCGTCTGGCGCAGCGCCTTTTCGGAAAATTTGCTGCCGCCAAATCGGCTCCGAACCCTAATCCACCCCATTCCCTTTTCACAGCTTCGGAAAACAAAGATAACGAAAAATAATCCGAGCGGCAAACCCGGATCATTACACAATTATATAAGGAGGCGATCAGCGCAGGAAAAGCAGCTCGCGGTATTTGGGCAGCGGCCACATCTGGTCGTCGACGATCTCCTCCAGCTTGTCGATGTGGCGGCGGATCTCGTCGAAACATGCGGCTACGGTATCATGGTAGGCGATCGCCTTCTCGCGCTGATCCTCGATCCTGTTGGCCACCTTGCGGGCGTCGACCATCCCGGCCGTGAGCCGCTGTATTTCGGCCGTATGGTACTGGATCTTCTTGATGAGTTCGATGTCGGCCGAAGCGTTCAGCCCCGGGATCTGCGACATCTTGTAGACCTTGTCGAGCAGCAATGCCTCGTACTTCGAAGCAATCGGCACGATATGGTTCATCGCCAGATCGCCCAGCACGCGCCCCTCGATCTGGATTTTCTTGGTGTAGGTCTCCCACTTCACCTCGGTGCGGGCTTCGAGCTCGACCTTCGAGAAGACGCCCGTGTCGCCGAACATCCGGAGCGTCTGCTTGTCGAGGTAACGGTCGAAGATCAGCGGCGTCGAGGTTTCGCAGTCCAGGCCGCGTTTGCGCGCCTCGGCCTTCCACTCGTCGGAATAGCCGTTGCCGTCGAAACGGATGGCCTTGCAGGCCTTGATCATCTGTTTGAGCACCTCGTAGATGGCCTTCTCTTTCTTCATGCCGGCCTCGATCTTGGCATCGACGTTCTGCTTGAACTCGGCCAGTTCGTGCGCCATCGCCGCATTGAGCACGATCATCGCCTCGGCACAGTTGTCCGAAGAACCTACGGCGCGGAACTCGAACCGGTTGCCCGTAAACGCGAACGGCGAGGTGCGGTTACGGTCGGTATTGTCGAGCAGCAGCGTCGGGATATGCGAAATCCCGCTCATCTTGAACACGTTCTTGGCATCGAAGCGGATCGCATCGTCGCCCTTGCTGGCCGCCAGTTTGTCCAGCACGGCCGACACCTGCGTCCCGAGGAAGGTCGAGATGATTGCCGGGGGCGCCTCGTTGGCTCCCAGGCGGTGTGCGTTCGTGGCGCTCATGATCGCCGCCTTGAGCAGGCCGTTGTGCTTGTGTACGGCCGAAATGGCATTCACCAGGAAGGTGATGAACTGCAGGTTCTCCGAAGCGGTCTTGCCAGGCCCCAGCAGGTTCACGCCCGTATCCGTCCCCAGCGACCAGTTGTTGTGCTTGCCCGAACCGTTGATCCCCTTGAAGGGCTTTTCGTGCAGCAGCACCCGGAACTTGTGACGGCGGGCGATCTTGTCCATCACGGTCATCAGCAGTTGGTTGTGGTCGTTGGCAAGGTTGGCCTCCTCGTAGACCGGCGCCAGTTCGAACTGGTTGGGCGCCACCTCGTTGTGGCGGGTTTTGACGGGGATGCCCAGTTTCAGGCACTCGTATTCGAGGTCTTTCATGAATGCCATCACACGGGTCGGGATCGCACCGAAATAGTGGTCTTCCAACTGCTGGTTCTTGGCCGATTCATGCCCCATCAGCGTACGCCCGGTGAGCATCAGGTCGGGACGTACGGCCCAGAGGCTTTCGTCCACGAGGAAATACTCCTGCTCCCAGCCCAGATACGAGATGACCCGCTGCACGTTTTTGTCGAAATAGTGGCACACCTCGGTCGCGGCCTTGTTCACCGCCGAGATCGAGCGCAGCAGCGGCACCTTGTAATCGAGCGCCTCGCCCGTATAGGCGATGAAGACGGTCGGGATACAGAGCGTCGTGTCGACGATGAAGGCCGGCGAGGTCGGATCCCAGGCCGAATAACCGCGAGCCTCGAACGTATTGCGGATGCCTCCGTTGGGGAACGACGACGCATCGGGCTCCTGCTGGACGAGCAGTTTGCCGGAGAACTCCTCCAGAACCCCGCCCAAGCCGTCCGGGTCGGCAAACGCATCGTGCTTCTCGGCCGTACCTCCCGTCAGGGGCTGGAACCAATGGGTATAGTGGTCGGCACCGTGCTCCAGCGCCCACTGGCGCATGCCCGCCGCGATACCGTCGGCAACCTCCCGCGTGAGGGGCGTACCGTTCTCCATCGTATCGACAAGGGCGTCGTAAGTAGCCTTGTTCAAATACTTGCGCATGGCTGCACGCCCGAATACCCGTTTCCCGAAATAGTCCGAAGGACGTCCTTCGGGAGCCTTCACCTCGACGGCGGTGTGGTTTATGGCCGCATCGACCATCTTGAATCTGAGCAATGATGACATAGATGTAATTGAATTGGATTAGCATTCCATTAAAAACATACGCGCAGGGGCGGAAGCCGAATAATTGCTGAACTAAAATCTAACCTAAAATTCCGGAGGGCAACTGCCTCGCGGCATACTCCGCCCAACCTGACTAACCCGCGGCTTCACCCCTGCCGCCGTATGTATCGATCTCGCTTGCAAATGTAATATTTTTTCAGTTACGTTGTTTTCACAAAATCGGCATTTTTTTCGAAAAACACCCTATTTTTTCAGCATTTTCCGAAAAATTACATGCATTTTTCCATAAAACCGCCGAATTTCAATGCAATTTTCCGAAAAACACCCTTAAATTTTCGTCATATCCCCGAATTTTCACATTTTTAGTTTTTCGTAATTTTTATAGCTATTAAGAACAATATTAAACTATTTCACCACAACTAAAAAACTTCTTCCGGCGGTTGCCGAAAGCAAACGAAATCGCCTATATTATAAAAAGAAATTATATAGTGTTATTTTATTAACAATTTCTTGTTTCAATCACTAATAATTTTGTACCTTTACGTGCAATTTTGAAACTACACTTATACTAATCTCTAAATAGTTATGGCAAATACCAAAAGTGAAAAGCTGTTCACTGAATTCCCGCCGGTTCCGACCGAGAAGTGGGAGGAGGTGATTACGGCCGACCTGAAAGGTGCTGATTACGAGCGCAAGCTGGTATGGAAAACGGGCGAAGGTTTCAACGTCCGGCCCTACTACCGCGCCGAGAACCTCGAGGGCATCAAGTTCCTGGGCTCGCAGGCAGGCGAGTTCCCTTACGTACGCGGTACGCATGCGCACAACCGCTGGCGCGTACACCAGACCGTGAGCGTCGTATGCCCCAAGGAGGCAAACGCCGAGGCACTGAAAATCCTCAACGCAGGCGTCGACTCGCTCGGCTTCTGCATCGCGTCGGCGGATTTCTCAGCCGCAGACCTCGACACGCTGCTCAAGGACATCTGCATTCCGGCTGTCGAGATCACCTTCTGCGGAGAGAAGACGGCCCATGTCGCCGAGCTCGTCCTGGCCAAAGTCGAAAAGGAGGGCATCGCCAAGGAGGATGTCCGCATCGCATTCTGCATCGACCCGCTGGTAAAAGGGCTTTCGTCGAAAGGCGAATTCTGCTCGCCCAACGGTGAAAAGTGCATCGCCCGCATCGTCGAGCTGATCCACAAGACCAAGGAGTACAAGCACGTGCGCATCGTAACCGTTGCGGGGCAAACGTTCGGCAACTCGGGTTCGACCATCGTCGAGGAGCTGGCATTCACCCTTTCGGCAGGCCACGACTACCTCGTACGCCTGACGGACGCAGGGCTGGACGTCGACGCGGCCGCACGCAAACTGCGCTTCTCGTTCTCGGTAAGCTCCAACTATTTCATGGAGATCGCCAAATTCCGCGCGGCACGCATGCTGTGGGCCAACATCGTCAAGGGCTACGGCCCGGCGAAGAACTGCGCCTGCAAGATGCAGATACACGCCGAGACCTCGCGCTGGAACCAGACCGTCTACGACCCCTATGTGAACATGCTTCGCGGCACGACCGAGGCCATGTCGGCCACGATCGCCGGCGTACATTCGCTGGAGGTGATGCCGTTCGACGCCTCGTTCGAAAACCCGACCGAGTTCTCGAAGCGCATCGCCCGCAACGTCGAGCTGCTGCTCAAGAACGAGTCGCATTTCGACCAGGTCGTCGACCCGGCAGGAGGCTCGTACTATGTCGAGAACCTCACGCAGTCGATCGCAGCCGAAGCCTGGAAGCTTTTCCTCGAAATCGAGGAGAAGGGAGGCTACACCGAGGCTTACAAGGCCGGCCTGATCGTCGAGCGTATCAAAGCGTCGGCCGCAGCCAAGGACAAGAACATCGCTACGCGCCGCCAGACGCTGCTCGGCGCCAACCAATATCCCAACTTTACGGAGGTCGCCGGCAAGGAGATCACCGCCGAGTCCGTTACGCGCAAGCAGGCCGAGGGCAACGTACTCGTCCCCTACCGCGGCGCCATGGCGTTCGAGGAGATGCGCCTGCACGTGGATCGCAGCGGCAAGGAGCCCAAGGCATTCATGCTGACGTGCGGCAACCTGGGCATGGCCCGCGCCCGCTCGCAGTTCTCGTGCAATTTCTTCGCATGCGCCGGCATCAAGGTGATCGACAACACTTATTTCAAGTCGATCGAAGAGGGCGCGAAGGCCGCACTCGAATCCAAGGCGCAGATCGTCGTGGTCTGCGCAAGCGACGACGACTATGCGGAGGCAGCCCCGAAAGTCAAGGAGCTGCTCGGCGGCAAGGCGATCCTGGTGGTCGCCGGGGCACCGGCCTGCGCACCCGAACTGGAAGCGCAGGGCATCACGAACTTCATCAACGTGAAGTCGAACGTGCTTGAAACACTTAAGTTCTACCTTAAAGAGATGGGAATCTAATCATGAGAGCTAAATTTTCAGAACTGACATACGACGCAGGCCAGCAGAAAAGTTGCTGCGCCTCGAAAGGCTGCGGACAGGTCGAGCCGTGGCTGACGGCCGAGGGTATTCCCGTCAAGGGCGCCTATACGGCCCAGGATCTCGAAGGCATGGAGCACCTGAACTATGCGGCAGGTATCGCCCCGTTCCTGCGCGGCCCCTACTCGACGATGTACGTGATGCGCCCGTGGACGATCCGCCAGTATGCGGGTTTCTCGACCGCCGAGGAGTCCAACGCATTCTACCGCCGCAACCTGGCCGCCGGACAGAAGGGCCTGTCGGTGGCATTCGACCTGGCTACGCACCGCGGCTACGACGCCGACCACCCGCGCGTGGTGGGCGACGTGGGCAAGGCCGGCGTGTCGATCTGCTCGGTCGAGGACATGAAGGTACTGTTCAACGGCATTCCGCTCGACAAGATGTCGGTGTCGATGACCATGAACGGCGCCGTGCTGCCCATCCTGGCATTCTACATCGTGACCGGCCTGGAGCAGGGCTGCACGCTCGACCAGCTGGCCGGTACGATACAGAACGACATCCTCAAGGAGTTCATGGTGCGCAACACCTATATTTATCCCCCCGAGTTCTCGATGCGCATCATTGCCGACATCTTCGAGTACACCTCGAAGAACATGCCCAAGTTCAACTCGATCTCGATCTCGGGATACCACATGCAGGAGGCAGGCGCCACAGCCGACATCGAGCTGGCCTACACGCTGGCCGACGGACTGGAGTACCTGCGCGCAGGTATCAACGCCGGCATGTCGGTGGATGCCTTTGCACCCCGTCTGTCGTTCTTCTGGGCCATCGGCATGAACCACTTCATGGAGATCGCCAAGATGCGCGCGGCACGTATGCTGTGGGCCAAGATCGTCAAGCAGTTCGAGCCCAAGAACCCCAAGTCGCTGGCGCTGCGCACCCACTCGCAGACCTCGGGCTGGTCGCTCACGGAGCAGGATCCGTTCAACAACGTGGCACGTACCGCCATCGAGGCCATGGGCGCCGCCCTGGGACACACCCAGTCGCTGCACACCAACGCTTTGGACGAGGCCATCGCCCTGCCGACCGACTTCTCGGCACGTATCGCCCGTAATACGCAGATCTACATCCAGGAGGAAACCAATATCTGCCGCGAAGTCGACCCGTGGGCAGGCTCCTACTACGTGGAGTCGCTCACCAACGAGATCGCCCACAAGGCATGGGAGCGTATCCAGGAGGTCGAGAAACTGGGCGGTATGGCCAAGGCTATCGAAACCGGTATTCCGAAGATGCGCATCGAGGAGGCTGCGGCCCGCAAGCAGGCACGCATCGACTCCGGCGAGGAGAAGATCATCGGCATCAACGAATACCGCCTGGAGAAAGAGGCTCCGATCGACATCCTGGCCGTGGACAACACCGCCGTGCGCGAAAGCCAGATCAAGCGTCTGAAGGAGCTGCGCGCTTCGCGCGACGAGGCTGCCGTGAAAAAGGCCCTCGCAGCGATCACCGAGTGCGTGAAGACCAAGCAGGGCAACCTGCTGGAGCTGGCTGTCGAGGCCGCCAAGGTACGCGCTTCGCTGGGTGAGATTTCCGACGCCTGCGAGGTTGTCGTAGGCCGCTACAAAGCCGTCATTCGTTCAATTTCAGGTGTATATAGTTCAGAAGTGAAAAACGACAAACAGTTCGAGCGTGCCAAGGAGCTGTGCGCCGAATTCGCCAAGAAGGAAGGCCGCCAGCCGCGTGTCATGATCGCGAAGCTCGGCCAGGACGGCCACGACCGCGGTGCCAAGGTAGTAGCCACGGGTTATGCCGACATCGGTTTCGACGTCGACATGGGGCCGCTGTTCCAGACCCCGGAGGAGGCCGCTAAACAGGCTGTCGAGAACGACGTGCATGTAGTGGGCGTTTCGTCGCTCGCCGCAGGCCACCTGACCCTTGTGCCGCAGATCATCGCAGAGCTCAAGAAGCTCGGCCGCGAGGACATCATCGTGATCGTCGGCGGCGTAATCCCCCATCAGGATTACGACGAACTGTACCGCGACGGCGCCGCCGCCATCTTCGGCCCCGGCACCCCGATCGCCACGGCCGCCATCAAGATCCTGGAAATCCTGCTCGCCGAATAACGGTTCGACAGAATACGGTAATCCCCGCCGAGACGTCTCGGCGGGGATTTTTTCATGGATACAGATGGTCTCGGGGACAAACTACAGGCAGGCTTCCAGAATCCTGCGCGCCATCGCCCCGTCGACATTGCGCGCCTCGCCGAACCTGCTGCCCGCAGCATTGAAGCGGCGTTCGATTTCGGCGATCGTAGTCTCGCCGATGCCCTCCTGCGAAAGATGCGTCGAAAGCCCCAGGGAACGGAAGAACTCCTCGTTGGCTGCAATCGTCCGCTCGATACGCTCCTCGTCGGAACCATCGGTGATACCCCATATCCGTTCGCCGTATTGCAGGAGTTTGCCGCGCTTCTGACCGCGCAGCACGCGCAACGTACCGTTGATGACAATGGCGAGCGTCGCACCGTGCGTCAGCCCGTGCAGTGCGGTCAGCTCATGCCCGATCATATGCGTCGCCCAGTCCTGCGCCACTCCCATACGGATCATGTCGTTCAGCGCCAGGGTTGCCGCAAGCATATACTCCGACATCACGGCATAATCGTGCTGGTTCTCACGGATCCGGGGTGCGATCTCGATCACGGTATGCAGAATGCCTTCGGCCCAACGATCCATCAGGCGCGACTGCCCGGGCGTAGTCATATATTGCTCCAGCACATGCACGTAGGTGTCGGCCAAGCCGTAGGCGATCTGCTTCTGCGGCAGCGAGAACAAGGCCTCGGGATCGAGGATCGAAAAGAGCGGGTAGTCGCCGTTGAACGGGAATTTCTCCTTCGTTTCATGGCACGAGATCACCGAGCCGTTGTTCATTTCCGATCCCGTCGCCGACATCGTGAGCACCGTCCCGAGGGGAACGGTTTTATCCGCCTGCCCTTTCAGAACGATCTCCCACGGGTCGCCGTCATAAAGCAGCCCTACGGCGATCAGCTTCGTACCGTCGATGACCGACCCGCCGCCCACGGCAAGCAGGAACTCCGAGCCGTGCTCACGCCCCAATGCGATGGCCTCGCGGACGGTCTCGACCGACGGATTGGGCTCGATGCCCCAGAATTCGACCCAGTCACGGCCTTCGAGGGCCTTGACGACCTGGTCGTAAATGCCGTTACGGCGCACGCTGCCGCCGCCGAAGGTAATCATAATCTTCTTGCCGGCAGGAATCAGCTTTGCGAGCTGAGCGATCTGCCCTTTGCCGAAAACCAGTTTCGTCGGATTGTGATAAACAAAATTATTCAATTGTATGCGATATGTTTTGATACGACTTCTAAATATACGCAAAAATAACAAAAAGAACGCCGGAATATTCCGGCGTTCAAAACTATATCGTATTTTTTATCCGAGGCTTAGAAATATTCGCCGCGCAGATCCTGGATGTTGGCCATCTGCTGGATGGCCTGCACCGAGAATTGCTGCGCCATGCTCTCGGCCATGGCCTGCGCACGTACCCTCTCGCCCTCGGCAGTCTGCTTGTCCGAAGTCTGGATGTCATCCACCTGGAAAACATAAACCCCCGACATGCCCTTCACCGGAGCCGACAGGACGCCTTTCTCGGTCGTCGAAGCGATGGCGCCTACCAGACGGGGCTCGACACCCGGGCCGTTCACGTAGAAGGCACCGAAAGTCACGCCGTCGAAATCGGCGACCTCGGAACCGAGGCTGGCAGCCTGCTCGTCGAGCGTCGTACCGGCGATCTGCTTGGTGATATAATCGTATTTCTTGTCCCGGAGAACCTGGGCGCGAACCTGCGCAGCCACCTTATCGACCGGGGTATACTCATTGTCATCGATCTCGGTCAGCGTAGCGACCACATAGTCGTTGCCGACGGTGAAGATTTCCGAAAGATCGCCCGTCTTGGCACCGTAAGCCCAGCGGGCAACCTCACGCGAATCCTCCAGGCCGCGGATCGTACGCTCGCCCTGCGCCAGCGAGGCGACACGGGGAGTAACGGCAGCTTCCGAAGCGGCGTTGTTGAACGCCTCGACCGAGCCCTTGGCATTCACCGAGAAAGTGCCGGCCAGGTTGTGGGCATTGCGGCGCGTCGCAGCCGAAGCCTCGACGGGATAGGTGATCGTCGCCACCTGCATGTGCTTCGAAGGTTTGTCGGCACGGTACACCTGCATCAGCTGGATGGCATCGCCCGAAGCGACCTTCACCACGTCCCCCCGCTTGGCATTGGCCAGCGCGGCAACGAATTCGCCCGTGAAAGCCGAGAAGGGCACCACGCCCACTTCGCCGCCGTTGGCTGCCGTAGCTTCGTATACCGAATATTGCGAGGCGAGCTGTGCGAAATCGGCACCGCCCTTGATTACCGTCAGCAGGCTGTCGGCCAGCGCCTCCTGCGTATAGGGCAGCACGATATGGCGGATTCCCAGCGTATCGGGCACCATTTTCGAATCCAGCACACGGGCCATCGTCCACTGGTTGTTCTTCAGCACGGGGCCGTAAGTCTCACCCGCCAGCAGTGCCTTGGCTTCGTCCTCCGAAAGCTGAGCCGCCGAAACATAAGTATCGGCGATCTTGCCGTTGCGGTTGGCACGTACGAACGACTTCAGCTCCTCCGTAGCGGCGAACTGTGCGCCCACCTCGGCAACGCTCTTTTCGAGAGCGAGCATATCGTCGTCCGTGGGGGTAACCTCGAACACGACATACGACAGCGTACGCGAGGGAGTCTGCTTGAACATATCCTTATGGCTGTTGTAGTATGCCTTGATGTCGCCGGACTTCACCTGGATCAGCGAATCGGGGACAGCCGAATATTTCTTGCCGGCCCATTTCCCGGAATAGGTATTGTTGGCCGCATTCACACCGTTCGCGACTTCGAGTGCATTGACATATACACCGCCCTTGATCAGGCCGAGGTACTTGGCGATCTCACGCTCCATGCGGGCCTGCTCGTTGAGCTGCGCCCACGCCTGCTGTGCCTGCGCATTCGTTTCGGCCTGCGCGAGGAACTGTCCGACGGCAGCCACGTTGTACTCACCCGTGCGGGGATCGGCGAAGGCGTTGTAGAACGCCTGCGACGGATGCTGGCCGCTGACCATCGACAGACGCTCGGGCTCCGTAACGCGCAGCCCCATCTTGTCGAAACCGGGTTCCAGCACATACTTGCCGATCAGGGCCTGCCATGCAGCATTGGCGAGCATGGCGGACTGCTGTTCGTCGCTCTCCTGGGCGCCGCTCTGCGCCTTGATCTGCTCGTACTGGTTGTAGTACTCCGAATAGTTGATTTTTTCACCGTTGATGACACCGACCCGGGGGTCGTTACCCGAGAAGCCCATTTCGGTCTTCAGGGAGAGAATGAAAGCCAAGAGGGCCCCTGCGATGACAATCGACAGCACGATGCCGAACTTGGTGCGAAGAGTGTTTAAACTTGCCATATAAATCGTTAATTATTCGTTTGTTTCGAATTAGCAGTCAAAGGTAGTAAAATTTATTCGGAAAAGGCCTTTATTATAATATAAAAATTCCTACAATTTCTTGACCCTCGCCAGCTCGATACGCGAACGCGTCGTACGCAGTATGCGCAACTGCAGGCCGCCGATGAAAACCGTTTCCCCGGCGGTCGGGATCCCGTCGTAATTGAAGATGATGAAGCCCGCCAGCGTATCGTATTCCTTGCTTTCTTCGATCCCCAGCCCGTATTTTTCATTGAGGTATTTCACCTCCAGCCGGCAGGAGAGGACATACTCGTCCTGGCCGACCTGCTTTTCGGTAAGGTCGGGTATGTCGTGTTCGTCCTCTATCTCGCCGAAAATCTGTTCGAGCACGTCCTCGAGCGAAATGACGCCCGCCGTCCCGCCGAACTCGTCGATCACCACGGCGATGTTGCTGCGGTGCTTGATGAAATTCTGCAACATCAGCTGCAGCGGCATGGTCTCGGGCACGAAATTGACCTGCATCATCACGTCGGCGATATTGGCCGGGCGCGTGAACAGACTCTTCGAATTGACATAACCGACGATGTTGTCGATACTCTTGCGCCAGACGAAAATACGCGAATATTTCGAATCGACGAACCGCGCCGTGAGCTGCCCGATCGACGTGTCGTCGATATCCACCGCCTCGACATCCACACGCGGCACCATGCAGTCGCGAACCCGCAGGTCGGCGAAATCCAACGCATTCTGGAAAAGTTTGAACTCGTTGTCCGGCTCGGGACGCGGTTCCGACGTATTGGTATCGAGCAGTGCCGCGAGGTCATCGCGGCCGAAGCTGTGCGACACGGCCCGTTCCTCGACACGGCGCCCCGCCAGGCGCAGGATGCCATGCGAGATGAGCGTCGTGAGACGGGCGATCGGATAGAGCAGCAGGTAGAAGAAATAGATCACCGGCGCCAGGGCACGGTAATAGAAATTGGGGTTGTTGCGGAAGATCGACTTGGGAAGGAACTCCGCAGCAAAGATGATGATGACGGTCGACACGGCCGTTTCGATGGCGACCGAACCGTTGCGGGCGATGCTTTCCCACCCCAGCGCATAGAAGATGCCGCGCAGCAGCAACGACATGTAAAGCGAATAGATGACCAGGGCAATGTTGTTGCCCACCAGTATCGTGGTGATATACTGCCCGGGGTGGCGGGAAAAAATCTCCGCGATATGGTCGAACATGCGACTCTGTTTGCGGTCGATCTCCAGCTTCAGGCGGTTCTTGCTCGTAAAAGCGATCTCCATGCCCGAAAAAAATGCCGACAACAACAGCATTAAGATAATCAGTATGACCGAAGTAAGCATCGTCCTGTTTATTTTGGGTTACTCCCCCGCTTCGTCCGCATGTACGGCACGCCGGAGGGGCTGGATTTCACCGACCGGTTCGGCCGGGCGGAGTTCCTCCTCCCCGTCGGGGCGGACAGCTGGTGCAGCCAAAGGCGGCTCCTCGGAAAGCGGTGCCGCAGGCTGCGCCGCAACCGGAGCGGCAGGCCGGTCTGTCGCAGAGCGGGGCGAATCCGAAGTCCGGCCGGCAGGTTCGGGCACAGCCGTAGAATCTGATTCGTTAGGTTTGACCTCGACCTCCATGCGCCCTTTCATACGGCGGAAGCGCCAGTCCTTGAACTCCTCGTCCGACTCGAAACCTTCGCCGATAAACACGTCGCGGCCGTCGTTCTGCACGATTTTCGAATCGACGTTCGAATAGATTTTCTTGGTTCGCGCGTTCCAGAACAGCTGTTGCGTATAGAGTTTCTTGCCGTCCGATTTCTCGACCACGACATTTCCCCGCGCCTCCCACAGGTCGCGGGTCTCGTAATGGATCGCATAGTTGGCCGTCAGCACGGCATCGACCGACGAGAGCGAATCGTCCTTATAGGTAGTCATCTCCACCCCCTTGGGGAATTCGCGGTAAGGCTCGCGCGCCAGCGAATAACCTTCGAGCAGCGGGGTTTTGAAATGGTACGAACGGCGGCCGTTCTGCGACATGACGACCGACAGGTTTTCGCTGTACTCGGTCATCATCATCTCTATCCGGGCCTCCGATTCGGGTTCTTCTTCACGCTCACAAGAGAATAGCAAGATAGCACTCCCCACAACGGAGAGTGCTACCATCACGTATCTTGCGATAAATCTGTCCATCAATTAGCGTGGACGCACAGTAGTCGACACACCGGCAGCCGTACCGCAGTTGACGGTATAGCGTGCGCCTTCCTGCAACTCGTTGAAGAAGCACTCCTCCGAAGTCGGGAAACGGCTGCGGAATGCGTTCATCGAGATTTTGGCAGGTTCGCGGTATTCCGAATCGCTCGGCAGCAGCTCGACGGCCTTGGCCATCGTGTCGTAGGCTGCCCAGAAGGTAGCCGGCCCGGCGAAACCTTCACAATGAGCTGCCGAAATGCCGTAACACTGGGCCAGTACGAAATACGGCACACCGTCCTCGGGATTCAGGTCGCGGGCCTGACGGGCAGCCGATGCGGCGCCCTGGATGTCGTTGGAAACCAGGCCGACCAGCGCCATGCGCACCAGCAGCAGCTGACGCTCTGCGGGATCCGTCTCGACGGCAAGCGCCTCGTTGAGGTATTTCATGGCCTTCGTATAGTCGCCCTTGCTCTGGAAGGCCTGCGCAAGGAACATCGCAGTTTCGGACGAAGGTTTCACCGTATAGTATTTCTCGGCAATCGAGAAATAGAAATCGCCGTCGCACTTGGCACGCGACATCAGGGCTACGGCCTGCGCCAGCAACGCCTCATCGTCGGGAGCAGCCTCCAGCTTGCCGCGGAACAGATTTTCGAGGTTCTCGCAGCTGGCCGCGCCGCTCAGGCCGAAAGCCGCGTCGAACTGCGACTTGTAATCGCCGGCCTCGGGGTTCTTCTCGAAGAACGGGGTCAGGCGGTCGTACTCGGCGATGATCTCATCGGGCATCACCTCGTCGGTATTCTTATAATCCTCGCAGAGGTTCGAGAAATAGGCCACCACGGTTTCGGGGTCGGTGCTGTCGCCGCCCTGCGCGATTGCCGCGCGGAATGCCTCGCGGATGCCCTTGCGGTCGTTGGGTTTGTAGCGCAGGAACTCGCGCGCCTTCTGGTCGAGGATAAAGGCCGTCTTGCCGGGCTTGACGTTATCGCCGAAATACTGGGCACGCATATCGTACATCAGCATCAGCGAGTCGATGAACATGTTCTTCTCCGCCACGCTCTTGGCACGGTTGATCTTGTTCTTATACACGACGGCACCGCGCTGGTAGATCGACTCCGCAGCATCGGGTATCTTGTCGATAAGCCCCTTGAGGTAGTGTGCTGCGGCATCGTAGTCACGGTTGTCGCACGATTCTTTCAGGAAATTACTGTTCAGAATGTTCTGTTCACGCTCTTCGGGAGTAGCGCCCCATTTCGCATATTGCGGGGCACTGAAATCCTGAGCCAAAGCCGCCGAAGCCAAAAACACCAAAGCGGCAGAAAGCAGAAATTTTACGTTTTTCATCGGTCAGAGATTAATTTTTGTATTTCTTATACTTATAATTGTTTTCGTCAGTTAAACTACCTCCGTGTCGGGGTCGCAAGTTACTACTAATTCCTCGGACGTGCAATTTTCCGGCTCAAAAACTAATCGTATTTCGGCCTGCGGAACCAGTATTCCCCGTTCTCGGCACCCGCAAAGAGCGAGAATCCGACCGAGAATTTGAAATACTGCTGCCGCACCAGTCCCAGGCGCTCGGAAAGGTTATAGCCGCGACGTCCGTATTCCACGCCCACGTCGATGGTCGAACTGCCGAGGAACTTCACAGGCACCCCTACACCCAACGTAACGGCGTATTCGCCGATTTTATTGCCGTCGTAGGTCTGGTTGTAGGTTCCGTAACGGAAACCCGCCCGGTAGGCCCAGCGTTTCATGAACCTGCGCACGTCGTAATAGTTCGGCGTATACTCCACGCCCACTTTCACCATGCTCGTATTGGTATAGGCCACTTCGTATGCAGATTTGTCCGGGCCGCTGACCCCGGTCATTTCGGTCGCCTTATTGCCGCCGGTCCAGTTCTGATAGACGTAGTCAAGCCCAAGCGTCCATTTCGAGGTCATATAATAAGCCCCCACCGAAAGCTGACGCGGCAAAGCAAGCGCCAGGTGGGTCGTATCGCCCTTCACGGTGGAGTTGTACAGGTCGCCGATATAAATGCGCGAGGTCACATCGGGATTCAGGTTGCCGCCGAAATCGTACGTAGCACCGAACGTCAGCATGCGTTTCTGGTTCATGATAGCCTTCCAGAGGACACCGACCTGTCCTTTGATGCTCGAAATGCTGTAATTGTCACTGCCGACCGTCGACGAGAAGGTTCCGTCGCCCGTGATCGGCGTCGGGGTCATCACGAAGCTGCGGTCGATGTCGCCCCAGTAATACTGCGCCGCGACACCCAACGAGAAATTCTTGAAAATCTCCCAGCCCAGGCCGACCTTGACCTCCGTCACGTCGCCTTCGCCCTGATAGACGTACTGCACGCGGCCCACATTGCCCCAAACCGGATCGTTCGGGTCGAAATCCTGCGTATACTTGGTACGGTAGCCCACCGAACTGTACGGCGTGAGGCTGAACCCGAGGCCGAGTTTCTTGGCGACCGGCATCTGGAACGCGATATCGTGGAAATTGAACGTATTATAGGCCGTGTTTTTGGACACATTGTCCACCTTCTGCGAATTGTAGTAATTCTGTCCCTCGAGGCCGAAACTGAAGAGGAAACTCTTTTGCGGGATGGTGCTGTACGCTGCAGGGTTGAGCAGATTGATTTTGCCCGGAGTGCCCATGGCCACCCCGACGCCGCCCATCGAGCGCATCTGCGTCGTACCGGGCGTATTGATCTCGCCGATGCCGTACATCGTATAGGGAGAGAATGCGTTAATACTGCTTGTCTGGGCCGATACGGCATAAGGAAGCATCACGGCTGCCGCGACAACCAGCTTAATCAAGGTGTTCTTCACTTGCATTGTGCTCTAAAATTCTATTCAATCCGCAAAAGACCAGATTACAATTTGCAAATATCGTATTTTTAATTCGTTTAACAAAGAATTTTGCATCCCCACCGGTAAAAATTACGCGCAAGCCGTCGATTTTCTCCCGCATGCGGGTGACGTAACCTTCTATTTCGAAGGCGATCCCGTTCATCACGCCCAGTTCGATGGCCTCTTCGGTCGTAAGCCCCGAGAGCCCTTCGCCCCCGGTCGCGGCACACAGCGGCAGCTTGGCCGTATAGTCATGCAGCGCCCTGAAACGCATCGTCACGCCCGGGGAGATGCAGCCGCCCCGGAACGTATTGTCGGCCGTCACCAGGTCTATGGTCACCGCCGTACCGAAATCGACGATCAGCACGTTCTCACCCGGATAGAGCACCGTCGCGCCGACGGCTGCGGCCAGCCTGTCG
>ERZ791746.1369-NODE-1369-length-16662-cov-3.011923_pt1 | contig 16662 bp, 35 predicted proteins | sample MGYA00510038_ERZ791746 | MGnify/ENA primary metagenome ERZ791746 (study PRJEB30046, sample SAMN00792018) | human gut metagenome | study: EMG produced TPA metagenomics assembly of the A metagenome-wide association study of gut microbiota in type 2...
ATTGATTTTTACATATTTTTTCATTTTGTTTTTATCTTCCTTATATAAGTCTTTGCATACTGCATAACCGATTGATGCCAAGTCATTACCTTTTTTAATGTTTTCTTTCCAATTCTGCATACATACCTCTATAGAATTGGGAAATTTATAAGTCTTGTAAAATTCGTACATGATTGCATATAACTCTTTAAATTCTTTTACTGTATAAATCTTTGTTTCTTTTGATGTCATTTTGAATTACCTCATTTTCTGTTTTATTTTATTGCTATATTATTGTTCTCCATTTTAAAATTTTTTCTTTGGATTTCTTTTTGTCCTGTTTCTGATCAGAAGAGTAATTAACTTTCTTCATATGCTATTACTAGATCTACGATCACTTTTTAAGGGTTAAAATCCATTTGGATGGCCCAGGTGATAAGTTGCTATGGTGCGAGATTCAACTGTCTTATTTTTCTGTGAGATAAGATTTAGGCTAATGAATATCCTGGATGGCTATTTAGGTACATGTTTTGGGTACAATGTTTTGTCTACCCTTGAAAATTCTTTCTTCGCAGGCTCAGAAAGACCGTCCCTAATCATAGGGACTATTTCTTGTCAGTTTTTAGATAGGGGAGTAGTTAATGATCAGAATGAGATGTTCTACGAAATTCTTTACATGGGATTTGGTAACTTTGTGTGAGTTTTTGATACCTATTTTCGTTTCTAAGTACGTGAGTGGTAAATTGGTAGTATAAGAGAGTAAAATGGCTAGAATTTTTCTGAGCATAAATTTAAGCAAATGATATTTTAAAGATATGATTTAGGTACAAAAATAAGACACCCTAATCAGGATGCCTTATCAAAAATGGTTGTATATTTAGTTTGGGTTGTTTCTGGCTGCATAAGATCATACTGTCGTAAAAGTGTATCTACTACATTTTCAAATAATACTCTAATGTGCGGTGAATGTTCAATGGCATCTAAAGTATAACATGTTTCCAGCTTGTTTTCGTAGCAATAATCTTCTTTTAGCTGATTTAAGTCTATATCAGGATAAAGATTCTGCATTTCTCTGTATAAGTTCTTATATAATTCCGTATAAGAAATATCAAAATATTCTGCTAAGAGCTGATACTTTGGGAACATCTTTGTGGACCAATAGGAATATTTACGCTGAGAGATGACTTTCTGTGTAGTTTTAAGATTATTGATCTCATTTTGCATAGCAGTAATAGTAGTAGTGATGTCTGTCATTGCTTTTGCCAGGTCTGATACTGTTGTAGTTAATGAAGATACAGCGTTTGCAACCTGTGTAAAATCATTCATTGAGACCAGATCATTGTGTCGGTATTTTTCTACAATATCCCATACCCAATCCATGAAAAGGTTTGCTTTTGGCTGTCTGGACCAACGGCAGATTTCCATAACACCACGTTCTGTATAATAAACACGCTCTTGTTCTTCGCTCTTAGTCAGGTTAGTACCAATTTGGTACTGACCTAATTTCATTCTTATACATAATGGATCTAATCTATCCTTATGCTTAAGATGAATTCTTCTAATACACATTGATGGATCAGTATATTCTAACGCCTGACTAATCTGTTCTCTTGTAAGAAGGATATCATCATTCATATTACGATAGAAGCTGCAGGATAAATTATTAAAGGTTTCTGTGGTTACTAATTTTAATGTACTCATTTAGTTGTCTCCTTATGTATTTTTACTTTGTTAGTGGTTACATAAGAATATTCTCCTAATGAATTAGGATTTGTTTACAGTTTAATTTGTAATAAAATCTTTCTTTGTATATTGAATGTTGTATGTTATAATCATGTATAAGTCATATAATTTTAGGAGGAGAGCATGAGAAGATCGTTAAAGGATTTGCGCGGTGTCGAAAAAGATTCATATAAAGGTTTGCCTGAAGAGCTGAGAGAGTTCAATTATTATATTCCTGATTGTGGCAATGTAATTATGGCTGTGCCTGAGTGTTTATTAGAGAAAGCAGAAGAAAACGGTGAACTGGATATGTTTGAGTGTCCGTTTCCTGTAAAGTATGTGTTGGAAAAAGGATATAGAATATATAAAAATCACGTTATTTGTGAAGGAAAGTATGATAAGTTTGTTGGATTGCAGGTTGAAGAGGATTATTATGAATATAATAGACCAAGTAAGAGTAGTGGCGGATCAATATATACAAATGCGTTGATTAATGCTCTCAAAGGTAAGGTCTTTCCATCTTATATAGGGATGTCAGAAGGCACATTATTTGATATGAGTGATACAGGAGCTACTTTGACCATGTTTATGTATGATCCTGAAAAAGATGAAATTGCACAGTTTGATAGGTCTAAACCAGTTGAGATTCGATTTGCTGCTATAAAAGATGTCATTATGATGACTATTAAATTGGGCAATTTAGAATGGTGGGAAGCACCATACAGTGTTCATTTAAGTAGGAATTTGACACGGATGCCGGTCATTGAAGATGGTAAGGGTATTAATCTTACTTTGATGTTAGTTAATATTAGAACTGGAAGAGTAGAAAATGTAAAAGTAGTACAGCTATCTACAGAATTTAGTGTTGCGCTATGCAAGGCTATTGATAAGCAGAGATCTACGAAGTTCTCGAATACAATGTATAATATAAATATTGATCGGTTATATGATATGTATACTGCGGATCAGCTGGCAGAAATGGGTACTGCAAGGTGTAAGATTGGTTAATGGTAGAGTGGATTTGTAGTATAGATATAATGGTAGATACGACAAGTTAATAATCGGATACGTTAGAACGATCCCTGGGTAATGGTATGTTATGTACTGTTACTTGGGGATTTTTTGTTGTGTAATTGTGTTGGGATGGATCGGAATGGATGAAGGGTATGTTTTGATGTGTTATGAGTTGAAAACATGGAATCGTAAATTCCCTTTAATATAATGAAGAAACACGTTTTAAGATTAGAATTTTAATTTTTGGGATGTTGCATTTTTTGAAATTTTGGTGCGATTTTTATTGAGATTGCGGGATTTTTACGATAAGGGGGCCGATAACAGTTTTTGAGGTGTGACGAGGGGATTTTGGGCGTAGTTGTGGGGGAAATGGAGTGTTGGGATTTGGAATGTAGATGGGAGAGGAGCGTGATACACCTGGATGAGTTGGAAGTGGTGGGTGATTTGGGAGAGATGTTCAAATTTTAATTTGAAAGTTTGATTTTGAACTTAGTGTGTAGATGAAACAGCTACCGGCTCTGGTGAAAACACTTTAGCACTTTAAAGTTTTAACCAGCCCCCATAAACAATAATAGTAATAATTACTGTTATTCTACACGGTTTTTTCCCATTTCACCGTAGTCGAACATATGTTCTGTTATTTGATCCGACTTCTGACGATCGAACATATGTTTGCTTGCTGACTGTGGGCTGTGATAGTTTTTTAAACTTTTACATGTAGTATTGATAACTACATGTAATGATATTTAATACTATAAGAAGTAGTATTAAAAATTAAATATCGGAAGTAGTTACCGTTCGGTAACTTAATATATCGTATATTATATATCGCAAAAACAATTTTACAATCAAATATAAACATTCACCACAATTATTTATTAAACACTATGTCTATTAATAATCACTTAACCATAAAAATGTCAATATTTGTAACTATTGCACAACAAAACACTATGTCTATTGTATAGTTTTCACAAAGATAGAAAAATTCAAAATATGGTATTGAAAAATTCAAAAAATGGTATTATACTACGCTTGTACTTGAAAAGAGTACCGAAGCGAATGCCCGTAGTGTTGTAATAATGTAGTTAGGCTCATACCTAAATCGTCAAGTGACGGTAACTAATTAATAAAGTCGGGGCTAAAAAACTTTTAGTCCGTGGCTACTACCATAGCCATAATAAATACATGGTAGGCAGTGTACAGCAGATATACACCGTTGGCAACGAAAAAAGGAATGCCCGTAGGATATGCGTTAATTCAAAAAATCCCAGCCCGATTATTTACAAGTCACTACGATTGTATCTGGTAGGGTAAACCGATTGTTAAGTTACAATCGGGGCGTTGTCCAGTGTAACACTTCTGGTAGGGATACAACAAAACGATACGATATAAACGGTATGCAACTATCAACGGTATTTTATAAAAAGGTTAGACTTCCATATCTGACTATTGGTAACATGGTTACAATCTCAATCTAAGACCATTATATCATAAGCCCATGGTTTATCCATAGGATTTTTATAGAATACTTACTCGTGTGGTTTAAATACTTTTCCGGCACGTTTAAAATTTGCCCGAACCGGTACAAAAAGGGTATACATACAGTAGCCATGAACTGGTGAAAAAATAGCCGTGTTGTGACAGGCACAGTCTACCCTTTTTAGGGGTTGCGACTTAATCGCATTTAAGAGTTTGGTTCAATTCCAACCACGGCTTTTAACTAAAAAAATATAATTTTTGCACCCATGCGTTAAATGGGAGAAAGAGGTAACTATATGTTAAAATCTGAAAAAATCTTTGTAAGAACTAGCTGTCTGAAATCCGCTGATTTCTCTGTTCTGGATTATGTAACATGCTTAATCCGTCACACCGAACTCGAAAAGGCTTCCAATAAGACCAGTTATAAAAATGGCAAGGAAGCACTTGAAAAGGCTCACGCTGACCTTGACGTTCTGACCGTCACAGAAGATGAGGTACGTCCTATTCTTAAGGCTGATACTGAGGCATGGTTAAAAGACCGTGATGAAGTCGCAGCACTTAAAGAGGCTGTACGTCAGTGTATCCCGTTTGAACGGGTCACAGCACTTTCACCGGCTGACCTTGTGCATATCACATTGATTGCGCATACCAGCTACAGCGGCGTACTTCTGAACGCTGATTTGTTTGACCCTGACAAGGACGGTGTGGACTTTTCCAAGGCTGTAAATTTATTTTATCAGCGAGGACAAGTCAATTCTGAGGTCAAGGATTTACTTAAAAAGACCCTGACCAAAGTCTTAGGCAATGAGGGTGATTACTTCTACGGTGTAGCACCTAAAAAAGCTGACTTTGACAAGGAAGATGTTATGCACTTCCTGGCACGGTTTAGCAAACGTGCGTCCCGGTCTTATAGTAGGGACAAAAAGACTAAAGTCATTACTTGGGGTGACTTTAAGTATCAGACTAAGACCGACAAGGAAACACAGCGCCGTGCATTTACTGAGTTTTGCGCTGTAGTTCTGGACAACGCTAGTAAGCATAGCGTATTAAAACCAGAACAGGAAGTAGCTGAAAACTAAAAACAGGGTGAACGGTTTACCGGGGTTCAATTCCCCGGCACCCATTTCGTAAAAGTTGTAATTAAAAATTCGGGCTAAAAGTCCGCTCAAAAATCAGGAGGTTTTAAATTATGTTGTGGGATGTGTGGGTAAACATTTGGAACGACATAGAAATGGTGGTAGATGTAAAAATCTATACCGTTGTGGCTATGTCTAAAGTTGACGCTATGCACATAGCTGAAATTTTGTCCGGTGGTTCTGCAAGAGATGCAGTTGAACACTAATAGGAGGTGAAATAACATGGCAAAAATCAAACATGCACCCAAATTTTATGTGCGTTTACGGAAAGGCACACCATGCAAACTCCCAGAAAATTTTACAGTATTTCCTGGGTCAGTCTATGGCAGATATGCCAGAAGTGGGGACAAGTCTAACTATGTGTTCTGGGTATGCGATTGTTACCAGTTAATTAACGGAAAACTCCCAGTACATATCTACAGCAACGGAAGTTGGAAAATGGAACTTTGCGCTCCGGTTCACCCATGCTATAAGTACGTGCAATCTGTCATTTTGAGCCTGAGAAAAGTGCCTAAAGTGGAAAACGATTATATGTCATTTTCTACAGTTCAGAACTTAATGAAACATGACCGGAAACGCAAATGCGGATCTGGTGGAGTGCGTCTTACGCCATTCTGCGGGCAAGTCACAGACTATGAGTGTGCAAAAAATCCTCTACACGATTTCCGCAGAGTATGGAACTAAAGAAAGGAAAAATAAGTATGAGTATGATACAAATACAGAAAATGTGCGTGAATATTTATCACGATTATATAGGCATGGGTAGAAGGCAGAACATGGCAGATAAAGAGGTTCTGTCTTTAATTATGCGTGAATACTGCCAGTCTATCATTGACTGGGAAGAAGTAAAGTGGCTTTGGATAGGTTATCTTGAAAAGGGAATTTTAGATTTTTCCGGAGCTATCCGGTTAGCAGAAAAAAGAATGGAGGTAACATCGAAATGAGTTTATTTCTTGCATTATGTATCTTTACAGGCGGTATAGCTTGCCATATTGCCTATACAGAAATTAATAAGGCAGACTAGGTTCTGCCAGCTCTGAGTTATGGAAACCGCTACGAGGTTCAGAGCAGACAACGAAATTTATTTCGGCTAATATCCATAGGTAACTTGTAAACCAGTATAAAAACCGTTATACTTGACTTATAAAAGTGAAAGGCGGTGGAAAGGATGAATTTTATGCCAACAGATGTACAATTTAAAGACGAACTGAGAAAAGAGCGTATTATTTATCAGGAGTATTTAGAACTGCTGAAAGAGGGAAATCTGGAAAAACTCAAAAAGAAATTCGAGGATAATCTGGAACGTATTGAGGCGAGTTTACAGGATTAATAATACACCAGAGGGCAAGGGATGTAAAAGTTCCTTGCTCTTTTTATGCCTAAAAATAAAAGGCAAAACACAGCGGAAAGAGGTGATTTTATGGTAGAATATTTACGGGCATAGTCTGCCCAGAAATGGAGGATTTTTCATGGAAAAAATCAAAGAATGGTCTGTAGCTCGTAGAATTGAATCATTAAGGCAAATGGATCGTATGTTATCTGAAATGAATGTAGGCACACGGTATACCATTTGGCAAGATTGGGGCGGCGGGTTAAAGGCAACCGCAGAGGAAACACACGCAAATTGGCAGCGTATTGCAGAAGATGACGAACTGTATTCAAACGCAATTTTTTGCTATATGGTTTGTACGTTGGAAAAATATACGCTTGCGAATTTTAAAGACTTTGACAAAAAATAATCTGCGGTTAGGGGTAAGGGAAACTTTGCCCCTTTAAAAATAAGTGTAAATATGATATGCTACCTAAAAAGGGAGGCTAGTATATATGCAGGTAGTATATGATAAATTATTTGATAAATTGAAAGCAAATCATTTGACCCAAAAAGATTTTAAGGCAAAGGCAAATATTGGTGGAGGTACAATGTTAAAATTAATTAACAATGATTCCGTAAACACAAGTACAATATGCCGTATCTGCGATTATTTTCAGTGTATGCCTGATGAAATAATGGAATGGATACCAGATTCCGATTATGAGGCAAAGCGTAAAGAGAAAGCGGAGATTGAAAAGCAGATAGCAGAGCTTCAGGCAAAATTAAAGTCTTAAAGGAGGCAAATCATGACCATAACCGGCGCATATAAAAAAGACCAGAACTTCACAACCGTCTACACAGAGGATACTCTTTACACTATTGCTCGTAATACAGGTGAATGGAGTTACAGAAAAATAGGTGATTGGTTAGCCTGCGGAGGCAAATTAACACCGGAACTCTTCCAGGAATGGAAGGCAGAATGTACTGAAACAGGTACGTTTGAACTCTCAGAAGAATAAGGTAAAACCAAATAACCACGCAAGCAAAGGCACCCACCAGAGAATATCTAGTAGGTGCTATTTTTATAGGGAAACCAGTGTCATAAGTATCAGCTTGACAATACAACAAATTTGATGTATTGTAAAGGTAGAATACAAAGGAGGAAGTTTTAAAGTATGACACGATCTTTTATTGAAACACCAACGTTTACATCAAATTGGAATGAATTAGGATTGACTGACGAGGATTTAAGAACTCTTCAAAATGATCTGTTAGAAAATCCTAAAATGGGTGATGCTATTCCTGGAACTGGCGGAATAAGAAAAATTCGTATTCCAATGGAGAATAAAGGAAAGGGAAAACGTGGTGGCGCAAGAGTAATATATATTGATGTAGAAATTAAAGAAATAATTTATTTTATCAATGTATATTCTAAAAACGAAAAAGATAATTTAACAGAAGATGAAAAAAAGGCTTTTAAAGCCTTGGTGAAAATTTTAAAGGAGAGATAAAAATGAGTAAATTCTTTGACGAAACAATGCAAGGTTTACTTGAAGCAATTGCAATTGACAAAGGACAAATTCCAATGAAAAAGGTAGAGGGCTTATCAGCCCCTACCTTACGGGCAGAAAATATAGAAAGTAATTTGATCGATAATATCATTGCATTACGGAAAGAGAATAATATATCTCAAACGGAATTAGCTGATTTGACCGGAAGTAATCAGCAAACAATTTCACGTTTTGAAAAGAAAGCGCATAGTCCATCATTAGTTTTATTTGTTAAAATTATTGATGCACTTGGATATGAAATGCAGATTGTGAAAAAATAATAAAATTCGTGTCATACAAATAAATACAAAAGAGATTATAGCATCTATAGAAATATAGGTGCTATTTTTATACCCAAAATTAAGGAGGCAATGCAAAATGAAAAAACAGTACAATGTATTAATCCAGGACAAGGCAACCGGATGTATCTCAATCGAAACTGTCACAGCAGAAAACCGATCAGCAGCAATGCAGATGGCGGAAACCTTGCACAAGGGGATTGTGAGAGATACAGTTGAGTGTATTTAAGGAGGACAAAGGCAAATGAAAAAAGAGAAAATGGATTTAGAACCAATTATCTGTGGAGCAACATTGATCGCAGCTGGTGCATTTCTGTTAGGTACTTGTTTAGGAACTAAACAGACAGAACGGGATCTGTATCCATTGCCTACGGTTGTAACCGAAATTGACCGGTCAATAGACAAGGTAACTGTTACAGATTACACCGGTTACGAATGGTCATTCTACGGCTGTGAGGATTGGCAAGAGAATGACATCTGCACTCTGCTTATGGATTCACGGAAAACGGAGAAGATATATGATGATGTCATTGTACAGACCAGATATTCCGGCAGCGTAGAATCTATGGTTGATATGGAAAATGTGACCGACTTCCAGGCAAATAATGATGCACTGTATTTGTATCTGGCAGATGGCACAGGTTACTATTGGGAAAGATAAAAATAGAAGGGAGAATAAAGCATATGTGTAATACAGATTGGAAGTACAAAAGACAGGCAATGACAGCAGCAAAACAGTTAGGATATGGAGATGCAGTTATATTACGAGTTAAGGCAAGTAATTCCGTAATTGAGATTGACCGGATCATGAGAACAGCACGGCTTAACATGCCATGGAGATAGGAGGTAAAGGCAAATGGTAAAGGAACCGGAAGTAGTAACATACTACACGTTAGAAGAAGCACGGAAATTGATCCGTAGAGAGGATGTACGGAAACGGAACTTACTCTTACGGAGATTAACGCAAAAGGGAGTGGGTGTTGCGATCATTGTAGCAACCATTCTGACAAAAGAGATTGCAGCAATCGTATTTGTCATGATGTTGGGTCTGTATCTGATCTTTACAAAAGAGAAATGGATGTAGGGATTATTTTTGCTTGACAATATGGCATATATGCCATATAATACTCATACAAAAGATACACCGGAGGAATTTATGAGTAAATTTGAAGTAGAGTTTTACGAGCTAGACAACGGAATTAAGCCAGCAAAAGAATTTATACTTTCTCAAGCACCTAAAATGAGAGCAAAATTGTTTGGGATGGTTGATATTCTGGAAGAAAATGGTACTGAGTTGAGAAGACCATACAGTGCGCCATTAGGAGATGGTATATTTGAATTGAGATGTATATTCGGGAATGACATTGCAAGAGTTTTATACTTCTTCTATTATGAAGGTAAAATAATATGTACAAATGGTTTTATTAAGAAAACTCAGAAAACGCCGCCAGAAGAAATTGAAAAGGCAAAGAAGTATAGAGCAAGATTTTTAGAAAGGAATGGGAAATAATGAGTGAATTTAGGGAACTTTTAAATGAACAGCTTAAGGACCCAGAATTTAAGAGAGAATGGGATGACATCCAACCAGAAATGGATGTCATCCGGGCAATGATTAAAGCACGGAACGAACAGAATCTGACACAAAAAGAGCTGGCTGACAGAATCGGTATGAATCAGGCAGACATTTGCAAACTTGAAAACGGAACTCGAAACCCGTCTTTAAAACTTTTAAAGAAATTAGCCAATGGACTAAATATGGATCTTCGGATCCAGTTTGTCCCACGGAAAACATCATTACGGTAATAGCCTGCACATAACTCTTGCAGGCAGAGTGGAAATACAAAATAAATTCTAACGGTATTAAGATAGCATCTTACAGAAATGTAGGGTGCTATTTTTATACCCAAAAATAAAATTTTAAAGAGAAAAAGGAGAAAATATTATGTGTAAGATGTTCAAAGAAGTAACAGGAAAAGAAAACAAAGGTAACGTAAGTGAGTTAAAAGGACTGTTAAAGGCGGCAGTTGACGCAAAGATGAACGCTGTAATTGTACGGATCCCTGTTGAATTACTGGAAATTGATGAAAGTTATCAGATCCCAGAGAGAACAGCAAGAAGCCTGGAATACCTTACAAAAAATTGGGACGACAATAAATTACTCCCACTTTCAGGTGTTCCACATTGGGAAGAAGGCAAGGTATATCTGTTCGATGGTTTTGGTAGATGGATTGGCTCACAGCTTATCAAAAATCCAAAAGATGATTTACAGGTAATGGTTATTCTCAATGCTCCAACTGACCCAAAAGAAAGACGGTTGTATGAAGCGAAAATGTATGCATTTCAGAATGTAGGCACTGCAAGAATGACAGCCGTACAGAAACACGGTGCAATGCTCCTGATGCATGATAAAGCAACTATCATCCTGGAAGCAATGAAAAAGAAATATGATTTTGAGTATGTTGCGAATAAGGGAAATAGATCTGCAAGTGTTCTTGGAAGTTATACAGAGGCACTTGCAATGTGCAGACAGGGAGAGGATCTTGCAGAGTTTATCTTTCGCATTTGTAAGAAAGCTGGGTTTGATAGAAAGTCAAATGGATATAGCACTTATGTCATGAGAGCCTTAAGAGATTTATATAAGCTGTATCCAGAAAACAGAACTGATGTGGAGAAAACAATGGTTAAGTATATGCGTAAAATTGAACCTGTTTTCTTAAAATCTGAGGCAGTTGTACAGTATCCACTTGTTGATTATAAGATTGCTTGCAGTCTTTTCCTTGAAGATATTGTTGTACGTGAACTGAACGCAAAACATAAACGCAAAATTGAAAATGGAAAGGTTCAGTTCATTATCCAGCCGGAGGATTTAAAGAACACAAAGTAATATACATAAGTTTTGAATAATTATACATAGTTAGACTTTGCGGGCAAGGCAACTTGTCCGTGAAAATGTAATCATGTAAATGCAAATTCAAGGAGGAACATATATGAAAACAACAGTTACTTATCAGAACGTAGGAATGGTTAGTATGAGAGCAAGAAAGAAAATCGGTTTTGAAAAACCGGTTCTTTTATGGGTATCTTATGAACCGGTAATTGAAAATGAAAATAGAGTTATAAAAATCAATCTTAGAGGACTGGAAAATCCATTACCATTCAATTCTCTCAAGACTGATACATACGGAAGTGGCAGATTACATCAATGGTTAGAAGATCATGGATGGAAACTAATCGGTCAGTTTAGATAGGTAATTAGATAATGTACTCAATCATAGGTGCAAATGAACGGTAGAAACCTCTTAGTCGAAGGTACGTTTTTCTCAGAAAGCGAAATTGATTGAGTACATTAATGTGATTATGTATCACAAAAAATAGAAGCGAAAGGAGAATAGTATATGTGTCAAAAAGTGAAAATGGCACCTGTGTCAAAAGTGAAGTTTACTCAGGCTTTACGAGGACATGGCTATGTACTTGCCCGAACTAACGGTGGTCACGAGACCTGGAAAAAAGTGGTCACTAAGACCTGTACGATTCCAAGTCACGGAACGGATATTTCAGCACCATTAGCGAAACGGTTAAGCAAGGAACATAATTTAGATTTATTTTAAGGAGGCAAACGAAATGGCAGATTACAAAGTACGGTTAGTTGCTGGGCGGTATTGTCTGGCAGAAACAAAAAATAATTGGATTGTAGGTTGCGGTTATAATCCAGACAGACCAGAAGGACAGCAGTGGGAGCAGGGTAAATATTTCTCTAAGGCAAATGGTTTAACTGGTCTCTTAAGTTTACACGAAGCAACGGAATATATGTATAGTCGTCTGGACGAAAACTACATTCCAAGGGAAAGGTTAATCGAATTGGCAACACGGTTTAAGGACTGTGCCAATGGAGATGAGGATATGGAAAACGTGATTGACGACATGGAAGATTACGAGCTAGATTTTTTCGGAATTGAAAGAGAAGAATAGAATTGAAAAGAAGCATTGATGACATGCTATCTGAATTATACAAATTAGATAAGGCAAATAATTATTCTATCCGTTATATGTGTGGCAGATTAGAAACAATATGACATATGAAGGCATTGATACAGATGCTGGATTTAATGCAGCGAAAAAGTGGCTATTGAAAAATATGAAAGAAATATCACGGAGCAGATTATAAGAACTTGCAACACTTTTTAAAGATGGACTTATTTCCGATAATAGAGAGAGCGCTTTAGAGTATTTCTATGGAAGAATGGAGATGATAACAAAATTATGGAACGCAGAAAAGTATTATTTACAGATGGGATGTCAGACGATTTTCTTCTTATCATAACAGATGCACCAAAGGCAGATATTGAAAAATATTGTAGATGGCATGTTGAGCAAATAGAAAATGGTTGGAAGGATTGTGAAACATTTCAGCCATTAAAAGCGATGTACTATATCAAAGAATTGCTTGATAGCGAAATTGATGGTAGAGATGATTTAGAACTCATCGGTTATGATGAGTGTTATGATTTTAGCACTTATCATAATTAAGAAATGGATATTTCTTTGGAAAGGTAAGGTAAGATATGAGTAGAAAATATGATATTAGAATTTGTAAATGTGGACGGATTCATGCTATCCCAAATGAGAGGATTGAAAAGGCATTAGATGCTGATAAAAACTTTCTTCTTATTTGTGCGGCATGTGGAAATGCAACTCTGATTGGTGCAGATATCTCTCCTGATTGGGACGATCCATCAAAAGATTGTTATGAAATGTATTCGAGAGATTTTTCTTCATACAAAGATAAAATAATTAATACAGATACATTTAAGGAAAATGAGAAAGAAAAGGCAGTAGAAGAGATTCTTTACAGTCACGGAATTAAAGTTCCTATGAAAACAGGTCAGTATGCAACAGACTACTTTAACGGCAGATTTTCTGATAGATGGTATCCTGATTTTTATAAAATTCAGAGAACGGATATTACAGTAAAGGAAATTATGGACTTTATTGATGGATACACACACGACAGAACTACAGTAAATATGAATAGATTCATCAATGAAACACCTAATGATGTACTTGATGAGTTATCCAATTATCTGATTGATGGGTTAGATTGGAAGGGAACTAAATTTGAGAAAGAGTGGCACAAGTAAGAAATTCGCATTTCTTTGGAAGATTGGAGTTAAAACAATAAATTAAGAGAGGCAAGACAATGGCAAAAGAAAGAGAATTTGTATATAACAAGGTAAAAGAAGTTGGAAAGTTAGGTAACGCAACTGTTGAAATTGGTCATTACACAGTAGACGGGAAGGAAATGGCTGATAAAGTGTATATAGTAACATCTTACGTCAAGAAAGACGGAACTGAACATTCCAAAGCAACTGCGATCTGTACTGTAGCAGAAGCAAAGGAGTTAGGCAAACTGTTGCAGGAGGTTTAGGAGGAAAAAACAATGTGGACACCATGCGATGAACCAGTAGAAGAATATAACGAAGAAACCGGCAAAATGGAAATACATCACCATTGCCCTTATGCAGATACCTATGTTGGATACGAAGATGAAATGTGTAGAAACTGCTGTGGACTTGGTGTAGACGAATAAGAGGAGAGCAACGATGAGAGATTTAAGACCTGGTGATATTGTTCATGTTCAAGGAATTATTTGTGAAATTAAAGAAATCGCATGGCAGGAGCCATGGGAATGGAGAGAAGCGTACTATCTGGAGTTTAGGGATACAAACGGAAAATATAGAAGTTGGAAACAGAACTTTGATGGTGGGTATGCAGAATTAAAAGAGGTATAATCATGAGCAAATACACATGTAAAAAGTCAAAAGATGAGATCCTCGCTGCAATCAAAGAAAAGGATGTGATATAGTGAATTTTATGAAGATTGTAAGAGAAATCTGCAACGCAGAATCTACTGATTGCAGATCGTTAAATAAAAGTGCTTTAGCACGGAAGTTGATGGATATGGCAAGTATCCCTAATAATGCAGAGATAATGGAAATTCCTCTTGATTGGAATAATCAAGTTGCAATTTTATTTATTATTCCAGATGATGATAATTATTATTGCTTATATGCTGGGCACTGGAATAATAATATAGAAAGTATGCAACTTGTAATCAGTGGAACTGTTTATAGAAGAGAAAATAGATTTGATTTTGATTTCTATAACAAAGAAAAAGAAATTGGTTTAGATTATTTTGAGACAGTTTAAGAAATACGCTTGGAAAGATTTTACAGAGTGGGTGAAGAAAGCAACATTTCATTGAAAAGGAAGGTAAATATGTTTTTAGTATATGAGAAAAATGATCTTGGTAGGCGCGATGTAGATTGTGTAGAAGAAAGTGATATGAAATTATTCACTACAAAAGAAGATGCAATCAAAGATATGGAATGCAGGAAAACAATGTATATTGATGATAATGATAACGATTTTACATTTATGGAAGATGAAAGTTCTGAAAATTGCATTGTATTTGCTGATGAATTATCAGAGAACGAAGATGATAGAGCAGGAGAATTTCATATTTGCATGGTTGAATTAGAAGTACAGTAAATACGTGTTTCATAGAAAAGGAGAAAATTATGGACGGAATACAGATTTGGGAAGTTGTAGGCGTGGATGATTTAGAAGGCAGCGTTTTTGCACAATGTTCTACAGAAGAAAAGGCAAACAAAGCAATGCAATTATTAGAAAACGAAGGATTTGAAGATATGTTGCGTGTTGAGCAAAGTAGTTTAAGAATTGACCAGATAATAATAGGCGACAAACTTATTCAATTATAATCTATTGAAACTAAGATTTCAAGAAAAGGAGTGAAGGCAAATGTTTAAAGTTGGCGATTTAGTATATGTATCTAATCCAGATACGGAGTACGAAGAAGAGTATGGTGTACGGTATCATAAAAGTTTCTTTGGAACTGTAACAGAGGTAACAGATTTTACTAATGAGGTTTGTGTTGAAGTGAAATTCCCACAGACACCAAATGGATATGAAATGGAATGGGCTTACAATGAAAATGAATTGTCATTAGTAAGTGAACTTAAAGACTTAACTATTGAAGAATTAAGTAACAAATTTGGATTACAGGTTTTTGCAGAATATCTGTAAGGTTTAGCAACCAAACAAAATAACGCAACTAGAAAAGGCAGTTAGGAGAATAAATACCTAGCTGCCTATTTTATTACAAGAAGGAATGAATATGGAAATTACAATTAGAAACATTACAAAGGATACAATGGTTGATTTTAACAACGACCATACAATTACATTGCCTATGGACGAAGAGAAATTACGGAATATGTTAGGTAATGATGAATGGATTATTGTTGATGGTGTACCTGACGAATTAACAAATATAATCGACTTGAATAGTCGCATAATTGAAATTGGAGAAGATGACTTTTGTATATTGGCAAAAGCATTTATACCAAAAGAAGCTATGGAAATTGAGGATTATACAATTATTGATTTTAATGGAGAAACTTCACAGTATAACGGAGGCAACGGAGTTTGTGCTAATGATGAATGGTTTGGAAGAGTGCTCCATGATTTAGGATATATCAATTTCCCATTCACATATACAGAAGAAATGGAAGACTATGTAATATGGGATCAGCTTTGGTACACGGCAAATAGTGAAGGTTGGGTTAATATTAGATATAACGGAAACACATATCTTGTTAAGAAATGGTAGGTGATAAATATGACAAGACAGGAATTTGAAGAGAAATCGTTTGAAGATGTGATGTCGCAACTCAATGAAGAATATGATCAGATTACAACTCTTGATACATTGAAAATGTTTATCAAAGAGAAAATTGATGAAGATAATTTTCTAGTTGCCTCTCATTTATGTAACGCAATTTGGAATGATCCAAATCCATCAATGAGCGAATGGTACGATTACGATTATAGCGCAGGTACATTGGATACACCAGTTTGTTTAAGTGAAAAGGCAGATGTAGAACATTTAATTGATGATTAGAAAGGTAGGTTGATTAGTATGAGTAAATATACAATAGACACATTAAGAGAGATTAACGCAAGGTTTTGTGGTTCACATATACTTATGAATTATGATGTAGATAAGGCAAATATGTATGTCGAACTTATAGAAAATACACGATCTGAAAAGATTCCAAGTATAGGTGATTGTATTAGATATACAAATG
>ERZ791746.1375-NODE-1375-length-16598-cov-3.166777_pt1 | contig 16598 bp, 9 predicted proteins | sample MGYA00510038_ERZ791746 | MGnify/ENA primary metagenome ERZ791746 (study PRJEB30046, sample SAMN00792018) | human gut metagenome | study: EMG produced TPA metagenomics assembly of the A metagenome-wide association study of gut microbiota in type 2...
GCCTTGAACGTGAGAACGGGTACGGCAGCGGCGTTTTGATTCCAGACGGTACTACGGAGAACCGGGGGGAGTCCGCCACCACAGCCGACGCCACAGCCGACGCCGCTACCCCCTATTACATCTTTGACGGCATTGACCCTATCACCGCCACCCTCGTTAATACCTTTTCCGCTAGATTGGCAATGCAAAACTTCCTCCATGACGTCAGGGAGCGTCCCTTCCATACGTATGACTTCACGCACCCCTTGTTCAAAGACAATGGACATGGCGGTCTGTTGCGCGGGTTCGACGTGCGGAAGGCATGGAAGCAGCACAAGATCGACGTGTTGATGCGGCGACAGGGGTAACGTAACAGTAATATGGCAAGGGGGTCATGATTCGTGATACCCTTTCCGCAACCATCAATCTCCCCCCAATGTGAGGAGGGAATGGAAATCCTGTGCATATCAAAGACCTGCATGGGATGTCTGTTCCCTCCTCTATTTTTTTGTTACCGATTGATAACAATCAACTGAATAAATCGATTTTGTTGGTGAGCGTGCCTTCTTCCCCCAACGATGAGGGCGGATGAGACGCCCACAGTTTTGTATTCGTCTCACGGGGTACATTCGTAACCTGCTGGAATCTAATGGTTTCACTGAATCCAATTTTGGATTGAGTGAATATATAGACTCCACAGGACGCACTCTTCCCATGTACATCACGTGAGCCGGGACGGTTTTGGAGCCTTTGAAATTCAAGGCTCCTAGCCCAACATCTGGAATGATGAGGTTGATGTTGAGGACTGCTAAGATTTCAGGAGTCCTATCCTTGCCGGGGTAAGGAGAGGCATAATCACCCCTGCCCCCTCCCCGCCGTCACGTCCAGCCTTCAGGTAGCCGAGGCGTTTGGGAAGGAACACAAACATGTTATGAGAGACATTCGTAAACTGTTGGAATCCGACGATTTCAACCAGTCCAAAATTGGACTGGTTCATTACATGGACGCAAAAGGTGAAGAACGCCCCATGTCATGCGGGATATTCGTGAAATACTTTCCAAATGTTCTCAGTATCTTGGAGCCAGCAATTTTGCGGCCGCCTCCTACAAGTCCAAGCAGAACAGGAAATGCCCATGTACTGCTTTCCAAAGACGGCTTCACGTGATGGTGGACATGGGCGGCTTCACCGGAGCCAAGGCACGCGCGCTCCCTCTCTCGATCTCTCCCTCTCTTTTTTTCCGTCAAAAACCATGTGCCCACGAGCATCTTTTGCCCATGAACGAGGAAACATGACCCACGCCCTGCCATGACGTTTTCGAGGGCGTCTCATGGGCGTTTTTGAGGAAACATGACCTTGGGTAAGGGGAGGCCGTAAAGCGTGCGTGAAACAGACCGTTTTCCCCCTATGGCTGGAGGGGGATGATAAGGACGGGCCGGGGATGAGAGGATGCGGGGGTAGTGGCGGTAGCGGCGGCGGACGTGGAAGGGAGTCGTGACTGATGACCCCTTGACATTTCCCGGCCTTTCCCCGATTTTTGAACCCCCTAATCTTCGAAGGCGTGACCGACGCCTCCCCCCGCCCCCAAGCGGGAAGGAAAGAACGGTTTCTTGTTTCAGCAGCCACCAACGCGCTACAGGTGCATCCTGTGGACGTGGTTACATATTGGCGGAAACAACGTCCTGATGTTCGTGAGACTCAGGCGGCTTTCGAAGAGCCGGGGAGCGTTGTTCCGCCTTTTCTTTTGCCTATACGGTAAATCACCGTAATTGAAATCATTTGGAAATTTCTAAAAACTTTCAACACAGGAGAGAACCACCGCCGCCGCTCAATCCCCTCGCATCACCACGACAACGCATCCCGGACATATAGGGCCGTGCCTCTCAATCCCTGAATCCCCCAAATCTTCGAGGCCCCCATGATCAATCTTTTCCGTTTTCTTCATTCGTCACGTTGGCTAAGGCTCCGGTATCACGTCCTCCGTTCTTTACATTCCTTCATCTCCCTCGCCGCTTGCCGTTGGCTTCCCGCCGCCGTCGCGGTCGTCTTCCTTGGTGCCTTGCTGGTGTTACCTGCCCTCTACATTGCGCAAGGGGGTATTCACTAATGACCGCCACCACCACACAGTACGCCAGCCCCGCCCCCGCATCATCCAGCGGAGGGTCTACGGCAACCTTCCGCACCATACGCCGGACGTTCTGGACAGATCCCTACATCGAATCCATGCCGCCCGCCCGGAAGCTCCTGTACATCTACCTGTTCACGTCTCCGCACACGAACAACCTTGGAGTCCTGAACACGACCACCCGCCTCATCGCCTTTGAAACGGGCATGACTGAGGATGAGGTCAAGGAACACCTAAACGTCCTTGAACAGCAAGACGGTAAGGTTGCCCTTGATGATGGTAGCTGTGGCGGCGGCCTCTCCATCCTCGTGGTCAACTTCATCAAGCACCAGTGCACGACCTCCCCCAAGCTGGTCATGTCCCTCCGCGCCTTGTTCAGGGGCGTTGAATCCGAAAAAATCAGGGCGGTCTTGATAGCCAAGAATCCCCACCTGTTAGACGGTATGGATACGGTATCCGGTACCCTATCCATACGTTCCGGGGAAATAGATCAAGATCAAATACAAGAGAATAAGAAAAGAGAAGAGATCAGATCTTTTCCTTGCAGTGGTGGTGATGAAGAGAGGGGGAAGAGGGGAAGACAGGGAAAGGGGGACGATATTGTCGCACCCCTTCTGCCGCCGCAGCTCCTCAACACGGACACCCCGAAGCAGGACAGGAAAGGGTACGTACAGTATACGCCCCCTTCCCCCTTGCCGTTGCGGTGGAGGTTGACGACCGCCTCCAAGACATCCCTCTCGACCTCTTGGAAGCCTTGCAACGGGACTATCCAACCATCGACGTTTCAAAGGAGATTGATAGGGCTAGGGAATGGGCTAGGAACCATACGTCACCCGAGAAGCCTTTACGCAACGCATGGCGTTTCATCACGGCATGGCTGAGGAATGCCGTTGCAGCGGCGGCGGTGGTGACGAAAGGAGCGGCGACAGCGACGACAGCCCCCGCGAACACCTGCCCTGTCCCTACCACCAGCGGAAAAGAAAGGGGGCGGCGGCCTCTACTTCAAACATGCTCCAAAACTGCCCACAGGCTGGACGACTGGACGTCTGAAAAGAAAAACATGACCCACGGTAAGGGGCAGGTCACAGACACCCCTGAAAGGGCATGTTCATGGGCACAGCCACAGAAGGAGACGGTCGTGGTGGCGGGGTCGCTATTCCCTACCCCTGAACAGCTTGAAGAAAACGCACAACGCGGGCTTGCTTTCCTTGCGCGCTGGAAGAAGGAGCACGGCTATGCATTCGCGTAACGATGCCCCCCATCACCACAACAGCGGCGACGGCTGCGGTGTGGAAGGACGCTATGTTCCTTTTTCCTCCTCTGGTGGAGCAAGACCCCTGCCTTATCCTTTCGGGCTATGTGGAAAGGTACGCCTCCATCATGAAAAAAAAGAAAAAGTAGGAGTAGCAGAAGAGGCTACCCCTCCTCCTGTTATCGCCGTTGCTCCTGATGCATCCCATCCTTTCCCGACAGAACGACAGCTTGTCGAGGAGCTTACACAACGTAAACGTGGGGAACGGCGGCGACGGCGCACAGGAGGATGCAACGGGCGTAAATCTCTTGACATCCTTATGGAAGTTCTTGGGGATACAAAGGCCGTCTTGTCACTGATTCAAATGAAAGGAGGAACTGGTTTCGACGTCCCCCTTGGGGTAACGCCACAGGGCCGCCGGAACATACGCCAGCTTGAGGAAACGCTAGGGAAGGAACCTACGCGAAAACTCATTGCTTTTGCAGGAGGGGCACGCCTTTACATCCCTAAAGTGACCTACCTTGGAACGGACACGCGAAGCCGGGAGATATGCCTTGAACGGGATAGAATGGCAAAAGAACACCCTGACATGTCCGAACGGAAACTTACCGATATTTTAGCCTTGAAGTACCGCGTAACGAGCAGACACATCTGGAGGGTACTAAAGCAGTATTATGAATTTGTTGAGCCGGACAATACCGACAACGGCGGTAGTGAATAGTGCGTAGGGAGAATCAGGAGGCACCCCAAGCCGCTCAAAAGTGGTGGCGTCCTACCATCTTTTAATGCTTCCGTGCGGTTAGTGTGGGTTCGGTTCCCTTTTTGCAAAGGAGGGGGGGCGTCGGGGATGGTATCCACACTCTGAATCAATCAGCTTGGTTACTGGAGGGGTGTGGGGAGGAGGGGGTCTACAATGTGGACGCCCTTTCCTCTGACTACCCAATTGGTAGGGTGGGTGAATTTATTGGAAAAATGTGAAGGGGCTTACGTTATCATGATGATACGCAGTTCCCCCCATGCCCTCCCCGCCGCTCTCATGGTGGCAGACTGTGGACGCTCTAAAGAATCGGGCGCGTGCGGTTCATTATATAAGGGCAAAAATACGCACAGACGGCACGGGGAACAAGTACGAGGAAAAGGAAGAGGGGGAGACGTTAACCGCTTCTTCCTCCTCCTGTACACCAAACCCATCCTTGACCAACGACACCGTAGCCCCCTGCAAAAACAAAAGTGCCGTCAGACAGTCGGAAGCTGTGACGGCACATTTGCAGGTTGTCTGCTTAGATGCATAAACCGAGCGGTCAGGGACAAGGCACAACAAGCACCATGCCCAAGCCGGGGGAGTGTTCGCACACTTCCTCGGCTCCTTTGCGGTACTCTTGCCTTGAGTAGTGAGACTGTGTAGGCTGCGTTCTTGTGGGGCGCGCCTCCCGAAAAGGGGGGTACCCCATGAAACACTTCCTGCGGGACGTTGCGGCGCTTGCGCTGGCTGACGTCATAGCGGCTGTGGTGGTTCGCATCTTGCTGAACCTCTAACGCAGTTGCCCCGGTAGGAAGGGAGGTTCCTAGCCGGGGCGCAAACACTGATGTTCTGAACATCGGGGGACGTGTCCCACATCGGGACGGTAGGCGTTGGCTCGCTTGCCGTCCCACTTGTTTTTAGGGTAGTTGGAGTTTTGAAAAAGTCAACAATTTTTTCAAACATCCTTGCTATGTCCTACATCTCCTATGCGCTTCAAATGCTCATAGACCGTCTGCCTTGATACCCCATACTCACGCGCCAGCCTAGCCACCTTTTCGCCGTTCTCTTCAACACGCTTGCGTAGTTCCGCCGCTTGTTCAGGGGTGAGGCTAGGCTTGCGGCCTTTATATTTCCCTGCGGCCTTGGCAATAGCGATTCCTTCCCTCTGCCTCTCTCGAATCATGGCGCGTTCAAACTCCGCTACTGAGCCGATAAGTTGAAGCTGTAGGCGTTGGAAAGGGTTTTCCTTGTCGGGGGTGAAGGTCAAATTTTCCTTGTGGAACTTCACAGACACGCCCCGCCCCGTGAGGTCTGAAAGAAGAGAAAGCAAGTCCTGCATGTTCCGCGCAAGGCGGTCTATGCTGTGGACATGAAGGGTATCGCCGTCCCTCACCACTTCAAGGCAACGCTCCAAGGCGGGGCGGTGTACGTCCTTCCCACTGGCCTTGTCCTCAAACACCTTGTTGAGGTTCAAACCGTCAAAGGCTGATTCCTGCCGTGCCGTGTTCTGGTCAACCCCGCTGACTCGGATATAGCCTATGTCCATTCCCTTGCCTCCTTTCCGTCAAACTTTCAAAGTGTCAGGATAGAGTCTATAACCTCTAGAAAGAAGTGTCAAGAAATACTAAAAAGTATCCTATTCTGACATAAAAAGTGTCAACCCATTTTGTCAGATTGGTGTATACTCTATATTGACATTTCAAATAACGCTTGACGAAAAGAGGAAGACCGGAAAGAGTCTTTCAACAAACTGTTACACAGCTAACACCTTATTGATAAGAACGCTTGTATTTTCAGTGAATTGTGGAGAATCATTTTTTCTCCCGCCCTCGGCACCATATCGAAGTTCGGTAAAGCCCGTTAAGGTTCACAAAGCCTTGGCGGGCTTTACTTTTATGCTGTTTGCATGTTCATAGGCGTTCGCTGGAGTCGTGTACATCCGCCCTTTTTGCTGGTATTCTCGCTGGCATCTTTCCATACCAGCAAAAGCCGCAAAAACGGATACCAAGCTCAGAGCGTTGAAGCCCTCCGGCAAGGTTCAAAAGCTCTCGGACTGTGACGGGCTGTACATCCATGTCTCACCTGCCGGGGGAAAGCTCTGGAGGCTCTTCTACCGTTTTGACGGCAAACAGAAGACTCTTGCCCTTGGCAAGTACCCAGAAGTCAGCCTTGCCGAAGCCAGAAAAAGGCGTGACTAAGCACGGGCTCTGAATGAGTCCTGCCCCTAGCTCCTCCTCTTCCGCTGTTCTCTATCTCCACAAATAAAAAAGAGTTGCGGCCTCATTCCACAACTCTTTTTTCAATCCCATTCCGCATGCCGCAGGCATTGACGGAGCAATACCGCCACATCACGGCCGGTTTCCTTTATCATGTTCCAGCCAGTAGTGCAGTGCCGCGCAAATGGAATCCATATCCATAGGCTTGTTAAAATGCGTGTTCATGCCGCACTGCAGGGATCGTTGGATGTCGTCCGCAAAGGCGTTCGCGGACAGGGCGAAAATCGGAATACGCCGCGCGTCTTCCCTTGTCATGCCGCGTATGTGCCGTGTGGCTTCAAGGCCGTCCATGACCGGCATACGGACATCCATCAGGATAGCGGCGTATTCCCCCGGTTCGGATTCCGCAAAGCGCTCCACCGCAACCTTGCCGTTCTCGGCCCAGACGACGGAGAGATTACTTGACTCCAGAAGCGTTTTGAGGATCTCGGCATTCAGATCGTTATCTTCGGCAATCAGGATCTTTTCACGGTTAAAACGGACTTCCTCCGGCATGGCCGGAACATCAAAGGCGTGCCTATGATGGGTCACCACCAAGAGCATATCACGCAGATGCTCCCGCAATACGGGCTTGTTGATAAAATAATCCACGCCGGCGGTACGGGCAGGGGCTTCCATCTCCCTCCAATCACAGGCCGACATGGCGATGGGGGTCGTGGCCTTTCCAACGATTTCCCTGATATGCCGGACCGTTTCCATATCGTCCATGCCCGGCTTTTTCCAATCGATCAGGATCATGCCGTAATCCCGCCGCCTCTCCCTGGCTTGCCGAACACAGACGACGCCCTCTTCGCCGGAAAGCACGAAGGACGCTTCAACCGCCATACGGCGCAGCAGTACCGCCGTATGCTCACAGGCAGCCCTGTCATCGCCTATGACCAGCACTCGCACGCTCTCGGATTGTTCCAAGGCGTCCTTATCCCATCCGTACAGCGCCCCCTCGAACAGCCCGAGCGGTATGTCCACGGAAAAAGACGACCCCTTTCCTTGCTCGCTCTCCACGCGAATGGTCCCGTCCATCAGCTGGACGAAGCTCCTGACAATGGCCAGGCCAAGCCCTGATCCCGAAAGGCCCCGCTGATCCGTCATCTCCTGCTCGAACGGCTGGAACATCCTTTCCTGAAAGCTCTTGCTCATGCCGATCCCATTATCGGAAATGACGAACCGTACGAGTTCCCGATGCCCGACTTTTTGGACTGGCGTGATGTTGAATTCGATCCTGCCCTTTTCGGGCGCAAACTTCAGGGCGTTGGACAGCAAGTTCATCAAGACTTGCTTGATGCGCAGGGGATCGCCGACATAGATCTTCTCAAGGAGCGGAGAGGCAAACAGGTTGAATATTATGCCCTTCGCCACCGCGCTGCCGTATGTGAACGAGCTGACGGAGCTGACGAGTTCATCAAAATCAAACGGTTCGGAAGCCAAGCTCATCTTGCCGCTTTCGATCTTGGCGACGTCCAAGACGTCATTGATGAGCGACAGCAGGAAACGGGACGACAAGGCGATATTGTTCAGGCACTCGCTGAGCCGTTCGGGGTTGCCCACGTTCATGCCCGCAATGGCCGCCATGCCGATGATCGCGTTCATCGGCGTTCTGATGTCGTGCGACATCCGGGAAAGGAACTCGCTTTTGGCATGGTTGGCCTGTTCGGCGGCAACGAGCGCCATACTCAACGTAGCCTTCTGGCGCTCCTCTTCCTCAACGTCTTTGGCGCAAAAGAGGAGCATCCGCCTTACGGGGTCAAAAAGATACGCCCGTAAGCAATGCCACCGGGCTTGCCCGTTGCCCATGAGCACACGATACTTGAGCTCATGGGACAACCCCGGCGTGCCATTTTCCCAGGCAAGGCGTTCCGGTTTGAAAAAGGCCCGGTAAGCCTCCACATCATCAGGATGGACGACCGTTTCGCTCCGGAGCCGCACCAGCTCGCTGAAAACGCCCTGCATCCCGCTTCCGATCATGCTGTTCCGACCCGAAAAAAAGTACTCGTACCTGTCCGCCGGGATGTCGACCAACAAGATCCATTCGTAGTCGTGGTTGACCGTGAACCTGCAAACATCCTGGACGGTTTTGGTCTTTTCCTCCATGTTTTTCAGGTCGGTGCAGTCCGAGACGTAGCCGTACACGATGGTCCCGTCCACCGTTTTGACAAACGAACACTGCGTGAGGAGCCAGCGGACCTTGCCGTCCCGCCTGATGACTTTCATCTCGAAGCCGACGGAGGACTTTCCGTCTTCATAGGCCGTCCTGATCAAGTCGTTAAAGCGTTGGAGGTGGTCGGGGTGAATAAGCTCGCTCCCCCTGATATCCGGAGCCGTTTTCATCTGGTCCTGCGTATACCCGTGCATCGCGCAAAACCCTTCCGAAACGTAAAAAAACGAGAAGTGCTCGTCCATGACGAACTGGAAAATACCTATGGGCGCGTTGCTTTTCAGGAATTCGAGCATTTCCTTGTCCCGGTACGTGGACGTCACGTCATGAATCCGGGACAACTCGAGCATACCCGATTTGGTATGAAACCGGCTGATCCCATCGACTTCATAAAAATGCCCTTCCCGCGTGAACAGCACAGGGGCCTTGCCGCTCCTGTTGAACCGTGGGCGCCGGGAAACGGATAGGAGGGACGCGAGTGGTTTACCTATGCAGGCATCTTCGGCTTTCCCTACAATATCCAGCGTGTGCCCGTTCGCAAACACGAAACGCCCGTCCTCGTCCGTGATCACCATCGGGACATCGGCCATATCCACAACGAACTTGAGAGCATCCAGCGAGGAATCATGCGGCGAAAGCTTCATTTGCCCACCCACTCCGACAGGAGGATCCGCTCCCCTCATAGGGACAGCGCTGCATCAATATAAAAGGGACAGCCAGCCTTTTGTCCCTTCTCAGTTCCCTTCCCCACACCTCATTTTTCCTTGCGGAAGGAAACCCCATCACCCTTCGCACAAGAAAGCATTCAACCCGCCGGGCCGTCATCCCCTTTTCTTATGGCAGGACGCCGCGATCATGGCGTACAGCTTGTCCGGGTCGAACGGCTTCGAAATATGCCCGTTCATTCCCGATGCCTCGGCCTTGATGACGTCGTCCGAGAACACGTTGGCGGTCATCGCCAGAATGATGGCAGTCTTCGCATCATCCCTGCGCAAGGAACGGAGTGCGGCAGTCGCCGTGTATCCGTCCATGACGGGCATCTGGATATCCATCAGGACAAGCTGATAATACCCTTCCTCCGACCGGGCAAAGATGTTGAGCGCTTGTTCCCCGTTGTCGGCGACGTCAACGGACGCCCCTTCCATCAGGAGGAGTTCTTTAGCTATTTCTTGATTGATTTCATTGTCTTCCACAAGCAAGACATGCAATCCGTCCAAGCGTTGACCTTCGGGCCTGGGCACAGCCGAGGCATGTCCACATCCCCGATCCTCCGCAAAATTTCGCAACAGGTGCACCATGTTGGATTTGAAAAGCGGCTTCATGATGAAGACGTCCACGCCCGCGGCGAGGAAATCCGCCCCCACATCCGAACAGTCATAGCCCGACAGCATGATGATGGGGAGATCCGGCCCGACCCTGCGGCGGATTTCCCGGGCCGTATCGAGCCCGTCCATATCCGGCATTTTCCAGTCCAGGATGACCGCGAAGTAGTCGTCCCTTTCCTCATGGGCGCGCACAATCTCGGCGACGGCTTCTTGCCCGCTCAAGACCCAAAAAGCCCGCATCCCCACTTCCTTGAGCAACAGGCTCGCGTATTCGCAGACATCCCGTTCGTCATCCACCACAAGCACGGGAAGATCGGTCAAAACAGGGGGTTCCCCGTCTTCGGCATCCCGGAATTTCAGCGCAACGCTCACCGTAAACCGGCTCCCTTTTCCCAGCGTGCTGTCCACGGTGATCTCGCCGTTCATCATATGGATGATGTTCTGGCTGATCGCCATGCCAAGGCCCGTTCCCTGGATTTTGCTGATCCGGGAATCCTCGGCCCGGGAAAACGGTTCGAAGATGCGCCCGACGAACTCCTCAGACATGCCGATCCCGTCGTCTTCAAACGTAAAGTAGAAGACACTGGCCCCTTCGGCATGGGTTGGCTTTTCCTCAATGCTGAAATGCAGACGCCCGCCCGCCGGCGTATACTTTACGGCGTTCGACAAGATGTTCACCAAAACCTGCTGGAGGCGGCTCTCATCCCCATGCAGGCCCTCGTGCCTCACCTTGCTGATGTTCATGGTCAGGTGATGCCCCTTTTCAATGATCATCGGCCTGCACACCTCGAACACGTTCTGCACCAGATTGGAAAGGCTGAAATCGTTCGCCCGCACATCCAAGCGTCCGCTCTCGATTTTGGACATATCCAAAACTTCGTTGATCAGATTGAGCAGATGTTTGCTGGACGTATTGATCTTCTTGAGGCAGTCCCTCACTTTCTGGGTATCCTCAATATGGGCGCCCGCAATCGCCGTCATCCCCACAATGGCGTTCATGGGGGTCCGGATGTCATGGGACATCCGGGAAAGAAACTCCGTCTTTCCCTGGTTGGCGTGCTTCGCCACCCGACAGGCGTCTTCCAGCGCCTGTTGCTGGAGCCGCTGCCGCTCGACCGTTTCCGTCACGTCAATGCCCAGGCTGTAGTAGGACGGTATCCCATCCTCGCTGTCCTTCCCGTCCATATAGCTGAACGTAATGGTCAAGTGACGGATTTTTCCAGACCGGGTCACGATCCGGCCCTGCATGATGCTGCTCCGCCCCGTTTCCTTCGCCTCGTGCATCGCCGCCTCGGCCTGCTCCATATCCTCCGGATGAACATACAGGCACTGGCTCTGCAGCTCTTCTTTAAACTGCTCTTCCGTGTAGCCGATGATCGACAGGAATTCCGAACCATACCACAGGATTGTGCGTTCATCGCGCGCGTCGAGCCGGGCGATGCCTCCCGGAAGACTCCGCAGCATCGCCGCCTGCTGTTTTCCCTGCTTGTCCAGTTTGTTCTTGTACTTGGAGACATCAAAAACGAACTCGATTCTGGATTCCCGCCCGTCCCACAGTACCTTCCGATCTTTCAGGAGATACGTTTTCCCCAGCTGTTCGTTATAATGCTCCCACTCATAAAATCCTGAATCTTTCAGGTATTTGTTGGTACAAAAAGGACAAGGCGTATTTCTTCCGTGGAATATCTCATAGCAAAGGTGCTTTTTTCCAGAAAAGAGTTCTTCCCGAGAAAGATGGAACATATCAAGACCTGCTCGGTTCACATACAGCAATTCATAATTGTCCAGATCGCTGACATAAACCATATCGTCATATTCTTCGAGTATCCAGTTCCATTCCATATTTCTCTACCTTCAGGATCATTATAGATCGTATAACGGATCAAAAATGATAATAGAAAACTGGGTTATCGGCTCAAGAGGTATTTCTGCAATCTTTTCTAGCGAATCCAGATACGGAAATGCCGTAATACAATATCAGGAAACCCTCCCAGCAGAATGGAGAGCCTTTCCAGCATACATTTCGATGGCACATGAGCCTTAATGTTTTACACTAAAATATTTAATATAATATTTTATAGGCTTCATTTAATGTGACACGTATCATAAACCTATTCAAGATGTTTTTACAGCGAAATAAAACTGCATATACCTGTATAAACACATTCAAAACAGAGAAACAAGAAGAAAATATGAAAGACAACGCGTCATAAAGAACAAAAACCATCATAAAAAACGAAATATCCGTTATGTTACGCGACTCGTTCTTTAAAAAGAGATCAGTGCAGAAAAGAAAAAACGGCGCAGCCTCCCCGGTCCCTTCCATTTGGCCGGGCATTTCCTCCCCGCATGGGAATGGGGTTACCGAAAAAGTGCGTCATCTTGCCGTGAGTGCCGTTCATGAAAAAGGCGAACCAAGAAAAGGTCGCCCCATCGGACATAAAAAAAGGCATCCAAAAGGATGCCTCCGTCTTGGGGCAGATTGCCTTTGAAGTGTTGCGCCTTTCAAAGGGCCATCTTGCCGGAAATACCATTTTTGCCGAATCCGCGCTGTGTTGCGGCGCACTGAATATGCGTTCGGCGTCAAGGCCTTTCAAAATGGGGAAGGCCTAATACCTGTCGTCTTCAATCGAGACGACGACGTCCATGTTTTGCTCGATCCACTGTTTGATCCGCTCATGGGCCGCTTTCCGGTGGGACCGTTTTTCCTTGAGCATTTCCCGATCGGCTTCCACGAGGATCGCGGAGGCTGGGATATCGGCGGATTCGGCACAAGCCAGCCCAAAAGAAACCAGCGCGGGCATCTGATCGGAACAGGCGTTGTGCCGATCAAAGTTCCGCCGCAGCTTGGCAAGGATCTCCTCGCCAGCCTCACGTGGGCATGTGGGCAGCAGGATAACGATCTCGTCCCCGCCCATCCGGGCCACGCAATCCGATGTGCGCACGCTTTCCTTGCACAAGGCCGCCACGGTCTGGAGCAACTTGTCTCCGACAAGATGCCCCATGTAATCGTTCGCCAGCTTCAATCCGTTGACGTCACAGGAGATCACGCACAACGGGCGGATCCCTTTGTTCTCAATGTTCGCCAGCTTGATATCAAAGTAGGTCCGGCTGTGCAGGCCCGTCAGCGCATCGTTCTGGGCGAGCTTTTCGAAATAATCCCTGTCCGCCTGGGAAGCCGTGATGTTGGTGTGCAAGCCGACGATGCGGGTGGCCCGCCCCTTTGCGTCGCGGTGCGTCACGTAACCCCGCCCGAGGATCCAGGCATAGCTCCCGTCCAGGCGCTTCAAGCGGTACGTACACTCGAACGTGTCGCCGTATTTCGGGGAATCCGCCAGCTTACGCTGCGGTTCCACGATTTTTTTGAGATCGTCCGGATGGATCTTCTCTTTCCACGTTTCGAGGCGCCCGGGGAACTGTTCCGCCGTGTACCCGAGCATGGAAAGCCAGCGCGGGCTGTAATACACTTCGTCCGTAATGGGGTTCCAGTCCCACAGGCCGTCCCCGGCTGCATTGAGCGCGGAAAGCAGGCTGCCGTTTTCCGGCGTCCGTTGTTCGTGGCGTTCCTCAACAAACCCAAAAGGCTGCCAGGTGCCCGACATGCTGACGGCGTGACCATCCGCATCACGGCTCAGGATGGAGCCCCGCACCCATATTTTGACATACGAGCCGTCTTCCTTGCGGACCCGCAGATCATCCGTAAGCTCGTCTCCGAACAACGGCTGTTCGATGATGAGCTGATAGCGGCAATCGGTGCCTTCTTCGGGGTGGAGACGCTCTTTCCATTCATCAAGGTTGAACACACGCGGTATGGCCTCGGCATACCCGAGCAGGCGGGAGCCGTTGGCGTCGACCCACAGCGTCCTCTTTTCCAGGGAACAGTTCCAGAAACAGATCTGCGCCTGCCCTTTGGACACGGTGCTCACCGGAGGCAGATAGGCCATCGTGCCGGGAGCGATCTCAAATTGCCCGGCGATGCGGATCGCCCGGCCTTCGGCGTCCCTTTCCAATACAAACAGCCGTTCTCGGACAAAAAAGTTTTCGACCGGATACGCCGTCTCCAGAAAGCCCCTGTCCCCGCCGATAACGCCTTCACGCAGCTCGCAAAGCGACTGCAGGCAACCTTCCGGGATATGTTCAAAAAATGCCGCCATTGTGGCGGGGCTTTCCCCATCGGACAAGCCAAAGGCCAACCTGGTTCCCTTGCTGAAGAAAAGCCGATCCGAAGGGATATGCCATTCCCAAAGTTTTTCAGTGGAATCGAGAGGAATTGAAGGGGAAAAGGCAATAGGGTCGGTCTGGATCATGTGCGTTCTCTCTAGAATGGCAAACTGGACTTGAAAAACACACCGTCAGAGCGTGCCCCTGCGTGATATTCATGCGACATCCCGGGGCTTCTCCCGCAATCAGACGAAACGCCGCAAGCGGAAACAGAGCCGATCAAGACCAGCCTGGAAGGATTTCTCCCGTTTTTCATGTGCCGTCTTGCGGCATCATATAGAAAAGAAGGAAAAGCCGATAGTCCTTTCTTTGAGGCATCTTTTGTTGCTCATGAGAAATCTCCGATCGAGAGGAAGACGCCGCTTTCTCTCTGCGGGCGCATATCGTGCATCACTCCGGCGTTGCCTCCTTGCGTAACGCCTTCTTCTCCCTTCCCGCTTTCACAATACACTCCTGGTCCATTCCCTCCATATTCCCGGCCGTTTTGGAGCGCCGCCTTGTACAGCCCCATGCTTCAGGTATCCGCCGGGGCTCTTGCCCAACCCCGGATGCCTCCTCGGGGCTTTGCCCCTTTGCGTCACCAAAAGGAAACTGGACGAGCGCCCCACTTTGGGGTAGGAAGTCCCCCCTCAAAAGGAAACGCCCATGCCATTCATTCCATTATTTCAGTCCCCCAAGAGTTTTTACCGGCTCGCCGTGGCAAGCTTCTTTTTCCTGCAAGGGCTGGTCTTCGCCAGCTGGGCCAGCCGTATCCCCGACATCAAGCAGGCCCTCGATCTCAACGAGGCGCAGCTCGGCGGCGTCCTGTTCGCCATCCCCGTGGGGCAGATGTCGGCGATGGCCCTGTCCGGCTATCTGGTCAGCCGCTTCGGAAGCCATAGGATGCTGCTCCTCGCGGCCCTGCTCTATTCGGGGACCCTCATGGCCCTCGGCTTCATCAGCGAAACGTGGCATCTTTTCGCCATGCTGGTATTCTTCGGCGTCGCGGCCAACCTGCACAACATCTCGGTGAACACACAGGCCGTCGGCGTCGAACGCCTCTACCGCCGCAGCATCATGGCCGCCTTCCACGGCCTGTGGAGCCTCGCCGGGTTCGTCGGAGGGATCGTCGGCGCGTTGTTCGCGGCGTTCTCCGTCAGTACCCGCGTGCACTTCAGTTTCATCTTCGCCGTCTGCATGGGCATCGTGGCGATCATGTTCCGGTTAACCCTGCCGCGCGACAGGGCACGCGACACGGCGCCCGGACACAAACGCCCCAAGGGGAAAATCGATCCCTATGTCGTCCTGCTCGGACTGATCGCTTTCGGCTGCATGGCGAGCGAAGGGACCATGTACGACTGGAGCGCCGTATACTACGAAGCGATCATCAAGCCGTCGCCGGAACTGATCCGCCTCGGCTATATCGCATACATGTGCACGATGGTCTGCGGCAGGTTCATGGCGGACGGGCTTGTAACCCGGTTCGGGGTCATCCGTATCCTGCAAGCCAGCGGCGCGCTCATCGCCGCCGGGCTGCTGATCTCCGTTCTCCTGCCCCATGTGGCCACGGCGACGTTCGGCCTCGCGCTGGTGGGCTTCGGTACTGCTTCGGTGGTGCCGGTCTGCTACAGCATGGCCGGGAAATCCCAGATCATGCATCCGAGCGTGGCGCTGGCCGTGGTTTCAACCATCGGGTTCCTCGGCTTCCTGCTCTGCCCGCCGGTCATCGGCTTCATCGCCCACGCGTCGAGCCTCCGCCATTCCTTTGCCCTCATTGCCGTGTTCGGGCTCATGACCGCTGTGCTGGCGCGGTTCCTGCGGCGGAACTGAACCGTCCCGCCTTCCCCGTAAAGGGAAACGCCCCGTTGGAACGACGGTGTTGTTCCCTCTTCCAAACGGCGGCCTTCCCAACAAAAGAGCCTTTTTCCCATCCTCTTGAGGAAAGTGCTCCTTTTGCGGACAGCGCCCTGAAAAGGGTTACGGGTTGCCGGAAAGCCTTCATTATGGCAGAACGCTTCTAACACCGTGGGGTGTTCCCGCAGGAACGCCTGACTTGCCGGCCTTGCCCCGGAACAGGGCCTGCCGCGTAAGGGCAAAGGGGTTCCGCCGGACCCGTCCCGCCGTCCCCCCTTCTTTCGATCCTTTAAGAAGCGGCCGCATGGCCGCCGACAACAGGACAGACGATGGAACTCACCTCCGAATCTGTACTGGCCCTCGCCCCGGACGCCTCCTCCGTCAAGGCGGCGCAAGCTCTGCTCAAACCCGGCCAGTGGCCGACGCTCGGCTTCAACGAAAACGCCGTATGGGGCGAATGCAAAGGCAGCGGCTCCAAACCCTACCAAGTCGAAGCCGACCTGTCCGGGCCGGTCTTCAAGTGCACCTGCCCGAGCCGGAAATTTCCCTGCAAGCATTCCCTGGCCCTGCTCCTACTCCGCGTCCAGCAAGAGGCCGCCTTTACGCAGGGCGAAGCGCCCGATTGGGTAAAGGAATGGCTTGACGCACGCGAAAAACGCGCCGCGCGTCAGGAGCAAAAGCAGGAAAACAAGGGC
>ERZ791746.1377-NODE-1377-length-16582-cov-14.190113_pt1 | contig 16582 bp, 13 predicted proteins | sample MGYA00510038_ERZ791746 | MGnify/ENA primary metagenome ERZ791746 (study PRJEB30046, sample SAMN00792018) | human gut metagenome | study: EMG produced TPA metagenomics assembly of the A metagenome-wide association study of gut microbiota in type 2...
CTTCGAACCCTGTGCAGCTTTAAATAAAGTTATTTTTGTCGTTCACTATAGAAGCCCTTGCCCATTCGCACGCAAGCTTAATCACACAATCGCCGCAGGCGGAAGCCCTTGATCTCGGTCTATCACCGGCATGGGGACACTTACTTTTCCATTTTTTGAAAAAATTTCACTTTCCATGTTCACAAAATCGAAGTTCCCGTTATGTATATAGTAGAGGGATGAAAAAGGCCCGCGGGTTGAAAAGTGGATTCCCCGTTTTCCTGAGTGCGCGCTGTGGAAAGAACCCCGGGAATCCAACGGACATCGGTACCGCCTGAATCGTCCCTCGCCCATTCGGCCGAACGGGAATGAAGATCCAGGTCTAGGTCTAGATTCAGGTGAATAGCCGCGAAAGCGGCGAATCGACTAGCTACTAGATCTAGCCACTAGCTACCTTGACACGATCCGGATATGTCACAATGTTTGCACTACTCATACAACCACATAAGACCCAAGGACCTTCTGATAGCTCATGCTTTTGCCTCTTTGACGACCAGTTCGACTTTTGGAGAAACTTCGGTTTTCATCCTTACGCCGGCGCCTGATTCACTGGACAAATTCCTGCATCTTACGGACACCGGGTCTTGTTGGTGTTTTTTGCTTTGCGCCATTTCGATGCTTGAGGCTAGAGGACAGATCGAGATCGAGGTCGAGATCGAGTGAGTCGGCAGCTTTGCTGCGGAGACGATAGAAGATAGACGATAGATGGGAGAGGGAAAGCCTGCGGCGCTTCCAATAGCTAACCTCCGTCGCCTACGGCGCCACCGACGGCCGGGCTCTAAGGTGCTCGCTTAATGTGCAGGCTATACTCGCAAATAAGCCCGGCTCGAGAGTCCTCTGCAGGACTCTCGCCTTCCCAAGGAAGGAGGCTGAAGATTCGCGGCAAAGCCGCAACTGGAATCCTAATGTCTCTACACAAATAATGTGGAAATGACACAGCAGTAGGCTCCTTCCTTGGAAGGCGGAGGTTCTGCAGAGAACCTCCGAGTCAATTGTAAGTTGGCGCTTCTACTGCACATTAAAGCGCCTTCCTTTTATCAATTGACGCTGCCCACGGGGCTGAGGTTAGCTGATGGAAAAGGCCCGCAGGACCTGATCAGCTCACTGTTCAAGGCTAAAGACTCGAAGCAGTGCATGCTATTATTGTCCCCAGATCAGATGAGACAATTTTACTTCCTTTTGGACTATACAGGTGAGAGGCGGAAAGGCCGGATGGAATTTCTCCCCTGCCGGGGGTACTCAGCCCATGGGACCGGAAAAGGGAGAAAGGACGTCTTCATATGATTCTGCCCCTCCAGCGCGCTGAAAAGAAATCGGCCGCGAAGCGGCTAAAGGCCTGGACCTAGACCTGGATCTAGACCGGAAGCAGCTCTGCCGTTAGTCCCTGCACAACAACACAATCACACAGAAACTCCTGAGGAAAGACCTGTCAGACATCATGAGCAGCCGTTTGACCACCTCGCTCTTCCCTGACGACACAGACATCCCGCTTTGCGGTTACCCCTGGCCGAATCATGGAAGAAGATGGTACAGGCCCCACCGTGCATCGGCATTGGGATGAATCAGGAGTTTTTGTGGTGGAATAAAGGATATTTTACAGTTCAGCAGCTTTGCTGCGGAGACGATAGAAGATAGACGATAGATGGGAGAGGGGAAGAAGCTTGCGGCGGGGGGGGCTGAAGTGACTTAAGTGGCTGAGGTGACTGAGGGGGAAGTGGCGGCGCACAATTCATATAGCGCCGCATTATGAAGATTGATTACCGCTTCACCACTTTCTCCACTGACTCTACACTCACTCGTCATCTCGAGCGGTGGTATGCACCGTAATGACGCAACAGACAAGAATCGCTACAGCTACGATGAGTCGAGAGATCTCTCAGAAAAATGGCTCTGACCGTCTTACAACGTGAAACTGGTGCAAAAGCACTGTATTCCCAAATGCAAGAAAGATTTCTCCACTCTTATAAGCTTTAGAAACTTAAAGTGACAGAGTCGTCAGTCATGTGTACCACCAGTCGAAATGACGGGGAATGGGTAGAGATAATCAGAGGAAGAACGTTACGGAGAGAGTGACTGTGCCGTTACATCGTCATCTCGAGCGGTGGTAAGCGCCTCACTGGGCTCTCCGTCGCCTGTGGCTCCCTGCGAACCCAGTTCGCTTTCCACCCGCCAGGGTGAGGTTACCTGATGGAAAGCAATGGAAGCGCCGCAGGCGGACCATCTTTTCTAAAAGCTAGCTGCTAGCAGCTAAAAGCTCCCGCACGTTCGCACGCCGCTCAGTCACAAAAGCGCCGTAGCCTGACCGACTCATGGCTCAAAGCTCTACCCGTTTTCATGCGCACTCAATGCGCATCCATTTATCCGTATCCCCATAAATGATTCCTGTTATAATAATGACAAAGCAGGAATCTTTTATTTTTTACGAGGAGACTATTATGAAATTTATTCATACCGCAGACTGGCATCTGGGGAAGCTCCTGAAGGAGCACAGTATGACGGAGGACCAGGCCTGGCTTCTGGAGAACCGTTTCCTTCCCCTGGTGGATGAGGAGAAGCCGGATGTGATTCTTCTTTCCGGCGACGTGTACGACCGGTCCTATCCGCCGGAGGAGGCGGTGGAGCTCTTTGACCGGATGACCGAGGAAATCGTGGGGAAGCGGAAGATTCCCTTTATCATTATCAGCGGCAACCACGACAGCGCGGAACGGCTGGCGGTGGCAAGCCGGCTCCTTTCGCGGCAGGGGCTCTATATCTTCGGACCCCTTACCCTGGTGAAGCCGGTGATACTGGAAGATGAATACGGGAAGGTGGCGTTCCTGCCGCTGCCCTATGCAGAACCGGCCCGGGTGCGGGTCATGATGAATGCACTGGACATCCCGGGGGCTGAAGAAGTCCATTCCTTTGAAGCAGCGGAAAAGGTGCTGGCGGACCATGTGATTTCCCTCCTGCCCGATGGAGGGAAGGGCATGCGGAAAATCGTGGTTGCCCATGCTTTCGCGGCGGGCGGCAGTCCTTCAGAATCGGAGCGGCCCCTTTCCATCGGCGGCTACGACCGCATCAGCGATGACATTTTTGCGCCCTATGACTATACGGCCCTGGGACACCTCCATCGGCCCCAGAAGACGAAGGCGGACTCCGAAAAGATTCAGTACAGCGGCAGCCTCATGCGGTACTCCTTCGATGAAGTGAACCAGAAAAAGGGGGTCATTGTGGGGGATATGGATGGGGAAGGAAAGGTGCATACGGCATTCCATGAACTCAAGCCCCTCCATGATGTGCGGATCCTGGAAGGCCTCTTTGATGACCTCATGGGAGAGGGCGTAGAGCCTTCGGAAGATTACCTGCAGATTGTGCTGTCCGACGAGAAGCCGGTCATCGATGCCATGCCAAAGCTTCGGACGAAGTTTCCCAATGCCCTGGGGGTAGAGCAGGACATGGGCTATAAGGAAGACAGCGGGGACCGCCGGGTCCATCTGGAAAAGATGAGCGACGAAGAAATCCTCAGGGACTTTGTCCACCATTTCCGGGACCGGGACCTGACGGAGGAAGAGGAGAAGCTGTCTCTGGCAGTGTGGGACAGGGTGTACAGGAAGGAGAATGCACAATGAAGCCTTTGAAGCTGACCATGCGGGCCTTCGGTCCCTATGCGGGAGAAACGGTGATTGATTTCGAGAAACTGGAAGGACGCCACCTTTTCCTCATCTGCGGCCCCACGGGCGCCGGGAAGACCACCATCCTGGACGCCATGTGCTACGCCCTCTACGGGAAGACAAGCGGCGACCGGACCGGCAGCCACATGCGGAGTGACTATGCTTCCACTTCCCAGAAGACGGAAGTCATTTTTGATTTCATGATCGGCGGGAAAACCTATCGGGCCACCAGGAGCCCGGAGCAGGTGATCGACAAGAAGCGGGGCAAGGGCCAGACGAAGGCTGCCATGCAGGCCTCCCTGTCGGAATTGGAGGATGGGAAAGAAGTGAGGACCCTCCGTACCGGCATCGAAGAGGCGGCGGGAAAGCTCATCGGCCTCAATGCCCAGCAGTTCTGCCAGGTCATCCTGCTGCCCCAGGGGGATTTCCGGAAGCTTCTGGTGGCGAAGGCGGAGGACCGGGAGGCTATCCTGAAGCAGCTCTTCAAGACCCAGCGGTTCTCCGATTTCCAGAATGAACTGCGTGTGTCCATGAATGAACTGGCAAAGACCAATGCCGCAGAAAAGACGGAACTGGACACCACTTTTTCCATGGTCCATGCGGCCGATGAGAAAGAACTCGCAAAGAATATAGAGGAAACCGCCCGTTTTCTGGAGGAGAGGGGGAAGGAAAAGAAACGGCTTGACGAGGAGTATCGGACGTTTCGGAATGTCTACCAGGACGCGGCGGTGACGGCAAACCATTTCGACCTGCTGGCAAAAGCAGAGGCCCAAATGGAGAAGCTCTCTTCCCAAAAGGAGGAGGTGGAAAGGGCAAAGGAAGACCTGAAGCGTATCCGGAGTGCCAAGGCCCTGGCGGCGTACTTTGAAAATCTGGAAAAAATCAAGGCAGACGGGATAAAAGTCAGCACTCAAAGAAAGCAAGCAAAAAAGGAAGAGGACGCTCTGGCTGAAGAGTTGGACTCCCTGACGGCCCAGGGAAAAGCACTGGATGGCCAGAAGGAAGAAATGGACAGGCGGCAGCAGCAAATTGCGGTCATGATGCAGTGGCTGCCGAAGGCGAAATCCTATGGCGCCGCAAAGCGGGAAGTAGACCGGCTCTCTGCCGGTGCTGAGGAAGCTTCGAAGGAAGTCGAAAGGCTCACGGCGGAGGCGGAAAAGGCAAAGGCTATCAGAGACGGGGCAGTGGAAAAGGCGGAAGCCATCCGGCGGGACTACATTTTCGGCCAGGCCGCTATCCTGGCCAGCCAGCTGAAGGAGGGAGAGCCCTGTCCGGTGTGCGGGTCGGTGCACCATCCAAAGCCCGCCGTCTCCGGCAAAAAGCTTCCTACGGAGGCGGAGGTGAAGCGCATCCAGAAGCAGGCGGACAAGGCATCGGCAGACTATGAAGAGAAGAACCGCATGGCCCGGGATTACCAGGTCACCGCCTATGTGTCCGCGGTGACGGCCCTGGGAAATGCACAGATGAAGCTGCAGACCCTGGAAGATGTGCCGGCGGAATTCCGGGATCCCCTGGTGCTCCAGAGGGAAATCAGGAAACTCCATGGATCCATCGAGGACTGGGAAAAGAAACAGGCCCAGGTCCGGGAGCAGCGGGAAAAGGCAGCCTCCCTCCATGGGGCCTGGGATGCCCGGTACAAGGCGGCCGACGAGCAGAGAGAAAAGCTGGCTGCCGACTACAATGAATGGAGAGAGGCCCTGAAAGAAAAGGCGCTGGCCGAAGGATTCAGGAACATAGACGAATGCCGGAGCTGGTACGAAAGGGCAGGGGATGAGGAGAAAGTGGCCTCTGCCATCGGTGCCTATGAAGAAAAGCGGCAGGGCACGGAAAAGGTGCTGTCTGAAGAGAAGGCATTTCTGGCAGGTAAAGACAGGCCCGATATGGCGGCCCTGGGAGAAGAAGAACGGCGCCGCCGGTTGGATATCCAGAACCTCCTCACCCAGCTGGCAGATGGGGAAAACCGTAAAAAGCAGCTGGAAGACGCAGCGGCAAGGGTGAAGGAAATTTCTCTCCGCCATGAAAAGACGGAAAAGGATCTGTCCCTGGTTTCAGGGCTCTATAATCTCACCAAAGGGGAGAAATCACGGATTTCCCTGGAGCGGTACGTGCTGGGGGCCCTTCTGGATGAGGTGGCGAAAATGGCCAATGAACGGCTCTATGAAATGAGCCACCACCGCTACACCCTCCGCCGCATGGCGGGGGATACGACGGAAGGGAAGGGGGGTCTGACACTGGAGGTGTCCGACAGCTTCACCGGCCGGTCCCGGCCTGCCAATACCCTTTCCGGCGGGGAGACATTCCTGGCCTCCCTCTCCCTGGCTTTGGGCCTGGCGGACGTGGTCCAGGCAAAGCAGGGAGGCGTACGGCTGGATACCATGTTCATCGATGAGGGCTTCGGCACCCTGGACCCGGAGGCCCTGAACAGTGCCATGAATACCCTCATCGACCTCCAGGACACGGGCCGCCTGGTGGGTATCATTTCCCACGTGCCGGAACTGGAAGAGCGCATCGACGCCCGGCTGAAGGTGACGTCGTCGAAGAACGGCAGCACCGCGGCATTTGAAATTGCGGATTGAGGGTGCTTACGGATAGAGTCACTGGGGGCAGGGCTTCTAGCTTTTAGCTGTTAGCTCCTAGGAAATCTGGTCAGCCTACGGCATGGAAGACTGATGGAAACAACGAATAGGATGCGCCGCAGGCAAATCAGCTTTCCTAACAGCTAACAGCTAGCAGCTAGCAGCCCCGCCGCTTGTGACTCTATCCATCAGCATGCTGAACCGTTGGCCGAAATATTCCGTCTCTCCCTCTATCCATATGGTAGAATAGAAGAGATAATACATACAAAGGAGGCATTCATTTGGCTGATTCATTTCAAGACAAAAACTTCCAGCCAAAGAAGGATTGGAAGAAAAAATCTGATACCGACACCATGATCGTATCCCGGGTGCCTCCGCAGAATATTGAAGCGGAGAAATCGGTACTGGGAGCCATGCTGCTGGACAAGGACGCCATCCTGACGGCGGAGGATATCCTGACGGCGGCTGACTTCTACCGGGAAGCGAATGCCATTATTTTCCAGGCCATCCTGAACCTGTCCCACCGGGGAGAACCGGCGGACATCCTGACGGTGACGGAAGAGCTGAAGCGCATGGGCCGCCTGGACGACGTGGGCGGCGTGCTCTACGTCAATGAACTGGCGGCCAACGTGGTGACCACGAAATCCGTGGACCGGCATGCAGAAATCGTGGCGGGAAAGGCAAAGCTCCGCCGCCTCATCGATGCTGCCGGCACCATTGCCGACGAAGCCTATTCCGAAAGGCAGGATGTGGCGGACATTACGGACGATGCGGAAAAGTCTATCCTCGAAGTGACGAGGGACGAGAGACGGTCCGATTTTACCCCCATCGGGGAGGCTGTGCAGAACGAGCTGCAGGAAATCAGCCGGAAGTTTAAAAACAAGGAATCCATTACGGGACTCGCCAGCGGATTTCCTTCCCTGGACGCCCTGACGAGCGGTTTCCAGAAGGGCGATTTCATCATCGTCGCTGCCCGCCCATCCATGGGTAAAACCGCCTTCGTCCTGAATATCGCCAAGAACATGAGCATTTCCTCCGCCCATCGGAGCGTAGCCTTCTTTTCCCTGGAAATGTCAAGGGAACAGCTGGTACAGCGCCTTCTCTGCTCCACGGCCCTCGTGGACAGCTCCCGGCTCCGGACGGGACGCATTTCCACCCAGAAGGAATGGGACCAGCTGGCCAACGCCGCCAGCGTCCTCATGGATGCGCCCCTCTATATCGATGATACGCCGGGCATTTCTGTATCGGAAATCCGGTCCAAGTGCCGCCGACTGAAGGCGGAACATGGCCTCGATATCATCATGATCGATTACCTCCAGCTCATGCAGGCCAAGAACGTATCCCGGAACGGGGATAACCGGCAGCAGGAAATCTCCGAAATTTCCCGGTCCCTGAAGAGCCTGGCCAGGGAGCTGAACGTGCCGGTCATTGCCCTGTCCCAGCTGTCTAGAAGCGTGGAATCCCGGCAGGACCACAGGCCCTTCCTCTCGGACCTCCGTGAATCGGGGTCCCTGGAACAGGATGCGGACATGGTGAGCTTCCTATACCGGGAGGCCTATTATAACCGGGAAATCGAAGACGATGATCCCCGGAAGAATGAAACCGAAGTCATCCTGGCAAAGAACCGTAATGGCCCGGTGGACACGGTGAAGCTCCACTTCGCCGGCCAGTTCACCCTGTTCTACGAAATTACAAACCAGGAACCCCCGCCGGATATGCAGTGAGAAGCAGGTGGGAAAATTTGAATGTCCCATTCCTGCGAATGGGACTAAGGGTTGTGGCGGAAGCGCCGCTGCGCTTGCTTCCGAGGTGGTGGGTGCTTCGCACCGGGGGCATAAGGTTGACCAGCCGCCATTGGCGGCTATTGCACCTTACCCCCCGCTTTGGTAAGGCGGCAGCCTTACCGAAGCCACAACCCGGTCGGGCCAGCGTAGCGGCGCCCGACCCACAACCCTTAGCCCCATCCAGTGGGTTGGGAATACAATAGATGCATGTGGACCAGCATTAATTCAGCAGTGTGTCAAACTATCATAAGTAACAGACCAGAATCGCAAGGTGATACCATTGGATTTATTTGGACGGGAGGATCCCGAGGAATATGCCGCCCGCCGGCAGCGGGAACTCCGGGAGGAAACGGGGGAAAAGGTGGAATACCATTCCCACGAAGAACTGGCGAAGGCCATCCGTACCTGCAGTGCCTGCCATCTTCGGAAAGAAGGAGGACTGGGCCCTGTCCTTTCCTCGGGCCCCGCAGATGCGCCGCTCATGGTGGTGGGTGAAGGCCCCGGAGGCGTGGAGGATGACTATGGCGCTCCCCTGATCGGCCCTTCCGGCCAGCTTCTGGATAAAGCTCTGTACTCCGTCGGTATCACCAGGGACCACGTGTATGTGACGAATATCGTAAAATGCCGTCCCCGGGGCAACCGGACTCCCACCATGGAGGAAGGCCGCTTCTGCGGCGCCCTGTGGCTGGAGCATGAAATCCGCCTGGTGAAGCCGAAGGTCATCGTGGGCCTTGGAAAGGTGGCACTCCGGTTCTTTCTGGGCCGGGAAGCGGGCATCATCCGCAGCCGGGGCCACTGGATCGACTACCATGGCATTCCGGTGATGCCCACGTTCCATCCTGCCTACCTCCTCCGGCAGAGCGGGCGGAGCCTGGTGGACGCCAAGTGGCAGGTATACTACGACCTCCTGGCGGCCAAGGAAAAGGCGGCGGCCCTGGCACCGGACTGGGTGTGGAAGAGCGAATCCATGCCGGACCTCCTGGGAAGCCAGAGACTGGCGGAGGAACGGAAGAGAAGGCACGAAGAGGCCTTTTGAAGAGAAACAGGAATCCCTGTTTCCTTACCTTTATACATATTTCTATTATTTGGGAGAGGGGAAATCCATTGCTTAAAAAAATCATACTGGCCGCAGCGATCTGTGGGGCCCTGGGAACCTGTACCATCGGAGCTTCCGATATTTCTTCAGCCCAGGAACCGGCCCGGGAGGGAGAAGTCACAGTCATTAAAGGAAAAGTCATCGAAACGGTGGTACCGAAGAAGAACCACAGAAAAGATAAAAGGACTGTGGAAAAACAGGAAGTAAAGACGGAAGACAAGACGGCGGCGAAGGAAGAAAAGACCTTGAAGCCGGCTGCAGAGAAGACAGCAGGAAAAACAGAAGTCAAGAAGGCAGTCCCTGCCAAGGCGGCTCCTGCCAAAGAAGCGGCCGCTGCCAAAGAGGAAGCGAAGAAACCGGAAGAAACGGCACCGGCCAAGCCTCGGTTCGAGGACAAGCGCATCGAAATCAACCTGGCCAGCCGGCTCCTTACCCTGTACCAGGGAGATGTGGGGATCCGCATGTACCCCATTGCCCCGGGAAAGCCGGACTCTCCTACCCCTACGGGACGGCGGACGGTGATTGACATGGAAAAGGACCCCACCTGGGTGGACCCGGACAATCCCTCCGTCACCATTCCTTCCGGGCCTGACTGCCCCATCGGCTACCGGTGGATCGGTATCGGCGGCAACTACGGCATCCACGGCACGAACAGGCCCTCCGCCATCGGCACCTACGCTTCCCATGGCTGCGTCCGCATGAACGAAGCGGACGTGGAAGACCTCTACAACCATATCGTCATGGGCATTCCGGTGGACATCATCTATGAACGGGTGGTGGTGCAGGAAGAAGCAGACCACACGGTGGTGTACTACATCTATCCTGACGGCTACGGCAGGGAACCCCTGGATGTGGCCACGGTAAAACAGAAACTGGCCCCCTTCGGCGTGTCCGCCTACGTATCCGATGACGACGTGCAGCAGGCCATCGACGCCTCCGACGGCAACCCGAGATATGTAGTTAAAGTGTATGACCTCTACGTGAAGGGACAGAAACTGGACGCCCGGGCCTTCGGCAAAGACGGCCACGTATACCTGCCGGTGATGGCAGTGGCCAAAGCCCTGGGAATCAAGGCCGAATGGTCGCCGAACTGGAACCGCCTCCGCACAGCAAACGGAGAAGCACCGGCGGTCCTGAAGAACCGTTCTCTCCTCATCGATGCGAAGGATGCAGAAACCCTCTTCCACGTGAGCGGTACACTGGATGACCACTATAATTACGACCTGAACTGATTCTATAAAGAAAAAGTCTGTGAAGAATGGATCTTCACAGACTTTTTCTTTATAGAATTGAGATTTGAGACCTCGCGGCTTCGAAGCTGTGGAGGCCTGCAAAAAGCCCTGTATTCCCGAACACAAGAAAGATTTCTCGGCTCGTCGAAGCTGTAGCGGCTTTTATCAGCATAGTCACTCAGCATACTACCACCGCTCGAAATGACGGGGTGTGGGAGAGATCATTTTTCAGAAATACCGTTATCACTCCCGGTGACTATATTCCCCTTAACGTCATTTCGAGCGGAGGTAAGCGTCGGAGAGACTGTACCTGTAAGAATAGAATGTGAGAAGGAGTCGAGAAATCTCCCAGGTAAATGACTAAGACGATGTTACAACTCTAATATCATGGGGGGAAAAAAGACTGTATCCCCGAACACAAGAAAGATTTCTCGGCTCGTCGAAGCTGTAGCGATTTTGGACTGCAGTGTCATGCGGCATACTCACACCGCTCGAAATGACGGGGGTGTGGGAGGGATCATTTTTCAGAAATACCGTTATCACTCTCGGTGACTATATTCCCCTTAACGTCATTTCGAGCGGAGGTAAGCGTCGGAGAGACTGTACCTGTAAGAATAGAATGTGAGAAGGAGTCGAGAAATCTCCCAGGTAAATGACTAAGACGATGTTATAACTCTAATATCATGGGGGAAAAAAAGACTGTATTCCCAAACACAAGAAAGATTTCTCGGCTCATCGAAGCTGTAGCGATTTTTATCAGCATAGTCACTCATCATACTACCACCGCTCGAAATGACGGGGGTGTGGGAGGAATCGTTTTTCAGAAATACCGTTATCACTCCCGGTGACTATATTCCCCTTAACGTCATTTCGAGCGGAGGTAAGCGTCGGAGAGACTGTACCTGCAAGAATAGAATGTGAGAAGGAGTCGGGAAATCTTCCAGGTAAATGACGAGGACGGTGTTACAACGCAGACACGGCAAAAAAGTGGATAATGTCATATTTCCGGAATGCCGTTCTCATTCTGGGGGCTTCATGCCCACAGGCCATGGTCCCGGGAAGGTCGAGCCTATTCCCAGTCTTCCCAGCGGTTGGGGAAGATGAAGGCCAGTACGGTGCCCACGAGGAGGATGGCGTACTTGATGCCCGACGGCATGAAGAGGTCGGCGATGATGTACATGAGGATCACCACCGCTGCCAGTTCTTTTCCCCTGGGGTATACCCGGTACCGCTGGATCCAAGAGGCGCCGAGAATGACGTTGGATACCAGGGTCATAATGAGCTGCAGGGCACCGATGAGGATGAGGTTCTTTGTGAGGTCCAGGTGGAGCAGGTACACGCCGGTCATAAGGCCGATGGAAAGGATGACGGTAATGATGACGATGGGAAGCCGCTTCAGGAGGGCTTTCCGGGATATGGTCCTTCTCACATCGAGGGGCGTCTTTTTCCAGGTAAGAAATGCGATAATGATGGCGGAAAGTACATATTCCGCTGTAAAGAAAAGATTGGACTGATATGGATTCAAAGTGATTTGCCTTTCTGAATATAATGAATGGGTTGGCGAGGAGCCTAAGCGGGTAAATGGGGCTAAGGAGGGTGGGTTGGCATCGCTGCGCTTGCCAACCGGGTTGTGGCTTTGGAAGGCTAACGCCTTCTCAAAGCGGGGGCATAAGGTTGAAAAGCCGCCTAAGGCGGCGAATCCACCTCATGCACCCGGTGCGAAGCACCTACCACCCGGTGAACGAGCACCGCGATGTTCACCCATCACCTTTAGCCCCATTTACACGATTGGAACGATTAGTACGCAGTAATCCCTACTCATCCGCCAGTTCTTCGTCATTTGCGGCGAAGGGGCCCGGGGCGGAATCCTGTTTCACGTACCGGGCGATTTCTATGAGGTTTCCATCGGGGTCCCGGAGGTAGAGGCTCTTCATGGGGCCCCGGGCACCGTGGCGGTCCACGATGCCCGTGACCAGGGGAGCCGATTTGGCTTTCAGTTCCGCCAGAACCTGCTCCATGGGGGTATCGGTGATGAGGCAGAGGTCGATGCTGCCGGATACGGGGTACGCTGCGGCGGGCTGAAATTCTCCGGGCCGCCGGTGGATATTGATCTTGCAGGAGCCGAATAAAAGGGAATACCGTCCCTTTTCCTCCACCACCTTCATATCCAGTATGTCCCTGTAGAAATGGATACATTCCTCCAGATGGCTGGTGGTGAGGACGATATGGTCAAAATGTAAGAGTTTCATGGCATTCTCCTGGTAATCGTAAATGGTAGCACTGTTTTTATTTATCCATTGTAACGATTATTGACCAAAAGTGCAATTTGGGGAAATGAAAAAGCAGTACCTGTGGGAAATTTGCGCGATAGGTCAAATACGGTCATACGATATTAAGAAATGTACGACAATACAGCACTTTTCAGAGTTCAGAAATTCTGAGAAGTACCGCTTTTTTACTGTTTTTGGTGGCTCTCTGGCGGAGCGGAGGAGGGGCTGGGTACATACGGTACAAACGATAGCTCTCCGGCTAATTAACAAAATAATAATAATAATATAAAATGTTAATAAGAGAGGAGAAGGGGCATTTTCTAAGGAGGAAGCACTATCATGCCGGTAAAATTCAATGAACGTCTGGCGCAGTTGTTGAAAGCTAATGGACTCACACAAAAGGCGCTAGCTGAAAAAGTAGGAGTAACGGAAGCAGCAATGTCTCACTATTTGAAGGGGGATCGAAGGCCACGGGCATCTGTACTTTGGCGCATGGCGGCGGCTTTGGGTACCACTGCTGATGATCTCATGGGAGCCGAAAAAAGAAACCCACGGGGTGAGATTGAAGAAGCACAGCGGTTGATTGCACGAAATTTAAGGCAGATGACCAAGAAAGAGAAGATGGACATCATTGCCACGTTAATGTCAGATGAGTAGGGAAAGCATATGTGGCTTACCGATTCAAAGTATGAAGAAATCAAAGCTGAAATTGCATATCTTCTGAAAACATATGGAATCTGCCATCTTCCCATCATTGGGTTTGAACTGGCTGCCAAGATGGGAATCATTCTGCGACCGTATTCATCCCTCTCAGAGAAGAAGCGGTTGAGAGTTATGGAACTTAGTGAAGACGGGTTCTACTTCGAGCCGGGGGATGGTACGGAATGTATCTACTATAACGACAAGAAGAGCTATGAGCGGCAGAACTGGACTATGCTACATGAAATTGGGCATTGCGCATCAGGTCATACAGCGGATATGGATGCGGATGAGGCAGAGGCAGAAGCTAATTTCTTCGATTACCGGCAGAAGCGCATTATAGCTGGGCTTACATTAAGCTTAAACCAAATGGTGTCTTCCATGAAATGCGTATTTATGACAAAGATCACTATCTTATTCGGGAAATAGGATATCATCCAGAACCATCTATCAATAATGGAAATAGAAGGGATCCTATTCTGCATGTACATGAGTACCCGGAACGCGACAACTTTCATAATAGGAAACCGCACAAAATTACGCGGAAAGAATATGAAATGTATAAAAGATATTTTAAGGGGGTGCCTGAGATTGATAAATGGTAATGTAACAAGATTTGTAGATCACATCTACAACGGTGAGGAGCTTGTTTTCCTGTACAAAGGCCAGAAATTCTTCTTGCAAGGGTTGCCTGATGCTGATGGGAATTGCAATCTTTATTTGGACCGTTGGGAACCCCCTGCTACCGACTATATTTGGGTCGGTGAAGGTGACAAAAGCCATTATCCGGTAGAAAAATTTCTTAATGCTAAGATTTGGGATGGCCGTACTTTCTGGGAGGCACAGGATGAGATGGAATGGGTAGATGCCTGATGGATAGGTGGCATTAAAATTGTGGACGGTGGCTTCTGGCTGCCGTTTTTTCATGTCAAAAAAGCTCTGGCGCTCACTTGTACCAGGGCTAGAATCCAGCTTTCGGAACTACCATATACTCTATGTCCTGGACGGAAGGATCGTACTTCTGGACGATATCCAGAAAGGCGTCTTCATACTCATCTGGGGAACCTTCGAACGGTCTTGATACAATGTTCCCTATCGTTAAGTGGGTATAATGCTTGCTATCCATTTTCCTTGATTTTATCGGTATTCCAGGTGGGCGCATAGTTCCGGGGAACCGTTAGATTGTATCCACTAAGGGGTAGGGTTAGAGGATACTGCTTAAGAATATTGAGCATGGTTGAGGATAAAGTGGCTAAGGTGGCGGAGGGGGTGGAGCGGCGCATGATAATACGGAAGCGCCGCGATTATGTATCCAGCGGCGCTTCCGCTAATTCCATCATTCATGCCGCTATATCATTTGATGCGGCACACCTTCCCCTCGGGCGAAGCCCGTTCCCTTTGAGCCACCTGAGCCACATCAGCCACTTTGTGAATGACCATTAGAATAGGTGTGGGAACCATGCTGTCCGCCCCGTCATCACTTCGCCAGCAGGTCCTTGCCTCCGGCGATGCCGGGATGGGTCATTTCATAGGGAGAGAGGATCCGTTCCATAGCGGAAGCGGTGACAAGCTTCTTCTTCAGGATGATTTCCCGGACCGGCTGGCCGGTGGTGTAGGCCTCTTTCGCTGTGGCAGCGCACTTTTCGTAGCCGATGTGGGGCAGGAGGGCCGTGATGACGCCTACGCTGTGGTCCACCCAGTACTGGCACTGTTCCTTGTTCGCTTCCATGCCCTTCAGCAGTTTTTCATTGAATGTATTCACGGCGTTCGTAAGGAAACGGAAGGAATTGAAAATGTTGAAGGCAATGACCGGTTCCATGACGTTCAGTTCCAGCTGCCCGTTTTCACAGGCCAGGCTGATGGCGGCGTCGTTGCCGATGACCTGGTAGCAGGTCTGGTCCAGTACTTCCGCAATCACCGGGTTTACCTTGCCCGGCATGATGGAAGACCCCGGCTGACGGGCGGGCAGTTTGATTTCATTGAGGCCGCAGCGGGGGCCGGAAGCCATGAGGCGGATATCGTTAGCCATCTTGATGAGGGCCAGGGCCGTCACCTTCAGGGCCGAAGAGACTTCGGCGTAGCAGTCGGTGCAGTTCGTGGTGTCCACCAGGTTCGGCGCTGTTTCGAAATGGTAACCCGTGAGGTCGGAGAGGGTATAGGGGAAGAGGCGGATGTATTCAGGCTCCGCATTGAGGCCGGTACCTACGGCGGTGCCGCCCATATTCAGGTCCTCCAGACTCCGGAGGGACCGGGTAATGCGTCCGATGGAACGGCGCACCATGGAACCGTAGGCATCCATTTCTTCGCCCAGGGTAATGGGCACCGCATCCTGCAGGTGGGTACGGCCCATTTTGATGACGTCCTTGAATTCTTTGCCCTTGGCTTCAAAACTTTCTGCCAGGTCGATGAGGGCTTCATTGAGGGCACTGGCTTTGTACATGAGGCAGACCTTAATGGATGTGGGGAATACATCGTTTGTGGACTGGGCCATGTTGCTGTGGTTATTGGGCGAAATGATATCGTACCGGCCCCACGGATATCCAAGGATTTCCAGGGCCCGGTTGCAGAGGACTTCGTTCATGTTCATGTTGATGGAAGTGCCGGCGCCGCCCTGGATGGGGTCCAGCGGGAACTGGTCATTCATCTTTCCGCTGATCACATCATCCGCTGCTTCTACGATGGCTTTGCCGATGGTTTCATCCATGCGGCCGGTTTTCATATTGGTAAGGCAGGATGCCTTTTTGACAGTTGCCATGGCCTTAATGAAATCCGGATCCAGATGGGCACCGGTAATCTGGAAATTTTCCTTAGCCCTCATGGTCTGAACTCCATAATATACATCATCAGGTACTAATTTTTCTCCCAGAAAATCATGTTCCTTACGCATTTTTGAATTCCTTTCCATGCACTTTGTGCAAATTGAACGGGGACCTTTATGTCTTAAAGTCATTAATAACTGAAAGCGGCGGGGAAGCCCTCTCCCCCAAGAAGGCTTCCCCGCCATGAGAAAAGGCGTCTGATAGAATGGTCTATCAGACGCCTTTGTCGGTACATTCAGTTATGTGAAGGAGGATTCCTTCATCTGTGCACAAGTGTACACCTGTTTACAGGACCTGTCAAGGGGTGTAAAAGATTAGAAATTTTCATTAATAAGTGTATACTTATTCGCCGAGAGACAGGGGGAATTAGGAATGAGGTGCGCCAGTTCGGCGTACATAGTATAGTTGCGGTGCAAG